>Ga0208980_10002213_pt1 | contig 11780 bp, 9 predicted proteins | sample WetSurMetagenome_3_FD_187993 | JGI IMG/M metagenome (GOLD analysis project Ga0208980, IMG submission 187993) | Wetland microbial communities from Twitchell Island in the Sacramento Delta, sample from surface sediment Aug2011 Site A1 Bulk (version 2) | ecosystem: Environmental > Aquatic > Marine...
CGATGACGATCATAAATGCGCTCTTATTGGAAATTGCCAACAGAAACCAGCAGGAGGTGACGGAGAACCTGGATAAATTGGATCAATTGCGCGACCTCTTGAAAAAATCGAACGGGCAGGTAAGGTAATCTGTTTACATGGCTGGGAGACAATAAATGACGAGCGCAGCTTTTGCACCGCTTCCCCTTCAGCAAAGAGCCTTGGCCAAGTGGCGACGATTTTTCCGTTGGGTAACGAGTCCCCATGTAATCCTGGCGATCATCATGTTGTTCCTGATGTTCTATATGGTCATCATTCCGCTATTCCGGATGGTGATGACCACGATCACTTACGCTGAAAATGATGTTCGGTATGCCCCGGGTGCTGTTCCAGGGGTATTTACCGCCTTCCATTGGTTGAGGATGCTAACCACCAAAATTGGGGCGGTAATGACATACCAACCCATGCTGCACTCCCTGGTCGTATCATTCGGAGCTACCGCGATAGCATTCCTCATCGGGGGAAGCCTGGCATGGATGGTGGTCCGCACTGATCTGCCTTACAGAAAAGTCATCAATGTTCTGGCTGTCGTGCCGTATATCATGCCTTCCTGGACCATCGCGATGGCCTGGAAGGTTCTGTTTAATAATGGAACCCTTGGGGGTGTTCCCGGGATGTTGATGTATTTCACCGGGGTACCCCCACCGGATTGGTTGGCTTATGGTCCTGTACCGATCATTATTGCCAGTGGTTTACATTACTACACCTTTTTTTATTTGTTCATATCCGCTGCGCTGATGTCGATCGATTCCAGCCTTGAGGAAGCCGGCGAATTGGCCGGTGCCAGCCGTTTTCGAATCCTGGGGAAGATCACCTTTCCCCTGATCATTCCCGCCTTGCTTTCTGGTTTCATCATGACGTTTTCCAAAGTCATGGGTACCTTCGGAGGTCCGAATGTCCTGGGGGTCCCTGTCCGCTATTACACCCTATCCACCATGATCCGGACCAATATTACTGTCGGCGCTTTTGGGGATGCATTTGTGCTTGCGATCATCCTTATCCTTTTCTCCATGACAACGATCAGTCTCAATCAAAGAATTGTAGGCACTCGGAAAAGCTACGAAACCATTGGCGGCCGGGGTTTCATGTCGCAAAAAACAAAGCTGCGTGAGTGGAGGGGAGTGATTGCTGCCATTATTATCACGTTCCAAATCGTGGTAGCTGTGGGTCCGCTCATTCTGCTTTTATGGAGCACATTCATGCTTCATACCGGAGATTACAGCCTCAGCAATTTCACAACGGCGCATTGGATTGGTAAAGGCGATCCGAAGATCAATAGCGGTGAACCGGGCATCCTGCTCAACCCCGCAATTTATCGTGGGGCTTGGAATTCAATCCGGTTAGCTGTTTCCACGGCATTTTTCACCGCATTTTTGGGGATCATCCTCGGTTACGCCATCGTAAAAGGACGGGGTACCCGACTTGCGAAGCTCACTGAGCAGCTGGCTTTCATTCCTTATGTGATCCCGGGAATCGCGTTCGGTGCTGTGTATATCACCATGTTCACCAAACCAGTGGGACCAATCCCGCCGCTCTATGGAACTTTTGCCCTCCTGGTTGTGGTTTCGGTGGCAAAGCATATCCCCTATTCCTCCCGCAGTGGGGTTTCGGCCATGCTGCAGGTTGGACGCGAGCTTGAGGAAGCCGCAGCAGTGGCCGGTGCGAACTCCTGGAAACGTTTCACCCGCATTATCTTTCCCCTCACGAGCACGGGGTTTGTCTCCGGGTTCACGTTGACTTTTATCACCACCATGCGGGAACTATCCCTGATCATCCTTTTAGTAACCCCCGCTACTCAGGTGCTGGCAAGTATGACCATGCGCTACAGTGAAAATGGAAGCGAGCAACAGGCGAACGCGGTCATCCTGGTTCTTGTTGCGTTGGTATTGATAGGAAATTTGATCATCAGCCAGTTCCGCGGCGGAAGTCTAAAGAAAGGTCTCGGGATGTAACCCGGAGGATACATGGCAACCACGATAACCATAAATCACCTGACCAAACGTTTTGGAAATGTCACTGCTGTGAATGATGTCAGCCTGGTCATCGAACCGGGGAGCTTTCTCACCCTACTTGGCCCTTCTGGATGCGGAAAAACGACGCTATTGAGATGTATCGCAGGATTGGAAGATCCGGATGAAGGAGAGATCCTGGTGGGCGATAAACTGGTTTTTTCCAAGCAGCGGGGTATCTCACTGCCCGCAGGCAACCGCGAACTTGGGATGGTTTTTCAGAATTATGCCCTCTGGCCGCATATGACGGTATATAAGAACATAACCTTTGCGCTGGAGATCCAGAAACTTTCCAAAGAGCAGATGGATAAAAGAGTAAAGGAAGCCCTGGCTGAAGTGCAAATGTCTGATTACCAGGACCGATACCCGCGGGAAATGAGCGGTGGTCAGCAGCAGCGCGTCGCGCTAGCTCGAATGTTGGCATACCGGCCAAAAGTTTTCTTAATGGATGAACCGCTTTCGAACCTTGATGCCCGCCTGCGCATGGATATGCGTGTGGAGCTCAAACGCCTGCATCACGATTCGGGTGCAACCACCATTTACGTTACTCATGATCAGCTGGAAGCTCTGACCATGTCCACGTATATCGCGGTAATGAAGCTGGGCGTCATCCAGCAGCTGGGAACCCCGGACCGGATATACCACTTCCCCCAGAACCTTTTTGTGGCAGATTTTATTGGCAACCCCAAGGTGAACCTAATCGACGGGGTAATAAAAGGCAAGAATAAGGTAGACCTCGGAAAATTTGAAATCGCCATGCCTACTCATGGAGCTAGCGGGGATATCGTCGTAGGTGTTCGCCCTGAGGATATCAGTATTTCCACCAAACCGGTTCCGGGAGGGGTGGAATTCAGCGCTTATTCAGTGCTCCCATCCGGAGCGGAATCAACCATAATCGCAAAACTTGGTGACCTGGAAATCACTGTGAAGGAAATTGGGATCAGCAAGATCAAGATGGATGAAAAGATCTGGTTGAAATTTGATCCGGATTGCATCAATCTTTACATTAAAGAAACCGGAAACCTGGTCAGTTCATAAATCAATCTTTTTCATCAAAAGCGTATTAAATCGACGAAAGGAGGCGGAGGAACCAACCATTAATTCTTGTATGTTCAAGGCTCATGACCAAAAACTAAATGAAGGAGAAAAGAAATGAAAACGTTCGGCAAGATATTCACCATTATATTCTTGATCAGTCTACTGTCGGGTTGCAGCACCCCTGCCCCTGCTGTGACAGAAGCACCGCCTGAGCCCGCTGCACCTGCAGCAACAGAAGCACCTGTGGTTGAACCCACCCTCACTGCCAAGCAGGAATGGGTGAAGGCTAACCAACTGGGTGAATTTGCCACAGAGCCGCAGGATTGGGCGGCGATTGAAGAAGCCGCAAAAAAGGAAGGCAAAGTGGTAGTTTATGCCAATACTTCCAAGATCGAAAAAGCTTGCGAGAATTGGGCTGAAAAATACCCCGATATTGCCTGCGAAGGGTATGACCTTGGCGGCGATGATGTGCTTTCCAAAACGCTGGGTGAACAGGAATCCGGTTTGGTTGTCGGTGATGTGTGGTTCAGCAGTGGTGGAGCAGAGCTTGTTGGGGATGTTTTGCCAAAAGAATTTGTCTGGCGATTTGTCCCAGATGGTTTGAATTTTCCAGAGGAACTAACCCAACCTTTACCCTTATCCAGAATCGGCACGACCATCCTGGCCTACAACTCGGAGCTGAATAAAGAATGCCCGGTTAAGAACATTTGGGAGCTAACCCAACCGGAATGGAAGGGGAAGGTCATTATTGAGGATCCCTTGAATGATGCCTCCACCTTGAGTAAATTGATCACTATAGCCTCCCATGCGGATGAAATGAAGCAGGCTTATGTGGACCTTTACGGGAAGGAACCCGAACTGGAAGCCGATACTCCGGATGCCGGTTGGTTGTGGCTTAAGAAATTTGCCCAGAACGCCCCCATTCCCCAACCGGGTGGTGATGAGGTTGATTCCGCTTTCGCGACCCCGGGCATGAAGGATAGCTACCTGGCTTTCACTTCTTATTCGAATTATCCGGATGTGCAGGATGGCAACCTGGTCTTTGAACCCTGCTGGGGGTTGGATCCCATTTCAGGGATTCAGAGTCAAAGCTACACAGGGATTATGAACCAGGCTCCCCATCCGAACGCAGCAAAACTTTGGGCAAAATTCATTTTGGGCGAAGAAGGCCGAGATCCTTGGGCGAAATTCGGAACATACTTTGCCGATCCCTCATACGTTGTGCCTGAGGGGATGAAGACCCTGGACGAAGTCAGGAAATTAACCTGGCTAATTGCTGAAAAATATGCGTATGACAATATGGTTCAGGCGCGAGATTTCTACCTGCTCAACCTTGGTCAACCATAAATCTCTCTAGAAGTGATTTTTGATGGATGCCCCGGGGTTATCGAAAGAGAATCCCCGGGGCAACCCGGCAACGAACAGCGCATCGAAAAAGTCAAATTAATTTGGTGGCGTAAACCGCAAGGCGAAAAACCTTGAGGTGGGACGGGCTTTTGTTTATACCGGAGAAGAAATGACCATCCAGGCAATATTTTTTGACATGGGAGGAACGATTGAAACCTTCGGGTATACGCGTCAGCTTAGGCTGGAGGCGACCCCTGGAATTTTCACGATCCTCGCATCGGCAGGCATTCACCTGGATATATCTAATGACGAATTACTGGATATCATCACAAATGGTCTTGCCAGGTATCACATCCACAGCCTTGAAACCATGCTGGAGCTTCCACCCCAGCGTGTATGGCGGGAATTCATTTTCCCGGGATACACGCTGGATGCAGAGGCCATGGATTCGATCGCGGAAAAGGCAACGCTATATATTGAGACGCACTACTACAAACGTGAAATGCGTCCCGAAATTCCCCAGGTGCTTGAATCCATCAAGGATCTTGGGTTGAAGATTGGGTTGATAAGCAATGTTTGCAGTCGGGGACAGGTTCCACAAAACCTGGATGAATATGGGATCCGGAATTATTTCAATCCAATTGTTCTATCAAGTGAATACGGACGCCGCAAACCGGATCCAGCCATATTCCATTACGCTGCGCGGCTTGCGAATGCTCCCACCAGTGAGTGCGTTTACATTGGGGACAGGATCGCGCGGGATATCGTTGGGGCACGAAAGGCCGGCTTTAAGTTTGCCATTCAGATCTGTCATGATTTCAATCATGGAGAATCCGACGAAGGGGCAATCCCCGATCTGGTCATTCACAAGATGGATGAGCTTGTGGATTTTCTAAAAAAAGAGATCGGAAAAGGGGGGAATCCCCCGGAAAACCTTGGGTATGCGAGATCCATCCGGGCGATTCTTTTTGATGCTGGCGATATCCTCTACCATCGTCCTGGAAAAGGGGATAGGTTCAGAGAATTTCTTCTCACCCTTGGACTTTCCGGGAATTTGGCAGATGAGGATGGAAGGAACCTTTTAATCCAAAAAGCTTATCGCGGCCAGATCACCCAAGATGAATTCAGGGAGGAGCTGGTGCGGATGTATGGAGTTAACCAACCAGACGAGGTTAATACCGGTAAAGGGATCCTCGCCGAGGAAGACGATTCGGTGGAATTCTTTGATGGAGTGCCTGAAACTTTGCTTGCGCTAAAAGATGCTGGTTACCTGCTGGGAATTATCACTGATACGGCAAATCCAATTTCAACCAAGCTAAACTGGTTCGACCAGGGTGGATTTGTTCACGTCTGGGATTCGATAATATCCTCCAGTGAGCTGGGCATCCGAAAACCAGAACCAGGGATTTATCAAGCTGCGCTGCACCAGCTGGGTGTTACTGCGTGTAAAACGGTGTTCGTGGGACATAAGGAGAGCGAATTAAAAGGCGCCAGGGAGGTGGGAATAAAAACCGTAGCCTTTAATTTCGACCCCGACGCACATGCCGATTTTTATATTCAGACATTCCAGGAACTTTTGACTGTACCTGCCATCGCGTTTGAGGAACACATGAATTTATGAAAAACGGTATTTCGACGATCCTGTTTGATATGGGCGGAACTCTGCGGGGTTCGAAAAAGCGAACCAGAGAGGATCGCATCCTTTACACACGTCAGATTCTTGAAATTCTCAAAGCTGGGAATGACCCTGGCGAGTTCTCTTTAATTTTGGCGCGCAGGCTGGCCGCTTATAGAAAATGGGCACGCGAAACCATGATCGAGCTTAATGAGGCAGATCTGTGGACCCGCTGGATGTTGCCAGAATGGCCGGAGGATCTGGTTCGATCCAATGCCGTGAAATTAAACCTGCTTTGGCGTGAAGCGATAGGAGAGCGGATCGTTTTTCCGGAAACCGCAGAGGTCATCAAGGAATTATTCCGACGGGGGTACCGCTTGGGTCTTGTTAGCAACACGACCAGCAGCGTGGAAACACCCAACGTCTTTAAAAAATTGCGATTGACCGGGTATTTTGAAACTATGGTGCTTTCTGCTGTAGTCGGAAAACGCAAACCGGATCCGCGGATCCTTTTGGAAGCGACGACCATTATGGGCGTCGACCCATCGGAATGCGCCTATGTTGGCGATATACCGGAGAGAGATGTTGCCGCTGCAAGGTTGGCTGGTTTTAAGCTGGCAGTTCTTATCACCAATCCAAAGACAGACCGAAAACCCCGCCCATTAGTTGAAGGCTTGGAGCCTGACCACTGGATAACCAACCTGAAGGATTTATTTCCTCATTTCCCACCGAGACCTGCTCCAAAGCCAGCTATTCGATACGAGGCCTCACTTTCCTCCATGTGGGGGATTGGAAATTTCCAATCTCTGGAGGACTTCCTGGAAGCAGCCCGGCGGCTTGGTTTTGAATACGTGGAGCTAAACCACCAGGTGGATTCTTCCATGCTGGAAGGTGTCGGAAGACTGCGAAACAAGATATCCAGCGTGCATGAGCCCTGCCCGGCGGATATTTCAGCCACGGAATACAAGAATCGGGATTGGCTTATTTCCTCCACGATTGAGGAGTATCGGGCGAAAGGGGTTAGATCCATTAAACGCAGCCTTGATCTGGCGCATGAGATCAACGCAAAGTACATAGTCGTTCATGCCGGAAACGTTCAGCAGGATCATTCGATGGAAGATAGATTGCGCATGTTGTTTGTCCGCGGGGAAAAAGCATCGCAAGCATATGCGGATATCATGAATGAGTTGATCGAAAAGCGAAGAAGACTGGAATCCGCTCGTTTCAAGGCATTGAAGAGGAGCATCCAGGAACTTTTGGATTATGCCAAACCACTTGGGGTGCAGCTGGGTTTGGAAAACCGGTCCCATTTCCTTGAAATCCCCGTTCCGGAAGAATTGAACGAATTGTTGGCAATGGCAGAGCCTGCGAGAATTGGTTTCATCTTTGATGTGGGTCACGCCGAGGCATTGGACAGGCTGGGTTTTTACCCGACCGATACCTGGCTGAAGCGATTCGGGGAGAGAATCATTGGTGTCCACATTCATGATATGGATGGATTGGATGACCATATCGCACCGGGTGCCGGAGATTTGGATTATCGCGACTTAACGACCTACCTTCCGGTGAAAGCCCGCAAAGTAGTTGAAGTTCAGAACCAGAATAGTTATCAGCAAATCCGTTCAGGCTTGGTTGTTTTGCATCAATCAGGCATTATCAGTCAGAAGTAAAGGAGAGGAAAGATTATGAAACTCTTTAAAAAGAAACCCAATGTATGCCTGAAGTACATCCACAACCAAGCCCAGCTTACGCTGGAAGGATTGGAAGCGCTAAAAGAATATATGTCCAGCCAGGACCCCAAAGCAGCTGCGCTGCTGACAACCAAGGAAAAAGAAGCAGATGAAGCTCGCAGGATCCTCATCAATGAATTAAACCGCACATTCATTACCCCATTTGATAGAGAGGATATTTTTGCATTATCCCGCACGATCGATGATGTGCTTGATTATGCGTTTAGCACTGTCACAGAGATGGAGATCTTAAAGGTCAAGCCTACGACTTATATGCACCGCATCGCTTCCATTCTTCGCGATGCAGCGTTTGAGTTGCTGCAGGCGGTGGACCGGCTGGAGGAGCATCCCGGGGTGGCGAATGAACACGCGCAACGGGCGAAAGCTTTGGAGAACCGCGTGGAGGAAGTGTACCGAGAAGCTCTTGCTGATCTGTTTACAGGAGCTGAGGATATCAAGCACGTTATGAAAATGCTTAAAAGCCGGGAAGTTTATCGACATTTAAGCAATGCTGCCGACCGGGGTGATGAAGCTGCCAATGTGATCGCTGACATCGTGGTAAAGAAAACTTAACCGTACAGGTCAATGATATATGGATCCCCTCGTTCTCACCGTAATTATTTTGGCTTTAGGGTTTGATTTTCTTAATGGAATTCACGATTCCAGTAATGTTGTTGCCACGATGATTTATTCGCGCGCATTACCACCCAAGGCTGCTCTCTGGATGGCCGCAATCGCAGAATTCCTCGGCCCGTTCATATTTGGGGTCGCGGTGGCTGAAACCATTGCCGGGATTGTGGAGCCGGATACGATCACCCTCCAGGTATTAATCGCCGCTTTGTGCAGCGCGATCTTCTGGAACCTTCTGACTTGGCGACTAGGGTTTCCGAGCAGTTCTTCTCACGCGCTTGTGGGGGGATTAATTGGCGCGGTAATCATAGGAGCGGGATGGCAAGCAATCAACCTTGAAGAACTAAAAAAGATAATCATCGCACTTTTCACCTCCCCTTTTCTCGGGTTTATGGTTGGTTGGTTGATCCTAAAGATCATTTTCTTCCTATGCCAAAATGCGTCACCTAGAATAAATGGTTTTTTCAAAACCGGGCAGATCTTCACCGGATTATCCCTGGCGCTGAGTCACGGGGCAAACGACGCCCAAAAGACGATGGGTATCATAACCCTAGCCCTGGTGACCGGCGGTTACCTTAGCACTTTTGTTGTCCCGCAATGGGTGATCGCGCTTTGCGCATTCATGATTGCCCTGGGAACCCTCCTGGGCGGTAAAAGATTGATCAGGACTTTGGGGGGAAAGTTCTTCAAGATCCGCCCGGTAGATGGATTTGCATCGCAATTAGCCTCGGCTACCGTGATATTGGGAGCCTCCCTGGTAGGCGGACCGGTGAGCACCACCCAAGTTGTGAGCTCATCCATTATGGGCGTCGGCGCTGCCCACAGGATTGGCAAGGTCCGGTGGGGGGTGGCGCAGGAAATTGGCAGCGCGTGGCTATTCACCATCCCATCCACAGCCATAATCGCCGCTGGCATCTATTGGATTCTTATAAAAGTAATCCCTATATAAACTACTATCAAAGGATAAATGGTCATGAATGACGTTTTCGAACTGGCTTGCATCGGAAATTATACAAAAGATACGATCATCACTCCCTCAGGTACGAATTTCACGGATGGGGGAGCGATCAATTACTCCGCACACGCCGCAAATCTGATGGGTGTGAAAACCATCGTGGTCACCAGGCTGGCAAAGGAAGATTACCGCGTAATTGAGAAATTTGAAAAAGAAGGGATAGCGTACCGGGTGACATACACACCCAGCTCCACATTAATGGAGTTGTACTATCCCACCATTGATCCTGATATTCGCACGTTATCCGTGGAAGCCACGGCTGGAACCATCACTGCCGAAGATGTGGACGGGTTGAAGGTGAAATCAGCCGTGATAGGTCCGAGCCTTCGAGGGGAAGTTGGACTTGATGTGATCAAAGCGCTCAAAGGATATGGCGCAACTGTTGCGGCGGATATGCAGGGGTATATTCGGGTATTAAGAGATAAGGAGTTGAAATACGAACCCTGGGGGGGGATGAAAGAAACACTTCAATGGGTCGATGTGGTGAAAAGCGATATGGTGGAAGCCGAGTTTCTTACTGGTGAAACGGATATTCGCTCTGCTGCAAAGGTTTACGCTTCCATGGGACCCAAAGAGATCGTGCTTACCCACCGGGATGGGATGATGGTCTTTGCAGGGGGAGAGTTCTTCGAATTCGGTTTTTACCCCAAGGAACTTATCGGGAGAAGCGGGCGGGGTGATACCTGCATCGGGTCTTATATGGCTGCGCGGTTGACCAATCCACCACAACAAGCCGGTAGGTGGTCTGCGGCGGTAACCAGCTTAAAAATGGAGAATTTGGGACCTTTCCACAGATCCATGGCAGATGTGGAGGAGTTGATCCATTCGAAATACAACCATGGCGCCTTTTGAAGTTGGATCCGTCTCCACGGCAATCCGCCGTCAAAAAGCCATAGATCAATACCCGGAATTATTTCGGAAAATTATCCAGGATTGGTCTTCAGATGCTACTGGTGATGCAGCCTGGTTGATCTACTCTGCCAATTACTTGTTGCGTACCGGGAAAATTCGTTGGGCGATCGATCCTGTGCTCATGAATTGGCGGGTGCCTGAAACCCCATCGGTGGATCGTCTGTCCATCGCAGAAAAATTGGATTTTGTCCTACTAACGCACGATCACGCAGACCACCTTGATTTGGACATGTTGAGATCCTTACGGAACCATCCAATTATATGGATCGTACCTAAAGAAATGGAAGCTGTCGTGATCGGTAAAGGGGGCATATCGAAAGAGCATGTCATAAATCCTGTACAAATGAAAACCATAATAATCAAAGGCATCCGAATCACCCCGTTTGCGAGCCTTCATTGGGAACCACCCCGTCCAGCAGAATGTGAGCCACACGGAGTTCCTGAAATGGGTTACCTGATTGAGTGTAAGGGTAAAAGGTGGCTTTTCCCGGGGGATATCCGTGATTACCGGGCGCACCTTCTTCCGGATTTTGGAGAAGTTGATGTTCTTTTTGCGCACCTATGGTTAGGGCGTAAGTGTGCCCTTGTTGAAAAACCGCCTTTAATAAGAGAATTGTGCCAGTTTTGTGCGGATTTGAAACCGAAAAAGGTGATCTTGACTCACCTGGATGAATTTGGCAGGCCGGAGGATAATTTATGGGATGATCATCATGCGGAATTGGTGGTTTCTCAATTTACCCATATAGCACCGGGCACACAGATGGATCCATTGCATATCGGGGAGAAGGTCTTGATTTAATATTGAAATTATCTGTTACCGGGGAAAACAAGCGTTTCTACACGTGGATTGGTTTCCGGGTTATGAAGTGACTGCAAAGGAATCAAGTGGGTGGGGAAGATTTCGAAATCTATCCTTTATCGAGATGAACTCTTTGGGGATTTATTGCCATCATCTATGAGTAAGCCCCGACCTATTAAAATAAAAAGATGATCCTCCAGGGACTTGAACCCTGAACCAACGGATTAAGAGGAAAATCCAGAGCTCTCCAAATTTTGTCCATACCGTATATATAGTGGTATAGAATCCATTATGTCGTATATATGGGGGCTAGATTGTCTATACTGTCCATAATTTCCACCGCTTTATACCCCATTTGCACCACAACTGCACCAGCGGTGATGGGAAGGAAGGCAACATGCATGCTCGATAATAATGGAGTCTCAAATTCTAAAAAATTTCGCACGATAGTGGGGTGTAAGTAATCGCCTATCTATGGGTGGGATTAGGTGATGGGAATGGGTTTCTCCCAACCAGGAGGATTTTAGGTGATTTCCAAATCTAGATGTTGCTCATGGATCAGGCGCAAATACCCTACACGCAGGTTACCTGGCGCGAGGCATCCAGCTTGAAATCGGTGAATCTTCGCTTGAAGGGTGGATCAGCG
>Ga0208980_10002214_pt1 | contig 11780 bp, 10 predicted proteins | sample WetSurMetagenome_3_FD_187993 | JGI IMG/M metagenome (GOLD analysis project Ga0208980, IMG submission 187993) | Wetland microbial communities from Twitchell Island in the Sacramento Delta, sample from surface sediment Aug2011 Site A1 Bulk (version 2) | ecosystem: Environmental > Aquatic > Marine...
TATAAAGTTAAAAATAATTGAGGATAAAATCTATCACTATCTCATAGTTTTCATCGAGAAGCCGACAAATTCTAAACAATATCTTTAAGTGATTATCTATATTTTATTATATCTCTTGACTTTAAGTTTGATAAAACCAATATTTAACTTAAGAATATGAAGAATTTTGAGCTAAACCCAAGTTATCATTTTGAAACTATGAATAGAACAACTTCGTCTTAAACTTATAAATGCCCGACAGTCTAACATATCGTTTTTTGATTCTATTCCTTCTGGTTGGCGTTTCAGGCAATCAGATTGCATTTAGCCAAAATGTGGCTGAAAAATTTAATAATGGAATGGATGCATACAATAAAACGCTTTTTGCTGATGCTCATAAAATCTTTGAGTCGGTCATAGAAGATTATGGTGTTGAGGATGAGCTTTATGCTTCAGCGAGATTTTATTCAGCTAATTCTCTTTTAAAGATGGGGAAGAAAGATGAGGCTGCATCAGGTTTCGAATTTATCACAAATAATGTTGTCTGGTCAAAGTTCCGGGAAGAATCACTATTTACTCTTGGATTAATCTATTTTGAAATTGAAAGGTATGCTCTTAGTAGAAAAAATCATTTACTACTTATCTATCAATATCCCAACAGCGATTATGTCGGGTCTGCGATGTACTGGATCGGAGAATCCTACGCCGCTGAAGGAAAACTCGATGAAGCAATTGATTTTTTAACACAGGCAATTGAGGATAAATCCAGCAACAGATTTCGCGATCACTCGCTTTATGCATTGGCAAGTCTTTACGAAAAAACTCACGACTACAATAATGCAGTCAAATATTATGATCAGCTACTAACGTATCATTCCAACAGTCCTCTGGCGCTTCAAGCGCAGGTTAGAATTGGTGTTTGCTATTTTTATTTGAAGGATTACTATAATTCTATTCTCGAACTTAACAATCCTTCTTTGCAAGATCTTCCGGGTGAGAATCTGTCCGAGGCTTTATATTTGCTTGCAAATTCTCACTACAGAGTGGAGGAATATACAGATGCAGCGAATACTTATTCAGAAATAATTGATAAGTTCCCTTACTCTCCTGTATATCGAAATGCTCAATATGGTTTAGCTTGGTCGTTGTTCCAGCAATCAAATTATAATGAAGCTTATAGTGTCTTCAATAGTCTTTCAGAAGGTGATGATACTACTGCTATCAAATCTTTTATCTGGAAAGGAGAATCAAAGCGATATTCAGGAAACCCAAAAGAAGCATTAGTTATCTTTGAAGATTTTCTAAAACGATATCCTGATCATCCCTCAGCATCATTGGTAGAGAGTCTAATTGGATTAATCTATTTTGATCAGAATAAGTTTGAGCTTTCATCGCAATACTTGACGAACGCGACATCTTCTGATGATCCAGTTACCCGGGCAAAAGCTTTTACAATGATTGGTGAAATTGAGCTAAGAAATAAAAACTTCATTAAAGCCCGAGACAACTTTGAACCTGCAATCAGAATAACTGAATCTGAAAGTGAAGTGCATCAGAGAGCGTTACTTGGTTTAGGCGTTTCACTTTATCATCTTGGAGATTTTGAAAAAGCTGCTGATTACCTTAGAGAAGCGGAGAATATCAATTCATCTTTTGAACCGGATAAAATCAACTTTTACATGGCTGAATGTTATTTCAGTCTTGGGAAGTATCAGGAAGCCTTATCACGTTATAACTCAATTAAAAGCAGTGAGGATGAATATGTAAGGCAAGTAATGTACTCGAAAGGATATTGTCATTTTAACACTGGAAATTATTCCAATGCTGCGTACCAGTTTGCTGAATTTGTAGATCGTTATCCAGATGATCCAAGAATAACTGATGCAAATTTACGATTAGCAGATAGCTATTATGGTTCCAAGAATTTTGCTGCTGCCAGCAGGATTTTGAAACAACTATTTCAATCAGGAAATTATTCTTCAGATGACCCTTATACTTATTATCAGTATGCACAAGCTTTATATAAGTCAGGCGAAACTAATTCAGCAATTAATGAATTTAGGAATCTTCAACAAAAATTTCCTGATTCTAAATATGCTGAGAGCGCTCTATTTACAGTTGGTTTTATCAAATTCCAGGAGGGTGAGTTCAAGGATGCAATCACTGACTTCAGATATGTACTTCAGATATATAAAAAATCTGCTTTAGCACCTGTCGTTTTCTATTCTATCGGTGATGCATATTTTAATCTCGGTATGTACGATTCCGCTATAGTAAACTATAGGAATGTGTTAACGAAATATCCTTCATCAGAATATGCTTTCGATGCAATTAACGGAATGCAGTATAGTTATGTAGCTTCGGGCAAATCTGATGAAGCTATTAATCTTATTGACAGATACACCAGCCAAAATCCAAATTTAAAATTTTCTGATCAAATCTTCTTTAAAAAAGGAGAGATTTATTATAGTCAACGTGATTATCTGAATGCTAAAACTAGCTACCAGGAATTTCTTGTTAAATATCCGAAGAGTACTTTCGTACCTGAAGCTTATTATTGGCTTGGTAAAAGTTCACAAAACTTAAAACAAGATGATGAAGCAATCTTCTATTTCAATAAAGTGTTTGAAAGTTATCCGGGTTCTGAATCTGCAGCTGTCTCTGTAATTGAACTTGGAAAAATCTATGAAGCAAATGGCAGTTTTCAGGCATCAATTGATTTGTTGGAGAAGGCTTCAACCAAGTTAAAAGATTCACCAAGATTACCCGAGGTTTTGTTTATTAAAGGTACAGCTTATATTAAGGCAGATAATGTGCAAAAAGCATACGGAACTTTTGAAGAGCTTGTAATGTATCATCGTGAAGATATTTTTGCCGATCGAGCCAAGTTTGAAATGGGTGTTATTGATATGGCAACAGGCAGGTATGAAATTGCCGACAAAAACTTTTTGGAAGTTGCAGAAAAAAGAACAGATGATTTGGGTGCCAGATCACAATACTACTATGGACTATCGCTATTTGATCAGGGAAAATATTCTGAATCTATTTCTGCATTAGTTAGAGTTAGAACGGTGTACTCTCAATATGAACCCTGGCTTTCGCGTTCATATCTGCTGCTCGGTGATTGTTATGTTAAGCTTAATGATAAAAGACAAGCTGAGGAAATGTATAGAATCGTTATTACAAAACACAAAGGTAACGAACTTGGTGAAGAAGCGAGACAAAAAATAAATAAGCTATAATGATGAAATATCTTGTAACAATATTGCTTTTATCAGCTGCTGTAATTTATTCGCAGGATACAAATCCGAATGTTGAACTGCCTGATTTTGTTATCTTTGGTAAGGATATTATTTCGGTAAGAAAAGTCGATAAACTAAAACCCGATTACATCTCAACTGTATCAGATGAATTTTTAAAGCCCGCATACAAACCTGATTATCTTGACCTGGCTGAAATTTCTAACCCGGTTGAAACTGAATTGTCTCTTCTTGATTCCTCAGATTATAGAAAAGGATTTATTGAATTGAAAGCAGGGCTCTATCAATTACCTGCAGGAGAGTTGAATTACACATTCCCATATACGGGAGGAATGCTTCACGGATTTATCAGAGGGCTTAACCAGCTGGAGTACGTGGATAACAGTGATAAACAATATCTTGAAGGGTCGCTCGATTTTAATTATTCAATACCAACCAACCAGGATGCTCTTCCGGGAACAAAGTTTAGCTTGAGTGGTGATCACAAAAATAATATCTTCAAGTTTTTCGGTTCATTAGATTCTGAAAGAAAAAGAAAACTGAACATTGGAAACGCATCAATTGGTATTCAAAATCTCTACCTGAAAGAATTTATATTTGATTTGAATGGTGGAGGAGATTTTACGTATATAGATGATGAAAAATTTAATGAATCTCTTCTATACGTAAATGCATTTGGCAGATTAAAGTTAAGCAGTTTCAGCATTGGAGTAAAAGCAGACTATCAGCATCAAAATTTATCAACTGACTCACTCCTCGAATCTAAATCTGATGCTTTCTTGTTCAGACCAACGGCTTCTCTTGAAATATTTAAGAAGGTTATGCTTGAAGCTGGTTTCACATTTTCATCTGCAGGTGGTGATAAATTAAACGGACTTTATGCTTCGGTTAGTGCAGAGATTGCGAACAACTTGGTACTTTTTGGTGAATACTCCCCGGGCGGTGAAAACATTACTTCAGGAAAATTATTACGAAATAATTTTTATTTTGATCAGCAAGACATAGATAGAGTATTCCTGAAAAAGAAAAATAAAATAAGAGCAACTCTTAAGTATGAATTTGAAAAGTATTATCAAATTGATGGTGGCATCGAATTTTATGATGCTGATAATTTGCCATATTACAATAATCCAGACAGCTCAGGCTTCTTTGAAGTATTCACATCAGATGCTACCAGCTGGGATATTTTCCTCAATATGCTTTACCATCTTGGACCTTACGGATATTTTTATGGATCAGTAAACTATCTTAATCTGCAGGATTCTGATTCCAGAAATATTCCATATTATCCGGGACTTAAAGCTTCCTTAATTTATGGGTATGATTTTTCACAGGATTGGAAAAGCGAATTTAAATTAAGTTACTTATCTGATAGATATGCTGATATTGAAAACTCAGATGAAAGAAAGTTGAAGAGTATATTTTACCTTGGTCTAAAAATTTCTTACACTATTCAGAATAATATGGGTGCATTTTTTGAAATAAATAATATATTGAATACTAAGCGGTCGGTTTGGGAAGGATACCAGGAAAAACCGATTGAGGTTCTTTTAGGATTTAATTATTTCTTTGATTGATAATATTGACTTTTTTTAATTAGTTTTGTCAGAAGAAAGTAATTGGCAGTTATATCTAAAACTAAAAAATAAAATTTAGAGATGATAGGGCAGGATGAACTTTTAAAATATGTGGCTGAGCGTTGTGGAATTTCGAAAGAAATATCAAACTATTTTTTCGAAGTATTCATTAATCGCTTAAGTATTAAATTAAAATTTGGCGAAGTTATCCAGATCGACAATATAGGATATTTTCAAAAACGACGCTGTAGAATTCCCGCTGAAAAAAGCGATAGTAAAACACCCGAGACAGCTCACATATTCCAAACAATTTTGTTTTCAGATGATCCCGAAATTCAGAATGATTTGAAAACTTTTATGTATTTCAACATACCGGATCTAAAAACACTTTGGGAAAATGATAAAGATCTTGAATTAAGTTTACAGGCCGGCGATTTTTCACCATATACTACCAGGACTCAGCTTATTAATTCATATGCAACAAAAGCAGAAGTGATAATAAGCGGTTTCAGGAAACTTGATAAAGTCTTTGAAGAGGATTTTATTTTTCCATTTGGGTTCAAACCAAAACTCAAAGAAACAGCTGAATCAATCTTAAATTATGGATTTGATAGTACTAATTTAGGATTAACAAAAGGAATCGGTATGCCTGAAAATAAGCAGGCAGTCAAATCTGATGAAGCTGTTAGTGAAAATCCTAAGTCGAAGGAATCCACAGAGTCAACTCTTCCATGGAATATTGGGAAAAAATTCTATGATAAAAAAGTTGATCAACCAACCCCTGAAGATTTTACATCTGTAGGAAAAAAAACTATCCAATCAAAAACTGATAGTATTTCAAAACAGCCTGGTAAAAAATCAACAGAATCTGACAAAAAAATAGATGCTGAAGAAGCCCTGGATGCTGCAATTGAAGAATCTGAAATTGATAAAGATCTTTCCAGGTTCAGAGAATTTCAACCAGTAAGGTCACGATTATCTTCTGCTGAAGTGGATAAACAAAATCTTGAAGAGCAATCAAGGTTAAGATCAAGTAAGAGCAAAACACCTTCGGAAAAAGTCACTTCCTCTAAAACCACTCAGAAGTTTACAGAGGTTAAATCCAAGAGTGAAGTTTATCATTTGCGGGCAGACATTAAAAAAATACAGAAGAAAAATAAACTGCCGGATGACAATTCAATCAATGTAATAGATCCTTTTGAGAAGTATAAAGGTTATCGCGAAAACAGAAATTACATCCCATTTATCATAATCTTCGCTGTAATTATTATAGCAGGTGCTGTGATATATTTTTATTTTATAAAATCCGATGATGTTGATTCAAAACCGAGACAAATAGTTCAAACTGTAACTCCACCTGCTGGTGTGAATATTATCGACCGGGACTATGAATTTTCTATTACATATCCGTATCCTAAAACAGAAAATAAAATCCCTGTAGAAGGCATAAATCCAAATGTATTTTCTGCAGAACAGGTGAAAGTTAGTAAAGAAGAACCAGTTACAACTCCACCGATTGTCAGCGAACCAGTTGTTGAGAAAAAAGAAGAAGTTAAAGTCGAAGAAAAACCAAAAGTTGAACCTAAGGTTGAAGCAGAAGTTCCCGAACAGAAAAGTTCAAGAATATTTATATACAATAATTACTATGTTGTCTTTGTTGGAAGCTATTCCACGTACGCTGCTGCAGACAGAGCCGCAGAGAACTTTTTTGACGAAGGATTCAATGCAATTATCGAAGTTGAAGAAGTACCCGGTAAACCGACAAGATATAATCTTAACGTTGGTGATTTTACTTCGGAACAATTTGCCCGTGATTTTGAATTAAAGTATATCGATAAATAAACTCTGGAGAGAAATGAACCTTTTTGAAATATATTTGAAAGGCGGTCTTGTAATGTGGGCAATTTTATTTTGCTCAATCGTTGCACTGGCCGTTGCAATTGACAGATTCCTTGTACTTAGAAAAGCAAAAATAAATCTACCTGCCTTCCTAGTCAGAATAAGAGGATTTATTAAAAATAAAGATATGAACGGAGCAGCTTCTTTCTGCTTAAGGGAAAAATCTCCGATTGGAAATATGGTAAGGAAGGGATTAAAAAAATTTGGAATGGGTCACGAACGAGTTAAAGAAGCAATTGAGAATGCTGGTAGACAGGAAGTTAGCAAGCTTGAAAAAGGTTTGTCCATTCTCGCTACTGTTGCAGGTGTTGCTCCATTGCTCGGATTTCTTGGAACCGTTACAGGAATGATCCAGGCATTTATGAGAATTGAAGATCTTGCCGGAGCCGCAAGTCCGAGCGATCTTGCCGGAGGTATATGGGAAGCGCTTCTTACAACTGCATTCGGTCTGATAGTAGGTATACCAGCATACGTTGCTTACAACTATTTCTTAAGCTGGATAACAAGATTCGTTGCCGATATGGAAACTGTTGCAAATGATGTAGTTGATACAATGCAGGATTCATCAAAAGAAGCAGTGGACTTTGATGATGAAATAGAAGTTGAAATGTAGGCATTGCTATGAAATTCAAAATGTCAAATCAACCATTGAGTGTTTTTTCTTATGCTTCGCTTACTGATATGGTGTTGCTTTTAACAATTTTCTTTCTGCTTACTTCGCAGTTTGTAATACAGACCGGAGTAAAAGTTAAACTGCCGGGTTCAAAAACAAATGAGCAATCAGAACCAACAAAGATGATGGTTACAATCACTGCAGCAGGTGTAGTTTATGCAGGAGCCGACCAAACAACTTTAGATATGTTACCAGGAAAGCTTACAGAAATGCGCGGTGTTAATGAGGAAAGCAGCCTTGTTATAAGAGCTGATAAGACTGTTCAGATAGATATTGTGATTAAAGTAATTGATGCTGCAAAATCTGTAGGCATAGGTAAATTCACAATTGAAACAGAAAAAGAAAATCCATAGGAGGAGTGCTATGTCTTCCAAAAAAAGTTCAGGAATATCGTATACAATTTCTTTTTTATTGCATTCAGTTGCAATTCTGCTTTTTCTATTTATAAATCTTTCTTTTGATTATTTGCCATCAGAATATATTGATCTTTCATTTGGAAATTCTGGCCAGGAGGGATCTTCAGGCGCACAAGGGAATAAAATTAGCATCATCAAAGAAATTCCTAAGCAGAATGAGAAGGAACAATCGAAAGATAAAAGTCCCGAGGTGAAAGAGGTTGATTTACCAGTTGCTGTAAATACTGAAGATGAAAATGTAATTAAACCGGCAAATAATGAAAAAGAAATTTCTGAAGAGAGTAATGATTTAAATACTGAAGTGAGTACATCAAATTCCAACAATGGTGAAGAAGGAAATAACAGCAGTGCAGAAGGTAACTTTGGATTTGATATTGACTGGGGAGGAAAAGGAACCAGAAAAATTTACAGTTTCATTCTGCCGCAATATCCTGAAGGAGTGAAAAAGGAAGTCAATATAAAATTACAATTTACAATTTTACCTGACGGAACAGTTGGAACAATTATTCCTAAGATGAAAGCGGATACAAGATTAGAGAACGCAGCAATTAATTCTCTCAGGCAATGGAGATTCGAAGCATTGAGTTCAAATCAAAGACAGGTTGAACAAAATGCGGTTATTGTGTTTCCTTACCGTCTGCAGTAGATTGTTTATAGTAGAATCGGTAAAAGATAATTTCGATAATAGTAAGAAGGGTGAGTGAAAACGTATCCCGATCATAGTATAGCCCTAAGCCTTGAGGCTCCATTAAAAATTTTGCTATCATTCCTGTAATCGTCCAACCTACAGCAAACAAAATCAGGATCAAACTAACATTCAGGAAAGCACCTGAAATTCCTTCCTTTTGCCATTTCCATGTGTAGATCAACAATAAAAAAATAAAATGTGCAAAAAATATAAATGCTGAAATCATCTTAAGTTAATCGATTGTTTCTTTTGTTTATAATGGCAGTACCAATCACACCTCCAAGCATCCCAAAAATCGAATAGGTAATCAGATTGGTGATAGTTATCAGGAATGCATACAAAAATGAAAATCCTTTCGACTTAATGTCTGCTACCATTTGTTTTAATATTTTCATCGATTCTTCTGCAGCAGGTCCAAGATTCATGTCTTTAATTACTTTTTCAGCTTGGGGCATTGATACAATGAGGTCACTGGTTTTGGTTAAATAAGTAATGATAATTTCAAATCCACTTGCGAAGATGGCAGCAAAGAGTGCAGTTAATAGTCCGAGGAAGATACCAGTACCAGTTTTGATCTTTAATAAATCTTGATGAGATTTTTTATATAGAAAGATTGATGCTGCCGATGCAACAGGAACCAGCAAACAGCAAGCAATAGTTTGAATTCCTGGTATGGTTGTTAAAACGGCTGCACCAAAACCGCAAACTAACGTTGATAGATATTTTTTATTCATTCCCCATTAAAGTTTATTGGAAAATAAGTTTTCTAACTCGGATATTATCAATAAATAAATAATACTTCCAAAAGCTAGACCTGTACCAAATGCTATGCTCTTTGAATAAGAATAAACTCCTATAAAAGTGAAGAACACATCCATTGTTAAAGGTATGGTTGAGAGAATTAAAATTTTTTTATTTATTTCAGGTAAAGTTACTAGTAAACTAAATAAACCAGCTATCAAAGCACCAGTGTAGATTCCTGCACATCTTGAACAGACCAGCATATTTGTGCCCCCGATTGAAATACATTTTACGCTTTCCTGATGGCATACTGTAGAATAGATTCTTGAGAACAAAAATTTAGAAATTAAATTATCGGTTGAAGTTATGATCGTTAGTAAAAATCCATAGATCCATATTGATAAAAAGGAAAGAAGAAGAACTCGAACCAGGAGTATCTCTGGTCTCTGTTCGAAGGAAAGCAATCTTAATTTATTTACTTCGGTCAGCAGCAACTTTTAAATTCAAATTCTGTTAAATATCAATATTTCTTTTTTAGAAAGTAAATAAAGCTTGTTGTTAAATATCAACGCTGAAACGATTTCAATTTTATCTTCCTTGCCGTCAAGGAATACTTCTTTCAGATTCAATTCTGGTGATTTTAGATTTGCAGTGAAAATTTTATCCTTACTTGCAACAGTTAACCACTCAAAAATTATTCTTATACTTGTAAACTCTTCAATGCCGGTAATTTTTCCTGTACCATTTCCATATTGATCAAAAATAATTATTTGATTACCATCAATAACAAAAATATTATTCTGCATAGAAACAGCAAGTTGAACAGGCTTTTGCAATGCATAATTTCCATAATCATACCCGCCAAAGTTTTGAAGAAAATTTCCAAAGATGTCAAACTTAATGATGCGTGAATTCTCAGAGTCAAGTATAAAAATATCTCCCAGGTTTGACATTACAGCACTGAGCGGGTAACCAAATCTTTCTTGTTCGAATTCGCTTTGACGGGTCAATATTTGAAAATTGAAATTCAAATTTTTGTCAAATCTTTGAATTCGGTGGTTGTTTTTATCCGCAACATAAACCTTTAAAGCATCAGCGTACACATCAGCAGGTTTATCAAATGAACTTTGCCTCCAACCGAAGCCGCCAATATTCAGTAAAAGGTTCCCTAATGTGTCTAGAACTGTAATTTCGTCGGTGCTGATATCCGAAATGTAAATATTCCCCGTTGAATTTATATAAAATGACGAGGCGTTAACAAACTTGCCAATTTTAGTTTCGAACTGGTATTTTTGTGCAAAAGATGAAATACCTAATAAGAAAATGAAAAGAGTATAAAGTAATTTCATTAATAATAACTTAAATTTTTCTTAATCAATATTAGTGAATAACGGAGTGAAATAAAACAGAAAAGACGTTGAGGTATTATTCAAATGCATTTGATTTTACGATGTGTATTTAAGATTAAGTATATGGATATTCTTGACGATAATGGTTAATGGGAAAACTCAATTTCTTTGCAAATAGAATCGAGCCTTTCTATATTTACAAATCAAATTTTGTCCCGTGGTGTAACTGGTTAACACGTCTGACTCTGGAATACGTGCTTTGATTTGTTTTCTTTTCGTTTTCAAACCTCACTTAGTTTAATTCCTTCGCTGGCAGAAAGTTGATGCCGGATGTTTTTATTCATCAATAATAAAAGATCACTTTATTGGCAGATCGGTTATGAGATAAACGGCAAACCAACATCCCGATCTACGCGTACCCGGGACCGGAAAGCAGCCGAAAAATTTTTATCTGATTTTAAGAAGAGCTTCAATACCGGTCATTCCGGGAATGCAATATCACTAAAAGATTTCATTAAAAAATATTGCGAGTATGTAGAGCTGATAGGCTCTAAGTCTTATCTTAAAAGGTCTGTAATTCCATCCTTCAATAAACTGGTTAAGCATACTGGCAATATTCCGCTTGCAATGCTGGATAGATTTGCCCTGGAGAAATTTCTTTTAACTACCTTCAAACAATCCCCTTATTCAGCTTACCTTTTTTTCAGGACGTTACGAGCTGCACTTACCAGGGCTGTAAATTGGGGTTACAGTGAAAAGAATCATCTCTATGGTTTTAAACTCCCGAAGATCCAAACGAAGCATCCATCATTTTTAAGCTTTGATGAATTGCAGAATATTTTAAAAACTACGAATCGGCCGGACCTTAAAGATATTTTCCTGTTTGCTTTCTTCACTGGTTTGCGTCTCTCTGAAATATTTAATCTTACCTGGAACGATATCAACTTCGATAAGGGAATTATTCAGGTTGGTAATTCAGATTTTGTTACTAAAAGCAGGAAGATAAGATACGTTCCTATGGCAGCACAGGTGAAAGAAATTTTATTAAGAAAAAATACTTTGCGAACTCATAAGTCAAGTTCGAACTATGAAAAGAAAATATTTAAGAATGCACCCGATCACATTTCGCATTTATTCAAAGCTTGTGTTCGTGCTGCAGGAATGAGTGAAGATATTCACTTCCACCCTTTGCGTGCAT
>Ga0208980_10002215_pt1 | contig 11779 bp, 12 predicted proteins | sample WetSurMetagenome_3_FD_187993 | JGI IMG/M metagenome (GOLD analysis project Ga0208980, IMG submission 187993) | Wetland microbial communities from Twitchell Island in the Sacramento Delta, sample from surface sediment Aug2011 Site A1 Bulk (version 2) | ecosystem: Environmental > Aquatic > Marine...
GAACCGGAATGGTGAGGTTTGCCGGTACCCGGGACAGGGTCACCTGAGGGAGTGGAGCGGGCTCAAGAAGCGGCAGGGTCGGCAGGGTAAAAACAGGTGTTACCGTTGTTGCTTCCCGTGGTGGTGAAACGTTCCAGATTCCCTGATTGTCTGTCTCCGTTTTCACCGAGTATGACATCCCGTCAGTCCTTACAAGGATAGTCCCATCACGGTCGGTGCGGCAGAGCGTCACCTTGCTCTCTTTCAGAAGATCGAGAGTCTCTTTGTGGGGGTGGCCGTATGGATTACCCTCACCGACGTAAATAACCCCCATTTCCGGACGGACTCTGGCAAGGAAGGCTGGTGAAGTGGAAGAAGAACTCCCGTGATGCCCGACTTTCAGGATCTCGGCTTCAACCGGGTATCCGCTCCGGATTAATGCATCCTCTCCCTCTCCTCCCAGATCCCCGGTCATCAGGAAGTCTATCGTGCCATAGGATATGCGGAGCACGACAGAGTTTATGTTCGGGTCGTCACCAATCCGCTGCGCAGGTGGTGACAGTATGAAGACCCGTATAGCCGGGTCAACATCAATTGTCTGCCCTTGCTCTGCCACCCGGTAAGGAATGTTTTTCCGGTCGATCGTTTCGAGAAAATGCTCATAGATTGGTGACGTAGAAGGTATACCGGCGTCGAGCACCTGGCCAACCGGAAAGGATGCGAGTACCGTTTGCATTCCGCCGATATGGTCGGAATGCGGGTGCGTGGCAACCAGAAGATCTATCCTGGTGACACCGAGTTTTCTCAAATCACGAACTACCCGATCACCCATGTCGACCTCCCCGGCGTCGATCAGTATCGTTTTTCCATCAACTACAAAGAGGGTGGAGTCCCCCTGTCCGACATCAAGAAAATACACCGATAAATTCCCCTCATTATCAGCAAGGTGGGTGTGACCGGCATTGGTAAAAACGGGAATTATGACGTTGTCAAGGCATCCGGTTGCGACAACACAGGATACAAGGATGAGAAAAATTGCGACAAATGCTGATGCCTTGAACATTCCTGACGTTCTTTTCAGGCTTTCCATATCAACTGCTCTGGGCACGGCGGACAAGCTCATAGGCAGCCCGGGCTGCACTCTTTTGGATCTCTGCTTCACCGGGTATTTCGCGCTCGAGCATCAGAACCTTTCCATCGCAGATCGTTGTTTCGACTGCACCGCCATTGCAGGAATATACGAGGTTGGAGCTGGCATGATGGAGTGGTGTGTTACATACCGAATGGGTAGTAACCAGCACGATATCTGCCGGTGAACCGATAGCAAGGGTTCCGGTTCCGAAACCCAGCGCCTTTGCACCGTTCACGGTTGCCATGCTGAGTGCTTCCTGTGCCGGAAGGAGTGTCGGGTTGTTCCAATAAAATTTCTGCAGGAGGGCTGCCATCTTACTCTCCTCGAACATATCGAGATTGTTATTTGAGGCGCAGCCATCAGTTCCGAGACAGACATTTGCGCCCGCACCGGAAAGCCAGTGGCAGGGCATTGCACGGTGAGTTGCAAGTTTCATGTTGCTTACCGGGTTGTGGGAGACATGAACCCCGCGGCTCCCGAGCAGCGAACACTCCGTTTCATCCAGCCAGCAGCAATGCGCTGCGACAGTACGGGGTGTGAGAATACCGCATTCATCGAGGAGGTAACCGGGACGTTTGCCGTACCGGTCTCTACAGTCATTCACTTCCCCCTCCGTCTCAGAAAGATGAATATGGATACCGATCTTCTGCTCCCGGGCAAATTCAGCACACCATTGCAACCCTTCTTTGGACACTGTGTAGATCGCGTGCGGTCCTGCGGCGGCTTTGATCCGGGGATTGTTCAGGCTTTTTATCTGTGCAGCAAGTGTCTCGGTCGCTTTACACTCCTTCTCGCGTTTCTCTTCCGAGAAGAGATCGATGAACCCGTAGGAGAGCACGGCCCGAATACCGGATTTGTCAACCGCCCGGGCTGCATCATCCATACAGAAGTACATATCATTGAATGCAGTTGTCCCACTCCGTATCATCTCAATGCAGGCAAGGCGGGTACCCTGGTATACATCTTCACCAGTCAGGTGCGCTTCGAGCGGCCATATCTTCCGGGAGAGCCAGTCCTGCAGGATCATGTCATCTGCATATCCCCGCAAAAGCGTCATAGCTGAATGCGTATGCGTGTTCACGAGACCCGGGAGGGCGATTGCCCCATCGCCATCGATGATAAACTCAGCATCACCTTTATGCTTTTTCCGATCCTTTTCACCAATGCCGGTGATAGTCCCCGTATCATCAACAAAAATATCGACCAGGTTGCCGTCAGCTTTCACATTGGTAATCAGGAGAGAATACTTCCTTTTGAAAATGTCACCCATATTGTGTTCCGCCATCAGGCATCACCCCATATTCCTGATGATAGTAGTTACAATCTCTTCAGTCCGGGTCCGGTTCTCCCGTGACGTGGACAGGATATGTTCGTACGTAAGTACCTCGCGTCCCAGCCCGTTCGCGTAGTTATCTACGGTACAGAGCGCTGCAAATTCCATATCGAGCTCACATGCGAGGGTTGCCTCTGAGGCAACGGTCATTCCCACGACATCGGCTACCCATCCGAGTGCATTGACTTCAGCGACCGTTTCGATCCGGGGCCCCCGGGTCTGGACATATATCCCGCCAAACCGTGCGGAGGGGATTAGTTTTGAAAGTTTTTGTGCAAGATCCTTTGAGAGTTCCGGGCGGACATGTTCAATATCGTGATCATGTATCGATGGCGTATCTGACAGGCAGATATAATCGGTGGGGATCAAGAGGGATCCGGGGGCTATCTTCGGCTTGAGTGAGCCGGAAGACCCGAAAGCAACAATCCGGTCAACCCCGGCGATCGCAAGTGCTGCCAGATGTGCCCGGTGATTGATCCGGTGGGGTGGAAGTCCGTGCTGGTGTCGCATCAGCATCACGATATCTCCTGTGAGTATCTCCGCAGAGCCAAAAGGTGTGCTCACCGTCCGCTTCTCAAGTGAGGGAAGCGTAGAAAATAAAAGACTCGTTCCACCTATGATACCCAGCATCAGCACCACCTCGTATACAGCGCTGATCCATTGCCACATCCGGTTATCCGTATACCCTGCATGCACCACCTGTGCTCTAAAGAATGATTGTTTCCGTCACCACTAATATTTAGCGCAAATCCCGCGGGATAGTTTTTTAGAGTAAGCGTAAATTCGTAAACGAACCATACTCTCGTATGGCATTATTCGAGACCGTGAGTGATCAAACCATCAAAAGGGGGGAATGTACGGATATCTATTTTACACGCACAGAAGAGACACTGCAACTGGCACACATCAATCCGGTGGTTTCCATGGAAGTGACCGCTTCTGTACTACCGGAATCATGGGCAGTCTTCTGCGGACTTTCCGATGTCATCGCTCTCCTGGAGGATATTCCGGTCACCGTTGATGCAATGCCGGAGGGCACCATTTTTTTGAAAAATGAACCGGTACTGAGAATTTCAGGGAAGTACCGCGATTTTTGCCGGTATGAAACAGCCATACTCGGATTCCTCTGCCATGCCTCAGGAGTTGCCTCTGCTGCCGCTCATATCACCCTCGCTGCTCACGGTCGTCCCGTCTATTCTTTTGGTTCGCGCCGGCAGCACCCGTCAATCGCCCGGATGATAGAGCGCGCAGCATGGATTGGCGGTGTTGATGGTGTCTCGAATATCGTTGCACCGCAGGGAATACCGGTTGTCGGGACGATGCCGCATGCGTTTATCATGTGTTATAAAAAACCGGAAGATGCATGGCGATCGTTTGACAAACACACCCCAGAAGAGGTACACCGGATCATGCTCTGTGACACGTATTGCGATGAAAAGACCGAGTCTTTACGGGCGGCTGAATGCGGGGCAACCGCAGTCCGTCTCGACACACCCCGCTCCCGGCGCGGCAATATGCGCTCGATTATTGAAGAGGTTCGCTGGGAACTGGATGCCCATGGTTATCGCGAAGTGAAAATCTTTTTATCCGGCGGGGTTACCCGGGATGATATTATCTTGTACAGGGATATTGTGGACGCTTTCGGGGTTGGGGGGGCTATTGCGAATGCGCCGGTAATCGACTTTGGCATGGACATTGTAGAGATTGAAGGCATACCCAAAGCCAAGCGGGGGAAGCGGAGCGGGGTAAAGCAGGTGTACTCGATGCCCGATGGGGCACACCGGATGGTACCGGCAAAGCAGCAAACACCAAAGGGCGGAAAAATTCTGATTGAGCCTTTTATTAAAAACGGAAGATCAGTAAAGAGATGTACTCTACAGGAAGCTCGTACACGGGTGTTACAGAAATTGTCCGCTCTTCTGAGCGAATAAAACGGTAAAAACCCAATTAAAATCGAGCCCCATTCAGTGAGGAAAGACAGACTCTGGCAGGGTCAGATATCGACCTTTAGAGGGTATTTTTTCCGGAACGGAATCCGGACTCATTAATCGTTATGAACGGATTTTTTCATTTTGTAAAAAACGGGTATTAACAAGTCGGATTCATTGCAGAACCATGAAAATTGTACTAATCAGATCTGATGGGGGGTTGTTACCATAGTATCCATTAAGTACGATACATACCGTCGTCTCCGATGGGACGCCCCGCGGCGGGCTGGTCACTAAAAATTTCAAAAAACTCCTGCCCGCCATGCCTCTAAAACCCTTATGCGGAGATACATCATATATACAATTGTCTCATGATTTGGGGTTTTTAGTGAATTGATTTGTATCGGTTCCCGAGAACATGAAGGAATTCACCATCTTCATCGAAACGTGGTGGGAACCGGTGTAAAGGTGCTGCACCTCTATTGTCTGATGCAGAAGGCATCCATCATTATCAAAAAGAAATCATTCTTCCTGCCAGACAAAAACAATTCTTTTAACCAATGCCGTTCAACAATGGTAGAGCGGGCTGGTAGATCAGTGGTAGATCGCTCCCTTGGCATGGGAGAGGCCGCGGGTTCAATTCCCGCCCAGTCCACTCGTTTCCTTTGTTTTTCCCGTGAATTTTTATACTTGCATACCAGAGGGACTATTCAGAACACCTATGCGCATCCGCAACCTCATCCTTCCCGAAGACAAGGTCTTTTTTATCCTCTTTAAGGATATGGCAGAAAAGATTGCCGAGGCCTCCACTATCTTAAACGAGATCACGCATCAACTTCCCGGCAGTACAGAAAAGGCGCACAGGGTTCGCCAGATTGAGCATCTCGGTGATGATACAACACGGAAGATCTACGAACAGCTCAATGAATCCCTTATCACACCTCTTGAACCCGAAGAGATCGCACGGCTCGCACCAGTACTCGATGATGTCCTGGACAGGATAGACTGGGTCACCCACCAGCTCTGCAACTACGGTATACCTGAATCCAATGACGTTCTGAAGGAATTTTCCTACATTATCCAGCTCTCTGGCACCGAAATCTCCCAGGCAATCACCACACTCGCGCAGCTCAATAAACCTGAAGAGGTAAAGACCCATGCCCTCGAAATTAACCGGCTCTACAATCTCTCTACAGAACTCCTTTCACGGGCTATCCTGGAACTCTTCAAGACCAACGATCTGCTGATGATCATCAAACTCAAGGATATCTATGAGGGATTTGCCAGGGTCATGGAGAAGTGCAACGATGTCGGACACGCACTGCATGACATCGCGATGAGCCACGCATGACCGGTATGGAACCCATCATCCTGTTTGGCATCATCCTTGCTCTCGCGCTGAACTTTGTAAACGGACTCAATGATGCCTCCCATTCCATTGCAACGGTTGTTGCTACAAAAGCCCTGTCTCCCATACGGGCAGTGTTTTCTACCGCTGTCTGTAATCTGATCGGGCCATTTCTCTTTTCCACGGCCGTTGCAGCTACGATTGGTACTGAAATTGTAACTACCGCGGGACTCACCCCGCTCTCGATTAACGTTGCAATGCTGACATCGATTGCTCTCGTCTTTGTCGCAACGCGTATGGGGATCCCGGTCTCCAGCAGTCACGCAATGGTGGGCGGATTGCTGGGAGCAGCAATAGGAGCGGTTGGTCTTTCTGCAATCATTCTCCCCAGTACGCTTCCCGGTTCAAGTTCGCTGTTGCAAGTGTTTTTCTATGCATGCATTGGCGCAATTATCGGGGCAATCGTACTTGCCATTCTCTGTGCGGCAGGTGAAGGGGATGTCAAACTTGGTATTCTGCTGGGTGCTGTATTCGGCGCAGGGATAATCATTCCCCTTCTGATGATCGCCGGTGTGCTGCACCTCAAAGGTTTGCTCGGTATCATCCTCTTCATCTTCATCGGACCGCTCATGGGTATGGCAGGTGCATTTCTCTTAAATGTACTCGTCACCCAGTTGATCAAACACGCACGCCAGAACCGGGCAAAACGGACATTCCAGCCGCTGCACATACTCGCGTGTCTGGCTCAGGCAACCGCTCACGGGGCGAATGACGGGCAGCATGCTGTAGGTCTTATCACCGCCCTGCTCGTTTCTTCAGGATTCCTGCTGGTATTCGAGGTGCCGACATGGGTAATCCTCACCTCCGCCATTGCAATTGGCCTCGGGACCTGTTTTGGGGGCTGGAAGGTAGTCGACAAGATGGCAAAAGAGATTACGAAGATCCGCCCGTACCAGGGATTCTGCGCCGCAACCGCGAGCAGTGCCATTCTTGTGATGGTCACCCGGCAGGGTATCCCCGTTTCTTCAACGCAGGCAATCAACGGTTCTATCGTGGGTGTGGGTGCAACAAGGGGAAGAACTGCTGTACAGTGGAGCGTTGTCCGTGAGATGATGACGGCGTGGGTTATCACGATCCCACTCGCACTGGGAATTTCGTTTGCCGGTTACCAGATCATCAGCTTTCTTTTAACGATTCTTTAGGGTCAACACCATTTCGCTATATTTTTTAAGGTTCTTGACCGATAACCAGTGGGTTTGTTATGGGTCTACGCGAGTTATTGATCCCGCATGATAAGATATATTTCGATCTGTTCGAAAAACAGGCGGCAGTTATGAAGGAGGCAGCGTGGCAGCTGGTCGCACTGACCGAGGATTTTACCAATGTCAAAGAGAAACGTCACGAGATCGAGAAGCTTGAACACAAGGGTGACCAGATTACGCATGATATCTACAAGCAGCTGAATACCTCGTTCATTACTCCCCTCGATCCCGAAGAGATCTCCAGCCTTGCCTCCACGCTTGACGAAGTGCTCGACTATATCGATGGCGCAACCGAAAAGATGTATTATTACAATATTGGCGCAACCGATGCGCATATGATCGAACTCGCAAAACTGATCCATATGTCCACCTCTGAGATTGAGGGGGCTGTCAAGGGTATCCGTTCCATCAAGGATCCCCGCTATATCGAGGAACGATGTATCGAAGTAAACCGTCTCGAAAACCTCGCTGATGATGTGCTTGCCCATGCAGTAACTGATCTTTTTAAAACGACTGATGCAATCACGATCATCAAACTCAAGGATATCTACGAGCATCTTGAAACTGCAACGGATTATTGCGAGGATGTGGCGAACGTGCTCTCGGACATTGCAATCCGGCATTCATGAGTAATGGTGGGATGCTTACATGATCGAGGCAACGTGGGGACTTATCATATTCATTATCGGCGTCGCGCTCTTTTTTGATTATACCAACGGGTTCCATGACTCGGCAAACTCAATATCAACGGTGGTCTCTACAAAAGTTCTTTCTCCCCGCAATGCCGTGGTCTTTGCTGCGTTTTTCAATTTTATTGCTGCGTTTATCGTCGGTGTTGCGGTGGCAAGCACTATCAGCAAGATTATCCAGCTGGAAATTGTTCCGACCGAAATAGTACCTTATATAATTTTAGGAGCCCTCATCGGTGCTATCGCATGGAACCTGATCACCTGGCGTTTTGGCCTTCCCACATCTTCCTCTCACGCACTCATTGGCGGACTCGTGGGAGCCGGTATCTCGGCGGCCGGAATTTCTGCGATAAAATGGTCGGCCGTTGAACTGATCGTCACGTTCATGATCCTCTCCCCCCTCATTGGACTTGCCGGTGGATTTTTATTCATGGTACTCGTTTTTAATCTGACCAAACAAGCTCATAAAAAGACTGCTGACAGTTATTTCAGACGGCTTCAGCTCTTCTCTGCAGCGGCCTACAGTTTCAGTCATGGGACTAATGATGCCCAGAAAACGATGGGTATTATCACCCCACTGCTCTTTTCAATAGGTTATTATGGAGCCAGTGTCGATCCCAACCACCTCCCTGTGCCTACGTGGGTGATCCTGCTTTCCTATGCTGCAATTTCACTCGGCACTCTGTCCGGAGGATGGCGTATTGTCAAGACAATGGGCTCTAAGATTACCCGGCTTCGTCCGGTCCACGGATTTGCTGCAGAAACAGCGGGAGCGGCAACGATCCTCGGAGCTTCTGCATTGGGTATTCCGGTGAGCACTACGCATATTATCTGCACATCGATTATGGGGGTAGGTACTACGATGGGCTCGAGTGCGGTAAAATGGGGGATTGCACGATCGATTGCGATAGCATGGATTCTCACGATCCCGCTCGCTGCCATTATCGCGTTTGTTGCTTTTGCAATCATCCGGGTGGTAATAGGGTACTAAGAGCATTTTCCCGGCTGTTGAAGAGTATCCCTTAATCTTCGATGTTCTATTGCAATGACCCATAAGGCGGGAGAACTGTTTCAGGAACGCTACGAGATTCAGGGTGATTTCCCCTGCTCCCGCGGTGAGTTCCAAAAAAAAAGAACACCTGTACAGGTAATATATCACTATCTAGCGAGCAGGGGATCGGGGATCCTTCATTCAGGAGGACTTGATATCTCAAATCATAGTAAAAAAAAGAATCCGGTTCTTTAGAAACGCACATGAGTCACGAACTCAGGCAAACATGATGAATAATCGTGGATCTTTCATGGTAATTTCTTTTCCATTGATATGAAATTCAAGATGCAGGTACAATAAAGAAGGGGACCGTGCCTGTCCCCCCATACCGCCCCTGTGCTGAGCCTGATGAGACTGAGCACCTGTCCGGGGGTTATTGCACCGGGGGAGCCACAGCGGCGGGGGTGAAGCCCCCGTGAGCGTTTAGCTGGTGATTGAGCATTTCCAAAAGAGTCGGTATTCGGCTGATTTTTTGGCTCTTTTATCCTTTCAGGTTATGCTCAATTCTCTCTGAAATATGCTTCCCGTGCGAACCATTCCAGTAAAGTTTGCTGCACTGATTGCACCAGAAGAAACTATACCCCTCCTTGTCGATTGGAGCATAATCTGTCCGGGTAATTTCGCGGTCTGTTGCTTTCCTCAGCTCTGTGTTGCACAGAGAACAGCGGGTCATCATCAACCTCCGTACAATCAATCCGCAATCGATAAGCTGCTGTACCTGGTCCATCACATCATCGGATTTTACCAGAACAGCCTGCTCCTTTCCCCGCAGCGCAAGCTCAGTGTCCCGCGTGAGCAGGATGCGGTTTTCCTGCATGGCAAGGTTAAGAAGAAGGGTATCCTCTTTTGCATTTCCCTCGGCAAATCCATTGGCACTGATGGTATTGTAGCCCATAAAGCGAAGATACCGGCTCAGTGTCCCCAGCATCCGGTCGGTAATGAACCGTGTCTCAGTACGGTGTTCAGGACACATGACGCACGATCTCTATCTTTTCACCACAGTTCCTGCACTGCTTCCCGTCAAGTGCCAGAACTGTGCTCGAAAATCCCTGCCTCCCGATGAGCATCACACCACATGCCGGGCAATAGGTGTTCTCGTACGGGTGATTGTAGACGTTGCCAAGATACGGGAACCGGAGCCCGAGTTCTTTTGCCATGGTGTAGATCTTTTCGAGTGTTGCAAGCGGAGTTGCCCCACGGTCAGTCATCTTGTAATCCGGATGGAACGCTGAGAAATGCATGGGGGTTGACGGGCCGATATGTTCAATCACCCAGCGGATCAGGTTCTCCATCTCTTCCCTGCTGTCATTGAGTCCCGGAATAACGAGGGTAACGGTCTCCACGTGCATCCCGAGCTCCCGTGCAAGTGCCGCTGAGTCAAGGACCGGCTGAAGACGGGCACCACATATTTTCTTGTAAAAATCATCCGTGAATGCCTTGATGTCCACACGGTAAGCGCCGAGCATGGGTGCAAGTTCACGGAGTCCTTCTTCGGTGATGTATCCGTTTGTGACGTAAATGGTTCCGAGCCCTTTTTTGCGGGCGATTGTTCCCATATCAAGAGCATACTCGTGCCAGATAGTCGGTTCATTATACGTCCATGAAATGCTCGCGCTTTTATGAGCGATTGCCCGTTCAACCCCTTCTTCCGGGGACAGGTTTCGCAACCGTGCGCCTTCCAGTGCAGCACGCGAGATGTGCCAGTTCTGGCAGTGCTGGCAATGGAAATTACAGCCGATGCTTCCCAGCGAGTACGACAATGTACCGGGCAGATAATGGAAAAGGGGTTTTTTCTCAATAGGATCAACGGCTTCAGAACTTATCCTTCCATAGGTTGCAGCAAACAGGGTACCGTGTTCGTTCAGTCGCACACCGCAAATTCCGTGACCGTCTTCCTGAATAGCGCAGCGGTGGTTGCAGAGCGAGCATTTTACTGCATTATTCCCGGTTTTCTCGTACAGGCGGGCTTCGTGCATCATGACTCTCAGACGTTGTATTGCACGCAGGTGTTATTGTTCTTTTTCTCCCGTTGAGGTTTCATCGGCTTCATCCGTCTCAAGGACAAAGGACCCCCGGTATCTGCAGCTCTTGCAGAGATACACCTGACCCATATACCCCCCGGCAACCGGAAAGATATCATGGCTTTTACAGACAGGACAGTACAGCATATTCAACAACTCTATATGAGCATATGGCACAAAAACTAGTGCAATGAAGACCGTTGTTATCTCTCTTGGGGGTTCAATCCTTATTCCCGCACTCGAGAAGAACAAAATAAAAGAATATGTTCCGGTGCTCGAAGAGATTGCAGCGCACCACCGTCTGTTTGTTGTTGTTGGCGGCGGCGGCGAAGCACGTCGCTATATCACGGTTGCCAGAGATCTCGGTATTGATGAGGGGACCTCAGATGAGATTGGCATTTTAATCACCCGGTTAAACGCAAATCTGCTCATTGCTGCGCTGGGTGACCAGGCGTACCCGAAAGTGGCAGAGAATCATGCCGAGGCAAAGAAGTTTGGCGAATCTAAAAAAATTGTCGTGATGGGCGGGATTACCCCCGGCCAGACAACAGATGCAGTTGCGGCGGTTCTTGCTGAACGCGTGGGTGCATCGGTATTTATCAACGTAACTTCAGTCGATGGCATCTATTCTGCAGACCCGAAAAAGGACAAAAAAGCACGACGGTTTGAATCCCTCACGCCAGGGCAGCTGCTGGACATCGTTGGAAAGGCAGGGCTTGGTGCAGGTTCAAATATTGTCCTTGACATCGTCGCCGCCCGGGTGGTAGAACGCAGTCATATACCCCTTCTGGTGCTCGACGGTCGTAAACCTGAGAACCTTTCCCGCGCGATTCTGACCGGAGAATATACCGGCACGGTTGTGAGCGAAAAGAAGAGAAAGATTCTGCCCCTTTAACGTTTCATTGGGGAACCCTTGAACCATTACGTATTTTTATGTTCCCGACACAGGTATGATGGCACGGGGTAGTAGGGTAGCCTGGTCCATCCTAGAGCGTTTGGGACGCTTTGACGGCGGTTCGAATCCGCCCTACCCCAT
>Ga0208980_10002216_pt1 | contig 11779 bp, 7 predicted proteins | sample WetSurMetagenome_3_FD_187993 | JGI IMG/M metagenome (GOLD analysis project Ga0208980, IMG submission 187993) | Wetland microbial communities from Twitchell Island in the Sacramento Delta, sample from surface sediment Aug2011 Site A1 Bulk (version 2) | ecosystem: Environmental > Aquatic > Marine...
ACCGGCGGCATCATCATCTCGCACATGCTGACCATGGCGCCGGAGCGTTTCGGCAAGGTACTGATGCTCGACCCGGTCAGCCCGCTCGGCCTGCAGATGAATTCCAGCCAGGTCGGCGTCATCACCGCGATGAAGACCGACCCCGACGTCTGCTTCGCCGGGCTGGCCAGCGCCGCACCGACCCTGTTCCGCCCGGAAACCCTGGTCGCCGGTCAGATGCCGCAGTTCGCCGAGGCAACGAGCACGGCACAGCGCGAACTGTTCAAGAAGATCATCGAACGTACCCGCGTGCTGTCCGACGGGATCTGGTTCGGCACCCCGCACAACCTGGGCATCGAATGGGATTCCGCGGCCCTGGCTGCGCGCATGCCGGAAATGACGCACGAACACCTGATCCTGTTCGGCAAGGTCGACTACTGGATTCCGCGCGAGCACATGGACGTCATGGTCGACAAGCTGCCCAACGCCCGCCTCGAGGTTTTCCCCTATGTCGGCCATTCGATGAACCTCGAGCAGCCGCTGCTGTTCGCCCGCGTCTTCGGCGACTACTTCCGCGGCTGAGCAGTGCGCGGAAAGTAAAGGCTGTCTCGCGACAGCCTTTACTGTGTCGGCCGACGCTTCCCCGGGCAGCCGAAAAATAACCGACTTTCGCCGGTCGACCGCGTCAGGTCGACTTGATCTCGTTGCTCAGCGGCTTGCCGGCGGCGAACTCGCTGGCGCTGCGCAGCGTGGTCTCGCAGATCGTCGTGATCGCCTCCTGCGTGAAGAAGGCCTGGTGGCCGGTGATGATGACGTTCGGGAAGGAGATCAGGCGCTGCAATATATCGTCGGTAACGACGACATTGGACAGGTCGCGGAAGAAGAGCTCGGCCTCCTGCTCGTAGACGTCGGCTGCGAAGCCCCCGATCTGTCCGCTCTTCAGCCCTTCGATCACCGCCTCGGTATCGACCAGCCCGCCGCGACTGGTGTTGATGAGCAGCGCGCCGCGCTTGGCGCGGGCGATCGTCTCGGCGTTGATGATATGGTAGGTCTCGGGCGTCAGCGGACAGTGCAGGGAAATGATGTCGGCATCGCGGGCGATCTCGCCCGGCACGGCATAGTGGGCGCCAAGGGCCTCGAATTCCTTTGAGGGGTACATGTCGTAACCGATCACATTGCAGCCGAAGCCGACCATGATCTTCGCGAAAACGCGGCCGATCTTGCCGGTGCCGATTACGGCGACCGATTTGCCATGCAGGTCGAAGCCCATCAGTCCATCGAGTGCGAAGTTGGAATCGCGCGTGCGGTTGTAGGCACGGTGAATCTTGCGGTTGATCGCCAGCAACAGTGCCACGGCATGTTCGGCGACCGAGTACGGCGAATAGTCGGTGACGCGCACGACCTTGAGGCCAAGCTGTGCGGCCGCCTTCAGGTCGACATTGTTGAAGCCGGTGCAGCGCAGGGCGACCAGGCCCGTGCCCCCGGCCTTCAATTGCTCCAGAACCTCGGCGTCGGCCCTGTCGTTGACGAAGATGCAGACGGCGTCGTAGCCGGCGGCGAGATGAACGGTATCGATGTCGAGCGGCGCCTCGTGGTACTTGAGCGTGTGCCCCGCGGCACCATTGGCGGCATCGATGTATTCTCGGTCGTAGCGCTTGGCGCTGAATACGGCGATCTTCATGGCATGTCTCCCGATGTTGTTTGTTCGCTGACCGGCTAACCGCCGAGCAAGGCGGCGGCAACCTGGACGAAGAGGATCTTGGCGACCGTCATCGACGGAAAGATCATGGCGTAGCCGATGTCGGGCTTGTCGGTCGGGGCGACGCGTCCGGCGAAAGCGAGGATGGCCGGGTTGCCGGTCGCCCCGCTGATGACGCCGGCGGTGGTGTCGAACGGCAGGCGGAACACCCACAGTGCCAGCGCCGCGGTAATCAGCACCAGCGCGAACAGGATCAGCGCCCCGTAGGCGAGGAAGGCGATCCCCTCGCTGCCGACGGTGGCGAAGAACTTGGGCCCCGAGGCGATGCCGACCTGGGCGAGAAAAATCGTCAGCCCGAAGTTACGCAGGACCAGATTGGCCGACAGCGGCATGGACCACACAAACGGCCCGGTGCGCCTGACCTTGCCGAGCCAGAGTGCCAGCAGCAACAGGGCAGCGAGGCCGAGGGTCAGCTTGCCGACGCCCGGGATGATGATCGGGATCAGGCCAAGGCCCAGCCCGAGCGCGGCACCGATACCGATCGAGATGAAGCTCAGTTCGGCGGTACCCTTGATCGAGTCGCCGAAAAACTTGCGCATCGCCTTGCTGTCATTGCGGTTCACCAGGAGGCCGACGCGGTCGCCGAACTCGAGGATCAGATCCGGGTTGGGCAGCATGTCCGCATCGCCACGGCGAACCTGGACGATGGAAGCGGTGACCCCCTCGGGGAAACGCAGGTCGCCGAGCGCCAGACCGACCACCGCCTTGCTGGAGGCGAACATGCGCTGGTAGTCGAGATCCTCGCGATGGCTGGTCATGCGCCCCGGCTGCAGTTCGCCGAAATGCGCGGCGGCCTTCTTCAGCGCTTCGGGACTGGTGCTCGTTGCCAGCAGCACGTCGTCGTCGCGCAGCACGAGGTTGTCGGACGGCAACCGGTTGTGGTGTTCGCGGCGAACCGCCGCAATGGCAACACCCGGGGGCAATCTGGCGGCCAATGCCGACAGGCGCTGGCCGACGAATTCCGAGTTATGCAAAGCGATCTCGGCCAGTTCGATAATCTGGTTGGCGGGCTGCTCGATCTTCGGCTTGAGAATGGCCTTGAGCGCGTAGATACAAAGGATCGGGCCCGCGACCCCGAATGGATAGGCCACCGAGTAGCCGACTGCCGCACCGTCGCCCTTGAGCGCAGCGATGATCGCCTGCAGCGTCGCCGTACTGGTGCCCGAACCGGCGAACATGCCGAGCGCCTCATCAAGCCTGACACCGGCGAACGGCACCAGCGCCAGCGCCACGCCGCCAGCGCCGAGCACGCCGAGGAAGGCGGCGGCATTGGCCTTGAGACCCTCCGGGGTGGTCATGCCCTTGAAAAACTGGGCGCCGTACTGTATGCCGACGCCATAGAGGAAGAGCAGCAGCCCGAGCGTACCGACCAGCGCCGGTGGCGCCGCCTTGGGTGCGAAGCCACCAATCGCCAGCCCGACGAAGAGCACGGCACCCGAACCCAGCGAGAAGCCCTTGATATTGATTTCGCCGACGATGTAGCCGAGCGCAACGGTAAGAAAGAGCGTCAGCAGCGGCTGGGTTTCAAGCAGTATCCTGATCTGTTCCATATCAGCCCCCTGGCGTATGCCTACGAAGACACGGATTCCCCGCTGCCTCCCACCTCTCCCGGCATTCAGGAAATGCTGCACTACTTGGAATCATTATAGGCCTCGCCAGTTGCGGTCGACATTGCAAAATGACTAAAAATAGCTTGTGGAGAAAAGGCCGCCTGATGCAGTAATTCACCGACTGTTTAGCGCGGGTGGCCGGATCATCAGCGATGTACGACCCAAAAAAGGCCGCCCGCGGGCGGCCTTGCATCGGTTGCAGCAGCCTTACTTGGCCAGTCCAGCCGGCTTCTCGGCCGTCGCCTTCGCCCCGCCACCACCGCTACTGGCCCCGGCGATGCCGGGCAGACTGGTGGTGAAGGTGTTGTCGACAAATGCCTGGATCGTTGGCCTAAGCACGTTCGGCGCCTTGAACACGCCGTAGTGCGCCGTCGGGTCGGGGAAACTGGCGAACGCTGCACCCTCGACTGCCTTCGCAGCGTTCTTGGCGTTTTCGACCATCAACCACATGTCGTTGTCGACATGCACCACCAACGTCCGCGCCTTGATCCGCTTCAACTCCTTGTTGATGTTGTAGTTGAAGCCGGCATCGTTGCGGTACCAGTAGTCAACCGGATCCTCGGTCTTGGTCCGCGCGATCCAGGTCGCGTTCTGGTTGCCCGTCGGCTCCCAGTAGAAGACCTCGCGCTCGATCTTGTCCCACGGCGTCGCCGAACGGACCGGGAAGGTCAGGCCGGTCAACTGCAGGCGCGACCACATGAACTGCAGGCCGCGCTTGGGATGCTGGTCGACTGGCAGATCGTAGTAGTTGCCGTTGGTCTTGCGCCACACCGGGTCGCTCTCGATCGCCGCCTGGGCGAGCAGGAAAGTCCAGGCACCGATCGGATCGTCGCCATCGGAAGCAGTCGCGCCCCCGATCGGCATGATCGCCTTGACGTAACCGCTGGGCGAATGCATCACGCCCCATACCCAGGTTTGCGTCGCGCCCATCGAAACACCGGTCGCCACTTCGACCTGGGCGACCTTCAGATGATCGCGCAGCAGGCGATAATTTGCCTGCACCATGTCGAAGTAAGTGTAGCTCGGGAACTTGCGCCCCAGACCACCGGAGGGCTTGGATGCCCCCCACAGCCCAATCGCGTCGAGAAAGACAACGTAGTAGCGGTTGGTGTCAATCGTCCGACCAGGACCGACGATGGCGCCGCCGGAGAAGGGATTGGCCGGCTGCCCCTCATACCACGTGTTATACATGAACGTCGAATCACCGGAATAGAAGGTGCTGACGATCACCGCGTTGATGATTTCCCCCCGGTCATTACGCTTCGGCGTCCCGACCGCGATATAGGCGACCTTCAGCGGCCCGGAGCCCAGCGATTCGAGCGTCGTTCCACCCTCGCCCCCGTTCCGCCAGGTTTCCGGGTCGGCATCGAGGTTGTACTTCCCCCCGATACGGAAATTGGGGATTTCGTAATAACGCTTGTGCTGATCCTGCGCCATCACCAAAGAATTGGGCGTCAGCGGGAACTTTGCGTCCTCGGCCGCCTGGGCGATGCCTGGCAGCGCGAAAACAATCGCCAGCGCAACGGCAACGATATGCTTTTTCACGTCAGCTTTCCTTATGTTCGTTTTCATCGCGCACCTCACTTGGCAAGGCCTGATGGTTTGTCGGAAGACGCAGCGGGCGCAGCGGCAGCCACGGGAGCCGCACCGTTGATCAGTGCTTCGATCACATCGGGCGTCATCGCATCGACGTGGCGGGTCTTCAGGAAATCGACCGTATCCTTGGCGAACTCTTCCGGCACATCCGTATGAATGAAGTGTCCGACATTCGGATAAATCTTGATCACGGGCATATTCCCGGCAGCCTTCATGCGATCGCGGAACGGGATGATGATCTGCTTGGCCTTGTCAGTCAGGCCGTTCAAGGCCGTACTCGGGATGAATGGCTCGATGGCGCCGAAAGCCAGGAAGATCGGCGCCTTGATCTGCGGCAGACGCTTGTACAGCGAATTCTCGTCATCGCGCGCGTTTTCGGAACAGATCGCGAACAGGTCATAAACGAACATGAACGACCACTGCTCGAATTCGCGCCGGTTGCCGGTAATCATCGCAACACGCTGGTCAGTATGCAGACGCGCATACTGCGTATCGTTGACGAAATAACCCGCGGGAGCCGGCACAGCATTGCCAGCGGCATCGCGCTTCTTCCAGTAGAAGAAATCACGGACTTCCTGCGGGCTCCGCTTCAGTTCGGCATCAACCAGACCCAGCGGGTCGTAGGCGGCATGCCAACGGTCGAGATCGTAGGAAATCGACTTGTCGCAGATCGGCAATTCCTTGTCACCCATCTTGAAGTTCTTCGGATACTCTTCAAGACCGGCCGGACCTTCGAGAACCAGGCCCTGAACCGCTTCCGGGTAACGTAGCGCATAGCCCAATACCGTCTGGCCACCCAGTGAGTGGCCGTAGTAGTAGGCCTTAGTGACGCCAAGTTTTCCGACAACCAGCGCGTGGAACGAGTCGCGGACATCGGTCAGCGTACGGGTCATCGGCTTGTCCAGATTACCCGGCCCGGAAGTCCCCCATTGCGGCATGTCCGGTGCAATGACACGGAAACCGCGCTCGACGGCATATTTGATCAGGTTGCCGTAGTGGGCGCCGAAGGCCCCCTTGCCATGGACGATGACCAATGTCGGCGGATTGCTCTGCTTGCCGCAATACTCGTCCATGTAGCCGAGTTCCCATTCGACGCCACGCTTGTCCTTGACCTTGGCGTACTTGACCGGGAACGGGGAAACCATTTCATCCTTCCAGAACGATTTCTTCGGATCCGGATTCATGTTGATGCGCGGCCGACGGTAGTTCTTCGCTTCGCAGACGATATCCTTGTTGTCGCCGATCACCCCGATCGAACGCATGAAGGAATCGAAAGTCTGATTGCCCTTGAGTTCATTGGGCGCCTTGAAGACCGCGTAGTGCGCAATCGGATCCTTGAAGCTGGCATACATGCCGCCAGGCATTTCTTCCGAAGCCTTGCGCGCGTCGCTACCCATCAGCCACTGATCATTGTCGACATGCACCACCAGCGCACGGGCTTTCATTCCGGGAAGCAATTTGTCGACGTTGTGAAGTTCGCCGACAGTGTCACGATACCAGAGGTCAACAGCGTCGAACTGACCAGCCATGCGCCTCAGGTTAGCGGCGACATTCTTGCCAAGACGTGGGTCATCCTTCCAGGTAAACACGTCCTTGGACACCTCATCCCAGCCGAGCGTCTGGCGGAAATTCAGGTCGTAACCGGTCAGCAGCAGTTGCGACCAGTGGAGCTCGACACCCTTGTTAGGATGCTTGTCCTTGGGCAGCTTGTAGTAGTCAGCCTTGGTGTCGATCCAGACCGGGTCGGATTCGAGCGACGCCTTGGCCAGCTGGAAAGTCCACGCGGCGATCTGCCCGCCAGTGCCGTCGGTCGCCGAGGCGCCACCGATCGGCATCACCGCCTTGACGAAATCGGGATACATCAGCCCCCAGTAGTACGACTGGGTGCCGCCCATCGAGACGCCGGTCGCCAGCACTACTTGGCCGATCTTCAGGTGATCGCGCAACAGGCGGTAGTTAAGCTGCACCATGTCGTAGTAGCTGTAGACCGGGAACTTGCGCCCCAAGCCATCCGACGGCTTGGAGGCGCCCCACAGGCCGAGACCGTCGAGGAAGACGACATAGAAGCGGTTGGTGTCGAACATCAGCCCGGGGCCGACCAGCGCGCCGCCGGCGAACCCGTTGCCGGACTGGCCAACATACCAGCTGTTGTACATCGCGGTCGCATCGCCGGAGAAGAAGGTGCTGATCACGATGGCATTGACGATCTCGCCCTTGTCGTTGCGCTTGGGCGTGCCGACAGCGATGTAGGCTGTCCTGGCCGGCGCTGCACCCAGCGATTCGAGGGTCTTGCCGCCCTCGCCGCCGTTCTCCCAGGCCTTGGGATTGGTCAGGTCATACTTGCCGCCGATGCGGAAGTTGCGGACCTCGTAGGTCTGCTTCAACTTGTCCAGCGCGGCGACGGCCGAACGTTCGGTGACGGCTTGTTGAGCATGCGCCACGCAGACAAGCGAGAGCGTCAGCAACAACGACGCCAGCCAGTTCACGACAGCACGGCAACCCAGCGGGCTACTTGTCATGTCTTGATCCTCCATTGTGGGAATTTTTGTTTCACCGGCCATGTCGCTGCGCTACCGGAGCTATCATAATAGCCGCATTGAATAGCTGGTCAATGCCTTTTTCAGCCGCATTTCCTCACGGGGAGAGCCATGCCAACGACCCAGTACGGCCACCATCAGGTGCACTACGAATTGACCGGCGAAGCGGGCCGGCCGGTGATCACCTTCCTTAACGGGCTCACCCAGAATGCCAACCTGTGGACAAGCTACGCGGATTACTTCGTACCCCGCGGCTATCGCGTGCTGGCCTATGACATGCTCGGCCAGGGTCGCTCCTCGAAGCCAGTCATCGACATCCCGCTCGCCGCGCATGCCGACATGCTTGACCAACTGCTCACCGAACTCGCTATCGACAGGACGCATCTTGCCAGCATCTCGTTCGGCGGCATCATCGCCCTCGATTTCGCCATTCGCTACGGCAGACGTCTGCACAGCCTGGTGGCGATGAGCACCTTCGCCGAACTGACCCCGCAGCTGGAATTTCTAGGCGCCGTGATGACGCAGGGCCTGACCGACGTCGGCCTGCCGTACCTGCAGAGCATGCTTTATCCGATGAACATGAGTTCGCAATGGATTGCTGCCAACCGGGAGCGCATCCCGGCCATGAAGCGCGCCGGGTACATAGGCAATGATGGCTACGCGATGCAGAATCTGATGGAGTCTTTCGTGAAGTTCAAGCCGCTGACGCCGGAACTGCACAAGATCAAGGTACCGACGCTGATCATGAACGGCGAATTCGATTTCTTCACGCCGCGCGAATGCCATGAACTGATCCGCAAAGAGGTGACCAACTCGCGGCTGCTGATCATCCAGCGCGCCTACCACGCTTTCACGCTCGAAATGCCCGCCGTGACAATGCGCCAGATCGAGATTTTTCTGGAGCAGGTCAGCTCGGGAAGTTGGAAAGGCGATCAGAGCGTCTGGATCGCCGCGGATGATCCAGCGGCGGCCGAGCAATGGCTGCCCTGCGCCGGCGACTGGCGGCGCGCCGTCCAGATTGCGACCCCGGTGAAGACCAGGGCCACCGCTGCCAGCAAAACCACCACCCGGAAGAAAAAATCATGATCGATTCCGCCCGCTTCGACCAGGCTCGCGATCGCATCGCGGCAGCCGGCTTCACCCCGGAAATCCAGAGCAAGATCACCCTGCTGCTAAGCGCCGCCAAGAACGGCAACCTGATGTTCCATGCCAACCTGCAATGGATGCCGGGTTTGGGCGTCGTCCAGCAATTCATCATTTCCCAGTCGGCGCGCGAACTCGAGGCCGTCACCCTGCTGGCGCGAACGACCCAATGGTCGAGCGATCCGGCTCTGGCCCTCACTGCAAGCCGCATCGTCGCGCCGCTGGTCACCGCCTGGAGCCAGATCATGCTGCCGCCGGGGCCGGTGTTCAACCCGCAGGCGGCTTACCGCGGGATATCGCTGGGCCATGCACAGCTGGCACGCATCCGCCTGTTGCCGGTCATTCCGGAAAACGCCGACCCGCTGGATCCCTTCGTCGTCGCCCTCACCCGCATCGAGCAGGAAAACGGACGCATGCTGCAAACGCAGATCCGGCTACTGAAGAGCATCGGCGAGGATGTCCCGCTGGAGGAACGTGAAGCACTGGTCGAACAGGACCAAGAACTGGTGGACGGCGTGTTCAACGAATTCCTGACCTGGCTGGCCGCCCCTTGATCCGGTTGCGGTCCACGTGAAAAAGGCGGCCAAAATGGCCGCCTTTTTCACGTGGACCGCCAGGGTCTATTTGAAGGGAATCACCATCTGGAGGTCGAAGCGCACGTCCTGCTGGGTCGTGTTGACATCCTGAAACACGTTCTGCCCAGCCTGGTTGTAGGCAACCCACTGCGGACCATCGAGCCAGACCTTGGCATAGCGGGCACGGGCGCGCAGGTTTTCGAACCATCCACCCTTCGGGAAGAGATAGACAAACTCGGTCGTCAGTTCGTCCCAGTCAGCGAGCGACTGACCACCGCCATTCGGGTTATTGGCATCGATCTGGCGATTAGTACGCTGGCCGTAGCTGACGTCAAACGACAAACCCGGTACGCCCCAAGTGCCGAAATCGAAGATGGAACCGAGGATCCACGTCCGCTCACCCGCTCTGGAATTCTCGCCAATGCGCTGCACCAGGTACGAAGGACCGATCGAGAACGGCGCCTGGATCTGCCCGCCGTTGGCGGTAATACCTGCCATACCGTAAGGAATGAACCAGTCGGCTGGCCGCCCCTCGAGATAGATGCCTCCGTAATTGGTGTTGAAATCGTAGCCTTTGGCACCGTTGCTGCCCGTGGTCAGGCTGTTGCCACTGGAACCCTGGTACATCCACTGGGCGCCAAAGCGGAAGTAGCGGCGCTCACCCATGCGGAAGACCCAGTCACCATCGACATAGCCCATGTTCAGCATGTTCTGTACGTTATAAAACTGCGCCTGATACATCGAATCGTTGTTCGGCTTCCACTGTACGCCGGCATAAGCCATGCCATTCGAATCACCCTGCTTGTCACATGGCGTCGGGGCATTGTCCCAACAGGTGGTCTGATAGGCAGCCTGGTACAGGTTGCGATACTGTGTATCGTTGATTTGCTTCATATCCGTCACATAACCGCCAAAATAGCGGAAGGTGTCGTCCATCGCCTTGCCCCCGACCGTGGCCGCCAGGTAGGTGAGCGGCTGCATGGCGCGCACATCGCGGCGGCCGACCATGGCCTGATCTAGTTTGTTGTAGAAGCGATAAACATCCGGCAGGTACCAGGCGTAATTGATCGACTGCCAGCCGAGAACCGCGACAGTGTTTTCGTAGCGCAAACGGGCATTGGCTTCGCCGACTACTGCATAGCCATCCTGATTCGGATCCCTGAGAATGTAGTTGTAACTATTGACATAGCCATTGGCAGTGGTGCCGCCTTCCGGTGCCCACAATGGCAGCGTGAAATTGATCGTGCCAGCGAAAGAAAGGAAATTTGCCAACTCGCCCGTGTTGCCATACAACCAACCGCCGATACCAGCCGCCTGATTGTTGAAAGTCCTGTATGCGTTGGCGGAGGTGACTGCACCGTTTGAATTGACATAATCGACCGGGTCAGCCCCTGATGAAAATCGCTTGAACGTTGCCGTCCGGAACATGAAACCCGCTTTTGCATTATCGAGGAATGGGTTGGCTTCAGCCGTAATCGACGCCCCTTCCTGGCCGACTGTCATCTGCGTCGGAGTCTGCGCCCAAGCTGCCCCTGCGCAAAAAACCGTCATTGCCATTCCGTTTGTCATCCCTGCCAGCAGGAGCCCCCTCGCTCTCGTGCGCTTCATTGATAATCTCCTCGATGTTGTACGAATTCCCGGTGCCACGCACCCCCCCAACGGAAACTGCAAGATACTCCTGTCGCGAATAAAAGTGGATAAGCTCAATAATTTTTCTCAACATATTTGCTTCTTGTAACTCGCACCGCCCGACTATTCGCCACGGGTGACCGGCGTGATCTGCCAGTAGCGCCGCCGCTCCTGTCGCCAGGCGGAAACCTTCACCTCGCCGGTGGCGAGGCGGATGCGCAGCGCCCCGTCGCGATCGGTCCGCCAGATTCGGGCACCGCTCGCCGCGTGGCGCTCGACGACATCCGGCTTGGGGTGTCCGAAGCGGTTGCGGTAGCCGACCGGAATCACCGCGTCATGGGCGCCGACGGCGGCGATGAATTCCGGCGTGGACGAGGTCCGGCTGCCATGGTGCGGCACCAGGAGAACGTCGGCGGTCAGGGCTGCCGGGTCGCGCTGCAGCATTGCCGCCTCGTCGCGCGCCTCGATGTCGGAAGTCAGCAGCATGCGCTTGCCGCCTGCCTCGATGCGCAGCACGCACGACAGGTTGTTGCTCTTGCGCTTCTCGGCGTAGTCCCCGGCTTCGGGATGCAGAACCGTCAGCCGGACGCCGTCCCACACCCAGTTCTGGCCGTTCCGGCAAGGCTCGCCAACGCCGTCGCCAAGCGAGGAAAGCACCTTGCCGACCGCCAGCGCCGACTGTACCGACGCCATCCCGCCGGCATGGTCGCTGTCGCGATGGGTGACCATCAGGACATCCACCGTGGCGATACCCTGCGCGCGCAGGTAGGGCACGACCACCCGTTGCCCGGCGTCCGATTCGGCGCTGTAGAGCGGCCCCGGGTCGTAAATCAGCGCATGATCGCGGGTGCGTACCAACGTCGCCAAGCCCTGCCCGACATCGAGCACCGTCACCCACGCCGCGCCCTCGGCCGGGCGCTCGACCGGCCAGAACAGGGCGGGCAGCAGCAG
>Ga0208980_10002217_pt1 | contig 11778 bp, 10 predicted proteins | sample WetSurMetagenome_3_FD_187993 | JGI IMG/M metagenome (GOLD analysis project Ga0208980, IMG submission 187993) | Wetland microbial communities from Twitchell Island in the Sacramento Delta, sample from surface sediment Aug2011 Site A1 Bulk (version 2) | ecosystem: Environmental > Aquatic > Marine...
GCAGGTGTCCTCGACGATCGAGACGAGGATGCGTCCCATGTCGGAGTAGCAGACGTGGCCTTTGGTGAGGCGGGCGGTGTGTTGGGCCTTCAGCGTGTCCGCCATGTTGTAGCGCTCGAGCTTCTCGTGCGCGTTGAAGAACAGCGCCGAGCAGTTGGCGCCGCCCTTGTGGTCGGTCAGGCGCAGCGCGTAGCCGCGGCGCAGCACGAAGGACCAGTTGCGCGCGCCTGGCAGCAGCTCGCGGTGCACGACGTCGTGGAGGGTGGTCTCGGTGCCCATCGCATGCGGTCTCCGTGTCAAGCTCGCGGATGTCAGGCGGCCTCGGCAGGGGCCGCCTCGCTCTTCCGCACGTCCTCGCGGATCGCCTCGTACAGCCCGCGGTCAGTGGCACCGACGGGCAGGTCGTACGTGATCGTCGCGCCGTAGGCGTGGGGCGCGTGCGGGTCGTGACGGACCCGGTCGAACACCAGCAGGCGCGTGCCGAGGTAGAAGCCTTCCTTGAGGTCGTGCGTGATCATGAACACCGTGAGCCCGTGACGGGCCCACAGGTCGAGCACCAGCTTGTGCATGTCCGCGCGGATGCCCGGGTCCAGGGCGCCGAAGGGCTCGTCGAGCAGCAGGATGCGGGGCTGCGTCACGAGCGACTGGGCGAGGGCGAGCCGCTGCTGCATCCCGCCCGACAGCTGCGCCGGGTACTTGTCCAGCGCCTGCTCGAGGCCGACCGCGGCGAGCATGTCGCGGGCGCGCTCGCGTGCCTGGCGGCGCGCCGCGCCGAACAAGTGGCCGGTCAGGGGAGCCGCGCGCAGCTCGAGGCCCAGCATGACGTTCTTGAGCACGGTGAGGTGCGGAAAGACCGAGTAGCGCTGGAAGACGATGCCGCGGTCCGGTCCGGGCTCTGCGGGGAGCGGCTCGCCGTCGAGGCTGATCTGACCTCTCGTGGGCTCTTCCTCGCCGAGCAGCATCCGGAGGAAGGTCGTCTTGCCGCAGCCAGAGGCGCCGACGATGGTGCAGAACTCGCCGGGCTCGACGCGCAGCTTGAGGCGTTCCAGCACGACGTGGTCGCCGTACTCCTTCCAGACGTTGCGCAGCGCCACGCGGCTCACGCGGGCCCCCTCGCGCCGGCGGGGCGGTACCAGGGGAAGGCGCCGCGGGACAGCAGGCGCAGTGCGAGATCCGTGAGGTACGCGAGCAGGGTGATCCAGACGACGTAGGGCAGGATCACGTCCATCGCCAGGTAGCGCCGCACCAGGAAGATGCGGTAGCCGAGGCCCTCGGTGGCGGCGATGGCCTCGGCCGCGATCAGAAACAGCCAGGCAGCCCCCAGCGACAGGCGCACCGCGTCGATCAGCCTCGGTAGCACCTGCGGCAGGATCACCCGCAGGACGACCTGCCAGGTGCCTCCGCCGAGGGTCTGCGCCTTCACTATCTGTTCGTGCGGCAGCTCCTGCGTGCGCTGCTGCAGGTCGCGGACGATGAAGGGCGCGATGCCGAACACGATCAGGACGATCTTGGAAAGCTCGTCGAGGCCGAACACGACGAACAGGATCGGCAGCACGGCCATGGGAGGAATGAGCGAGACGCTCTCGACGAAGGGCGCCAGTCCTGCCCGGACCAGCGGGATGGCGCCGAGTGCGACGCCGAAGGTGAGGCCGACGAGGGCGCTGATCCCCACCCCGAGCCCGAGGCGCCGCAGGCTCGAGGCCGTGTCGGTCCACAGCAGGATCTCGCCGCTGCGCTTGTCCGGCTCAATCGCCATGCGCTGAATCGCCTCGCCGAAGCTTGCGAACGACGGCAGCAATTTGTCGTTCGGGTTCTCCGCCAGCCGCGCGCTCGACGCCGCCAGGTAGGCCGCGAGCAGCAGCACGAATGGCAGCACGCCGAGCGCGAGGCTGGTGGTGCGGCTGGGCCGCAGGTTGAGGAGGCGCTTCATGGGCCCGATGCCCGTCGAGCCAGCTCAGAGCTTGCCTTCGGCCGCCATGGCCATGTAGGTCGCGTCGAACCGCAGCTTGACGTTGTCCTTGCTGCCGAGGCTCTTGCCGCCGGGGAAGGCCATGCCGATGGTCCCGGCGTCCTTCGCGCCCTCGCCGAGCAGGCCGTGGTCGAACGAGAACTTGGCCACCTGCTTCATCGTGTCGACGAGCTTGTCGCTCTTGGTGAAGTCGACCGCCTCCGCCGGCTTGTAGAACATCCGCGTGGTGGCGAGCTGGGCGTCGTAGCCGGCGAGGTCGGTGCCGGAGGCCTTGGCCATCTGCAGGCGCGCGGCCTTGCCCTTCTCGTCGTCCCTCGACATGGTCGCCATCACCTCGTACCAGGCGCCGACCAGGGCCTTGCCGAGCGCCGGGTGCTTCTTCAGCTTCTCGGTGTTGACCACCATGAGGTCGATGATCTCGCCGGGGATCTGGCTCGAGTCGAAGACCTTGTGCGTGTCCGGCTTCGCCAGGATCTCGGACAGCAGCGGGTTCCAGGTGACGGCGGCCGTCACGTCGGCCGCGCCGAAGGCCGACACCATGTCGGCGTCCGAGGTGTTGACGACCGTGATGTCGCGCTCGCTCAGCCCCACCGACCCCAGCCCGCGAGCCAGCAGGTAGTGCGAGACGGACAGCTCGACCAGGTTGACCTTCTGGCCCTTGATGTCCGCGAGCTTCGTCTTCTTCTTCAGAACGACACCGTCGTTGCCGTTGGAGAAGTCGCCGACGATCAGCGCCGTCGAGTCGACGCCGCCCGCCGCGGGGATGGTGAGGGCGTCCATGTTGGTCATCACGCAGCCGTCGAAGCTGCCGGCCGTGTACTGGTTGATCGACTCGACGTAGTCGTTCACCTGCACGACCTCGATCTCGATGCCGTACTTGTCGGCCCACTTCTTCACGACGCCCGCCTGGGCGGCGTAGTCCCAGGGCATCCAGCCCGCGTAGATGGTCCAGGCGACCCGGAACTTGTCCTTCGCGTCGGCCACGCCGGTCATCAGGCCCGTGGCGAGGAGGACGGCGGCAAAGAGGCTGAAGACGCGGGCGAGGGCGGTGCTGCGACGTGCGGTGGCCATGGCGGCTCTCCCAATGGTGATTACAGGCGTTTAGGCACAGGAGGACCTGACGTGCGACCTCCCGGGCTTTTGTCCCGCCGTGTAACCCCTCCTGGGAGAGGTCGGCAGCTCTCGGACCAGACACCCGCTCTCCGCGGGTCGGAACCCTAGCCACCCATTTCGACCGAATTTTTCTGGCAACTGGAGGGGGCCCGCTGGCCGCCGCCGGTTCTCCTGCCGCTTGGCAACAGCGAGAAACGTGCCAGGGTGCAATCTGCTATGGCCAGCGACGGTTTAGGGCGTCGGGTCGCGACTGCGGGGCGCCCGGCCGCACCACGCCGCCCCAAGGCGGACACCCGATGCACCAAAACCACGCATCGTCCCTCGTCGGGCCGCGCGCGCGGGGATCCTCTGCCGGTAAACTCCGGCGCCATGCTGCGGTTCTCCCAACTGTCCTTGCGCCGCGGGGCCAAGCTCCTGTTCCGGGACGCGAGCTTCCAGATTCACGCGGGCCACCGCGTCGGCATCACCGGCGCCAACGGCACGGGCAAGTCGAGCCTGTTCCAGCTGATCCTCGGCGAGCTCGTGCCCGATTCGGGCGAGCTGGGGCGGCCGAGCCAATGGGTCGTGGCGCACGTCACCCAGGAGACCCCGGCCGATCCGCGCCCGGCCATCGAGTACGTCCTCGACGGCGACCAGGAGCTGCGGGCGGTGGAGCATGCCCTCGCGGATGCCGAGTCGGCGCACGACGGGCATCGCGTGGCCGAGCTGCACGCCCGCCTGGACGCGATCGGCGGCTACGAGGCGCGCAGCCGCGCGGCGCGGCTGCTGCACGGGCTGGGCTTCGCCGCGGGCGAGGAGACGCGAGCCGTGGCCGAGTTCTCGGGCGGCTGGCGCATGCGGCTGAATCTCGCGCGTGCGCTGATGTGCCGGTCCGACCTGCTGCTGCTCGACGAGCCGACCAACCACCTCGACCTCGAGGCCGTGATCTGGCTCGAGGAGTGGCTGCGCGCCTACCCGGGCACGCTGCTGCTGATCTCGCACGACCGCGACGTCCTCGACGCCGTCTGCAGCCACGTCGTGCACATCGAGCGCGAGCAGGCGACCCTCTATCCCGGCAACTACTCCGACTTCGAGCGCGTGCGCGCCGAGCGGCTGGCTGGCCAGCAGTCGGCGTGGATGCAGCAGCAGCGCGAGATCGCGCACATCCAGCGCTACGTCGAGCGGTTCCGCGCGAAGGCGTCCAAGGCCAGGCAGGCGCAGAGCCGCCTGAAGGCCCTGGAGCGCATGGAACGGATCGCGCCGGCGCACATCGACTCGGCCTTCCACTTCGCCTTCCAGGCGCCCGACAAGGCGCCGAACCCGCTGCTGCGGCTCGAGCGCGTCGTCGCCGGCTACGGCCAGACGCCGGTGCTGAACAACGTCACGCTGACGCTCTCGCCCGGCGACCGGGTCGGCCTGCTGGGCGTCAACGGCGCGGGCAAGTCGACCCTCATCAAGCTGCTCGCCGGCGAGGTCGCGCCCCTGAGCGGCCTGCGCGAGCCGGCGCGCGACCTGAACGTGGGTTACTTCGCCCAGCACCAGCTCGAGCAGCTGCGGCCGGAGTGGTCGCCGCTGCAGCACCTGCTCGCCGAGCACCCGACGGCGCCGGAGCAGACCCTGCGCGACTACCTGGGTGGTTTCGGCTTCGCCGGCGACCAGGCGCTCGCGCCCGTCGCCCCCTTCTCCGGTGGCGAGAAGGCCCGGCTGGTGCTCGCCCAGATCGTCTACCGGCGCCCGAACCTGCTGCTCCTCGACGAGCCCACCAACCACCTGGATCTCGAGATGCGCCTGGCGCTGAACGTCGCGCTGCAGGGTTTCGAGGGGGCGATGGTGCTCGTGTCGCACGACCGCGCCCTGCTGCGCGCGACGGCCGACTCGCTCTGGCTCGTGCACGGCGGCCGGGTGGCCGAGTTCCCCGAGGGCCTCGACGACTACCCGCGCTGGCTGGGGGCGCAGCGCGCGCTCCTGGACCGGGTCGCGCCCGGCACTGCGGTCGGAGACCATACCGCCGCGGCCCGCAAGGACCGCCGCCGCACCGAGGCCGAAGAGCGGCGGCGCCTGCAGCCGCTGCGCCGGCGGGTCGAGCAGTGGGAGCACGCAGTCGCGCGCCTGGGTGCCGAGCACTCGGCGATCGAGCAGCGGCTGGCCGACCCCGCCCTCTACCAGGAGGACCAGAAGGAGAAGCTCAAGTCGATCCTCGCCGAGAAGGCCCGGCTCGTCGCAGCGGTGTCGCAGGCCGAGGCGGCCTGGCTCGAGGCCGCGGCGGCGCTGGAATCGGCGGCCGCGGAGTAGGAGCGGGCTCCAGGCCGCGATGGGAAATCGCGCCGTGGACGACGCCCGTAACGGCTCAACGCCGCTCCGCGCTCGGCAGGCTTTCCCCGGCGGTGCTGCGCGTTGCCTGCGAGGACCGTAAGCGACATGGATGTCGCTTACGAGCCTACAGGGATGTATTCACGGCGTGTCCGCGCAGGCAACGCGCAGCACCGCCGAAGACGGCGATCTCAGATGGCACCGCGCAACCCCAACGGGTCCTCGGGGTCGATGCCGTCCATGAACGGCAGCTTCCGGTCGCGGTTGGTGAGCTGGTAGACCTTGCCGATCCAGTTGTTCACGACCGCCTCGGCGGTGTCGTGCCACGTGTTGTGCAGGGTCGGCGCGACCAGGTGCTCCGGCAGCTCCGGCACCGCTGTGCCCTGCTCCAGCGCCGCGAGCACCCGCTCCCGGTGCTCGGTGAGGATGCCCTGCACCTGCAGGCTGAAGTGGTTCTCGATGAACGGTGGGTAGTCGCCGCGCTCGCCGCGGGCGAAGCGCGTCACCTCGCGCTTGTATTCCTTCAGCAGGCTGATGGTGTCGTACTCGGGGTGCCCCTGGAACAGCACCACGCGGAACAGGTCGCCGCTCACGGCGAGGTGGACACCGGCCTGCGGGCTCTCCACCAGCACCTTGAGGCCCGCCGCCTCGAACTGCTCGCGGCTGACGTCGTTGAAGCGCGAGTGCGGGACGTCGAACAGCGTGTTCACGTCGTTGACGAGCGGGTGCAGCCGCTCGACGACGTGGTGCGAGTAGACGCCCCAGCGCTTGAAGCCGAGCGGCCGGCGCGGCTGGCCGTAGCGGAAGTGCATGAGGGCGTGCGTCGCCAGGCAGGAGCACAGGATCGAGGTCACGTTCTCGACCGCCCAGTCGAACACCTCGATCAGCGGCTCCCAGAACGGCTCCTTCGACAGGTCCGTCCCGGTCACGTTGGCGCCCGTGATGATCAGAGCGTCGAGCCCGTCCGCCTTTATCTGGTCGAAGGTCTCGTAGTAGCGCGCGACGTGCTCGTGTCCCTTCGGCCCGCGCGGCAGCGAGTCGATGCTGAAGGGGTGCATGTAGAACTGCGCGATCTGGTTGCTCTCGCCCACCAGGCGGAAGAACTGCCGCTCGGTCGCCTCCAGGGCGGCGTCCGGCATCATGTTGAGCAGCCCGATGTGCAGCTCCCGGATGTCCTGGTGCAGGGCGCGCTCGAGCGGGGTGACGCCTCCGCCCTCGGCGATCAGACGGTGGAAGGTGGGCAGGGCGCTGTGGGCGACCAATGGCATGGTGTCGTCTCCCCTCGTCAGGCCCGCCGCGCGAGGGCGCGCTCGATCAGACCGAGGAAGCCGGGCTCGCCGTCGACCGCCGCGAGCTCCTCGGTCGTGATCGTGTAGCCGTACTGCCGGGCGATGGCCTCGTAGCGCGGGATGCGGGCGTAGAAGAGCCGCGGGAACATCCAGCGGACGAAGTCGTCCGGGTCTATCTGGGCGACGTACTCTATGTGCCGCTCGGCCTCGTAGGCGGCGAGCTGCGCGTCGAGAAAGTCCTCCCGGTAGTAGAGCGGCTTGGGGTCCTGCTCCGCGCGGCGGATGAGCTCGTGCTCGTCGTGCTCGGTCGCCTTGATGTAGAGGATCAGCGTGTGCTCGTCGAGCACGCGAAGCACCTCGGGCTCGTCGAGCTCGCACAGGCTGCCGCCAGCGTCGTTGACGAAGTGGTCGTAGCCGTAGATCGCGTGCGCCTTGCGGATGAACTCGGGCACGTCGCGCATCGCGTGCACCTCGCCGATCCGGTGCAGCTCCTGGCGGCGCTTGAACTCCGTGAGCAGCAGCCCCCCCTGCTCAGGGTTGCCGAGCTTGCCCAGGAAGCTGGACACGGGGTTGAGGTTGTCGACCGAGAGATTGTTGCGGATGAATATCGAGTCCGCGCGCAGCAGCTCGCGCAGGAACGGCACCGTCATCGCCTGCTGCTTGATGTTGTCGAGGATCGCCTCGTCCAGGTAGCGCGTGCCGATGCGGTAGTCACCCGAGTAGTGGAACCAGTGTGCCCGCCGCAGCAACCGCGAGAGCCGCGTCTTGCCCACGCCGGACATGCCCAGCAGGGTGATGGACTTGTGCTTCCAGCGGCGGAAGTCCTCGGCAGAGAGTCTCACGGCGGGCTCCTCGGGCGCGGCTCGGATCGGACCCGGCTGCGGTCGACCTCGGTAACCGGGTCCTGGTGGACGATCACCTCGGTGCCGGGAAAGGCGCTCGAGATCGCGTTCTCGACGGCGTCGGCGACGGCATGGGCGCGCCGCAGCGGGAGCTCGTCGTCGAGCTCGAGGTGCAGCTGCACGAAGTACTGGTGCCCTGCCTGGCGCGTGCGCACGTCGTGAACACCCAGCACCTCCGGGCGCGAGAACGCGAGGTCGCGGATCCGCACACGGACGTCGTCCGGCAGCTCCTTGTCCATCAACAGGCCCACCGCGTCACGGCCGATGCCAAAGGCGCTGTAGAAGATGTAGATCGCGATCGCGAGGGCGAACAGCGGGTCTGCGCCGTCCCAGCCGAGCGAGGCCAGCACCAGTGCCAGGATCGTGGTCAGGTTGGTGGCGAGGTCCGTGGCGTAGTGCAGGGAGTCGGCCTTGATCGCTGTCGAGGCGGTCAGCCGGATGACGTGGCGCTGGATGCCGAGGAGCACAAGCGTGGCGACCACGGCGAACGCCATCACGCTGATGCCGGCCGTCACGGCCCCTAGCGGCGTGGGGTTGACCAGCCGGTTGACGGCCTCGAGCAGCAGGAACAACGCCGAGCCGGCGATGAAGGTGGCCTGGCCGAGGCCGGCGAGCGCCTCCGCCTTGCCGTGGCCGAAGCGGTGGTCGTCGTCCGCCGGCTGTAGCGAGTAGCGTACCGCGATCAGGTTGATGAGCGAGGCGACGGCGTCCATCAGCGAATCGACGAGCGAGGCCAGCACCGTCACCGAGCCGGTTGCGAGCCAGGCAGCCAGCTTGCCGACGATCAGCACGCCGGCCACCGTCACCGAGGCGCCGGTGGCCAGGCGCAGCAGCTGCGCGCGGCGCTCGGGCGAAAGGTGTTCCTGCTCTGCCATCCTGCCGTCCTCAGCCGTCGAGCCGGGCGCGGGCGCGCGCGACGGCCGCCCGTACCTGATTAGGAGCCGTCCCACCGATGTGGTCGCGCGCGGCGACGGACCCCTCCAGTGTCAGCACGTCGTAGACGTCCTCACCGATCACCTCGGAGAACGACTGGAGCTCGGGCAGCGACAGCTGCGCGAGGTCGCAGCCCTTGGCGACGCCGAGCGCCACCGCCTTGCCGACCGCCTCGTGGGCGTCGCGGAAGGGCACACCCCTGCGCACCAGGTAGTCGGCGAGGTCGGTGGCCGTGGCGAAGCCCTTCAGTGTCGCGGCGCGCATCTTCTCCCGGCGGGGGGTGATGGCCGGGATCATGTCGGCATAGACCCTCAGGCAGCCCTTGACCTGGTCGACCGTGTCGAACAGCGGCTCCTTGTCCTCCTGGTTGTCCTTGTTGTACGCGAGGGGCTGGCCCTTCATCAGGGTGAGCATGGCCAGCAGGTGGCCGAACACCCGCCCGGCCTTGCCGCGCACCAGCTCCGGGACGTCGGGGTTCTTCTTCTGGGGCATGATGGACGAGCCCGTGCAGAACCGGTCGGACAGCTCTATGAAGGCGAACTGCGCGGAGGACCACAGGATCAGCTCCTCGGCGACGCGCGACAGGTGCATCATCAGCACGCTGGCGGCGGCGCCGAGCTCGATGGCGAAGTCGCGGTCGGACACCGCGTCCAGCGAGTTCTCCATCGGCCCGTCGAAGCCGAGCAGCTCGGCGGTGTAGTGGCGGTCGATCGGGTAGGTGGTGCCGGCGAGCGCCGCGGCGCCGAGCGGCATCACGTTGAGGCGGCGCGCGCAGTCCGCGAATCGGCCGTGGTCGCGCTCCAGCATCTCGAACCAGGCCATGAGGTGGTGCCCGAAGGTGACAGGCTGTGCGGTCTGCAGATGCGTGAAGCCCGGCATGATGGTGTCGGCCTCGCGCTCGGCCAGGTCGAGCAGGGCGCCCTGCAGGCGGCGGATCTCTGCCCGGATGGTGATGATCTCGTCGCGCAGCCAGAGCCGTACGTCGGTTGCGACCTGGTCGTTGCGGGAGCGTCCGGTGTGAAGCTTCTTCCCGGCGATGCCGATATCGGCGGTGAGCGCCGCCTCGATGTTCATGTGCACGTCTTCGAGCTCGACGCGCCAGGCGAACTCGCCGCGGTCGATGCGCTCGCGGATGCGGATGAGCCCGCCGATGATGGCGTCGCGCTCCTCGCCGGTGAGGATGCCCTGCCTCGCGAGCATGCGGGCGTGGGCGATCGAGCCCTCGATGTCGTGGCGGTAAAGTCGGCGGTCGAAGCCGACGGAGGCGGTGAAGGCCTCGACGAAGGCGTCGGTGGCCTCGCTGAAGCGGCCGGCCCAGGGTTTCTTGTCGGTCATCGGTCGCGGCACACCGGGGGATCGAGATTGACGCCGGATTATACAGGCGGACCATGAGCGGACAGCGGGTCAGCGCGCCCCGGGGCAACTTCCTTCCCAATTTCTGCAGCCTGCGCAGCGCCTTCGTCGTGGTCGTCTCCGCAGAGCTGCTCGCGGTCGTGCTGGCCTTCGCCGGCGACGCGTCGCTCGCGGAGTTCTGGCCGGCGCTCGCCCTGCGCTCGCTCTACGTGCAGTGGGTCGCCGTGCTGGCCACCGTGCTCCTCTGCGGCCTGCGCGGGCCGCTGGCCGGTCGTTCCCACGCCGCCGCGGGTCTGATCGCCTGGGCGGTCATCACCCTGACGGCTACGGCAGTGGCGCTCGCCGCCGTGCGCCTGGTCCCCCAGCCCGAGCCCTTCGACCCGGCGACCTTCGTGCTGCGCAGCGTCGCCGTCGCGGCCATCGTCGCCGCCCTGCTGCTGCGCTATCTCTACCACCTGCACCAGCAGCAGGAGCGGGAGGTGGCCGCGTCGCGGGCCCGGTTCGAGGCCCTGCAGGCCCGCATCCGCCCGCACTTCCTGTTCAACAGCATGAACACCATCGCCCAGCTGACGCGCGCCGATCCCGCGCTGGCCGAGGAGGTGGTGCAGGACCTGTCGGACCTGTTCCGCGCGACCCTGGCCGACGCCGAGCGCATGACCTCGCTCGCCACCGAGCTCGAGCTGACCCGCAGCTACCTGCGCATCGAGGGGCAGCGGCTCGGCGATCGACTGCGGGTGGCGTGGGACCTGGAAGACCTGCCGGACGACGCCAGGGTGCCGATGCTCGTGCTGCAGCCCCTGGTCGAGAATGCCGTCTACCACGGCATCGAGCCGGCACCGGACGGCGGCGCCGTGACCATCGCCGGCCGGTATCGGCGCGGCAAGGTCAACCTCAGCGTCCGCAACACCCTTCCACCGCCCGGCCGCGAGAGCCATCGCGCCGGCAACCAGATGGCGGTGGAGAACGTCCGCTCCCGGCTTGCGGTGCGGTACGGGGACGAGGCGAGACTCACCGTCGGCCGGGTGGACGGGGAGTACCAGGTGCGGATCAGCCTGCCGCACCCCTTCGCGGAGGACGGGGCGTGAGGGTGCTTATCGCCGACGACGAGGCCCCCGCGCGCGAGCGCCTGCGGCGCCTGCTCGTGGAGATCGGTCCGCCGTGGCGCCTCGTCGCCGAGGCCGCGGACGGCGCCGAGGCACTGGCCGCCTGCGGGGCGCAGCCGATCGACGTGGCCCTGCTCGACATCCGCATGCCGCGCGTCGACGGCCTGGCCTGTGCCCGGGCGCTGCAGGACCTGGCGGCGCCCCCGGCCGTGATCTTCGTGACGGCCTACGACGAGCACGCGCTCGCGGCCTTCGATGCCCACGCGGTCGACTACCTGCTGAAGCCCATCCGGCGGGATCGCCTGCAGGCGGCGCTCGGGCGTGCACGGTCGCTAACGCGGGCGCAGCTCAGCGCCCTGCACGAAGCCCGGCCCGAGCGCGAGCACCTGGTCGCCACCTTTCGTGGCGGCATCACGCGCATCGCCGTGGACGAGGTGCTCTACCTTCGCGCCGAGCAGAAGTACGTCGTCGCCCGGCACGCCGGTGGCGAGGCACTCCTGGAGGAGTCGCTGCGCTCACTCGAGGAGCGGCTGGGCGACCGTTTCGTGCGCGTCCATCGCAACGCGCTGGTCGCGCGGGACGCGGTCGTCGGGCTCGAGAAGGACTCGGCCGGCGGCTGCCACCTGCGGCTGCGCGGGATCCCGGAACGGCTGGAGGTGAGCCGGCGGCATCTGCCGGAGATCCGCGCGTGGGTTCGGGAGGGGTGACCCCCCACTCGACATCGTCGAAAGCAGGTCCCGCACGCGCCAGGAGCGGAGTGCGCCACGACCCGGCGAGGACCGTAAGCGGCAGGGATGCCGCTTACGAGCCTACAGGGACGTATTCAC
>Ga0208980_10002218_pt1 | contig 11777 bp, 6 predicted proteins | sample WetSurMetagenome_3_FD_187993 | JGI IMG/M metagenome (GOLD analysis project Ga0208980, IMG submission 187993) | Wetland microbial communities from Twitchell Island in the Sacramento Delta, sample from surface sediment Aug2011 Site A1 Bulk (version 2) | ecosystem: Environmental > Aquatic > Marine...
AATAGAACCGCTGCAATAATCCTTAAATATCTAATCATTAAAATGGATTGTACATTCAAATTTAGTATAAACAAAGCATTTCAGTCAATTTGTCTAACTAAAACTGATAATTTATATGCCACATTTATGGCGATAATATGATAATTTAGATCAGATATTTATGACCAAACCTGTCATATAATGAAAAGAATCCTTTCTTTAATGCTCATTCTGACTTTTCCTCTTATTCTGGATTCTCAGGTTGTCTGGACAAACATTGCAAGTCATGGAGCCGATCCATCAGGCAAAACAAAGTGTACAAATATTATTAATAATCTCATTGACAGTCTTGCAAATTCAGGTGGAGGAACTCTTTTTTTCCCGGCAGGCACTTTTTTAACGGGCCCTATTGTCATGAAAAGTAATATCACACTCTATCTTGATGCCGGATCAATCATAAAATTCTCTGACGACTTTGATGATTATCTTCCTATGGTTCAGTCAAGATGGGAAGATGTGCGTGTTAGGAATTTCAAATCTCAGATTTATGCATATCAATGTGAAAACATTTCAATAAGAGGTGATGGCCATTTTGAAGGCCAGGGTAAAAAATGGTGGGATTTTATGAGAAGTGTTAATGCAAATCAAACGGTTGACTCAAAATGGCAGGAGATATTTAAAAGGGAAAACGAGGTTCTTCTTTCAAAGAATCAATATATAAAAGGTAAAAATAATTTTCTAAGACCTCCAATGGTAACCACCTATGAATGCAAGAATGTACTTATTGAAGGTGTAAGTTTTTCAAATCCCCCGTTCTGGACAATCATGCCTGCTTTTTCTGAAAATATCAGGATAACAGGGATAACAATAGAAAATCCGGGCGACTCACCAAACACTGATGGAATTGATCCATCATCTTGCAGCGATGTTCATATCTCCGATTGCCATATTTCTGTCGGTGATGATTGTATTGTTATCAAATCTGGCCGGGATGAAGATGGGAGAGAGGTGGCAAAACCGACTGAAAACATAACGATTACAAATTGTACTATGCTAAAAGGCCATGGAGGAGTGGTGATAGGCAGCGAAATGAGCGGCGGAGTAAAAAGGGTTTCAATATCCAATTGTGTTTTCGAAGGGACTGATATTGGTATCAGGATAAAAACCATGAGGGGCAGGGGAGGTCTTGTTGAAGATATCAGGGTCTCCAATGTAACGATGTACAACATAATAAATGAAGGAATCCTTGTGACCCTGAGGTATCAGGCAACACAGCCAGAACCTCTGTCAGAAAGGACACCCGCTGTGAGAAATGTTCATCTTTCAAATATTAATATCCGCGATGCCCAGAGGCCGGTGGCAATCTATGGTCTTGAAGAAAGAGCCGTATCACAGGTCTCATTTGATGATATCAGGAGTATCTCTAAAAATGGGATTTTGCTCGAAAACACATCCGGGATCAGCTTTCACGATATTACGATGGAAATCTCCGAAGGAAGTCCACTTGAAGCAAAAGACTCACAGGGATTGACATGGGATATGGTATCTGTAATTACTCCAGTCACTAATCTACCTTATCTGAAACTTACAAATTGCCAGGATGTAAGGATTACAAATTGTTTCCAACCTGAGAAAATAGGTAAATATGTCTCACAGGATGAAAAGTGCAGAAAAATCTATTTATTTAACAATATACTGCCCGGCACAGATCTTACTAAGAAGCAAAAGGGTAAGGATAAACTAACTAAAAATAATATTACTCTAAAATCACTCTAACCCATTAATTTATGAAGCATTATGAAAAAAATTCTATTTAACCGCATTTCAGTCGTGATGTTGCTGACGTTATTCTCAGCAACATTGTTCGGACAGAATGCCAGGACCGTAACAGGAAAGGTTACTGACTCCGGTGGAGCGGCCCTGCCTGGGACAAACGTGATTGTTCAGGGTACCACAACTGGTGTTCAGACTGACCAGAGTGGTAACTACACAATCACGGTGCAGAATCCCGCCGCAGCAGTGCTTGAGTTTACATTTATAGGTTATACAAAGCAGCAGGTCGCAGTGGGAGGTCAGAGTACAATAAACGTTACCCTCCAGGAAGAATACATCGGCCTGAATGAACTTGTGGTTGTTGGCTATGGAACAGTAAAGAAAAAGGATCTGACCGGTTCAGTTTCATCAATAAAATCAACCGAGATTACCAAGACTGCATCAAACAATGCTCTGCAATCAATGCAGGGGAGGATAGCCGGGCTTGATGTCACAAAGGCAAGCGGGGAATCCGGCTCAGCAATAAACGTTAATCTGCGTGGTAACCGTTCAATAAATGCTTCAAATACACCTTTGTTCCTGGTTGATGGTATCGAGTATGGTTCCACACTTGACCTTAATGCTTCAGATATTCAGTCGATTGAAGTTCTGAAAGATGCTTCCTCAACTGCTATTTACGGAACAAGGGGCGCCAATGGTGTTGTCATTATAACAACAAAAAAAGGCCCTTCCGCCGCAGCCAGGGCAAAAGTCTCACTTAGTTCATATGTTTCATTTAATAGCCCTACCAATCTCCCGAAAATAATGAGCGTTGAGCAGGATTACCTTTTGATTGCTGAGCGTCAGCGTTATAATGCGGAGAAAGGTACAGCTGCTTGGGGCTCTACCAATCTGGCCGATTATCCGGCGGAGACAGTGCTTTCCAATGTTGTAAGCCCGCCATATGAAAAATCAGTTTATCAGCTTTATCAGGAAGGAGGAGTAGACTGGTTCGACATAATGCTCGAGAACAGCATTACATTTAATAATGAAATATCATTAACTGGTGCTGATGCCAGGACATCTTTTGCCATTTCATTGGGCTATATGGATGAGAATGGTATTTTGCGCAATGATGAATTGAAAAGATATAATGGCAGAATTAACATTGATCATAAGATTATTGATAATATCAGTGTCGGGACTAATATTCAGTATACTTATAAGGATTGGGACAGGCGAGAGGACGGTGTCTATTCACAGCTTATAAAGATGCATTCAATGGCACAGCCCTACCTTTCTGATGGGACCATTCTCGACAGACCTTCAGAATTAGCCACAAGCCATACAAATCCTCTTCTGAATGAGGTTCCAGGATATTACGAAAACAATACCCTGGGTAACAGGCTGTTCGGTAATGTATACCTGGATTGGGATCTCATAAAAGGGTTGAAATTCAAATCAGTCTTTGGCATTGATCAGCAGTCGGACAGGCAGGGAGAATATGAAGATTATATGTGTACCGCAAATTATCAGTTCGGTCGGGGTTCTTCTTTTTCTGATGAAAACAGCCAGTCACTGGGCTATACATTTCAAAATACATTAAATTATGCATTTAAAGTGGGAGAAGCACATGATCTGCAGTTACTTGCCGGGCAAGAAGCACGTCAGAGAGTTACTGAGACACACGGAGCTTCCGGGATAGGATCTTTTGACCACTATCTTAAAAGTTCATTTTATGATCTGACTTACATACCAACAGCTTCACGTGCTCTTTCAAATACTTATGTTAAAAGCAATATGTTATCGTTTTTCGGGCGGGTAAATTATAAACTGCTTGAAAAATATCTGCTTACTGCCACTTTGAGAGCTGATGGTTCGTCTGTTTTGTCAGAAGGTAACAAATGGGGATATTTCCCGTCTGTTGCTGCAGCCTGGATCATTTCTGAAGAATCGTTTATGAATAATTCAGGTGTCATAAATAATCTGAAGCTTCGTGCAAGCTGGGGCCAGGCCGGAAACGCTGCAATAGAACCTTACCAGACTGTAACTGTCCTTGGGATGGACAAGATCCCATATACTTTTGGATCGGTACTGGTTCAGGGACAGGTTCCGGCAATTCTGGGAAATCCTGACCTTACCTGGGAAACAACAACAACCTACGACCTCGGATTGGACATTACCCTTCTGAAAGAACGGATTTCAGCAGTATTTGATATTTATTATTCCCAGACAAATGATCTTCTCGTTTACAAGGGTCTGCCTGCATCATCTGTTTATCCACAGGTACTTGAAAATGTCGGGAATACTGAAAACAAGGGATTTGAAGCAGCATTGACATTCCGGGCAGTTGAAACGACCAATTTTAACTGGATTACCGACCTGACATTTTCGATGAACAGGGATAAAATAGTATCCCTGGCAAGTGGAGAAGAAAGGGATGTATCGAACCCTGACCAGGCATTGATAGTAGGAGAACCGGTCCGCGCATTTTACAACTATGAGGCAAACGGTTGCTGGTCAATTGCTGAAGCATCCACAGCCGCTCTTTATAGTAAAGTGCCAGGCGATATTAAACTTGTGGATGTGAATGAAGATAATGTAATCAACGATTCCGATAAAAGGATTTATAATAAGAGTCCGAAATTCATACTGGGCTGGAATAACTCATTTACATATAAAGGTCTGACATTATCAGCACTAATATATGCACGTTCCGGGCAGTGGATTCAGTATGCCTATAACACTGCTTATAAACCAACAGAGGCTGACGGATCTCCGGCAGTTGATTTCTGGACTCCAGAAAATCAGGATGCAAGATTCCCGAGGCCGGGGATTGCTTCACAGAGCGATATGCCAGCACTTGCCTTTGAGAATGCTTCATTCCTTAAAATAAGAGAAATGACACTTGGATATACACTTCCTAAAAAGGTGCTCTCAGGAATAGGAATTTCCAATCTTCGCATTTATGGTTCACTGCAGAACTATTTCACTTTCAGTAACCTTGATAATTATGATCCGGAACGTGGTGGCTCAATCTCAAATCCGCTCGCAAAACAAGCGGTTGTTGGTATAAATCTTGAATTTTAAATATTATAAATCGACATCTTATGAAAAAAGGATTTAAATATATATCTGTAATATTTGTGATAATCATCATCTCAAATATTTCGTGCACCGATTATCTTCTTGAGGATAACAAGACAGGTGCAAGTGAGGATGTGATCTATTCCACCAAGTCTGGCCTGGATGGACTCCTTGCAGCAAGTTATTCATACCTCCGTGGCTGGTACGGGAAGGAAGCTGCCACCGGTCTGAGTGAGGGAGGAACAGATACCTGGTTGACCGGCTATGACAACAGGCAGAAAGTTCTGATTGACTATTCAGGAATTACTCCTGAAGTTGCGACCAGTTCCCGGGAGACTATGAATGCATGTTTTGATGAATACTGGGAGCTTTTCTATACTGCTGTCAATACCTGTAACACTGGAATAAAATATGTTGAGGAGGCACCCGAATTAATTTTAACCAATGCGGACAAAGACGCGTATTTAGGTGAACTTAAGACTTTACGTGCATTCTATTACTGGCATCTTGTCGAAACATGGGGGCCGGTTCAGATCAACCGCGAACCTGTTAGCAGCGTCTCCACTGAAGCGCACCGTGATTCGGAAGAGGATGTTTATGTTTTCATGCTCGAGGATCTGAATGACGCAATCACCAAGCTGGCATTAAAAACTACAAAAACGGGACATATTAATCTCTGGGCTGCAAAAGCTTTAAGGGCACGCATCCTGCTTTATCAGGCAAGCAAATTCAACAATAGTCAGGCTTACACGGATGCCGCAACAGCTGCTGAGGATGTTATTTCAGGAAGCGGCCTTTCCTTCTTTACAAATTACGCTGATTGCTGGAAGGTAAATTACCAGAACGGAACTGCAAATAAAGAGGTGATCTGGTGGGTCGATTATTCTGATGTTCTTGAAAATAATATCCTTCCAAAACGTTTGAAACTTAATACAAGCGGTTCCCAGATGACATGGTCGCAGATGATCCTCCGGAATGCTGCAAATGCACAGGGAGGTAATGCTTCACACCTTATGTATGTAGGAGTCTGGAATTCTGTGCCTGGGTTAACCACAGTTTTCAAACGTACTGATACAGAAGCGAATAAGATTCTGAGATATGCAGGTGTTGATTATAACCTTGGTACAAGCTACCAGGCTTACAGCAAGGGATTTACACGTTTTGTGCCATCCGGATACCTTTTGGATTTATTTGATGATCAAAATGATCAGAGGTATCAGGCATCCTTCAGAGATACCTGGTTGCTGGCACCTGCTCTTCAAAATGCATTTGCTGGTGGAGTAGCACCTCCAACTGGTTATGCCAATATGAGGGACACAGCAATATTTATGACAAAGAAAGCTGCCACAAGTGCGCAAATTGCAAGGGCAGCAAACAGGTATGTTCTGTTTGCCAGGGTGGCATCAACAAACCCTGCTGTCAGACCGCTTTATCAGGATGAGTCAGCCACAATACCCACGATCGCTACCGGAACATCGGGAAATGAGAACTTCAAAGGTAACAGAATGTACATTCAGCTTAAGAAATTTGATGACTTGAGCGGTTCAATAATAAGGGATCTTGGGGATCGCGATTTCTTTGTTCTGCGGCTTGCAGAAATGTATCTTATAGCTGCTGAAGGTCATATGATGGCTGGTCAATCAGCACCTGCAATTCAAAAGTTGAATGAACTGAGAACAGCCCGTGCAATTGCAGGCAAAACCAATGTTCTTTCACCTGCCGAAGAGGCACAGGTCAATTCAAAAGATATAAATATAATTCTTGATGAAAGAGCCAGAGAGCTCTGTGGTGAACAGCAAAGGTGGTTTGACCTTAAAAGGACAGGAAAACTGATTGAAAGGGTAACTGATTATAATGGCAGCGCTAAGAATAATATAAAGAGCTTTCATACTCTGAGACCGATTCCAACACCTCAGATAGACGCTGTGACAAATCTTACAAGCGGACCTGACCCGAACGGCTTCTGGCAGAATGAAGGGTATTAGATAGTGTGGGTTAGTTGATACCACGGTGGTATTACGGAAAGAATTAATCGACAGCTTTTTGTAATGCCGGCAAGTAAAGAGACTCTGGCCAAGAGTCTCTTTTTTCTAACTCCCAAACCCCCATGTGGGGCTTAGATAGCCCTTGGGGATAAGTCCCCCCTGGGGGATTTAGGGGTAGATAAATAATAGAAAGTTGTTAATTTGTATATTTTTAATAACATATGAATATTTACAGAACAAATCTGATTATCTTATTCATTATTCTGTCAGCCTGCAATTTTCAGGCACAGGATAAGAAGAGCAGCCCTGTCCTGTCAAAATGGTCGGTAAGAATGGCAAATTCGGTTATCAACCGGTCTGACAGCCTCGTCCATTATGTGGACAAAAATCCAAAATGGGCGTATGATGTTGCATTCCTGGGCATGGCTATCGACCAACTGGGCACTGTGGATTCCAGGTACTCAAAGTATATGGAGGACTGGGTAAATTATTTTGTAAAGTCCGATGGTTCAGTAATTGATTACAAAAGAGAAGAATATAATCTGGACAGGGTATTCCCTGGAAGAAATGTCATGACTCTTTATGAACGGACTCATGAACCTAAATACAAATTGGCTCTTGAGAATTTTGTTCTCCAATTGCAAAATCAACCAAAAACAAACTCGGGAGGATTCTGGCATAAAAATATTTATCCATGGCAGATGTGGCTCGACGGAATATTTATGGGATCGACATTTATGGCCCAGTTTGCAAAGGAATTCAGTGCACCTGAATGGTTTGATGTCGCTACCTCACAAACAAAAATGATTTATGAAAAAACTCTCGATCCCGGATCAGGCTTGCTGATGCATGCATGGGACGAAAGCAGCCAGCAAAAATGGTGCGATCCTGAAACCGGGAAATCTCATTATCCATGGAGCCGGGCAATCGGCTGGTACACGATGGCAATTACCGATATTCTTGAATACCTGCCGGCGGACCACCCTGATCGTGAGGAACTGATATCAATTCTGCGAAAAACATGTGAAGCTCTTCTGAAAGTTCAGGATCCTAAAACAGGTCTTTGGTTCCAGGTATTGAATCAGGGAGGAAGGGAAGGTAACTATATAGAGGGTTCGGGTTCCTCAATGTATGTTTATGTGTTTGCACGAGGAGCACATAAAGGCTATCTCGACAGCAAATACCTGAAGATAGCCGGCAAGGCTTTTGAAAGTATAATTAAAGAGCTAATTACAGTTGATGAAAAAGGATTTTTAACGATGCATAATATCTGCGGTGGTTGTGGTCTTGGAGGGAATCCCTATCGTGACGGATCGTATGAATATTATATCGGCGAAAAACGAATCGATAACGACACTAAAGGTGTAGCTCCGTTTATTCTTGCAGCTATAGAATTGGATCGGTGATCCTCAAACCCCCCAACCCCCCTGAAGGGGGGCTATATCTGTGTGGCTCTGTGCAATTTTTAGGGCTTTATGTCAAATAACCTGCAAATATGCCTGGAATAAATATTCTCAAAAACGCATTCTCCGACAACATCCTCATGTTCATGAAGAAGTCTTACGAAGGTATCCATCTTCTGGGCTGCCAGTTTATATGCCACGTGTATCAGCTGCCGCATATTTGGATTATATTCCTGATTGCCTGTTATATGCCTTAAAGATCCTGCAAATTTCTTGCTGTTCCACCGCGAAACCTCCCCTGCCGGCGGCAGAGAAGTTACATCAATGTCAATCACATCAACATAAGGAGCACAAAGCTCATCAATTTTCTCAAGCGATTTAATATATATGTCTTTTACAAAATCCAGGGCTTCACCACCTGCTTCAGCCAGTCCAATCACTTCCTCAAGCCAGGTTGTTCCGGCAGTTTTTAAATGGATCCCCATATCAAATTTCCTGATTACTGAACCAATATGAGGATACAGTGCGAATTTATCTGAGCCTGAGTGAACACTTATTTTAAGGTTTTCAGGGAGCCCGAATTCTCTAATTGCAAAAGCCACCACTAAAAGGTCTTCTTCAAACTCAACCGTAAATTTCATTGGGTCTCCGGCATAGTCAACACCCTTATTAAATCTTCCGGAAAACTTCGGTGCGATTGTCTGAAGTGGAATTCCTTCAAATCCAAGCATCCCAAGAATAAAAAATAATTCTACAGGTGTCTGTGGCTGCACAACTTCGTCCATCGATACTTCTGTAACAAAGTTACCTGCTCCTTTTGATTTTTCTATTTTTGTGTAGATCTCGCCTGCTTTTTTTGCAGCGAAAAGATAATTCTCGGCAATATTTTGCAAATGAGGTTTGGAACATTTTAATTGTTTTTTGATACCAGGTACTTCCAGCTTTCCAACATACTTTCCTGCAGCTTCAATGAATCTGTTTATTTCCGGGTCTTCAGCCCGCTTTCCAATATAAGAAGCAACATCAATGGTAAAAAAATCGGAACTACCTGTAAATTTGTCAACAGTATCAAGATTTATATGATCTGCATCCACAAAGTAAGGTTTTTCAAATCCGGCATTTTTTGTCACGGTGTCAGCTTCCAGCCTTACATCAGATGGTTGAGTGCCGATGATCATATGTTCCCTGTTCGATTTGTTCCATACGGGAGTGATATCGGTGCCTTTATTACCGGCTTCAATAATTGCGTTAAGCTGAGCATGACCCTGATGCCCAAACCTGTCACCCATCCCGATGGAATATTTTCCGATCTTTTTCATTGGTTATGAAGTTTATATTGGCAATCAAAATCAGATTTCAATTTTCTTCCATTTTGGTACAAGGAAATGCATTACAGCCCAGGCAATTAGGTAAGCAATGGCACAAAATACAAAAACAATGGTATATGCATTTGTCATATTACTCTGCACTATAGGCATTTGTATCGCTTTTAACTGGTCAAACATTGCCGGATCGACCGCCTGGAGCTGATTTATTATTTCTGCTGGCAGGTTATTCAGTTCAACCTTATCAAGATTTATGATATCATCATATTTATTCACCAATGTCATGGATTTTATCTTTTCCAGAAACTCCCCAAGGTTCTGTCCCCGCGCTTCTAGCCATGATTTGGCTATTCCAGCGTTACGAAAGCCATCAAAAATCCAGCCTGATGCTTTATTTACGAATATACCACCGAATCCTCCGGCCATGCCACCGATGCCTGTCACGCTGGCCACAGCTTTTTTAGGAAACATGTCTGATACTGTTGTAAAAATATTTGCCGACCATGCCTGGTGAGCAGCTGTGCCAATACCGATTATAATAACCGGCATCCAATAACTGATACCACCCAGATACTGGGCAGATAAAACGAGCAGGGGTAACAGGGCAATTATCAGCATTGCTCTCATTCGGCCTGCATAAGGCTCATATCCCTTTTTAATAAAATACATTGGAAACAAGCCTCCGGTGATACTGCCAACTGTTGACAAGGTATAAAGTACAGCCAGGGGAAATGCAACCTGCATACCTATCATACCATACTGTGCCTTAAGATAGGCGGGTAACCAGAACAGATAGAACCACCAGACACCATCGGTCATGAATTTCCCAAAACTGAATGCCCATGTCTGTTTAAATTGGAGTAGTTTAAACCACGGAACTTTTTCTGTATTTTCAACAACAAGATTATTCGATTCATCAATATTATCTGAGTGGATGTAATCAAATTCAGGTTTCAGTACACGTTTGCTTCTGGCAGGAATCTCATACAGCCAGAACCAGAAAATAAGCCATGAAAAACCTATAGCCCCGATAATTAAAAATGAAGCCTGCCAGCCAAGATGCTTTACAATCCATGGAACGACCAGAGGTGCAAGGATTGCGCCAACATTTGTTCCGGAATTAAATATGCCTGTGGCCAGCGCTCTTTCTTTTTTCGGGAACCATTCTGCAATTGTCTTGATGGCAGCAGGGAAGTTACCGGATTCGCCAAACCCGAGCAGACCGCGGGAAACCATAAAACCACCCGTACCTTTCGCCAGAGCATGCGACATAGCGGCGAATGACCATATAATCAATGACCATGCATATCCCATTTTGGTACCCAGCCAGTCAATAAGACGGCCTGCAAAAAGCATAGAAATAGCATAGACAAATTGAAATACTGAAACAATATTGGCGTAATCAGAATCACTCCAGTTAAATTGGACCTCAAGGTTGTCTTTTAACAGACTGAGTACCTGTCTGTCAAGATAGTTAACTGTTGTGGCAAAGAACACAAGTGCACATATAGTCCACCTGTATTTACCGATCTTTTTCTGAAGCTCAAACATGTCTGGTTAGTTTGTTTATTTATTGGATTATACATTATAAGTTGTCGAAGCGGTAGTTCCACCTCGACCTGTCCAGTTGGTATGGAAAAATTCGCCTCTTGGCTTATCAGTCCGTTCATATGTATGAGCACCAAAGTAGTCCCTCTGAGCCTGCAGAAGATTGGCAGGAAGCTTTTCACACCTGTACCCGTCAAAATAGCCCAGAGCGGAGGCCATTGCAGGAACCGGGATTCCGTTTAAAGCTGCCGCTGAAACCAGATTTCTCCATCCTTTCTGGGATTTTTCTACCTTATCTTTAAAGAATGGGTCAAGAAGAAGGTTAGTAAGAGAAGGATTATTGTTGAAAGCTTCTTTAATTTTACCTAGAAAAGCAGATCTGATAATACAGCCTCCCCTCCACATCAGTGCTATTCCTCCGTAATTCAGATCCCAATTGTACTCTTCAGCAGCAGCCTTCATAAGTGCATAACCCTGAGCATAGGAAACTATTTTTGAAGCATATAGTGCATCTTTCAGGTCATCTATGAATTTTGTTTTGTCTGATGTTAAAGCAGGAGTCGGGCCATGAAGTAATTTTGATGCCATAACCCTTTCTTCCTTTACGGCTGACAGGCATCTTGAAAACACTGCTTCACCTATAAGAGTCAGTGGAATCCCCTGGTCGAGAGCTGCCACAGCTGTCCATTTTCCTGTAC
>Ga0208980_10002220_pt1 | contig 11771 bp, 8 predicted proteins | sample WetSurMetagenome_3_FD_187993 | JGI IMG/M metagenome (GOLD analysis project Ga0208980, IMG submission 187993) | Wetland microbial communities from Twitchell Island in the Sacramento Delta, sample from surface sediment Aug2011 Site A1 Bulk (version 2) | ecosystem: Environmental > Aquatic > Marine...
AAGCCTCTCATACAACTTTTTGTCATAGGTGAAGTCGAAACCGAGTTGCTGCAGTTCCCATTCACGATCCCAGTACGCTTCAGCGATGAATTTGAAGTCCGGGGTGACTTCCTTCGTTGACCGAATTGCTTCAGTCCAAAACTCGCCTGCCGCTGCATCGTGTCCGATTGGAAGCGCGCGCTCACCCCACGTTTTGTCAAACACCTCGTTCAGCAGAAGCATAGCCATATCACACCGAACGCCATCGCACATCATGGCAATTCGCTTAAGCGTCGCAAGCAATACCTTCCGAGTTTCAGGATGGCGGATGTTCACTTGGGCGGTATCGGACCACCCGGCATAGTTTGGATCCCGGCCAAACGCAAGAACAGAGAGTCCCTTGGAAGTCTTGGTCTTGAAGTAGTACTCTGGCTGTTGAATCTCCTCGCCCTCACGCCCGTTGATGAAATACTCGGGATGTCTGAAGACCCAGTTGTGATCACGTGCTGTGTGGTTGGGGACAAGGTCCAACACCAACCCAAGGCCACGCTGCCTCAACTTCTTTCGCAGCTGAAGAAGCCCGGGGTTGCCACCAAGTGCCGTCGCCACAGTGTAGGCTTTGACCGCGTAGGGTGAACCAGCGACATCCTGTTCCGAGAAGTCAGGCAAGATACGCCGATAGTCGTTGAGCAATCCTTCATCCGTCCGAGCAATCTCCAGGCCGATTTTCCCAGTTGTCCAAACACCCATCATCCACACAGCGTCAAATCCCAGAGATTCCCACTCATCAAGGACTTCATCCGGAATGGTGCCCAGTGTGATTGGCTTCCCCAATTCTCTGCTAAGTTCGTTCAGCAGGACGCGACTATTCACCTCATACAAAAGAGGGTGAGATGTCATTCTCAGCCTCGGCTCAGGTATTTTCTTCATAGATTCACGCGAGTAAGTCGCCACAGATGCAGTATCAAACCTCGTGTACTCTGGCATAAACCACCACTTTCAGTTCCGAAACCCCCTGCTACCCTCAACTACAAGCACGTACTCACCACGGGGAGTCTTCTTCTTCAACTGCTCCAAAACCTCAGAAACCGTACCCCTAATAGTCTCTTCAAACTTCTTGGTCAACTCCCTGACAATAGCAATCCTTCTTTCCCCGAGGTATTCTCCAACATCCTCTACTGTTTTCACTATGCGGAATGGCGATTCATAGATGACAATGGTTCTCTCCTCTGCTCGCAGTTGTTCGAACTTCGACTTCCTCCCTTTCTTGACGGGAAGAAAGCCCTCAAACACAAATCGCTCGGTCGGAAGGCCGCTGGCAACCAACGCTGGAAGGACTGCACTCGCCCCGGGAATAGGCAGCACTTTCAAGCGATGATCCAACGCCGTCTTGATGATGGCGAATGCCGGATCGGATATCCCCGGCGTACCCGCATCTGTCACCAGGGCAATTGACTTGCCTTCACCCAGTTTCTGCAGCAGTTCAGGCACGCGCCGCGTTTCGTTGTAGCTATAGTAGCTCAACATCGGTTTCGAAATCGACAGGTGATCAAGAAGTATTTTGGTCTTGCGAGTATCTTCCGCAGCAACCAGATCAACACCGCTCAATACTCTGATTGCGCGAAGCGTGATATCGTCGAGGTTACCTATTGGCGTACTGACAATGTACAGCACACCTGGTTCAATTGTTTCACTCATCTGGAGACGATGTCAACATACACAGGATCGCGGCCGCGCTCGCGAGTCTGGACGAATGTGACGTTTACTGGCAACACTAGGAGATCTTGGCGATTAACGGAGCCCGGCGTTTAAATTCGTTTGTCTTCATCAGACCAATGGCCTTTCGAATGAACGGCTCGTCAAAACCCATCGACATCAATTCACTCTCATTCTTTTGTTCATCGACCAGTTGGTGGAGCAATTGGTCAACCCGTTTGTAAGAGAATCCTAACTCTCCTTCATCCGTTTGGCCTTCCCAGAGATCCGCCGAAGGCGGCTTCTCAATAATCTGCTTGGGAACGCCGAGAGACTCTGCCAACTGCCACACTTGAGTTTTGTAGAGGTCGCCAAGCGGATTGATTGCACATGCCGTGTCACCGAAGAGTGTCCCGTAGCCAAGGCAGATCTCCGTCTTGTTACTTGTTCCAATCACCAGCGCCTTCTCGCGACTCGAAAGATCGTACAACACAATCATACGTTCACGGGCCATCACGTTACCAGCACGAATCGGATCGCTTATTTTTGACCTCTTCAGCAACGGATCCACCATCGGCGTGATCTCAACTACCTCGGAATTGATTTCCAGCTGATTGGCAACGAGTTCCGCATCCCGCTGACTCTGCGGGTTGCTTGTCTTGTATGGCATTATCACGCCAAAAACGTTTTCTGATCCCAACGCCTCCGCTGCAATGAATGCCGAGACAGAGGAGTCTACCCCACCCGAGAGTCCAATAATCCCTCTTTTGAATCCGGCATTGCGCGTTTCCTCGCGAACGAAATCAACCAGAAGTCTCCTGATTTGCGAAATGTTCAAAGGCAGTTCCTCAGCGTGTCGGCGTGGCGGCTTCCATGCGGTAAAGCTACGCAAATGCTGTTTTGAATTCAACCGACCAACTTGAAACTAAATAATATTCGGAATTTGCATGGAAGAACCGCTTATTCAGGAAGCAATTTGGTCGATTCGATGGCACGGTCATCATGGAATTTCTGCCCTGCGTCCTCCGGAGGCTTTCCCAGACTTTCTTTCATGTCTGTGGTCTTTGAGATCTTCGGGAAGGAATTCGGCGCTGCCATCGTCCACCACCCTTCAGAACACAGGCGGGTGACACAATACACCCAAGTTTCCAAAGACCATTCAATTCTCTGACCAAAGGTGTTGTTTTTGTGTTCTTGGCCCCAAAACAGCGGTTTCTGAGGACGTTTCCAAGAGACTACCCACCACTTGTCATCACCGCTGCTGAGTCGGTTGACCCTTAGTGTGACCACAGGTACACTGGCGGCCTTTGAAATTCGTATATTGATTCCAGTACAACGGTCAGAACGGCTCACTCAAGAGTCACCCTCTGCCGGTCCGTCGATCCAAGAATCCTCTCGCTCCAAAGATTCAGAAACACAGCCTCACCGGCTGCGAAGCTACCAAAGGGAATCATCACAACTTTTTCTGTCTCGGTCTTGAGAACGACAACACTCGTCCCAGTAACTCTCCTTGTTGCTCTTGGCATGTCCAATACACTTTTTGCGGGAGCTCAGGCATCGTCGAATCAGAAGTTCAACACTCCTGACAATTCACGGAGAACGATGAATGTTCGAGTGGACGCTGATGGTGTTGTCCGCGCGATGTATGATATCAATCTCAAGCCCGCCACTGGCTCCACGGAACAGATAGCCCGAACATTTCTGCAGGATCAAGGAGATGCACTCGGACTTCCCGATATCGCGAGCTCGCTTCGCACAGAAGATGTGAAGACCATAGCTGGAAGTTCACACGTACGATTTGCTCAGACGTTCATGGATGTCCCGGTCTATCGCGGCGATGTGGTGGTGAGCATCAACTCGAAGAGCGAAGTAAGCATGGCGGTAAACAATTTCAAAAACACTATTCAATTATCTACCACTGTACCGTCACTCACCAACGGCGAAGCGATTCAAATCGGCCGTCACCGAGTTGGCATCAATGGACGAACATCCGGCAAGCCGGATCACGCAACACTGATGGTGTTCAGAGCCGAAAGCGGCCGGGATCATCTTGCCTACCGAGTGTCAATGACGAACGAGAATCCCTTGGGCGACTGGGAGGTGTTCGTCGACGCAACAACGGGCGAAGTTCTGAGTATCGAGGATCTTTTTGTCAACGAACGCGTCCAAGGCTCTGGATATGTCTATTTGTCTGATCCGTTGAGTGCGGGGCGTAGAATGTACAACGCAACTGGCTTCGCCGACAACAACGATGCCGACTCGGACTCACTAACAGGCTATCGCACTCCCATAACGTTGGACTCACTAACCTACGAAGATGGCGTGTACAAACTGAAAGGTCCCTACTGCAACGTAACGGATATTGAGTCGCCTGCAGATCCGCAGTTCTATGCCGCCACATCTCCAGATGGCTTCAGCTTCACGCGAAGCGCCCAGGAGTTCGAAGCAGTGAACGTGTACTACAACGTGTCGACTGCCTACAAGCGACTGCTTGACCTAGGCTTCTCGGTACCATCTCTCACTCAGATTCGCCTTGACCCTCACGGCTATCTTGGCCAGGACAACTCGCATTTCAGCCCGTCAGGAAATTGGATTGCATGGGGCGAGGGGGGCGTTGATGACGCAGAAGATGCGGACGTGATCTGGCACGAGTACGGGCATGCAATCATGTACAACATCATCCCCAATTGGGGTGGTGGGGAAAGCGGAGCTTTGGGAGAAGGATTTGGCGACTACTGGGCAGGGTCGTACTCACGCTTCCTGGGCCAATGGGCTCCAACCGACTTTCAGTATAACTGGGTGTTCAATTGGGATGGACACAATCCCTACTGGCTTGGCCGGACACTCAATGACTCGCGGACCTATCCATTCGGCAATTTGCAGATTCACACTGCAGGGCAGATCTGGTCATCCGCGCTCATGGGTATTTGGAACGACTTGGGAAGGGATATCACCGACCGTCTCGTGATCAAGAGTTTCTACTATCTCGGATCCGGAACAACAGGTATCGATGCAGCTCAAGCCATCATTCAAGCAGACCGAGACCTTTACAACGGTTCCCACATCCAAACACTTTTGTACTGGCTTGGCACGGTCAAGCATTTCATCGACCCGGTCAACTTTTTGCCAACGATTGCACATACCCCTTTGGTTGGTACTCAGAGTCCAAGTGGACCGTTTGAGATTCGTGCAACCATAACTTCATTCCATGGTCTGAACCACCGGGCGGTCATTGTCGTCTGGGGACGCGGCAATGCGATTACGGATACGACTGTCATGATACCGACTCAGACACCGTCCGAATTCCTGGCTTCGATTCCAGGAAACGGCACACCTGGAATAGTCCGCTACTACATCTCCGCCACCGACACGACAGGGGTAGTTGCAACAGCTCCATTGAATGCACCCATCCAAAATTGCTACTCATTCCAGGTCGGGGAACCAAGTGTTTCAGGGGTCGTTGAGACCGGTCTGATTCCTGCGTCCTACGCTCTCGGACAGAACTTCCCGAATCCCTTCAACCCAACAACTGCGATCACGTATGCGCTGCCAGGACCGGCTGCAGTAACATTGAAAGTATACAATTCGCTTGGCCAAGAAGTCGCATCACTCATCGATCAAACTCAATCCGCAGGCTATCATGAAGTTGTGTGGCATGCCCGCAACAATGGAGGAACAAACGTAAGTTCGGGAATCTATTTCTACCGGATCGAGGCAAGAAGCACTACAGGTTCAGAGAGCTTTGTTCAGATGAAGAAGATGACTTTGCTCAGGTAGGAGTTCCCTCTCGCTCACCAGAGCCGTCGTGGAGCACTTGCCACGACGGCTTCGTATTTCTGAAGGGGCAACGAAAAACAGAACGGCCGTTGACGCAATGCCAACGGCCGGAGAATTCTTCAAATGCGGGCGAGGTCTATTTCTTCTTCTCAGTCTTTGTCTTGGCAGTCTTTCCTTCACAGCAGCCGCTCATCCCCTCTTTCATACAGCCTTCTTTCTTGTCCCCCGTCTTCACTTCGCAGTCGTCATCCTTGTGGCTAGATTTGGCCGCAGTCAGAGTCTTCGTTTGGTCTCCATCTTTATACGACGCCGTAAAGCCAGCATCAGCAACTGCTTTGGCCAGCGCTTCGGATTTCACATCTGAATTCGACTCAAGCGACACCAGCGCAGTCCCCTTCTTCAGATTGACTTCAACATCCTGCACGCCCTTGACCTTGTGAAGCGCCGACTTCACTTTCCCGGTGCAGTCTTCGCAATGCATGCCCTTCACGCTGATGTCAACTTTCCTAACCTCTCCTGCCAACGCAGTTGTGAACGTTAACACCAGAAGCACCACGGCCCATCTCATACGCAAGCCCTTTCTACATTAATATTCTACTGCACACAAGTGAATTCAAACCACGGCATGAAGATAGCAGGATTGGAATTCAGATTCAAGGTCAAACATAGCCCGCTCTGCATTGATTCTGTTCCCACTGTTCGCTATACTTTGACACCATGGTCTGGCCGTTGAAAAAGATCGCCGTCTCAACAATTGGATTGGTCTCGCTCTGTCTCGCTCCTCCCCTTTCAGCGAACGGAAAACTTGGAGTTTATCTTGGCGAAACACTCCGCAACCTGAACGCGGACGCGCAAGTCCTGACATGGGTGTTCTTTGGCGACAAGGGAAGATATGAGGCCGACAAGACAAACATTCCCAGTTCTCTGGTCTCAGAACGCTCGCGTTTGCGCAGGCATAAGGTTCGATCGATGGGCACTCTCCTCGACTACACCGACCTGCCCGTTGAACAATCATATGTGGATGAATTGATTGCACTCGGAGCGAGAGTTCGGCATCGGTCAAAATGGTTTAACGGCGTCAGCGTCGAAGCAACCCGCAGCCAGGTGGACCAGATCGAACGTCTCCCATTTGTCAACAGACTTGAGCTTGTCTGGCGAGCGCGAAGGGAAACCGAAGCGATCACAGATTTCCCATTGTCTTCAGAATCACCGACAGCTAAACCGCAAAGGAGCACATCCCTCCTTGAACTCAACTACGGGCCTTCTCTCGGACAGGTTCAACTCATCAACGTTCCGGCTGTCCACAATACTGGCAACTACGGTCAGGGAGTTATCGTTGGGGTGTTCGATAACGGGTTCAGGCTCCTTGACCATGAGGTGTTTGATTCCTTGCGCACGCGAATCGTCGCGACGTATGATTTCGTCGATCACAAAGTGAGTGTTGCCCCGAACAACCCCAGTTCCATTTTTGGTGCCCATGGGATTGTCACCCTCTCGACACTCGGAGGTTACAAACCCGGCGAGTTGATCGGTCCTGCATTCGGCGCCCAGTTCATTCTGGCAAGAACTGAGAACGACAGCAGCGAGACTCCCATTGAAGAAGACAATTGGCTCGCGGCAATCGAGTGGGCAGATAGCATCGGGGTTGATGTCACGAGCACGTCGCTTGGCTATCTCGACTATGACCCGCCTTACACAAGCTGGACATGGCAGGATATGGACGGTCGCACCACGCTGATCACGCGCGCTGCGAACATGGCTGCGAGCAAAGGGATTGTTGTTGTGAACTCAGCGGGGAACAACGGCTCTAACTCCTCACACAACACGCTTAATGCTCCAGCCGACGGAGATAGCGTGATCGCAGTTGGAGCCACAACGGCCAGCGGAGCGCGAGCAGGCTTCAGTTCGGTCGGACCAACGACAGATGGACGTATCAAACCCGACATCATGGCGCAGGGGGCACCCGTCCACTGTGCGAGCCCCACGGATCCACACGCGTACACGTACCAACAAGGGACATCCCTCTCTTGTCCTCTAGCGGCAGGAGTTGCAGCACTTATCCTTCACGCAAGGCCGAACGCTACACCCATGCAAATACGCGATGCTCTGAGATCAACCGCCTCCCAGTCAACTGCGCCTGATAACCAAATGGGCTGGGGCCTTATTGATGCATTTGCTGCTGTGACCGGCTACAAACAGAGTTCGACGCCGCTGGGGGACAATTTCCCGAATCCTTTTCCGGCCTCGTCTAATCCGTCGACAACAATTCCTTATACTCTTCCCGAACCCTCGCACGTGACCTTGAAGTTGTTCGACCTACTCGGGCAAGAGGTCTGCATCCTCCTCGATGAACAAAGACCTCCCGGCCTCTCGTCAACGACATGGGATGGAACAAATAGTAGTGGCGCCAATGTGGCCAGTGGCGTATATTTCTATGCGATGAACGCGCAGGGAAGTTCAGGAAGAGCATTCACCGACACAAAAAAACTGATTCTTCTTAGGTAGTCGTGCTGGATTCATTCATCTACTACAATAAAATTGCCTCTCGTCAACGCTTGGGGCGTGTCATTCACCGGTCGGAGGTCTACATGAAAAGTTTCATCGCCATAGTCTCGACAAGTCTGATCTTCAGTTTCACCATCCCTGGATTCTGTGCCGATAAGATCGGTGACCGGCTGAGCAGCGTCCTTGCCAGATCAAGTGACAACGATGAAGTGATCGCCTGGGTGTTCTTCAAGGATAAGGGCACACACGAATTCATGAAAGCATCGGTGCCATTGAATGTCGTTTCCGAAAGATCTCTTCAACGAAGGATGAAGGTGCGTGCCGAAAACGAACTCGTGGACTATACAGACTTGCCGGTTGAGCAGCAGTATATCGATGAACTCGCGACTCATGTTGTCCGGGTGCGGCAGCGATCAAAGTGGTTCAACGGAGCTAGCGTAGTGGCAGCGAAAAGGCAGATCCAAGAGATTGCCAATCTTCCATTCGTCTCCAATCTTGAACTCGTGTACCGTGCCAAAGTGAACCATGATCCGGAACAGGGTAGTTCGGAACCGGTACTCGATTCACCGGGCAACGGCGGTAACCAGATTTACACTTTGAACTACGGCAGCTCCTTCCGCCAAGACTCGATGGTCAATGTTCCTGCGGTACACAACACAGGCAATTACGCACAAGGTGTCTTCGTTGGCGTTTTCGATAATGGTGTTCGGCTCATTAACCATCAGGCCTTCGACTCGATGCTGATTGTGGCCACGTATGATTTTGTCGACCACAAAGTAAGCGTCGTCCCGAACAATCCTTCTACGAGTTTTGGAGGACACGGAGTGAACACGCTATCGCTTATAGGTGGATACAAACCCGGCACGCTCATTGGGCCAGCATTTGGAGCGAGGTTCATTCTTGCCAGAACTGAAAACGACAGCAGTGAAACTCCAATCGAGGAAGACAATTGGGCTGCAGCAATCGAGTGGGCCGACAGCATCGGTGTTGATGTGACAAGCACTTCGCTCGGCTACGATGCCTATGATCCACCGTATACGAGTTGGACGTACCTTGATATGAACGGCAACACTACTCTCATAACCCGCGCTGCTGATGCAGCTGTAGCGCGGGGGATAGTTGTGTGCAACTCAGCAGGCAACGCGGGCAGCAACGCGAGCCACAACACTCTCGGCGCTCCTGCGGATGGCGATAGTGTATTGACAGTCGGGGCGTTGTCCTCAAGTGGGAGCAGGGCCTCGTACAGTTCCGTGGGTCCAACCACAAGTGCCCCCCCACACATCAAACCTGATGTTATGGCCCAAGGAAGCTCACCGATGCACGCAGGCGAATCGAGTATTACGAGTTTCACGACGTCAGGGAGCGGGACGTCATATTCGTGCCCAATTGCAGCCGGGGTCGCTGCACTCGTGATCAAGGCACGACCGAATGCAACTGCCATGCAGGTTATCAATGCGTTGAAATCCACGGCGAGCAACGCCGCATCACCCAACAATCTGATCGGTTGGGGAACAGTCAACGCTGTTGCAGCCATCAATGCCCTGCCGCTGACGGAAACGCCTCAGCAGACCACAAAGCCAGAAACCTTTCAGCTTGAACAAAACTATCCCAATCCCTTCAATCCGTTGACCTCCATAACGTACAGCCTTCCGGAAGATGCGTTTGTCTCGGTGAGAGTGTACAACATTCTCGGTCAAGAAGTAAAGACACTTATGAATGGACAGCAAGCCGCACACTCACACCGAGTAGTGTGGGATGGCACGGATACAATGGGCAAGCCTGTGGCAAGTGGTATGTATATCTGTCGCCTTACGGCAGTGAACGCCAATGGAGCATTGAACACCGATTCAAAAAAGATGATGCTCGCAAAATAGAATGCGGAAGACCCGCCTGCCCACCTGGGCAGGCGGGTCTGCAATTCGCCCTTCCCTTCTCGCCCACCCAACTTGGCATCTTGTGTACCCATCCGCTCTATCTCTTCAATCTGCCGGAAAAGAGTGGAACAAATCCAGAAAGAGGTGTATATTTAAGTGCTTTGATATTCGCTGGGGAGCCCTATCTGCGACAAAGAAATGAGCGCTTCCCGGGCAGGATCGAGACTATAGCTGTTCCATTGATCACAAGGGGAGAATCGCGTGAAACACTTCATCACTACCACTGTCTGCTTGTTACTCATATCCACGGGTGTGGCGCAGCAGCTCGCACCGCTGGGGAAAATGTTGAGCGGCACATATGGTCGGATTCCCGATGACGAAAAATTCCCTGTCTGGGTCTATTTCAAAGACAAGGGAGAGAACACGGCACAGAAACTTTCTTTCTCACCCCGAACCTTTCTGAGCGATCGGGCCATTGCGCGGCGTGAACGAGTTCTTCCGACTGACGCGAACAGCGTTATCACGATTGAGGACCTTCCGCTCGAGCAGGCATACGTGAACGACGTCTCGGCACTTGTAGCGAAAGTGCGGCATCAAGTGAAGTGGTTGAACGCGATGAGCGCAACTGTCACAAAAGAAGAAATCGAACAGTTGCGTGCTTTGCCGTATGTGAAAGAAATCGAGCTTGTTGTTCGATTCAAACCGCAAAGACGCTGGCAACAAGAATCGACGTCCGATCAGACACCTCCCACTGCGAGCCCTGCCGGACCTTCCCTACTCAACTATGGAAGCTCGTTGAATCAGAACCAACAGCTTAACACAGTTGCGCTGCACAATCAGGGCATCGATGGCACAGGCATCCTCATTTCCGTCTTCGACGCCGGTTTCTCGAATCTCACTCATCCAGCACTTTCGACTCGACCGATAGTTGCACGATACGATTTTCAAACAAACAGCACAACACTAGCTTCACACTCACACGGACAAAACACATTCTCGTGTGTTGGCGGGTTCTCAGAGGGCAATCTGATAGGCACAGCCTACGGTGCATCATTTGCTCTCGCCCGCACAGAAGTCGATCCGACTGAAACACCAGTAGAAGAAGACAACTGGGCGCGGGCAGTGATATGGGCAGACAGCCTGGGCGTCGATGTCATTACAAGTTCCCTCTCCTACGGTGCGGCCGGTGCACCATACGATCCACCGTGGCCGGGGTACACATGGCAAGACATGAATGGCGTAACCACAATCGTATCACGAGCAGCGAATCGCGCAACTGAACTGGGAATCGTTGTTGTGAATTCTGCGGGGAATGATGGTGATGCGGTTGCCGGACAAAACTCACTCGGTGGGCCAGCCGATGGTTTCGATGTTGTAACGGTCGGAGCAGTCAGTTCGACGGGAACACGTGTTTCATTCAGTTCGGTGGGACCAACTTCGGATGGGAGAAACAAGCCGGATGTGATGGCACAAGGTTCGGGCACATGGGCAGCAACGGGAGCAAACGGTTATGGCGGCGTGAGCGGGACGTCGTTCTCATGTCCATTGACCGCCGGTGTTGCAGCGCTGGTTCTTCAGGCAAATCCCGGAATCACTCCAAAGCAAGTAGCGGAAGCTCTGCGTCAGACAGCCAGCCGCGCGAGCACGCCAGATCGCTACTATGGATGGGGTATCGCAAACGCTGCGAAGGCTGCACATTACGTCTGGATGGAACATTCTCCTCCGGGCAACACTGCTGACACGACTGCACGGCCCATCTCTGTTCGCATTCGTTCCCGTATTCCTCTCGCTACGGACTCTGCTCGAATATGGTATGGACCGGACGGGACAATATCTGCAAGCGCCGTTCTCGTCCGTCAAGGTACTACTGATATCTATCGCGCACAGATTCCATATCTGGGCAACGGCGTGAACGTCACCTACTATTTCAGAGCAAAGAAT
>Ga0208980_10002221_pt1 | contig 11771 bp, 11 predicted proteins | sample WetSurMetagenome_3_FD_187993 | JGI IMG/M metagenome (GOLD analysis project Ga0208980, IMG submission 187993) | Wetland microbial communities from Twitchell Island in the Sacramento Delta, sample from surface sediment Aug2011 Site A1 Bulk (version 2) | ecosystem: Environmental > Aquatic > Marine...
CGATGATGCGCGCGGAGGGGGGCCTGTAAAATCCGCCCAATATCAGCACATCGGCATAGTCCAATCCCGCGGCTTTCAATCCCTTGACCAGGAAATGCTCGGTCAGGAATGGCTGATGGGCATAGCTGAACATCGCAAGGACCAGGCGATCCCGTTGGCCTCTGCCAGTGATATTGCGGAGAGCATCGCGAAAATGAGGCGAGTAGCCTTTGACAAAAGTTCCCCACGTCATGTAATTGCAGCCGTGTTCAAAGGCCTCTTCTATAGCCTTCGCCGGCGCCCAATAGCCGGAGGCTATGCCCAGTCGGCATACGCTGAGTCCGGTTCTTCCTAATAAGACTTTTTCGCCCAATTTCATGCAGTCACCAGGATCATCCATTGCACGCCGAAGCGATCCGCGACCATGCCGAAAAGCGGGGAATAGAAAGTTTGAGCCAAAGGCATCAGGATTTTTCCGCCTTCGGCCAGGGTTTGAAACATGCGTGAAGCCTGGGCTTCGCTTGCCAGCGACAGTGTGAGGGAAAAGCCCTGGAAATTCGGAAGCCCGCTGCAGAGGCCATCGGAAACCATGACGGCTGTTTCCCCGATGCGAAGATTGGCATGCATGATTTTATCATCCGTTCCCGGGCGGCTTGAGTCCCGGTCGGGATTGTCTTTGTAACGCATGAGCGCGGTGACTTCGGCGCCCAGCGCGTCACGGTAGAATTCAATAGCTTCGTCGCAGCGGCCCTCGAAGAACAGGTAGGGTTCAATTTTCATGGATTTTATTCCCCAATCCTATCTTGATCATCACATGGCAGGGAAGGGGTGTCAATTTCGGGAAGGCAGAACTCGCAGGAAGAGCCGGTCAGTTCCTGGCGACTAAGGCGCGCGGCGGCGGCTTTGGCTATGAATATATCGGGCCACGACTACCTTGCAGGTTCCCTACTGCCTCCCCCACCATCTGCGGTTCCATCCCATGATGCCAACTAAAGTTGCTGCGGGGCAGCAGGCTATTCTTCAGACCATGGCCGTTATTTCAGGAGATCGTCACCCGCAACTGGGGCCGACTAACAGCGGCAAACCGAAAGGCCGCAGTTGCTGTAACGAGCACGGACTGCCGGGATTTTCAGGATGCGTTCCGTCTCTGCATCGTCGGCCATGGAATGCCCCAGCATATCCACCCAGAAATCCACCCAATTGTGGCCGCTGGAGGCGTCGGTTGAGGTCAGGATCGCCTCCAATTCCGAAAGATCGCACCCCACTTCACATACTGAAAAGCAACCCGATGCAATCTTGATGCGTGCATTCTCCAGCAAACGGTCTGCCTCGCCGGGCAGAGTGACATGCCGCAAATGCAGGGCATCGCGCCAGCCGGCCATTACAGCCCAACGCAATCCAAATTGCTTCAGCACCGCTTCTTCCAGTAGGCCCGCAACTTCGCCGCTTTTCTGATTTTCCATTCCCATGGCGCCCATTCCTTTCTGAGCAATACCGATATTCCACTCTTCCTGCCGGCATTCGCCTCGTGCTGGCGAATCTCACGGCTAGGATTCAAGATTGATGAGACCGCGCTTCAAGGCATATTTCACCAATGCCGTGACATCGTGCAGATCGAGCTTGCGCATGATATTGGTGCGGTGTGTGTCAACGGTTTTTCTGCCGAGTCCCAGGAGATCGGCGATCTGCAGGTTGGTGTGGCCTTCCGCAATGAGCTTCAGGACTTCGGACTCACGGGCGGTGAGTGCCGAACCGGTGTCCCCATGTTCGCTGGACCTGGTCCTCCGAACGTAATCCTTGATGAGTTTCGCTGCAACCGCAGGGTGGAGAGCCGATCCGCCTTTATCCACTTCCCGAATGGCGCGCAGTAGGTCATCGCTCGCCGCGCGCTTGAGCACATACCCGGATGCTCCCGCTTTGAGAATCTGACGAATATATTCCTCATCGTCGTACATGCTTAAAATGAGCACTTTGATGTCCGGGTGCCTGTCGTGCAGTTGCTGGGCAGCCTGCATACCATTCATGCCGGGCATTATCAGATCCATCACGATAATGTCCGGCGAGAGTTTTGCGGCCAGCTCGATCGCCTGTGCGCCATCGGAAGCTTCTCCTACAACTTCCATATCCGGCTCTGCTGAAAGCAGGGCGCGGATCCCTTCCCGAAAAATTGTGTGGTCGTCAACGAGCAGCACCTTGATCATAGGGTTTATGCCTCGCATGGCATGGAATTGTGTCCCGCGATAGGAACCACAATGTTGAGCTGCGTTCCCATGCCTGTTTCCGATTTTATATTTAGAGTTCCCTTCGCCAGTTTGACCCGTTCCCTGATGGTATGAAGCCCGAGGCCGCCGCCTTTTTTGTCGCTCAGGATCTCCGAATCCGGATTGAAGCCCTGTCCATTGTCTGCAATTGCCAGCACGGCAAACTCCGGCTTGATTTCGAGTTTAATGGAAACACGGGTTGCATGAGCATGACGGAGCACATTCGCCAGCGCTTCCTGGGCTATGCGATAAAGAGCCGTTTCGATATTCAGCGGCGCCCGAAGCGCCGCATCCTCGAAATCGGCATCAACAACGAGTCCCGTTCCTGCCAGGTGGGTCTTGATGTACCAGCGCAAGGTCGGCACCAGACCCAAATCGTCCAGCATGACCGGCCTGAGGTCGTAGACACAAATCTTGATTTGCTCCAGGCTGTGCTCGATGAGCTGCTTGACCCCGGCAAGCTTTTTACGGGCATCCAGGGGATTGCTGCCAATGGCGGTATCGGCCAGCTTCAGGTTGACGAGAGCGGTGGCCAATGTCTGGCTGGTCTGGTCATGAAGCTCCCGGCCTATGCGCTGCCGCTCGGCTTCAATGGAGTTTAAAAGCTGCGTCGTATGCCACAGGGATTCATCCTCCAGGCGGTCAATCGCATCACGGACAGAACGGATGACGCCGCCGATTGCGGGATCGGAATCCGAGCGGGCAACGATAGACGGGGATATCCCCTGATGAATCGATTCCACAGCTTTTCGAAATTCCGTGAGCGGGCGGAAATAGTCGCGCATTATCAGGTAACCCGTAATTACGGACACGGCAGAAGCTGCGGCCCCCAGCACGACTATAAGGACAATAGCCGGGAGGTCGTGAAGATGTCGGGAAAGCCAGACTCCGCCTACAGTTACCAAAACGATTATAAAGACATTGGAAATCATCAGTTTGGCAGCTAAACCAAGGTGTGCTGAAATACCGACCTCCAATCTAAGGCTTATACCGGATAAAGAATGAAAAAATCTTATCACAGGATGTTATGAAGATGCAATCTGTTGCGATTCCATTAATTCATGGGATTCTCAATCTGCCTTACGCGCATCTGTGATTGATGATTTATACGATATTAACCCTACTAATAGGCTAGGGTAAAAACCTTAAAATATTTATAAGTATTGTTTGACAATGTAGATTCATCGTGTTACACAAACGGAAAGAAAAAATCTCTTAACACCCGCTCACGGAGGTCCTCATGCGAACAGGCGTTTATTTCTGCCAGGTGGAGCAAATGGATGGCCTGAATCTGGATGCGGTTGCCAAGTACGCTTCCAATCTGCCTGAAGTGGAAACCGTCGAGACTCTTGGCGTTCAACCTCGACTGGATCCCCAGTTGCTGGCGGAATCTTTGAAGCGCGGCCGGATCGAACGTGTGGTTATTGCCGGCGATCAGCCCGGTTATTTCAAACCGATTTTTACCAGATCCATGGCGCTCGCAGGACAGGACCCCACCGAGGTGCGCCTGGCCTCTTTCCGTTCCCGAGGGGCTACCTTTCAATATTCCCTGGAGCGGGCCAAGGCCATCGTTGCCTGTGCCACTATGGCCGTGCCGTATGCTCTCGCTGCCATTCCGGCGGAAACACCGGTCCATCCTTCAACCCTGATCATCGGAGGGGGTGTGGCAGGGATACAGGCCTCCCTGGAGATCGCCGATGCCGGCAGGCAGGTCTACCTTGTGGAAAGAAGCGGCACCATCGGCGGCCACATGGCCATGTTCGACAAAACCTTTCCGACCCTCGACTGCGCGGCCTGCATTCTGACTCCCAAAATGGTCGCCGTGGGCCAGCATGACATGATCAATCTCATCACCAACTGCGAAGTGACGGAAGTGTCGGGAGCCCCCGGCGCATACCGGGTGAAAATTTTGAAAAGAGCGCGCCGCGTGGATGCCAAGGCATGCGTGGCCTGCGGTATTTGTTCCGATGTCTGCCCCGTGAGCGTTCCGAGCGATTTCGATGCCAACATAACAACCCGCAAGGCCATTTATGTGCCATTCCCGCAGGCTGTGCCGAATGCCTACCTGGTGGACGCCTTGAACTGCACTTATGTCCAGACAAAAAAGTGCGGCGCCTGTGCCAAAAAATGCCCGAAGGAATGCATCAACCTGGAGGAACAGGACGAGACCATGGAAGTTGAAGTCGGCAATATCATCGTGGCTACCGGCTACGACGTGCTCGATGCCGGCAAGGTCGAGCGCTACGGCTATGGGAAGCATCCCAATGTGCTCACGGCGCTCGAGTTCGAGCGGCTGACGAATGCTTCGGGTCCCACGGGCGGGAAAATTGTTATGAAAACCAGGCAGTTCAATAAGCGCCTGAAAAAGGACGAGTGGACATTTGACGTCTCAGGGCCTCCGCCCCAAAGCGTGGCGATCATTCACTGCGTCGGGTCGAGGGATGCGAGCTATAACCCCTATTGCTCCCGGGTCTGCTGCATGTATTCCCTGAAATTCGCCCATCTGGTGAAAGAGAAACTGCATGACGCCGCCTGCTACGAGTTCTACATCGATATGCGGGCCTTCGGCAAAGGGTATGAGGAATTTGCCGAACGGATCAAGCAGGAAGGGGCGTTTGTAGTCCGCGGGCGTTCGGCAACCGTGACGGAGACAGACGGCCGCCTCGTCGTCAAAGGGGAGGACATCGTCAACGACCGGCTGGTCGAGTTCCCGGTGGATATGGTTCTGCTTGCGGTGGGCCTGATTCCCGCGCCGGGAACCGAAGACCTCAGCAGGATGCTGGGTGTCACGCGGGGACCGGACGGCTGGTTCTCCGAGCTTGACTACAACGGAAATCCTACGGATACCGAGCGCGGATGCATCTACGTAGCCGGGATGTGCCAGGCGCCGAAAGACATTCCCGATACGGTGGCTCAGGCTTCGGCGGTCGCCGCCGGCGTTTTGCGAAGCATATCGAGCGGCAAGGGGATAGGGCATTGGGATACTCTCTCGCTAAGCGAAATCGAGGCGCGTGCCAAAAGCCTGGCCCGGGTCTCCGACAAACCTGCGTAGAGCGCCTGTGTTCCAGGCCGAAGTTTTGATTGCACGAATCTCAGGCAAATTGAAAGCGGCTCGAGGAGGTTACGATGGCGATACGGGTGAATCCAAAGCTGATTGACGAGCTGGAGCGTTTCGGATCCGAGGACGTGCAGAACTGCTATCACTGCGGCAACTGCTCGGCCGTCTGTCCGCACGCGGACGACATGTTTGTCTTCCCGCGCAAGCCGATGCGTTTTCTGCAAATGGGCCTCGAGAAGAAACTGGAAAGGTCTCTGACGCCATGGCTCTGTTACTACTGCGGCCAATGCTCGGTGCAGTGCCCGAGAGAGGCCGAGCCCGGCGAGACCATGATGAGCATGCGCCGCTGGCTGATCTCCCGGTACGATTTTACGGGGATTGCCAAGCTCTTTTACATGTCCTGGAAAGGGGAACTGGCCTTCGTCGTTATCATCGCTTTACTCACGGGCGTGGGATTGTCCGCCTATGGCTTGTCCAAGGGCGACATCGGCATCTACGACGGCCCGGGCGCCTTCCTGCCCAGTTCTTTGATTCACACGATCGATCTGGTTTTGATGGCCGTGCTGACCTTCTTGCTGGCCGTCAATGTCATGCGGATGTGGCGATTCATTATGGAGGATGCCGCCAAGGCGCCCATTCCGTTCGGGCTATATCTGAAGAAGCTCTATCTGCTGCCGGTGCATTTTTTTTCTCAGAAACGCTATGCCAAGTGCGACCCCGAAAACAAAAACCGCGTCCACATCCCCTGGATCACTCACCTGGGAATCGTGCTCGGTTATTTCACGATGCTCGTTCTGATCGTTCTTTTCCTGGACCGGCTGCAGGCGGGCCCGGAGATCCAATGGTCGGTTCACTTGTTTGGCTACCTTGCCAGCATCGGATTGCTCATCGGGACGGTTTACGTGCTTTACGGCCGGCTGAAAAAGTCCCAGGTCCAGCACCGGCGCTCCCATAGTACGGATTGGATGTTTCTCTGGCTGCTCTTCTACATGGTCGTTACCGGCATTATCCAGCATCTCCTGCATCGCGCCGGTTTCCCGGAGGCAGCCAACATTGCTTATGTCGCACATCTGATGGGCGTATTTCCCTGGCTGTTGAGGATGCCTTTCAGCAAATGGGCTCACATGATATACCGCCCGATCGCCATGTATTTTGCGGGAATCATTCGAGAGTCGGCAGCACTGGATAAAGCGCCCCAACGTTCCACCCAGTATTTGCAGCCAGCCGCGTGACGAGAGGTGATCATGCCAAATTCCAGAATAGGGGTTTATATCTGCAACTGTGGTACGAACATCGCCAAACTGGTCGATTGCGAAGCCGTTGCCAGGTTTGCTTCCGAGCATCCGACCGTCGCAATCACAAAAACCTATAAGTACATGTGCTCGAATCCGGGCCAGGAAATGATCGCGCAGGATATCCATGAGCAGGCTCTGGACAGCGTGGTGGTCTCAGCCTGCAGCCCGCGTATGCATGAACGGACCTTTCGCCGGGTGCTGCAAACGGCCGGGCTCAATCCCTATATGTGCGATATGGCCAATATCCGCGAGCACTGCAGCTGGGTTCACAAGGATGCGGCTGCGGCCACGGAAAAGGCCAAGGCGCTGACAAAGGCGGCGATCCTGCGTGTGGAACGGCATGAGGCTTTGGACCGGTTCTCCGTGGATATGTGTCCCTCCACGCTCGTGATCGGCGGCGGTATCGCGGGCATGACGGCAGCCCTGGAATTGGCGGAGGCGGGCTACCCGGTCCATCTCGTGGAGAAAAAGGACCATCTGGGTGGAAACCTTACCCGGACGGACCTTACCGCTCCCTATCTCGACTCGGCGCGGGACCTGATCACCGAGCGTATCACGCGTGTGCAGGAGAACCGCAATATTGAAGTCCTGCTCAATTCTCAGGTCAAAACCCTGGAAGGATTTATCGGGAATTTTACCGCCGGCATCGAGCGCGGCTCTCCGCAGGCGGACGGCAAGAACCAGATTCAGGTCGGGAATGTGGTCGTGAGCACGGGCTACAAGGAATTTGATGCCGCCCGCATCAGCCATTATGGATACGGGAAGCTGCCGAACGTGATCACGTCCTTTGATTTTGAAAAAATGCTCCGCGCCGGCCGCATCCAGACCAAAGAAGGACGGATCCCTCAGTATGTGGCGATCCTTCACTGTGTCGGGAGCCGGAGCCAGGAGTTTCACGGGTACTGCTCGCGCGTCTGCTGCATGACGGCGCTCAAGTATGTCCACGAGATCAAATCCGCCATACCCAAGTGCTATGTTTCGGATCTGTATATCGACATGCACGCCTTCGGCAAAGGGCACGAGGATTTCTATCGCAAGACTTCGGAGGTGAAAACCGTATTCCTGATGTATGGAAAGAACGAGCATCCGGTCATCCGCAAAGCGGATCCGAAAGACGACTGTGAAATGATCATCGAGGTGAACGAGAAGCTTTCGGGCGAAAGGATCGAGATTCCGGCGGATATGGTCATCCTGATGGTCGGAATGGAATCGCGGGAGGATGCCGCGCAGGTCGCCCGGCTGGTAAACATCAGCCAGGACAAGGACGGATGGTTCATAGAAAGCCATCCCAAGCTCGATCCCGTGGCCACAACCACCGACGGCATATACATCGCCGGCACCTGCGTCGCCCCCAAAGATATTCCGGATACGGTCGCCCAGGCGCGCGCGGCGGCTGCCCGGATTCTGGGCAAAATTTCCAGAGGCAAGATTGAAGTGGATGCCGTGTTTGCCGAAGTGGATGAAACCCGCTGTTCGGGTTGCCGCATGTGCAACGAATTATGTCCGTACAGCGCCATTGAGTTTGACGAGGAAAAGAGACGCAGCAGGATCATCAGCGCCGTGTGCAAAGCGTGCGGCTGCTGCGTCGCATCCTGTCCTTCCGGCGCCATTAAGGGCCGTCATTTCACCGACCAACAGATCTTCGCGCAAATTGAAGGGGTGCTGCTATGAGCTTCGAACCCAAGATTGTCGGATTCCTATGCAACTGGTGTTCCTACGCAGGAGCGGATCTGGCGGGAACAAGCCGCATTCAATATCGCCCGAATATCCGCATTATCCGCGTCATGTGCTCAGCGCGCGTGGACCCCACATTTGTCGTCAAGGCGCTGACTCAGGGCGCCGACGGCGTCCTCGTCTGCGGATGCCATCCCGGTGATTGTCACTATTCGGAGGGGAACCATAAAGCCATGCGGAGGTTCCCCCTGCTTCAGAAGCTGCTTGCCGACTTGGGAGTTGAAGATGAGCGCGTACGCCTGGAATGGGTCAGCGCCAGTGAAGGGCAGCGTTTTGCGGATATTGTCAACGACATGACCGAACGCATCAAAATGCTCGGCCCCAGCCGGATCCCCGGCCTGCTGCAGGCAGACAGGATAGAGAGGTGAACCATGGCGGAAAAAAAGCTACAGATCGCACTGTATTGGGCAGCTGCCTGCGGCGGGTGTGATGTCGCCGTCCTGGATACCAACGAGTTCATTCTCGACGTCGCCCAATTGGCCGACATTCGCCTGTGGCCGATCGCCGTCGATGGGAAATACAAAGACGTGGAAGCGATGCAGGACGGCGAATTGGATGTGACCCTTTTTAACGGCGCCGTGCGCAACAGCGAGAACGAGCATCTGGCCAGACTCCTGCGCCGGAAAAGCAAAATTCTCGTCGCCTTCGGCTCCTGCGCGCACATGGGGGGCATCCCCGGACTGGCAAATCTGGCGAGAAAGGACGAAATCCTCACCCGGGCGTACCTGAATAATCCATCCATTGAACCTGGAAACCAGAAGACGCCGTGCCCTGAAACTCAGGTCAACGGCTTCAAATTGCATATCCCCCAATTCTACAAGCGCGTTTACAAGCTGAGCGATATTGTGGAGGTCGACTATTTTGTTCCGGGATGCCCGCCCGCGCCGCACCAGGTGAAAGCGGTCCTTCTTGCTATCGCCAAAGGCGACCTGCCGCCCAGAGGGTCCGTGGTTGGGGCCTCGGAGCTAACGGTCTGCGATGACTGCAAGCGGAAGAAGACCGAAAAGAAGGTTAAACGCTTCTATCGGCCCTACGAGGTCATCCAGGATCCCGAGAAGTGCCTCCTTGAACAGGGAATTCTTTGCATGGGCTCGGCTACGCGTTCCGGATGCGGCGTTCGCTGCCCCGATACCGGTCAGGGCTGCCGCGGCTGCTATGGGCCCACGGCAAATGTTGTGGATCAAGGCGTGAAATTCCTCAGTGCGCTCGCTGCCATTATCGACAGCAAAGATCCGGCGGAGATACAGGAGATTCTCAGAGGGCTCCCGGACTTTGTGAGCTTCGCCTACCGTTTTGGCATGCCGGCCTCTTTGCTGCAAAGGAGTCTGCGGACATGACGAAAACCATCAGTATCGATCCCATTACAAGACTTGAAGGCCACGGCAAAATTGAGATATTTCTGGATGACGAAGGCGGAGTCAAAGACTGCTTTTTCCAGATCCCGGAGCTTCGGGGCTTTGAGCGTTTTGTGGTCGGGCGGCCGATCGAGGAACTGCCGCGCATCACGACACGCATATGCGGCGTCTGCCCGGCAAGCCATCATATGGCGAGCGCCAAGGCGGTCGACGGCTGCTTCGGCAACGAAGTAGCTCCCGTGGCGCATAAGCTGCGGGATATGTACTACCACGCTCACTACATCCACAGCCATATCGCCCATTTTTACGCACTGGCGGCGCCGGATTTCGTTTGCGGCCCGGATGCGGATCCGGCCACGCGAAATATTTTGGGTGTTGTGGCAAAGGTCGGCCTCGAAATCGGCGGGTCCGTCATCAAAGCTCGCGCCATGGCCCAAAGGATTCAACAGATTCTGGGGGGCCGTTTCACGCATCTCGTCTGGTGCCTGCCGGGCGGTGTCTGCAAGGGTCTGAGCAAGGATGAACTGGAGACCATCAAGCCCATGGTGCGGGAGCTTTCGGGTTTCGCGGATTTTTCCATCAAGCTTTTCCACGATGTGGTATTGGCGAATCCCGCGTACGTGGACATCATTCTCAACGGGCCCTATACCCTCGACGTCCACAATATGGGCCTTGTCGACGAAAACAATGCTCCGAACTTCTATCATGGCCAGGTGCGCGTCGTCGATTTCACCGGGCGGGAGATCTGCAAATATAAACCGGAAGACTACGCGCAATATGTCGCGGAACATGTCGAGGAGTGGTCCTATCTGAAATTCCCGTATCTGAGGAAGCGCGGCTGGAAAGGCTTCGTCGAGGGCCTCGATTCCGGCATCTACTGCGCAACTCCGCTCGCACGGTTGAATGTCGCCGACCGCATGGCGACACCCAGAGCGCAGGAGGCCTTTGAAGAAATGTTCCAAACCCTCGGCGGCAAACCCTGCAAGGCGCTCATGGCCAACCACTGGGCGCGGCTGGTGGAAATGCTGCAGAACGTCGAGATGCTGGAGCGCTATTGCGCCGATCCCGAGATCACCAGCGACAAGTTCCGCGTCGTTCCCAAGGGCATCACGGGAGAAGGCGTCGGGATTGTGGAAGCCATGCGCGGCACCCTGACCCACCACTACACGTGCGACAAAAATGGCATCTGCAAGAGCGCCAATCTCATAGTCGGAACGACCAATAACAATGCTCCTATACAGATGGTTACCAAAAAGGTAGCCCAGGCTTTGATTAAGCCGGGGAAAGAACCGACCCAGGGGATCCTCAACATGGTGGAAATGGCATTCCGCTGCTTCGATCCCTGCTATAGTTGCGCGACCCATTCCTTGCCGGGGCAGATGCCGCTGGACATTTCCATATTTGATAACGACAAGCTGCGCTGGCATTTCAAGCGTTAGCCATGGAGACCCCTTCCCAAACGAGGAATATTCCCATCAAAACCCTGCTCCTCGGGATGGGGAATCCTTATCTCTCGGATGACGCTGTGGGAATCCGTCTGGTCTCTGATTTCAGCCGGAGGCACGGCAGCATCCCGAATCTTGATGTCCTGGCAGAGTGTTCGATAGGGGGATTGAATTTGCTCGATCTCCTGGAGAATTTCGAGCGCCTTATCGTTGTGGATTCCATCAAAACCCAAGGAGGGATTCCGGGCAACTGGTATCGTTTCACCGCCGAAGATCTTCGCGAGACAATGAATCTCAGCAATGTCCACGACGCCAATTTCGCGACGGCTCTGGAACTGGGACGCCGCATGGGAATGAAGATTCCCGCTGAGAGAGAGACGCACATCTTCGCCGTCGAAATTCTTGAAAATCTGGTTTTCAGCGATCGTCTGACGGAGGATCTCGAGAAAGCCTACGCGGTCTATTCCGAAGAAATTTACCGCGAACTCTGCTCCTTGATCGGCATCCGGCCGCTTTAAGTAAACTGGCAAACCAAGATCTGCTGGGGAGACTCACAGAGTTTGACAGTTCCGGTATCCTTGAACGCCGGCACACACTGACAAATCGCTGACGTACGCCGATCCATAAGGTATCGGAAGCGTCTC
>Ga0208980_10002222_pt1 | contig 11770 bp, 10 predicted proteins | sample WetSurMetagenome_3_FD_187993 | JGI IMG/M metagenome (GOLD analysis project Ga0208980, IMG submission 187993) | Wetland microbial communities from Twitchell Island in the Sacramento Delta, sample from surface sediment Aug2011 Site A1 Bulk (version 2) | ecosystem: Environmental > Aquatic > Marine...
ATTGTTGTCCTTTCACCGGTATTAATACTCTTAAGCGTTTTAGTAAAGATCACATCAAAAGGCCCGGTAATAAGTAAACATTCAAAAATTGGATGGAGGGGACGCCAGATTAGAGTTTTCAGATTCAGGACTATGTACGAGAATGCAGAGCGGAAAAATTATTATCGCCACCCGAAAATGAATATTATTGGTCATGGGTCTGAATTTGGAGATGATCCCCGTCTGACAAAAATTGGCAGGTTTCTTGTTAAATCAGGTTTGGATCAGCTCCCTGAGCTGTTTAATGTTCTGAACGGCGGGATGTCTATTATTAGCCCACGGCATCCGCTTCAAAGTGATAAGGTAAAATCATTTAACAGGAAGTACTCCTGAGTCGACCCTGGGACGGATATCACAAAAATCTCCTTTTCCCGGTTTTGTTTTTTGATAGTCAAAGGGCAGCCGGATAAGGCTCTCTTGGCCATGTATCATAATTAGTATAAGATCCTTACCCGTATTGTATGGGGAATATTCTTCAGGTCGTGAAGAACTGATGAATCGAGCTCACTTTCCGTTTCAAGAATTACATACCCCAGATCGGCATCAGTCTGAAGATATTCGGCTGAAATATTGATGCCTCTTGATGAAAAATAGCCATTTATTTCACCAAGTACGCCCGGAACATTTTTGTGAATATGAAGAAACCTCTGTTTGGAAGAGTTTGCCTGGAGAGCAATCTCAACGAAGTTTACAGCTCCGATGGTTGAACCGGTATCACTGTATCTGACAAGTTTTTCAGCAACTTCAAGACCAATATTGGCAAGTGCTTCCAGAGTGCTTCCGGCAATATGAGGTGTGAGTATCACATTATTAAAATCCTGGAGATCATTTACAAAAGGTTTATCATTTGATGATGGTTCCTCAGGAAATACATCGGCGGCAACACCAGCCAGATGTTTAGACCTAAGTCCGTCAGCAACAGCTTTGTAATCAACAACATCACCACGTGAAGCATTGATCAGACATGCCCCGTTTTTCATCAGAGCTATCTGGTCAGTTGATATCATATTCTTTGTTAATTCAGTCAGTGGAACATGTACCGTTACCGTATCAGAAGCTTTCAGCAGATCATTCAAACTGGCAACCGGCTTTGAATTGCCAAGACTGAGCTTCTTCTCAATATCATAATATATAATATTCATTCCCAGTCCTTCTGCAAGGATGGAGACCTGAGAACCAATATGTCCGTAACCTATAATGCCGAGAGTTTTGCCTCTTACTTCTACTGAGTTGTTAAATGATTTCATCCATATTTTTCTGTGAGCCAGAGCGTTTTTTTCAGGAATCCCGCGCATAAGCATTATACATTCGGCAATAACCAGTTCCGCAACCGACCGTGTATTTGAAAATGGTGCGTTGAAGACCGGTATCCCCAGCATTTTGGCATCCTGAACATCCACCTGATTTGTCCCTATGCTGAAACATCCTATTGCAAAAAGCTTAGGTGTCTTGAGGAGCAGGTTTTTACGAAGTTCAGTCCGGCTTCTGATTCCTATTATATGAGTATTGTGAAGTTTATTCTCCAGCTCATCACCGGATAGTGCTCCATTAAGGCATTCTACATCGGTATAACCATTATCCCTGAAAAACAGACTGGCATTATCATGAATTCCTTCAAGCAACAAAACTTTAATCTTACTTTTATCAAGTGAAAAATTTTTCATCTGAACATTATTAGGTACTGTTTAAACCTATAATCTCATTTGAGATTTTATATTTGTTTGTGCAAAGTAAATAAAAGACTCCGGTTGTACAAATTCTTAAGGTTTCCTTTTTAAATATTGAATAATTTGAAGTTTTTTTCAGGATTAATTTAATAATTGATAGCTCCATAGCGTGATATTTTTGAAACTATGGTGTTGCGTGTTGGTAATTAGTGCTTTTTGTCCTTCCGGTTTGTTTTGAGAGAGTAAAAGAAATGAACAAACAACATTCTTTGCGATATTTGCAGGCAAGGGTAAATAAGATAATAATCTGGAAATATGAATCTGATATGAAAACAAATAGTATAACGCGTCGTAATTTTATTCAGAAAACAGCAATTGCTTCGGGTCTTGCTGGATTTGTACCGACAGGAATAACTCAAAATATTGTTTCAGCAAAGCCTAAAGGGGAGATACTGCCTCGTGAAGTCTGGATAGCCGGAGTTTCTCAGATGGGACTTCATGCAGCCACGCCGGATATCATGGTCGATCAGATATTTGACATTCTCAAGGAAGCAAAAACTTACCGGCCTGATTTTGTTTGCATGCCTGAAGCTTTTCCGTTTGCTTATGTTGACAAACCAACAACTCCTGAGGAAAAAGTTAAGATCTCACTGAGTGTAATAAACCGTTTTGCTGAATTTTCAAGGCTAAATAATTGCTACACAATTTGTCCGGTTTATACTGTCAGAAACAGTAATATATATAATGCTGCAGTAGTTCTCAACCGCAACGGGGAAAGAATAGGCACATATGAGAAAATCCATCTGGCGGATTATGAAATAAAGGATGGTTTTAAATGCGGTCCATTATTTCAGCCTGTCATTAAAACCGAATATGGTCCCGTTGGGGTACAGATTTGTTTTGATATAGAGTGGGACGATGGCTGGAAGATGCTGAGGAAACAAGGTGCAAGGATTATCTTCTGGGCATCGGCTTTTGCCGGTGGAATGTGTGTGAATACAAAAGCCTGGGAGAATAAATGTGTGGTGGCTTCAGCAACTAATAAGAATACTGCGAAGTTATGTGACATTTCAGGCGAAGTTATTGCCCAGACGGGTATATGGAATTCAAACTTGTACTGTGCTCCTGTGAATCTGGAAAAGGCATTCCTCCATACCTGGCCGGCGGTTCAACGTTTCAGTGAGATCCGGAAAAAATACGGCAGGAAGGTAAGGATCACAAACTTTCATGAAGAAGAATGGTCGGTAATAGAAAGTTTGTCACCGGAGATATATGTGAGCGATATTCTTAAGGAATTTGATCTGAAAACCCATGAGGAACTTACTTCCTATGCAGAAGGATTGCAGATTAAATCGCGGGAATAATCTGGAAATGTTTTAGCATTGATGAAACAGGTTTAAAGTCAGTTGATAGGCAGGCTGACAGTATACTATAAAAGGTTTTGGTAAAATGATAAAAGTAGATGATTTTTTAGGCTGAAATCAATATCTTGGCTGCAGAAAAAACTGATATTGCATTCTTATAGTTTTAATAATCTTCCAAACATTAAATAAAGTAATATGAATAAGCCTGAAGTATTCTTAAAAATCAGATCGGGATTTAAACTTTTTATATTCCCATTATTGATTCTGTTAATTTCACTGTCTGCTAGTTCACAGGTGGGCGACATCAGGTGGTCAGAAGACGGGAATTCCTATTATCGCGTTGAAAAAAATGAACTGATTCAATATACTCTGCCGGATAATAAACCATCCATAATATTGTCGAGTGAAGAGATTACCCCGAAAGGATCAGGAACTCCACTTCAATTTAATTATTACAGGTTTTCCGCTGATCAGCAAAAAGTACTTCTGTTTACCAACACAAAGAAAGTCTGGAGACTCAACACAAAAGGTGATTACTGGATTCTTGACAGGAAATCTGGTTCACTTAGTCAGCTTGGCAAGACTCTTCCGGCATCGTCATTAATGTTTGCAAAGTTTGCTCCCGACGGAAATTCTGTTGCATATGTGAGCGGGAACAATATTTATGTTGAAAACCTTGTTACCAATGAAATTAAAGCTCTGACTAACGATGGTTCAGTAACACTTATTAATGGGACCTTTGACTGGGCGTATGAAGAAGAGTTTTTCTGTCGTGATGGATTCCGCTGGAGTCCTGACAGTAAGAAAATTGCCTACTGGCAGATAGATGCCGGCAAAATCAAAAAGTTCTACCTGATAAACAATACTGATTCAATCTATTCAAGGATCATACCTATTGAATATCCCAAAGTAGGAGAGAATCCTTCGTCCTGCAGGGTGGGGGTTGTAAATGTTTCAGGTGGCCCTACCACCTGGCTAAGAATTCCTGGTGATCCTGCTCAAAACTATATAGTAAGAATGGAATATATACCTAACTCTGACAATTTGCTGACCCAGCAACTAAATCGCAGGCAGAATACCAGTAAACTCTATGTTTCTGAGGCTGCAACGGGTCTGTCTAAGATGATACACGAAGAAAGTGATTCAGCCTGGGTTGATATCTATACGCCAGGGAATCCCTATGCCATTGACTTTACGAATAAATTTATATGGCTTAATGAAACTAAAAGCATTCTCTGGGATTCTGAAAAAGACGGATGGAGACACTTATATCAGGTATCCCTTGAAGGAAAACCGGAAAAACTGGTAACTAAGGGTAATTACGATTTTTCTGACATAACATATATTGACCATAAAAAGGGGTATGTTTATTTTATGGCATCTCCGGATAATGCCACGCAAAACTATCTGTACCGCATCAGACTGGATGGCAAGGGCAATGCTGAACTAATCAGTCCGGCATCATTAAAGGGAACTCATAGCTATTCATTCTCATCCAACGGCAAATATGCAGTACATTCTTTCTCAAATAGTTTTACTCGTCCTGCCCGTGAATTTATCACCGTTGCCAATCATAAGCCTTTAAATGAAAAAGAGAGCATTTCCTCACGGCTCGATTCACTGCAGGTTAAGTCTGGTACGGAATTCTTCAGGATTAAGACGATCGATAATATTGAAATGGATGGATGGATGGTAAAACCTCTCAATTTTGATCCGGCAAAGAAATACCCGGTGGTTTTCTATGTATATACGGAACCTGCTGAAGCTACAGTTATCGACGCTTATGGCAGAACCCGTAATTTCCTTTATCTGGGAGATATGACGAAAGATGGTTACATATATATCTCACTCGATAACCGTGGTACACCCGCGCCCAAAGGGGCAGCCTGGAGAAAAGCCATTTACAGAAAAATAGGCCAGATAAATATCCACGACCAAGCCATGGCTGCCAGGGAAATATTGAAATGGAATTTTATTGATCCTGAAAGAGTTGCCGTCTGGGGCTGGAGCGGCGGAGGCTCTGCAACCCTGAACCTTATGTTCCAGTACCCTGATATCTACAAGACCGGTATAGCAATCGCTGCAGTGGCTAATGAGCTGACGTATGACAATATTTACCAGGAGCGTTATATGGGACTGCCTCAGGAAAATAAGGAAGATTTCATAAAAGGATCACCAGTCACATATGCTAAAAACCTTAAAGGCAATCTTTTGTACATTCATGGGACGGGTGATGATAATGTTCATTATCAGAATGCAGAGATGCTTATAAATGAGCTCGTTAAATTCAACAAGCAATTTCAGTTTATGCCCTATCCGAACCGTACTCATGGTCTCTCGGAGGGAGAAGGCACATTTGTTCATCTGGCAACTCTCTATACAAGCTATTTAAAGAAGAATTGTCCTCCGGGGGGAAGGTAATATTCTCTTTTGTTTCTGTCTGGTTGGCAAGCCTCGGCTATTTCTTAACTCAGTATGTCTTTGTGATCTTTGGGTAATCCTGAGTACAAGGTCTAGTGACCTTATTTGTTAAGCGATTTTCACTTATAAATCTGCTAATAATCGAAAATTAAGCAAATATTTAAAATATTTGTATCATTCATTCGTCTATGAAATTAAACAATCTCATAAATGAGCCCTAATGAGTCAGAAAAAATCGGAGCTGTTTACAGAGAAGAGCGGAAACGTCTGCTCAGCTATATAAGGAACAGAATTCCCGACAGAGTGGAAGCTGAAGACATTCTGCAGGATGTCTTCTACCAGCTCACTATCGGCTTCAGGGATATAAGAAGGATTGAAGCACTGACAGCATGGTTGTATAAAGTGGCAGATAATCGTATAACAGATCTCTTTCGTAAAAAGAAGGCCGTAAATCTTAACTATACCGATAAGGCAAAAGATAGCGATGAAGGTCCACTTACGCTCGAAGAGATCTTGCCTTCACTTGGATCGACTCCGGAGGAGGAAGAGATAAAAGAGATGATTTGGGAAGCCATTGAAGAGACATTGTCAGAAATGCCTGAGGAGCAGAAGGAAGTGTTCGTAGCAAATGAATTTGAGGATTTAAGCTTCAAAGAGATTTCCAGGAAAACCGGAATCGGAGTCAATACCCTCATCTCGCGAAAAAGATATGCTGTTCTGGCTCTCAGGGAGAAATTAAATGAATTATATAATCTCTTAAAAAATGACTAGTATGAAAACGTTAAGAATTTTGAAGTTTGCAGGTTTTGGAATCCTTGGTCTTGGATTTATCATTTTGTCTATATTTGTTACAATGAGTTTATGGAACGCTCTGATTCCATTGTTATTCCACGGGCCTGTCCTTACTTTCTGGCAGACTGCCGGGCTGTTTCTTCTTTCTAAAATTCTCCTTACAGGCGTTGCCCCCGGACCTCATCATAATGGCAGGAGAGAATGGCGCAGAAAATATCACGATAAGTTCAGATCGGGCTGCAGGCCTGATGAGCATATACATGCCTCTGAGCAGGTATAGTGAAAGAACCGGCTTAGTCCGGTTTTTTTATGCACCGTTATTTCTTTGTAATTCAGAATATACGAACTAGATTTGTTATGATGCGTTATTTGACTAATCCAAATTTGACAAAATGGAAAAAGAAGAAAACCCTTATGTTTGTCCGCCGGAATTTGCAGGAAGCCTTGATAACTCAATACGCCGATGGCTGCATAATCCTGAACGAATACTTAAGCCATATATTAAAGAGGGTATGAAAGTCCTTGATTTGGGGTGTGGTCCGGGTGTTTTTACAATGGAATTAGCCAGGCTTGTTCAAGGTTCAGGGAAGGTCATTGCCGCTGATCTGCAGGAAGGCATGCTTGAAATCGTTGCCCGTAAAATAAAAGGTACAGAATTTGAGCGGAGGGTTGAGTTGCATAAATGCCAGACCGAAAGTATTGGTCTGTTCGAAAATGTAGATTTTATACTGGCTTTCTGGATGGTACATGAGGTGCCTGATCATGTTCGGCTTTTTGCAGAATTGAAATCAATACTAAAGCCGGGGGGGAGTCTGTATATAATTGAACCAAAAATCCATGTTGTCAGATCAGCATTTGAAAAGATGACTGGCTTATTGATCAAAACAGGTTTCAAAATAATCGACCGGCCTAATGTATTTTTCAGCAGGGCAATAATAGTCACTCATCTTAATTTATAAGGTAAATTGACTATAATATTTGTGCTTTTGCTCCATACAGCAATTTATACCTGTCTCCTGTATCTTCCCATTAATTGTCCTTCAGCAAGTATATGACCTTCCATTGCTTTTAACAATTCCTTTTTGGTAATGCCAGGTTTGGGATCAAGTTCAGAATCCAGGGCATAGATCCTGAAATAATACCTGTGTGTGCCTCCCGGAGGGCATGGCCCACCATAACCGATACTTCCGAAATCGGTCTTCCCTTGCTGCGCTCCGTTCGTCAGAGATTCAGTTTTTGGAACATTCTCTGAAAGTTCCCGGATATTTCCGGGGAGATTGTATAAAACCCAGTGAACCCATACTTTTCCTGGTGCGTCGGGATCGTCACAAATCAATGCAAATGTCTTTGTGCCAGCTGGGACCACAGACCATACAAGAGGAGGCGAAACATCAATATCGTCGCAGGTGTATCTGGCTGGGATTATCGCACCTTCATTAAATGCCGGGCTTTTAATTTCCATTTTGATAAGCTTTTAATTTATACTATGAATTTTACTCCGGACTGAATAAATTAAGATGTTAAGTTAATTAATTTCTGAAAATTACTGCGTCGATGCTAAAAGCCATAGGTCCTGCCATAAGAATAACAATATCAATTATCAGAAAAATAAAGGCTGTCTGTGCACCGGCAGGTCCCATAAAACCATGTGGAAACAGTACAACAGTTGCAACCAGCATATTTATCATGAGGGCAAATGCAGCCAGTCTCGTTAATAATCCAATGGTCAGAAGAAAGCCACCCACAAACTCAGCATAACAGCTCAGGTAAGTTAGCGGAGTTGATATTCCAATCTTCTGGAAGCCCTGTATTGCAGCGTCTATCCCATGACCCCCAAACCATCCAAACAATTTGCCGCTACCGGCAATAAATAACAGGATGCCAATCAGGCATCTTAAAAAGAGAACACCAAGACTTATCATCCTGGAATTTGTATCAATCATTATTTTTGGAAATAAGCTATTCTTTTTCATTTAAGTATGATTTAGTTTACCCTTGAAGAGGAGTATCAGGAATGAATTAGTTCTCACTCATTATGAGTATTATACTATGTCATTCATCATGTCTAAACATTTTAACCCGCAGAAAGTTTTGCACAGGACATTTAGTATAGCCTGACAAATTATAAACTAATTTTAATTTCACCAGGAGTATATATTGCACTTCGGGCCACGGTTATTGACTAATGTATTATTCGTCTTGCATTCAATGATCTATCATGTTTATGATTAAAGGATTTTTAATCCGTATTTTCTTTGCACTTTTACGCGGAAAAATAAATTGGTATGAAGTCCTTGTTTTCAGGTGAAGCTTTCGCAGTAATGCATGTTAAAAACTTTCGTTTTTACCTGTTCTACCGCATTTTTATGACAATGGCCAGTCTTATGCAATCGGTTATTGTGGGATGGCAGATATACGCATTATCTCATAATGTACTCTGGCTAGGGTTTATCGGTCTTGCTGAGGTAATTCCTCAGGTCAGCATATCTCTCTTTGCCGGACATTATATTGATCTATGGAACCGGAAAAAGATTATTAATTATACTACACTACTGCTCATTCTGGGTGCGATAATCCTTTTGATATACAGCGCAGATGCAGAATATTTTTCCGCTAAATTCGGCATCATGCCTATTTTTGTCACTATCTTTCTTACGGGCCTTGCGCGCGGGATACTAAGTCCAGCCCAGGTAGCCCTGATGGGACAGCTTATACCAAGGAATTTATATGCAAATGCATCTACATGGAACAGCGCCAACTGGCAGGTGGCAGCAGTAATGGGACCAGCGATCGGAGGACTTGTGTACGGTTTTTGGGGAATAATTCCTGCTTATTCCCTGGTATTGGCATTATACACACTTTCATTTTTTATGATAATGTTCATAAAAGTTTCCAGGCATGAGGTTCCTGATACAGCCGAAGGGGTAATAACCAGGATACGAAGCGGCATAAGTTTTGTCTTTAAAACACCCGAATTGCTTGGAGCATTTACTCTTGATATGTTTGCTGTGTTGTTCGGAGGAGCAGTAGCAATGCTCCCTGTATTTGCATCCGATATACTGCAAATAGGCCCACAGGGGCTTGGGTTACTAAGAGCTTGTCCTGCCATTGGAGCTACACTTATGGCTTTTGTCCTTATGTTTCGTCCCCCAATGAGAGAAACAGGGAAGGTACTATTTCTTTGTGTTATTGGATTTGGTCTCTGTATGATTGGATTCGGTCTCTCAAAGAGTTTTTTATTATCGGGTATTCTGTTGATTCTCAGTGGTGCATTTGATAATGTAAGTGTTGTAATAAGAGGAACGATTCTCCAACTCTTTACTCCTGATGATATGCGAGGAAGGGTTGCCTCAGTAAACAGTATATTTATCGGTTCATCGAATGAACTGGGGGCTTTTGAATCTGGTGTAGCTGCAAAACTGATGGGTCTTGTGCCTTCGGTAGTCTTTGGTGGAATAATGACACTAGTTGTGGTCGTTACAACTCTTAAAGTAAATAAACCACTGAGAAAATTATCCCTGAAGAATAAAATGTAAATTAATAAATGCTTTACTCTTAAGGTATTGGCTCACACCTCACGCCTCACGCCTCACGCTTCACATTTTATATTATCCCCAGCTTCTTTGCAATTGAGGCCGGTATCGCATTCTTGTTCACCATGATATTGGTGGTCCGGAGCATAACAAAAGGTTTGGATACAAAAATGAATCCATCATACTTTCCGGTAATTCCCCAGGAGTTCTTGACTTTGTAGAAAGTATTTCCGGACTGGTCTGTTGCCAGGCCAATTATATGCATTCCATGATCATCGGTTGTGGTGTAGTTGTCAAATTCCTTTTGTCTCAGTTCCTGTGTAATTACTTTCTCAGGATGAGGTCCGTTAAAAACTGCTGAGAGTTCTTCCTCGGACATTTCATTCCAGTTTTTTTCAGGAATAATGGCAACACCCTGTTTCATTGAAAACCCTTTATCGCTCATATCACTGGCCCAGCCTACAGAATAGCCTGTTGTTACTGAGTTGTCAATGACCTGAATTAATTCATCAAGAGGAAGGTTATAAAATGTACCGGCAGCCCAGTTATCGGGTAGCTCCAGCATACTCTGCTTATAGAATGGATGATGGCTGAATGAAGTTAAAAGGACATAATCATCGGGATTAATACCAAGCTCCTTCGTAAAGCTGGCAGCGGTATAAGATTTTCCTTCATACGTGAATGTTTCAGGGATTTTTCCCAGGTATGCATCGAGGATCCCATTCAACCCGGCAAACCAGGCTGTAGTTAGTTTTGGACTCTTTATCACGGCATCCATATAACCTTTCAGAACGGCATCCATCTCCCCATGATTATGTTTTGTTTCTCCATAATTCAATCCGGAATAGGCATTGTCAGGGACTAATCCTGCCTCGCGCCATCCGCTAAGCAGATCACCATATTCCCCACCACCTGCAAATGAAGAACTTCCATGCATTCTGGCATACATCTGAGCTTTTTTCTCATAAGTGTGCCTTACAATGAACATTTCCGAAAGATCGTAAGGTTTCCTGCCAATTCGTAACAGTTCTGATTCCAGCATGGAGATACCTGAGAAGCACCAGCAGGTCGAGGTGGCATTCTGATTTTTCACCGGAGTGCAGGCCAGTTCTTTTTTCATCGTAAATATATACCCTGTTTCCTGGCCAAATAATGCAGAAGCAACAAAAAGAAAGAGTATAAGCAGTTTGAAAGATTTATTCATAGTATTGGATTATAAGATTTTAATATAGTTTCTGATAAAAATTTCACTCAAATAACTTCTCACATTGATTAACTTTCAAATCTAATTATTTGCATTGAATGTTAATTTCTTTTTCCTGAAAAAAGAAGGAAATGAAATAACAATTCTGTAAATGGATTTGCAGTTGTTTTCTCATTTATTCAGGTTTACGACTTCCCCTTCAGGGAGTCCACTGATTTTGTTATTTTTCAGTCCGATCGGATGGCTATTCTCTGTAAGTAGTACAGCACCAGCCTGTTTTCCGTTTCCGCTGTTGCGGATAATATTGTCTTCAAGCACAACACCCTCAGCTTTGCAGTTTACAGATAATCCGTATCCTTTCACTTTAATCCCGTTATTTTCAATAAGGTTGTTTTTAAAGATGCTTCTGTGTGGTGCGTTCTGAGCTGTTTCACCGCGTAGCTGAATTCCATCCGACCCATTTTCATATATATGATTTCCTGCATAAAGCATATCAGTATCCTTATGTCCTGTGCTGATACCGTTAATCCCGTTGTTATGAAAACTGTTATTCCTGACAATGCCATTTCTCACACGCCAGCAGACAAAGAGACCATAACCATCGTTATTATGACTATTGTTTCCTTCAATAAGAGTAAAAGGGGAACCGGTTCCGGGATGCAATCCGCTATTTGCACAGCCATAAACTTCACAGTTCCGGACAGTTACATATTCTGTGATTTGCCAGCTTATGCCATCACTATTGAAGTT
>Ga0208980_10002223_pt1 | contig 11764 bp, 11 predicted proteins | sample WetSurMetagenome_3_FD_187993 | JGI IMG/M metagenome (GOLD analysis project Ga0208980, IMG submission 187993) | Wetland microbial communities from Twitchell Island in the Sacramento Delta, sample from surface sediment Aug2011 Site A1 Bulk (version 2) | ecosystem: Environmental > Aquatic > Marine...
AAGCGAATGACCATGCAATGAAGATGAAAGATAAGTTTGTATCAACCGAGCACCTTTTGATGGGGATTCTTGATACAAATGACAGGGTTTCTATTATTATGAAAGATCATGGTATTACAATAAAGGAACTCAGAGCCGCTGTAACTGAGCTTAGAAAAGGGGCATCGGTTGATTCACAGACATCTGAGGATACCTTCAATTCACTCAACAGGTATGCAATAAATCTGAATGACCGTGCAAGATCTGGTAAACTGGACCCTGTAATCGGAAGAGATGATGAAATCCGAAGGATCCTTCAAATACTTACCAGGCGTACAAAAAATAATCCGTTGCTTATCGGAGAGCCTGGCGTTGGTAAAACAGCTATAGCTGAGGGACTTGCACACAGGATTATCAGGGGAGATGTACCTGAAGATATTAAATCAAAAACTATTTATTCTCTCGATATGGGAGCTTTAATTGCCGGGGCAAAATATAAGGGTGAGTTTGAAGAGAGGTTGAAATCAGTTGTTAATGAGGTTATTGGGTCGAACGGTGATATAGTTCTTTTCATTGATGAGATACACACTCTTGTTGGTGCCGGAAAATCGGAGGGCGCCATGGATGCAGCCAACATTTTAAAACCGGCTCTGGCCAGAGGCGAATTAAGGGCAATAGGAGCAACTACCTTAAATGAATACCAGAAATATTTCGAAAAAGATAAGGCACTTGAACGACGTTTTCAGGTTGTAATGGTAGATGAACCCGACAGGGAGGATACGATTTCAATCCTCCGCGGCATTCGTGAAAGGTATGAAACCCACCATAAAGTGATAATAAGGGATGAAGCCTTAATAGCTGCAGTCGACCTCTCCACAAGATATATTACTGACAGGTTTTTACCTGATAAAGCCATTGACCTTATTGATGAAGCAGCCTCAAGGTTGCGGCTGGAAATGAACTCAGTTCCTGAGGAGATCGATGAAGCTGAAAGAACCATTACACGTCTTGAAATTGAAAAAGAAGCTCTCAGAAGGGATGGTGATAATATTAAAGCTGATAAAATATCTCGTGAACTTGCTGATATGCAATCAAGGAGGGATAGTCTTAAAGCTGACTGGAAATCGGAAAAAGAGATGATTGAAAAGGTTCAGGTTAAAAAAGAAACTGTTGAATCGTTGAGGTTTGAAGCCGAACAAGCTGAACGAACCGGGGATTATGGAAAAGTGGCAGAGATAAGATACGGCAAAATTGTAGAACTTGAAAAGGAGATTGCCGGTCTGAAGCAGACTATTGAAAAGAAAAGAAGCAAAGGGTCACTTATTCAGGAAGAGGTGCGTTCTGAAGATATTGCGGCTATCGTATCTAAATGGACAGGCATTCCTGTTTCAAGGATGCTTGAAAGTGAGAAGGAGAAACTGTTACGGCTTGAAGATGAATTGCATAAAAGGGTTGTGGGCCAGGATGAGGCAATTACTGCTGTTGCCGATGCAGTAAGAAGATCACGTGCCGGTTTGCAGGATCAGAAAAAACCTGTTGGATCATTTATTTTTATTGGGACTACCGGAGTCGGAAAAACCGAACTGGCAAGAGCCCTTGCAGGGTTTCTTTTTAATGATGAGAACCTTATGACCAGGATCGATATGTCGGAATATCAGGAGCGCCATTCAGTATCGAGACTAATAGGAGCCCCCCCGGGATACATTGGTTATGATGAAGGGGGTCAGTTGACAGAGGCTGTGAGGCATAAACCATACTCGGTTGTTCTTCTCGATGAGATAGAGAAAGCTCACCCCGACCTTTTCAACCTCCTTCTGCAGGTTCTCGATGAAGGCCGACTTACCGACAATAAAGGCCGGACTGTCAACTTTAGAAATGTCATAATAATAATGACATCAAATCTTGGTTCCGACATCATACGCGACAGGATGGATAAATGGAATAACCACCTGCCTGAAAAAGAGGATGAACAACTTCGGAAAGATATTTTGTTGTTGTTGAGACGCTCACTCAGACCGGAGTTCCTGAACAGGGTTGATGAAATTGTAATGTTCAGACCTTTGAACCTTGAACAGATCAGGGAGATTGTAAAAATACAGCTGGGAGGAATTGAGAAGATGCTCGCTGATTATCACCTTAAACTTTTAGTCAGAGAAGATGCAATAGACTGGCTGACCGAACGTGGTTATGATCCGCAATTAGGAGCCCGACCTGTTAAAAGACTTATTCAGAAGGAAATAGTAAATGAACTTTCGAAAGAGATTATTGGAGGAAAAGTTTCAAAGGAAGACAGTATTGTAATAAGTATGGAAGGTAACCGTCTTTTTTTCAGTAAATCGGAAAAGAAGTGAAAATATTATCTGAACGACCTCAGGCAGGAATGAATGTCATCATAAATCTGAAAGACTGTATGAAGGTGAAGAGTATGAAAAAGTTCCATAACTCCCGGTTCGGGATTGGCAAACTTCAGAACTCCATAATTATTTCGCGCTGCCTTCATAACTGAAAGAAAACATCCGAAACCTGAGCTGTCAATATATTCAACACCTTTCAGATCGATAATCACTTTTGAATTTGCATGGTCAAAAACTCTGTTTATCCCTTCCCTGATATCATCTGTTATAAGAGCATTGATCTTATTAACAGAGAATGATATAATATCTATCTTATCTTTTTTTTCAATTGTGATCATTCAATTTCAGTTTATCCGGTTCATGAGATAATCCTCAAGCTCAATAACAGCTGTATCTGTATCTGTTTTGAATCTTGAAATGTAAGATTCATAAAGTTGTGATTCTTTGCCTTCTTTGGCCTGAAGTTCAAAAGTCTTGAGCATTATTGCAAGATCATTCATGCCCATTATTGCAACTGATGACTTAGCCTTATGCGCAAGTTGTCCCAGCAGAATATAATTCTTTGCGGAGAAAAGTGATTTCATATCATTGAATATTTCAATCGTTTGTTCTTTGAACATACTTACTAACTCACGGGCGATCTCAGGATCTCCACCAGCTACAGATTCAAGATATTCAGTGTTTATGAATTTGTAATCCATAATTGCAAGAGAGTTAAAATTATTAAACTGGAGCAAAGAATCAGTAACAAATATAGCAATATTTGATTCTGATATGCTTTTTTGATGTTTAATGTTACGAAGTGATCCAAAACCCACCCCTATTTATATTGCCAATAGCTGCCTGATCGGGAAAACCCATTAAACGGGATTATGTAAAATGGTTTTTTAATAAAGGAAATATATGCTACTTTTATATTTATAAAAACCAATAACTTTTATTTAAAAGCAAGATATAAATGAAGAACACTGCATTTACCAGGTTTCATCAGGAAGCAGGAGCCAAAATGGTTCCCTTTGCAGGTTATAATATGCCTGTTGAGTATTCAGGTATCACTGAAGAACACTTAACTGTGAGAGAAAAAGTTGGAGTTTTCGATGTATCACATATGGGTGAATTCTGGGTTACAGGTCCCTATTCTCTTCAATATCTTCAGTATATAACATCAAATGATGTGTCAGTATTATATGACGGGAAGATCCAGTATTCCTGTTTTCCCAACGGAAAAGGCGGAATAGTTGACGATCTGCTTGTTTACAGGTTTAGTAAGGAAAAATATCTCCTGGTCGTTAATGCTGCAAATATTGAAAAGGACTGGAACTGGTGTGTTAAAAATGCCGCTGAATTTAATATCACTGTCGGGAAAGATCTTATCAATGCTTCTGACGATCTGGCTCAGCTGGCTGTTCAGGGTCCTCTTGCCTTGAAAGCTATGCAGAAGTTGACAGACAGCTCTGTGGAAGATATGGAGTATTATACATTCAAGGTCATGGAATTTGCCGGAATCAGCAATGTAATCTTCTCAACAACAGGCTATACAGGCGCAGGAGGTTGTGAAATTTATGTTAAAAATGAGGATGGTCCGAAACTATGGAAAGCTGTTTTTGAAGCAGGCAAGGAATTTGGTATCAGGCCTATAGGTCTTGGTGCCAGAGATACTTTACGTCTGGAAATGGGATACTGTCTTTATGGTAACGATATAAATGACCAGACTTCACCAATAGAAGCAGGCTTAGGCTGGATCACCAAGTTTACAAGTGATAAAAATTTTGTTGATAAAGCTCTTTTATTCAATCAGAAGGAGGATGGAGTAAGTAAAAGACTGAAAGGTTTTGTAATGATCGATAGAGGAATACCCCGGCAACATTATGAAGTCGTTAATGGTTCCGGTGAAATTATTGGGGAGGTAACATCCGGAACAATGTCGCCAATGATGAAACAGGGAATAGGTATGGCCTATCTCAATAAAGGTTACTGGAAAACGGGCACGGAGATTTATATCCGGATAAGAAATAAAGATCTTAAAGCAGTAATAGTTGATCTGCCTATTTACAAAAAGGGTTGACAGATTGTGTTATGGCAAAAAGGAAACTGGAAACCTGTTTTTCACCTGCATTGTACAATCCCGCCGAATATGGTGATTCGATTGTTGTAATAATCGATATTCTTCGAGCATCTTCAGCCATTTGTACAGCCTTTGCTAATGGTGCTTCTGAAATTATTCCTGTTGCAGAGGTATCTGAAGCAAAGTTATATAAGTCGAAGGGTTATCTGGTTGCAGCTGAACGTGACGGTTACGTACTCGATTTTGCTGATTTTGGAAATTCCCCTTTTAATTTCACAAGGGAGAAGGTCGAGGGCCGCACCATTGTGTACAGTACAACAAATGGTACAGGTATAATTAATCTTGCTTCATCAGCCTATATGACTGTTATCGGTTCCTTCCTGAATATTGGTGCACTTACCAGATGGCTTCTTAATCAGGAGAGGGATGTACTGCTTTTCTGTGCTGGGTGGAAAAACAGATTCAATATCGAGGATACTTTATGTGCAGGGGCAATTGCAGAAAAAATTCTTTTAAGCAGTATATACTCAACCATATGCGATTCAACCATCGCAGCCATAGATCTCTGGTCTCTGGCAAAAAATGATCTGCCGGGGTATATTGAGAAAGTAGCACAGAGAACCCGGCTGCGCGATAAAGGGCTCGATGATTGCATTGATTTCTGTATCACTGCTGATTTTACTGAAAAAATACCTGTAATAAAAAATGGGATTCTTGTAGATTATGATTCCTAAAATTACCATTAAGTGTTTATCAATTAACAAGGCTGCTGAATATTTTTATATTTTTGCAGGAACGCCACAGATTAATCTATTAATTATTCATTAATATATATTATATGAAAAAACACAACTTTTATGCAGGTCCTTCAATTCTTCCTCAGTACACTATTGACAAAACCATTGAAGGAATAAAAGATTTTGCAGGGTCAGGATTATCTGTCCTTGAAATATCTCATCGTAGCAAGGAGTTTGTTGCTTGCATGAACGATACTATATCTCTTTTTAAGGAATTACTAGAGATCCCGGCTGGTTACCAGGTTTTATTCCTTGGAGGTGGTGCAAGTCTTCAGTTTGCAATGGTCCCAATGAACCTGATGAACAAAAAAGCTGCATATCTTAATACGGGAGAATGGGCCAGCAAAGCTCTTAAGGAGGCAAAGCTTTTTGGGGAAGTTGTTGAAGTCGCATCTTCAAAAGAGCAGTTATTTAACTATATACCAAAGAATTACACAGTTCCTGATGATGCAGATTATTTCCACATCACAACCAACAACACAATATTTGGAACGGAATTAAAAAAGGATCTGGATGTTAAAGTTCCTCTTGTTGCAGACATGTCGTCAGATATCTTTAGCCGTCCTGTAGATGTTTCAAAATATTCAATAATCTATGGTGGTGCTCAGAAAAACCTTGCTCCGGCAGGTGTAACTTTCGTCATAGTGAAAGAAGATGTACTCGGTAAGGTGACTCGTCCAATTCCTTCGATGCTTGACTACAGAGTACATATTAAAGGTGAGTCAATGTTTAATACTCCACCAGTATTTGCCGTATTTGCTGCGCAACAGACTCTGACATGGTTGAAAAGTCTCGGTGGTGTGAAAGCTATACAGAAAAAGAATATTGAAAAAGCAAAACTACTTTATGACGAGATCGACAGAAATAAATTGTTTGTGCCAACTATAGCTGATCCTGAAGACAGATCGCTAATGAATATATGTTTCATAATGGCTCCTGAGTATAAAGAACTTGAAAAACCTTTCAGTGAATTCGCCAAGTCAAAAGGTATGTTGGGGATTGAAGGTCATCGCTCTGTCGGAGGATTCCGTGCTTCCACGTATAATGCGCTTCCTAAAGAAAGTGTTGAGGCACTGGTAAACGCAATGAAAGAGTTCGAGGCTAAGAATTAATTATAACATCAAAGACTGAAGGATCGCTTCAGTCTTTATTCTAAAAAAAGAAAGTATATGAAGATCCTTGTTGCCACAGATAAAGCATTTGCACCTGTTGCTATCAGACAGATTCGTGAAATCGTTGAGGCCGCAGGTTTCAAGTTGGAATTGCTGGAGAATTATAAACAATTATCTGAACTTCTTGCTGCTGTAGCAGATGCAGATGCCATGATTGTCAGAAGCGATATGGTTACAGCACAGGTACTTGACGCTGCAAAAAAGCTCAGGATTGTTGTCAGGGCAGGAGCCGGGTACGATAATCTCGATCTTAACGCATGCGATGCACATAATGTTGTTGCAATGAACACTCCTGGGCAAAACTCAAATGCAGTTGCAGAACTTGTTTTCGAAATGCTGCTATACCATATCCGTCGGGGATTCAGCGGTAGCTCAGGTACTGAATTGAGAATAAAAACTATCGGACTGCATGGTTTCGGAAATGTTGGAAAATATGTTGCTGATATAGCAAAAGGTTTCGGAATGGATATATATGCCTATGATCCTCTGGTAAGTGAAAGAGTAATGAAAAACCATGGTGTCAAACAGTGTAACAGCATTGAGGAGTTATACACAAAATGCCAGTACATTTCTATTCACGTACCATACAATGATAAAACTAAAAAATCTATAGGGTACGAACTTCTTAAGGCAATGCCTAAAAATGCAGTACTTGTTAATACAGCAAGAAAAGAAGTGATTGACGAAGCCGGTCTCCTGAAAATATTTGAAGAACGACCTGATATAAGTTATCTGTCTGATATTGAACCTGATTGTAAAGCAGTATTTGAAGAGAAATTTAAGGGGAGGTATTTATTTACTGCAAAGAAGATGGGTGCACAGACCGAGGAAGCAAATATAAATGCCGGTGTAGCTGCGGCAAGACAGATTGTTGATTATTTCAAGACCGGAAATATAAAGTTCAAATTAAATAAATAATTCTTATTAAAAAATATCAAGATGGCAGTTGTTAAACCTTTCAGGGGGTTAAGGCCTCCCCGTGATTTAGCCAGGGTTCTGGCTTGTCTGCCATATGACGTGATGAACACAGAGGAAGCATTTAAAATGGCAAAAGGGAAGGAGTGTTCTTTACTTCATATAACAAGATCAGAGATTGATTTGCCCTCAGATACGGATACTCACTCGGAAGAGGTATATAATAAATCGGTTGAGAACTTCAATAAATGGCAAAAAAAGGGATGGCTGATACAGGATTCAGAACCACATTTCTACATCTATGCCCAGACTATGCAGGGACGTACTCAATATGGTATAGTAGGTTGTGCATCTGTTGAAGATTATCTTAATGGGATTATCAAAAAGCATGAACTGACCCGTCCTGATAAAGAACAGGACAGGATGGTACATGTCCGAGTAAACAATGCAAACATTGAACCAGTTTTCTTTACATATCCGGCTGTAAAAGAACTTGATGATATAGTAAATCAGATTGTTGCAAATGAGACACCTGAATATGATTTTGTTGCGGAAGATGGATTTGGTCACCATTTCTGGGTAGTTAATAAACCTGAGACAAACAAACTTATTGAAAGCCTGTTTTTGAAGAAGGTTCCTTTTACATATGTGGCTGATGGTCATCACCGGACAGCAGCTGCAGCCCTTGTGGGAAATGAAAAACGGCAGAACAATCCAAATCATAAAGGTACTGAAGAATACAATTACTTCCTGGCAGTTCATTTCCCGGCTAATCAATTGAGAATCATTGATTACAACAGAACAATTAAAGATCTTAATGGTCTGACAGCTCAGGAGCTGATTAAAAGGCTGGAAATCGGATTCACTATTAAAGAAAAGGGAACCAGAACCTATAAACCCAAAATGCTTCACAATTTCTCGATGTATCTGGAAGGTAAGTGGTACAGCCTTACAGCAAAAGCGGGTACATATGATGACAATGATCCTATTGGTGTTCTGGATGTAACTATTCTTACCAATCAGATACTGAGCCCGATTCTCGATATACAGGATCTCAGAAGGTCGAAACGTATTGACTTTGTTGGAGGTATTCGCGGACTCGGTGAACTTAAGAAGAGGGTCGACAATGGTGAGATGAAAGTTGCCTTCGCACTCTTTCCGGTATCTATGGATCAACTGATTACAATTGCAGACTCAGGTAATATTATGCCTCCGAAATCGACATGGTTTGAACCCAAGTTGCGTAGTGGCCTGGTCATTCATCTGTTGAGTTAGTTTACTCCCCATATCCCCTTAATGGGGGGCAGAATTATATGGCAGATATTTCATCAAATATTATATCTCTTAAATCACAGGTTCCGCCATCTGTTAAGATTGTTGCAGTATCAAAAACACGCCCTGTAAGTGATATTCTTATAGCTTATAACACAGGACAGAAAGTCTTTGGAGAAAACAGGGTACAGGAGTTACTGCGCAAAAAAGACCTTCTTCCGGCTGATATTGAATGGCACCTGATCGGCCATCTGCAGAGTAATAAGGTAAAGTCAATTGTTCCATTTATATGTATGATCCAGTCAGTTGATTCTTATAAGCTGTTATCATGCATAAATTCAGAAGCTGGAAAGGTTAACAGGATTGTAGATTGCCTTTTACAGATTTATATTGCAACTGAAGAGACCAAATTCGGATTCAATCTCGAAGAAATTTTGGAAATGGTTGAATTACAGGAGTTTAATGATTTAAAAAACGTCCGCATCAGAGGTATTATGGGAATGGCGACTCTAACCCTGGATAACAGTCAGATAGAAAGAGAATTCAGGCTTCTTGCAGATTGCTTTAAAACTCTTAAAAACGGATATTTTGCCGGGTATCCTCATTTTGATGAGATTTCTATGGGGATGTCGGGAGATTACAATATAGCCCTGAGAGAGGGTAGTACAATGATAAGGGTAGGCAGCCTTATTTTCGGAGAAAGAAATAAATTTTAAAGGTATTCTGGACCGCATTACCTGAAAGCATATCCTTCCGAGATTATTTCAAAAAGTCCGGGTGAGGATGAAGCGTTATCTGTTAAGGATTGATATCAATTCGAGAGTAAGGGATCTTTTCTCAGGTATTGAAGACGGAGGTGTTTCTTCAATTACCTTAATTAATGCATCTTTTGTTTCCTGTGTCAAATCGGGTACTGACTCTTCAATTACAGTAAGGCATTCAACTGCAGTAACATAATCTCCTGTTAAAAAAACATCAGCAAGATCTCGGGAAAATTCTGAATAGCTGAGACCAGATTGCCAGCACGAAGATACTAACATGCTGATTGTGTCGGATTTCCATTTCTTCCTTATTTCATTGATAACTTCCGCACATAATGACTGATCCTTAAGATCATTCATAAAGCCTTCTATTGTTTTTCTGATTGAAAAATCATCAGTTTTATCATAATAGGATACAAGCAAACCAACAGCCCCCTGAAATGGTGTTTCTTCTCTTAACAACCCGATAGCTTCAGTAATAAGAATTTTATTATCTTTATTGAGTAATGAAGTTAGGTTTGCAAGCTTTTGTTCTGAAGTTATCATCTCGGAATTATTTGTTACAAAGGTAGAAATACCATCAATTACTTATGGCTGTTTTTGAAAAATAAAAATATTATACTAATTTAGTCGGGAAATAGAAAGACACTTAAATATTTGAATCATGAATAAGAAATATGGAGTAGGTTCTGTCATTTTAATATTATTTCTGCTTTTTGCAAGTCTTCTTGCAGGCTGCAGATCGGGTGGAACAAAAGCAACCAAAGAAGATGTAAAACTTGATGTTCCGAAGGATAATGCTGCTGTTTATGAAGATATTAAGAAGGCTGAAAAAATATTCAATGCTCTGCCATCTCCACTTGAATCAGCTATGCTTATTAAGTCAGCAGGAGCAAGGTTTGATGAGGCACTGCTTAACCCGATTGGAAATGTCAATAATTATGTGACAAGTAAAAAGATGGCGCTGAATCTCGGCATTTACACCTGCGATTTAAGTTTTGCCAGCTTATATGAACAGACTCAGCTTATTATTGATTATATGAATGCAGCAAAAAAGATGGCAGATGGACTTGGTATACTTAAAGCCATTGATCAGTCTACTATCGACAAGCTTGAGGAGAATATCAATAATAGTGAATTCATTATGGAGACTGTGAGTGAGACCTTTATGAATTCAAATTCATATCTCGAAGATAATGGTCAACCGGCAGTTGCTGCAATAGTACTTGTGGGTGGATGGTTTGAAGGATTATATATATCTACCCAGCTCATTGATATGAAAGATTTTAACGGCAATAAACTCGTTGGACGAATTATTGATCAAAAGCTTTCGATAGATATTCTTATAAATCTTCTTGAAAGCAGTAAAGGGAATCCTGCAGTTGACGAGATTATAGTTCAGGTTAATAAGCTGAAGATAGTATTCGACAAGATTAAACTGACGACTTCACCCGTTAGGCCGGAATTTGACAAGACATCGAATACCACAATGCTCAAGTCGGAAGTTAAAACTGATATGACACCTGAGGTATTTAAAGAACTTGCTACAGTGGTTGCTGAGATAAGAAATTCATTTGTAAAATAACCATAGCTATGAGAATACTTAGAATAATTCCGATACTTGTATTGTTCTTACTTGGTACTACTATAAATGCAGATGCTCAGTGCAAAGCGTTCGCCAAGAAAGTTTGTCTCCCTGAACTGGGAGCATATACACACGATGGTAATTATCATGCAGCTATACTGGTCGAAGGTGAAGAAGCAGAACTCTATAAAACATTCTATTCCGATATGGAATACAGGGTTGCGATTTGTGGAGAGGATAAACTTCCAAGTGTTGAGTTCAAGGTACTCGATTCAAATAAAAATGTTCTCTATTCAAATAAGGACAAAGATGGAAAATATTCCAAGACCTGGGATTTCAAACTGCAGTCAAGCCAGCAGCTCAAACTGGTTGTTAAAGTCACATCATTTAATCAGTCCGGTGATACTCCTGCCAGCGGCTGTGTAGCAATAATGTTCGGTTTTAAAGTAAAAAAATAATATCTGGAATAATTTAATTAATATATTCATATTTATTGTAGAGACAGGTCTGAGACCTGTCTCTACATTTTATATCAGTTTTGGAGCCAGATACATCCCGGTATAGGATTCCTTGCATTTTGCCAGATCCTCAGGTTTGCCTTCAAACACTATACGACCACCTTCTTCACCACCCTCGGGTCCAAGATCAATGACCCAGTCGGAACATTTTATCACCTCCTGATTATGTTCTATAAGTATTACTGAATGACCATGATCGACAAGGGCATTTATTGATTTAAGGAGTTTATTGATATCATGAAAATGCAGCCCTGTGGTGGGTTCATCAAATATGAATAAAATATGTCCGCTTCCCCGTTCCTGGCTAAGGAAATAGGCAAGTTTTACTCTCTGGCTTTCTCCCCCG
>Ga0208980_10002224_pt1 | contig 11763 bp, 10 predicted proteins | sample WetSurMetagenome_3_FD_187993 | JGI IMG/M metagenome (GOLD analysis project Ga0208980, IMG submission 187993) | Wetland microbial communities from Twitchell Island in the Sacramento Delta, sample from surface sediment Aug2011 Site A1 Bulk (version 2) | ecosystem: Environmental > Aquatic > Marine...
AACGTCGTCTTGCGCGGGTTCCTGGCCGAGCTCCACGAGAAAAAGCGGAGGAAGTCGACCATCGGCCGCAAGCTCGCCGCCTTGCGCTCGTTCTACGACTTCGCCCTCCGGAAGAAGTGGATCGCCGAGAACCCGGCCAGGATCCTGGCCCGGCCGCGGCAGGAGCAGAAGGTCCCGTCCTTCCTTTCGGAGGACGAGACGGCCGCCCTCCTTGACCTGCCGCGCTCGGCCCGACCGATCGACCTGCGCGACAGGGCCATCCTGGAGCTCTTCTACGCGACGGGGATCCGTGTCAGCGAGCTCGTCGGCATCGAGACCGCCGACCTCCACTTCGGCGAGCGTCTTGTCCGCGTCCGGGGCAAGGGCAAGAAGGAGCGCATCGTCCCCTTCGGCGGCAAGGCCCGCGAAGCCCTCGAGGACTACCGGCGGGCCCGGGCCGGGTTGGCGGCGGCCGGGGACGGCGGCGAGGCCTTCTTCCTCAACTACAGGGGCGGCCGGCTGACGACCCGGTCTGTCCAGCGGATGGTCCACAAATACATCCGCCGCACCGCCGTGGCCCGCAGGATCAGCCCCCATTCGCTCCGCCACTCCTTCGCCTCCCACCTCCTCGGCCGCGGCGCCGATCTGCGCGTCATCCAGGAGCTGCTGGGCCACGCCAGCCTGGCCACGACCCAGAGATACACCCACGTCGACCTCCAGCAGCTGCTCACCGTTTACCGGAAAAGCCACCCGAGATCGTAAGCTCTGGCTGAAGGGGATCATTGGATCTCTGGTCATCCAGCGCGTCGGCGTTCGGGTCGCCAACAAGCGTTTCCTGCCTTTTCTTGGTTCGTCCACCCGACTTGACGATCAAGACCGCGGCCTTTCCGTAAACGCCACAAAATAATAAAGAAACGGAATGGCGGCGGGTGGCACGGGCGTTGCACTAAGAGGGGCGAAAGGAGGTCGCACCCATGACCACAATCGGACACAAGGTTCTGGCGCTCGGGCTGGCCGCGGCGATCGTCGCGCTGGCGCTCGCCCCGGCCTACGCCCAGCAGGCGGGGCCGAAGGCGAAGGTCAACATCAACACGGCTCAGGCTTCGGAGCTCGAGACGCTGCCGCGGATCGGCCCCAAGGTCGCCCAGAGGATCGTCGATTTCCGGACCAAGAACGGGAACTTCAAGAAGGTCGAGGAGATCATGAAGGTCCAGGGGATCGGCGAAAAGATCTTCGACGAGATCAAAGAGCTGATCACCGTGGGCGTCGAGACCGCGCCGAAATGAGACTGGAGGCCCTGTCCGGACGGCCTCCGGACGGGGCCTTTTTTTTCGCCTCGAGGAAGCGGCGCAGCTTGGCCACGGCCCGGCCCCGGTGGCTGACCCGGTTCTTGACGTCCGGCGCGAGCTCGGCGAAGGTCTGGCGCAGGGGCGGGTAGTAGAAAAGGGGATCGTAGCCGAAACCCGAGGCGCCGCGCGGGGCGCGTTCGATCCGGCCCCTCACCTCGCCGCGGAACTCCGCGAGGACCCGGCCCCTCTCGGCGAGGACCATGACGCAGACGAAGCGGGCCTTCCTGGACCCGGCGGGAGCGTGCTCGAGGAGGCGCAGGACCTTGCGATTGTTCTTCTCGTCGGAGGGCCGCGGGGCGGAGAAGCGGGCCGAGCGGACGCCGGGCGCCCCGGCCAGCGCGTCGATCTCGAGGCCGGAATCCTCGGCCAGCGTCAGGCCCGGCCAGCGGCGGCTGTAGAAGAGGCTCTTGGACCGGGCGTTCTCTTCGAAGGTCCGGCCGCGCTCGGCGTGCGAGAGACGAGGCAGGACGTCCGGGAGGCCGACGACCCCGAGGCGGGCGCCGCCGGCGGTCAGGCCCTCGAGGGCGTGCCGGATCTCGCGGACCTTGCCGGGATTTCCGGTCGCCAAGAGGAGGCGCCGCTCAGTCAATCTTCAGCTCTTCGATGTCGGCCAGCTCGAGGAGGCCCTGATTGAACTCCTGTTCCTTGTCCTCGGACGCCGAGAACGAGAAGGCCAGGAGGTAAGAGGAGCCCTCCTGCTTCATGGTCAGCCGCTCCAATCGGACGCCGTGGTGGAGAGCGAGCTTGCGGAGGCTCGAGAGGATGTAGGGACGGGCCTTGGCCTTGAGGTGGTAGTGGAACTGGGACTTGTGGAGGTAGGCGTTCTCGATCCGGCCGAAGGCGAGCAGGGTCGTGATGATCAGGGCGGTGAAGATGAGGGCGGGGACGTAATAGCCCGCGCCGATGACCAGGCCCAGTCCGGCCACGACCCACAGCGTCGAGGCGGTCGTCAGCCCGGCGATCGTGCCGCGGGACTGGAAGATCGTCCCGGCGCCGAGAAATCCGATGCCGGTGATGACTCCCGCGGCCATGCGGACGAGCGTGTCGGGATTGCCGCCTTTGCCACCGACGAGGAGCGTCGCCAGGCTCATCATCATGGTCGCGGCGATGCAGACGAGGATGTTCGTCCGGAAGCCGGCCGGCTTCTGGCTGGCCTCCCGCTCGAGGCCGATGAGGCCGCCGAGGGCGATGGCCAGGATGAGCTTGAGCAGGACCTGGAGGATCTCCATGGCGGTGTCTTGTCATCCTCTTTTAACATCGGCGGCGCATGTTGTCAATCGCCGGGCCCATCTGATAGAATGGGTCGCCGAGACGATCAGGAGGCCAACCATGTCCGCTCAGATCAAGACCGTCCATGCCCGCGAGATCCTCGATTCCCGCGGCAACCCCACCGTCGAGGTCGAAGTCACGCTCGCCGATGGTTCCCACGGCCGCGCGGCCGTCCCGTCCGGCGCCTCGACCGGCATCTACGAGGCCCTCGAGCTCCGCGACGGCGACAAGGCCCGCTTCCAGGGCAAGGGGGTCCTGAAGGCCGTTGCCCACGTCAACGACGACATCGCCTCCGCCGTCCGGGGCCTGGACGCGCTGGATCAGGCCGCCGTGGACGGGGCCATGCTGGCCCTCGACGGGACCGAATTCAAGAAGAAGCTGGGGGCCAACGCCATCCTCGGCGTCAGCATGGCCGCGGCCCGCGCCGCGGCCGCTTCGTCCAAAATGCCGCTCTACCGCTATCTCGGCGGCGCGACGGCCAGCCTCCTGCCCGTGCCGATGTTCAACATCCTCAACGGCGGCGTCCACGCCAACTGGCAGAGCTCCGACCTCCAGGAGTTCATGATCGCCCCGGTCGGGGCGCCGAACTTCCGCGAAGCGCTGCGCTGGGGTTCGGAGACCTACCACGCCCTCAAGAGCGTCCTCAAGGCCGCCGGCTATTCGACCGGGGTCGGCGATGAGGGCGGCTTCGCCCCGGCCTTCAAGAAGAACGTCGAAGCCATCGAGAACATCCTCAAGGCCGTCGACAAGGCCGGCTTCAAGGCCGGCGCCGGCATCGCCATCATCATCGACAGCGCCGCCAGCAGCTTTTACGAGGACGGCGTCTACAATCTTCGGACCGAAGGCAAGAAGGTCGGGACCGAGGACATGGTCAAGATGTACGAAGACTGGGTCGGGAGCTACCCGATCATCTCCATCGAGGACGGCCTGGCCGAGGACGACTGGGAGGGCTGGGCCCTGCTCAACCGGAGGCTGGGTGACCGCATCCAGCTCGTCGGCGACGACCTCCTCGTGACCAACGTCAAGCGGCTGGCCCGCGGCATCGCCGAGAAATCGGCCAACTCGATCCTCATCAAGCTCAACCAGATCGGGACCCTGACCGAGACCGTGGCGGCCATCGACATGGCCCGCAAGGCCGGTTGGACGGCCATGATCTCGCACCGCAGCGGGGAGACCGTCGATAGCTTCATCGCCGACCTGAGCGTGGCCATGGGCACGGGCCAGATCAAAACCGGGGCCCCCTGCCGCGGCGAGCGCGTGGAGAAGTACAACCAGCTCATGCGCATCGAAGAGGAGCTGGGATCGAAGGCCGTCTTCTCCGGCCGCTCGACGTTCAAGAGATAAGGCCGGACAGATCAGCCCGGGAAAAAAACTCTTGACAGAAGTCTTGCCGAAGTATTAAATGACTTAGTCTATTGACTTAGTCAATTAAGCCGGAGGCGAGATGAGACTCTCGACCAAGGGTGAATACGCCAGCCGGGCCATGCTGGAGCTTTCCCGGCGCTATCAGGACGGGCCCATCCACGGCCGGGAGATCTCCAAGGCCCAGGATATCCCTCAACAATTCCTCGAACAGATCCTCCTGCTCCTCAAGCGGGCCGGCTACCTCAAGAGCCGCAAAGGCCAGAAGGGCGGCTACCTCCTGGCCAAACCGCCCGGCGAGATCAACGTCGCCGAGGTCATCCGGGTCATGGACGGTCCCCTGGCTCCTATCGATTGCGTCAGCGTCATGGCCCACGAGCCCTGCCCGATGGAAGGCTCGTGCGGGCTGCGCTGGCTGTGGAAGGACGTCCGGGACGCGGTGGCCGAGATCCTCGAGAAGACGACCTTCGCCGACCTGGTCGACAGGAGTGACGCCGCGGCCCGCGCCAAAGGGGAAAAGCCGTGAAAAAGACGATCGCCGTCCTTGTCCTCCTTCTCGCTGCGGGGATCGTCGTTCTCCTGCTCACGCGCCCGGAGGGCTCCCGCAAGGCCGCCGAGGCGCCCGGCGCGCCGGCGCGAGGCAGCCTCTCCCTCTCCGGGGCCTGGGCCCTCTATCCGCTGGCCGTCCGCTGGCAGGAAGAATTCCAGAAGAGCCACCCGGGCGCGGTCGTCGACGTCCAGGCCGGCGGCGCGGGCAAGGGCATCGCCGACGCGCTGGCCGGCGTCGTCGACATCGGCATGGTCTCACGCGAGATCAATCCCGCCGAAGTGGAGAGGGGGGCCGTCGCCCTGGCCGTGGCCAAGGACGCGGTCGTAGCCACGGTCAGCGCCAAGAACCCTGTCCTGGCCGAGCTCCTCCGTCACGGCCTCAAAAAGGAGGATCTCGCGGCGCTCTGGATGAGGGGCCTGCCGAAGTCCTGGGAGGCGCTCCTTGACCGGGACGGCCGGACCCCGGTCCACGTCTTCACCCGCTCCGACGCCTGCGGCGCCGCGGAGACCTGGGCCGCCTACCTCGGCGGACACCAGGAGGACCTGGCCGGCGTCGGCGTCTACGGCGACCCGGGCCTGGCCGAAGCCGTCCGCCGCGACCCACTGGCCATCGGCTTCAACAACGTCAACTTCGCCTATGACGCCAAGACCCTGGGGCCCGTGGCCGGCCTCGGGATCTGTCCGATCGATCTCGACGGCAACGGCCGCATCGACCCGGCCGAGAGCGTCTATGCCACCCGCGACGACCTGGTCCGGGCCATCGCCGCGCGCGTCTATCCTTCGCCGCCGGCCCGCGACCTCTACTTCGTCATCAAGGGCCAGCCCGCCCCCGCGCTTCTCGCGGACTTCCTCACCTGGGTGCTGACCGAGGGCCAGCGGTACGTCGCCGAGATGGGCTACATCGCCGTCGCCCCGGACCGCATCGCGTCCGGCCTGGCCGCGGTCCGCGGCGCCGTGGAGAAGAAATGAGGCTTCTCAAGGACGCGCTGGCCCGCCGGGGCATGGGCCTTGTCACCGCCCTGCCGGGCGTCCTCGTCCTGCTCATCGTCGTCGGACTGTTCCTGAAGTCGAAGGCCATCTTGGGCGTCGCGCCCCTGTCGCGTCTCCTCTTCTCCTCGGCCTGGCACCCCCTTAAGGGCGAGTTCGGCCTCCTGGCGTTCATCGCCGGGACCGTCTGGGTGACCGTGACCGCCCTGCTCCTGGCCGTGCCGGTCTCGATCCTCGCGGCCGTCTACCTCTCCGAGTACGCCCCGCGCTGGGTCCGCGAGGCCGCGAAACCCGTCATCGACCTCCTGGCCGGCCTGCCGTCCGTCGTGTACGGCGTCTGGGGCGTCCTCCTGGTCGTGCCTTTTGTCGGCAACGTCCTCGCTCCGCTCGCCGGCGTCTACTCCTCTGGCTACAGCATCCTCGCCGGCGGCATCGTCCTGGCCATCATGACCTTTCCGACGATTATTCACGTGACGCTCGAGGTCTTCTCGACCGTGCCCCTTTCGCTCCGGGAGGCCTCCCTGTCCCTCGGGGCGACGAAGTGGGAAACGACGCGCCACGTCGTCTTGCGCAAGGGCGCCCAAGGCATCCTGGCCGCCTCCGTTCTGGGATTCTCGCGGGCCTTCGGCGAAACCATGGCCGTGCTCATGGTCGTCGGCAACGTCCCGGCCGTGCCCCGGTCGCTCTTCGATCCCGGCTACCCCCTGCCGGCCCTTATCGCCAACAACTACGGCGAGATGATGTCGGTGCCGCGCTACGACGCGGCCCTCATGACGGCCGCCCTCGTCCTCATGCTGATCGTCCTGTTCTTCAACGTCCTGGCCCGGAGCATCCTGGTCCGGGTCGAACGGAGGGTCCGGTGAACGGCCGGGCGGACGCGCGGCTCGGCCGGCGCAAGCGGACCGAGCTCTTTTTCCGCGCCCTGGCCGCCGTCTCGGCCGCGGTCGTGCTCCTGTCGCTCCTCCTCATCCTGGGGACCATCCTGTGGAAAGCGGTGCCGGCGCTGAGCTTGTCCATGCTGACGCAAACGCCCCGGGGAGGCTTCTACCTGGGCAAAGAAGGCGGCATCCTGAACGCCATCGTCGGGTCGCTCGAGCTGGCCCTCGGGGCGACCGCGCTCGCGTTCCTCCTGAGCCTGCCGCTGGCCCTCTACCTCAACGTCTACAAGGGCCGGGCTTCGAAGACGGCGGTCTGGACCCGGTTCTTCCTCGACGTGCTCTGGGGGGTGCCCTCCATCGTCTACGGCGCCTTCGGCTTCGTGGTCATGCTGGCCCTGGGCCTGCGGGCCTCGCTCCTGGCCGGCATCCTGACGGTAGCGCTGCTCGAGCTTCCGATCATGACCCGGGCCATCGACGAGGTCATGCGGCTCGTGCCCCGCGAGCTCACGGACGCCTCGGCCTCGCTCGGGGCGACCCGCTTCGAGACCGCGCTGAAGGTCCTGGTCCGGCAATCGGCCCCCGGCATCCTGACCGGCGTCCTCCTGGCCTTTGGCCGGGGCATCGGCGACGCGGCCTCGGTCCTGTTTACGGCCGGATTCACCGACCGGATCCCGGGCTCGCTGGCCGATCCCGCCGCGACCCTGCCCTTGGCCATCTTCTTCCAGCTCGGGACCCCGTTCCCCGAGGTGCAGCAGAGGGCCTACGCTTCGGCCGCGGTCCTGACCCTGATCATTCTCGTCATCAGCCTGGCCGGCCGGGCGATGAGCCGAAAGGTGACCCGCCATGTCGTCAAATGAGACCGGGACGCGTCCCGTGAACGGCGAGACGCCGATCAGCATCCGGAACCTGAGCGTCCACTACGGCGATCTCCAGGTCCTCAAGAACGTCAACCTGGACATCCCGGCCCGGAAGATCACGGTCATCATCGGGCCGTCGGGATGCGGCAAGACGACACTGCTCAAGTCGCTCAACCGGCTCCTGGACACGGCCGAGGGGGCCCGCGTCCAGGGCCAGGTCGTGCTCGACGGCGAGAACATCTATGACCCCCGGACCGAGGTCACCCGCATCCGCAGGAAGATGGGCCTGCTCTCGCAGAAGCCCCAGGTCCTGCCGATGTCGATCTACGAGAACGTCGCCTACGGCCCGCGCATCCACGGCCTCCGGTCGAAAGCCGAGCTCGACGCGCGGGTCGAGCACTACCTGCGCGTGGCCGGCCTGTGGGACGAGGTCAAGGACCGGCTGCGCGATCCGGCGTCCATGCTCTCGGTCGGACAGCAGCAGAGGCTCTGCCTGGCCCGGGGCCTGGCCGTCGAGCCGGAGTTCATTCTCGGCGACGAGCCGACCTCCGCCCTCGACCCCCTGTCGAGCCAGAATGTCGAACGCCGGCTGCTCGAGCTCAAGCGGGATTACACCGTCGTCGTCGTCACCCACATCCTCCGCCAGGCCCGCCGGGTCGCGGACTACCTGGCTTTTCTCTACCTCGGCGAGCTCGTCGAGCACGGGCCCGCGGCCGAGGTCTTCGCCAACCCGAAGGACCCGCGGACCCGGGCCTACCTCACCGGCGAGATCAGCTGAGCCGACCGCCCCCGGAATCCCTTGACAAGACCGCGCTCCCGGATTTACCCTTAAACCGACCCGCACAGCGAGGCGAAACGGAGCCCGCGTTCCCGCGCCGCGCCGGGTCTGGCGCGGCCCTTCTCCCGGGCCCCCCAAAGTCCGGCCAGCCATCAAGGAGGGGAATGACGACAGGTCCCAATTCTCGCCAATGAGGTTCCGGCGGACCCGCCGCGGATCCGCCGCAGAGAGCACGGAGATCAGAGACGGACAGAGGAGTCATCGCGAATGAGTAAAAAGCTATTGTTCATCCTTCTCATCATCTGTGTGTCGGCCGTCGGAACGGCTTTCGCCCAGCTCACGCCCGAAGGCCGCATCAACGGCAAGGTCGTCGACAACCAGGGGAACCCGCTCCCCGGGGTCAGCGTCGCGGCCACGAGCCCGAAGCTGATCGGCAAGGCCGTCGCCACGACGGACGCCGCCGGCGTCTATCGTCTCATGGCCCTGCCGTCCGGCACCTATGAGATCACCTTCACCATCCAGGGCTTCAAGACCCTGATCCGCAAGGGCATCCTGCTCGAGCTGTCCCAGACGCTGGCCCTGAACGTCAATCTGGAAGAGGCCACGCTCGAGGAACAGGTCACGGTCGTCGGCCAGAGCCCGCTCATCGACGTCAAGAGCACGGTCAAGGGCCAGGTCATGACCAAGGAGACCTACCTGTCCCTGCCGCGCGGCCGGACCTTCGATTCGCTCATCAGCACCATCCCCGGCGTCCAGAACGAAAGCATCACCGGCGGCATCTCGGTCGACGGGGCCTCCGGCGCCGAGAACGTGTTCTTCGTCGACGGGGCGGACATGACCAACTTCCACCTGGGCATCGAGGGCCAGAATGTCGTCCTCGAGCTCCTGGACGAGGTCAAGGTCACCGCCTCGGGCTACAACGCCGAATTCGGCGGCTCGATGGGCGGCGTCGTCAACGTCATCTCCCGGTCCGGGAGCAACGAGCTGCACGGCGACCTCATGCTCTACTACGAGAACCACTCGCAGCTGATGTACGGCTACGCCCGGGACTACCTTCGGGCGAGCCCGCTCGACGAATATGTCTACGAATATGTCAACAACGACTCCCTCTACTTCAACAACGGGGACAGCCGGGACAAGTACAACCGGTTCGAGGGGGTCGTCAGCCTCGGCGGCTACATCATCAAAGATAAGCTGTGGTTCTTCGGCTCGCTCAACCCGGCCTACAACGCGACGGACGCGAGCCGGGACTTCAATATGGGGGCGGGCCCGTATTCCACCTTCACCAACAAGGATTACGGCTACAACGGGTCCTTCAAGATGACGGCCGCGCCGACCACCGGGCTCCGCCTTTCGGCCAGCTTCATCAACAACTTCACCAAATATCGCGGGGCCATCCCCGACATCACCGGTATCGATGACGGGACGTACGAATGGGGCGATGAAGGATTCGATTATCCCAACTGGACCGGGGCGATCACCGCGGACTGGTCCAAGGGCAACAACTTCCTCCTGAGCTATCGGGGCGGCTGGCACATGCAGAACACGACCAACCAACAGCTCCTGCCCCCGGATGGCTCGACCTACTACTTCCCCTACTCCAACTCCATCTTCGCCAGCGACCCGTTCTATGGGGCCAATCCGGATCTCCTCCATCCGGCGGGGTACGCCACGACCTGGAACTATTTTGAGACGAGGAAGTACAAGCAGGACAAGATCAGCAACAACCTGGACGCCACCTACTTCCTGAGCGCGAGCGGCGAACATTCCTTCAAAGCCGGCCTCGGCTACGCCCTGCTCAAGGAGGACGTCTACGACGCCTCGACCCACCCTCGGACCTGGCTCTACTGGAACCGGACCTATACGGGCCTGGGCTTTCCGGTCGGCGTCGGCGCTCCCGTGGGCAGCGAGTTTTACGGACAGTACGGCTACTACTACGTCCGGGGCTCGTTCACTTCGCCCTACGGCGGCGTCTGGAACATCAAGGCCAACAACTGGTCCGCCTACCTCCAAGACTCCTGGACGATCAACGGCAAGCTAACGCTCAACGTCGGGGTCCGGGCCGAAAGCCAGTACATCCCGGCCATGACCACCGACACGACCTATCCGGGCTACGATCCCAAGCCGGTCAAATTCGACTTCGGCCAGATGCTGGCCCCGCGCCTGGGCGCCGTCTACGACGTCTTCGGCGACTCCAGCCTGAAGATCTTCGGCAGCTTCGGCATTTACTACGACGTCATGAAGCTCTACATCGCCGAGCTGACGTTCGGCGGCTGGAAGCGCAAACAGGATTACTACTCCCTGACGACCCCGGACTGGCGGCTGATCGCCGCCAGCGGCGACCTCGACGACCCGACGAGCCAGGGCGCCGGCGGCGTCTACGCCGGGACCGTCGACTTCCTGCCGCCCTCGTTCGACCGGGTCGATCCCGACCTGAAGCCGACGGCGCAGCAGGAGATCTCCCTGGGCGTCGAGAAGAAGCTCGTCGAGAACCTGTCCCTGTCCGTCCGCCTGGTCAACAAGCACCTGCTGCGGACGATCGAGGACGTCGGCGTCTACGTTATGGTCGACGATACGCTCGAGCAGCAGTTCTACATCACGAACCCCGGTTACGGCGTCTCCCGCCCGATCTCCGAGGGCGGCCTGTTCTCCGACGCCTACTGGCCCTGCCCGAAGGCGACGCGCGACTACTACGGCGTCAACGTGTCCCTGGAAAAACGGTTCAGCAACAACTGGCAGGGCGGCGTCAATTACACCTGGAGCCGGGTCACCGGGACGTGGTCGGGTCTGGCCAGCTCCGACGAAGGCGGCCGGCTCGGGCCGAACGTCGAGCAGGATTTCGACCGCTGGTTCATGGGCTATGACGCCCTTGGTCAAGTTCTCGACGGACCGCTGCCGCAGGACCGGACCCACTACTTCAAGTCCTACGGTTCCTACGCCTTCCCCTTCGGCCTGACCGTGGGCCTCGTGGCCTACGGCCGGGGCGGGCTGCCCGTCACCACCAAGATCTACTACGACGGCAAGTACTTCTATCCCAACGGCCGGGCCGACCTGGGCCGGCTGCCGTTCACCTTCTGGGCCGATCTCTACCTGGACTACACGATGAAGTTCGGCAAGTACCGGGGCTCCATCAACCTCCAATTCAACAACGTCACCAACACCAAGACGGTCCAGAGCCGGGTCGGCGATTACAATCTGGACGGCTTCTCGGGCTACGATGACGAGATCCTCAGCGGCGAATTCGCCACGCACTATCCCGAGTACACGGCGGCGGACGACACGGTCCATCCCGCGTACAACCAGTGGGCCACCCTCTTCGGCCGGTGGTCGGCCCGCCTGGGCTTCCGGTTCTCGTTCTGATCAGGCCGCAGCGGAAACGTTCGACCGCACCAGGCCCGTCCCCCTCGCGGGGGGCGGGCCTTTTTCTTGACTATTTCGGGAAATCCCTTAATCTGGAATCTCCATGGCCAAAAAGAGAGGTTACCCCCTCACCGGCAAGGGCGCCGGCCCCCGCCTCGACCCGGGCCAGACGCCCCGGCGGAAGTCCCGGGCCGTCCCGGTCCTGGCCGGGATCGGTCTGGCCCTGGCGCTCGGGGCCGCGGTCTTCCTGATCGGCCGGGGCCGCGGCGCTTTTGGGGCCCGGTCCGCCGCCGGCCACAACGTCCTCCTCATCACGCTGGACACGACGCGGGCCGACCGTCTCGGCTGCTACGGGTACGGCCAGGCCCGGACCCCCCGGCTCGACGGCCTGGCCC
>Ga0208980_10002225_pt1 | contig 11763 bp, 11 predicted proteins | sample WetSurMetagenome_3_FD_187993 | JGI IMG/M metagenome (GOLD analysis project Ga0208980, IMG submission 187993) | Wetland microbial communities from Twitchell Island in the Sacramento Delta, sample from surface sediment Aug2011 Site A1 Bulk (version 2) | ecosystem: Environmental > Aquatic > Marine...
GCGAGCATGCGTACAAACGGGCCGTCAGCTCCACAAAATCTATGATCGGGCATCTCCTGGGAGCTGCGGGAGCGGTGGAGGCGGGGGTCGCCGCTCTGACCATACGAGATAATATTATTCACCCGACAATAAACCTGGATTATCCGGATCCTGATTGCGATCTGGACTATGTGCCCAATGTGGCTCGCCGGGCAAGCGTACGCTATGCGCTCTCCAACAGTTTCGGATTTGGTGGAACAAACGCCTGCCTCTTGCTGAAAAGATTTGACCCATGATATATTGCACCGTCGCTTTGCAGATCTGCGGCGTATTGCCCCAGATAACCCGATAATTATTGGAACCCAACAAAGGGGTTTTATCATGAAAATTGTTGTCTGTATGAAGTACGTGCCTGATACCGCAACCGTTATAAAAACAACTGCTGACCGCAAAAGCGTCGATCTTGCGGAGGCTTCGTTTGTCGTTAATCCCTATGATGAGTACGCTGTGGAAGAGGCCCTCCAGATAAAGGAGAAGCAGGGCGGAGAAGTCATCATTCTGAGCGCGGCTGCGGACAAAGCAACGGCTGGACTGAGGACCTGCCTGGCCATGGGCGCGGATTCAGCTGTTATTATCCAGAACGCATCCCTCGACAATGCTGATTCATATGTGATCGGTTCTGCGCTGGCGCGAGTGCTCCAGGATTTGAAGCCCGACCTGATTCTATTCGGTAAGAGCTCGTATGGCGCTGATAACGGTCAAGTACCTGCAGTGGTTGCTGAGAAACTCGATCTCCCTCAGATATCCGTGGTGGTGAAGCTGGAAGCGAAGGATGGAAAATTCAAGGCCGAACGGGAGATAGAGGGGGCAAAAGAGATTGTGGAGGGAAGCCTTCCCGCCGTTTTTACCGCACAAAAAGGGCTGAACACGCCACGTTATGCATCTTTGAAGGGAATCATGGCGGCAAAGAAGAAGCCAATAGAAACCAGGACACTGGAATCTCTTGGCCTGCCTGCGGATGAACTTCAACCGCGTATGAATCTGGAGGAAATTTGCCTTCCTCCTTCGCGTCCACCGGGGAAAGTCCTCACGGGCGATCCGTCGATAACTGTTCCCGAACTGGTAAAGCTGCTTCATGAGGAAGCAAAAATTATTTAACAAACGCAATCGTAAAGGAAATGTTTTCCCGAGGGCGAGGCGCCTGACTCAAAGGAGAAAGAGATGACGCAGGGAATCATGGTTATTTTGGAACAACGAAGCGGAAGCGTAAAGAAGACTTCCTTGGAAGCATTGTCAGCCGCGAGGAAGCTGGCAGATTCATTGAATGAAACGGTCACGGCGGTCTGCATAGGATTTGAGGATGAATCGGTTCCCCTGGCTCACTACGGTGCCGATCAGATCATAATCGCCAAACATGATTTGCTTCAGTCCTACTCGGCGGAAGGCTATGCACTGACAGCTGTCCAACTTGCAAATCGCCTTGCGCCGCGCGCGATCCTGGGGTCTGCAAGCGCGATGGGACGAGATTTTCTGCCGCGCGTGGCAGCCGGCCTCCGTGTTGGATTGGCTCAAGACATCACGGACATCCGCCTTACGGACGACAAGCAGTTTGAATTCACTCGTCCGATTTACGCTGGAAAAGCCTTCGCCAGAATCCGGCCAACGATGGTTCCGGCTGTAGCAACACTCCGTCCTAATGTCTTTTCAGCCGCCGCGCCGGATTCTGCCAGAAATGCACAAAAGGAGGCTTTCACGCCGGACCTTGCGCCCGAAAAAATCCGAGCGCGCATCAGCGCCATCGAATCTTCTGCCGGGCAGAAGATGGAGCTTACGGAAGCGAACGTCATTGCCTCCGGAGGAAGGGGTGTCAAAGCGACGGAAAACTTCGGTATCATTCAGGATCTTGCGGATGCGTTGAACGGCGCCATGGGCGCATCGAGAGCGGCTGTGGATGCCGGTTGGATCGACCATCAGCATCAAGTTGGACAGACCGGCAAGACGGTTTCGCCTACGCTTTACGTTGCCTGTGGCATTAGCGGCGCTATCCAGCATTTGGCGGGCATGTCTTCCTCAAAGTATATTGTCGCCATCAACAAGGACCCGGAGGCGCCGATTTTTAAGCTTGCGGACTATGGAATCGTGGGCGACATTTTTGCCGTTGTCCCGGCGCTAACCGAAGAAATCAAGAAACTAAAGTCTTAACCCGTTTTTCTTGCCGGTATCCTTCGCCGCAACAGAAGGCCGGTGAGAAACGCGGTTTAAGAACGCTCCGACTGAAGCCAACCTCAGAAATATTGGCAGCGCGCATGAGATAGTTGCGCCTCATTTGCCAATTCACTGTTTCTGGTTTCGCAGATCGTTCCGGCTCCCGCATGCAGGCTCCGGCCCACCAAATCTCTATCTTATGTTATAATATGGGTTTGCGGATAAGCATGCCATGACGACCGGATTCATGTCGGGTAAGAGAGAACGTTCTGCCCCTAACAGACATAATGCATTTTGGGCGAACCTGAGGTGCCGGCTATCCTGGTTCGATCTGGTTGTGGGATTGATCACAACCGTTGCGTTAGCGGTTTTGATGCTTGGATTCCGCTATCACTCCATCCCGGATTATAAAATCGGAGACACGGCAAAAAACGACATCCGCGCGTTTCAGGATTTTGCTTTTGAGGATTTTTCGGCCACAGAACAGAGGCGCGCGGCAGCCAGGGCAAACGTTCCTGCCTTTTATCAGCTCGACACTGATCGAATTTCAGAATGCGAAGCCAAGGTCAATGAAATATTTGCGGCGACGCGAGATCTCCTGGAACTGCGTCACATTTCCCCCCTGGTCAAAATGGATGCAAAACAGGAAAGGGAACTGCTTGTCGAGTTGAAAAAAAAAGTGGGCGAGGCGGTTCCTGAGGCGATGCTTGCTGTTTTTCTACGCCAGCGTTCCGGCCCCATTCTGCAAAACAAGATCGTACAGGTCCTTGATAGAGTCCTGCGCGAGGGAATCGTCAGCGACCGTGACCAATTCATGAGAGATCGTCAGACCGGGATTCTTTACAGGGAAACTCCCGCCTCTCTCGAACGCCCGCTGACAACCTCTTTCCTGGCAAGGGACCTCTCTGCCGCCAGGGAGTACCTGAGTCAATTTCGGCCGGAGTTCGCAGATCTCCCCTCATCGGACGCGGATTTGGTTATGCGATACCTGGATTCCCTTCTGGTTCCAACCCTCATTTTTCGTGAATCCGAAACCAATGCACGTCGCGAATTGGCTGCGTCTCAGCTGCAAGCAGTGGAATCACAAATCAAACTCGGCAAACTGATTGTGCGCGAAGGTGAGGAAGTCACTCCTCAGATCCATGCACAACTGGTTGCCTTGAGGAATCTGCTGAAACCCCGCTCTCTGCTCGGGCAATTCTGCGGTTATTTCCTGTTGACGGCCATATTTGTCTATTCCTTCTGGCGGTACCTTGTCCTTCGCCAGAAAAAAAACCGTCGCATCCGGAACCATGCGCTGTTGGTTTTTCTGGTCATCATTTGCGGGTTGACGGCTACACGTATAGCGACAGTGCTTGCCGACATACTGAGCGATCGATTTGGAGTAAGCGATGCTTTCGTGCTTTACTATGCCATTCCTTTTGCCTTTGTCGCGCTGCTGATTGCGTTGCTTGTGGACATCGACCTGGCCATTGCTGCCTCCGTCCTGCTGGCCACGCTCACGGGCCTTTTTTACTCGGATATTGGTTTGGTTGCCTATGTGTTGATAGGCAGTCTTGCCGGTATTTATAGCGTCCGGCAACAAAGAGATCGCGCATCTATCCTGATAGCCGGCTTGGCAATCGGTACTGCAAATTTTGCTGCCTTGATCTCCCTGGACCTCTTGCGCCAGACTCCTCTTGTGTTCTCAAACTTTGCTAATCGCGCTGGAATTGCTTTTTTAAGCGGGATCTTGGCCTATTCGCTGGCGTCGATTCTGCTGCCTGCATTTGAGGCGATCTTCAAGATTACGACTGATATTCGTTTGCTCGAACTGTCTAACCTGAACGCTCCAATTTTGCGCCGTCTTGCAGTGGAAGCTCCAGGAACCTACCATCATAGTCTGGTAACAGGCACTCTGGCCGAAGCGGCTGCCGAGGCCATTGGCGCCAATCCTTTGCTCGCCCGGGTCGGTGCTTACTATCATGACATCGGCAAGATAAGGAAGCCGGAGTATTTTGTTGAGAATCAGGCCTTCGGCATCAACAAGCATGAGGAACTCTCTCCGAACCTGAGTTGCATGATCATTGCCAACCACGTGAGAGACGGACTGGAACTGGCCAGGGAATTCAGGCTGGCTCCAATGATTCGCGATATGATTCCTCAGCATCACGGAACGCGAGTCATGAGCTACTTCTTTCAGAAGGCAAAGGGCTCCCCCAACCGGACGACCCAAGGAGCATTGGAGACCGACTTCCGCTACCCGGGACCGAAGCCGCAAAGCAAGGAGGCGGCGATAATGATGATGGCGGATTCTGTCGAGGCCGCTTCGCGAACACTTACCGATCCTTCGCCCGCGCAGATACAGGGAATGATTAACCGGCTTGTGGATGCAGTTGTCATGGATAACCAGTTTGACGAGTGCGATATCACAATGCGCGAGATTCACCTGGTTAAGGGGAGTTTTTTAAAGGTTCTTACCGGCATTTTTCATCGCCGGATTGATTATCCCGGCTATGATTTCCAGGGCGCCGGCAATGAAAATGAAAAAAACCTTGTGCAAAGCGCAGGTTCTAAACAAGCAAAAGCGATTTAAGATTTTGCCCAAGTCGGTCTCTTCGTTTTGCCGCAACATTCTGCAGACTCTCGGCCAGGCAGGGCATTCCCTGTCTGTTGTTTTTATCGGTTCCTCCAAAATGCGGGAAATAAATAGACGCTATCGCGGGAAGGATTTTCCGACCGACGTTCTCAGCTTTCGCTACCACGGCGAGATGGTTGAGGGAATGCTTTTTCTGGGAGAAATCGTCATTTCCCCTGAAATCGCGTACAAAAACGCCGTAGCGCGCCGGATGAAGTTCGAGGCGGAAATCCGAACGCTCCTGCTCCATGGAATTCTTCACCTTTTAGGATATGATCACGAAACCGATAGTGGCGAAATGAATCGACTGCAGAAAACCTTGCAGCGCCGCCGAATCTATCTGAATTCGGCTCCTGTGGCGGATGCAAAGAAAAGATCATGAGCATGCTGACCTTGGAATTGGCCTTGATAGTGTTTTGCCTGACATTGCTGTTTATGCTATCGCTGGTGGAAAGTGCCATCACCCGATCGAGTAAATTTACATTGATGACGATGCTGGAAGGTGCGGAGAAAGCTCAGACGCCTCTGATGTCGATAGTTCTGGAAGATCAGATGCAGCTGATCGTTCCCTTGCATTTCGGTACGCAGGGCTGCCTGATAACAATTGCGATTCTCACGACGCATCTCAGCCTTCAGAAATGGCCCGGCTGGGGCGTGGTCTATTCCTTCCTCATCATCCTGATGATTTCCCTCTGTTGCCGCCAGCTTGTGCCGCACCTCTACACACAGCACGAGCCGGAACGTAAACTTGTAAGACTGTTGCGCGTTTTCGGGCCTATTCTGAGCATGTTGCAATCGCTCGCACTGCCGCTTTCAGGCGTTATGACAATGTTCAAACGCCTGTACGCGGAGAGCGAAAATCAGCCGGAGAAAGAAGGCGACGAAAACGCCTCTGAAAAGGAAATTCAGGCCTATCTGGAAATCGGCGAAGACGAGGGCATCATTCAGCAGGAGGATAGCAAACTGATCCAGTCGGTAGTTGAATTCGGAGATACGCTCGTTAGAGAAGTCATGACCTCAAGGACCAAGATTGTAGCCTGCGATGAGAAAGCCACAATCGGGGAATTGCGGGAAATAATGGTTCAGAACAAGCACTCGCGGATTCCTGTTTATCGAGAAAACATTGACCACATTATCGGGATTGCGTATATGCGCCAACTGATGGCGGAGTACTGGCGTGAGCGCGATACGGACTCTATTGCAGGACTGATTCACCCCGCATTGTTTGTGCCTGAAACCAGACCGGTGTCATCGCTGTTGCGGGAATTGCAGGCGCGCGGCGACCATGCTGCCATTGTCATCGACGAGTTCGGCGGGGTTGCCGGATTGGTGACGATCGAAGATATTGTTGAAGAGATTGTGGGTGAAATTCGGGACGAAGATCAGGCGAAAGTATGCGAGATTCATGAGGATGGACCTGGGACCTATATCCTGGGTGGAAGCACAGAGCTCCATCGCATCGAGGAGCTGGTAGGAACGAAGTTTGAGGGAGAGGATTGTTCAACCATTGCGGGACTGATTTTGGCATATCTTGGCAGAGTGCCGGCGCCGGGTGAGGAATTTGACTTAAACGGAATGCATGTTCGAATTCTGGACGCCGACCGCAAGCGGGTGCATCGCCTGCATATTCGCCTTCCGCAATAGATTGCTTTGCCCGGGCGGGCAAGTGGAAGCATTATTCACTTATGCAAATAAGCGTGGATCGAAAATTCATGAAGCGGGCTATTGCCCTTGCGCGCATGGGGCTGGGTCTTGCCAGTCCAAATCCTTCTGTCGGCTGTGTGATCGTGCGCCGGGGGAAAATTGTTGGTCAAGGATGGCATGAATATTCGAGGATGGATCATGCTGAAGTCCGGGCGCTCCAGGCGGCAGGCCTCAAGTCACGCGGCGCAACGGCCTATGTGACTTTGGAACCCTGCTCTCATCAGGGCAGAACTCCTCCCTGTACCGACAAACTGATCCAGGCGGGAATCAGGCGCGTTGTGGTAGGGCGAATTGACCCCAATCCGAGGGTGTCGGGAAAGGGAATCGCAATTCTGCGCGCTGCCGGATTATTGGTCGATTCCGGTTTGATGCACAAGGAGTGTTCAGCGCTTATTGAGCCATTCGCCCGTCACATTACCAGCGGAAACCCGCTGGTTGTGTCCAAGGTCGGCATGTCGTTGGATGGGCGCATTGGAACCCATCAGGGGGACAGCCGCTGGATTACATCGCCTAAAGGAAGGGAATTTGGCCAGACTTTGCGACTTCAGGCCGATGCTATTCTGGTAGGGATAGGCACAATCCTGGCAGATGATCCGGAACTCACCTATCGGGGCAAACAAAAGAAGGCAAGACCGTTGCTTCGGGTCGTGCTTGACAGCAAGCTCAGGGCTCCTGTGAATGCACGCATTTTTTCCGCTCCCGGGGAGGGACCGGTGTTGGTTTTCTGCGCTGCGAAGGCTTCTCAGGCGCGCCGGAAAAGGCTCGAAAAACGCGGCGCGGAAGTAGTAATGGCGCCGCAAAATGTGAACGGACTCGATCTGAAATTCATCCTGAACGAGCTTGGCAAAAGAAATGTGCTGTCGGTCTTGGTCGAGGGAGGCAGCGAAGTTCACTGGTCATTTCTGGAAGCCGGACTGGTCGACAAGTTCTATTCCATTATTGCGCCGCTGGTCATCGGCGGGCGTCGGGCGGTGGTGTCGGTAGGCGGGAAGGGCTATAGAACGATATCCGAGGCGCTCCGGTTTAAAATCGGCAAGCAATATTTTGCCGGCCCTGATCTGATACTGGAAAGCTACCCGGTTTACTCCAGATCTATCCTGTCCCCGTGGCTTTTGCCAGAAACTCTTCCATGCGTCGCGCCAGGTTCTGCGCATTCATCAGGTCGGAAATGACGGCTGCGCTTGCAGCGCCCGCGGCAAGCACATCCGCGATTTGACTCAAATGGATGCCGCCTATGGCCACCACCGGCTTTGATGATTGGCGGCAGACTCGGCGAAGCTTCATAACTCCCATGGTCGGGTTAATGCTCAGCTTTGTGGAAGTGCCGAAAATGGGGCCAAAACCGATGTAGGAGACCGGCATTCCCAAGGACCTTTTGACCTGGGCCAGGTTGTGCGTAGAGAAGCCGATGATTTTCTTTGCGCCTAGAATCGAACGGGCCGCGAGAGGAGGCAGATCCTCCTGGCCAAGATGGATGCCGCCGGCCCCGCTGCTGAGCGCCAGGTCACAACGGTCGTTAACGATAATCAAAACCCCATGTTTGTCTGCAAACTCGACGCAGCGCTGCAAATCCAAAAGCAGTTCGCGCGCAGGAGTCTCTTTGTCCCTCACCTGCACCAGGCGCGCTCCGCCGCGCACCAATTCCCGGATTATCTCGAGATGGGATGACTTGCGGGCGAGCCTTTTGTCTGTGATCGGGTAAACAGGTGGTAACTTGAAACGCATATTTGCTAAGGTTTGTCGTTCCAGCGCTGAAGAAAGTTCGTTGATATGTTGCCGGCGCAGAAATCCTCATCGCGCAGGATCATGCTGTGGAGAGGAATCGTCGTCTGCACCCCCTCGATTACGGACATGTCCAGGGCACGCTTCATACGCTGGATCGCCTCATCCCGATTCCTCCCATAGCTGATTATTTTGGCAATCAATGAGTCGTAAAAAGAAGATATGACCCACTCGTCATAGATTGCGGTGTCGACGCGCACTCCGACCCCCATTGCCGGATGAAAGGCGGTTATTTTTCCTGTAGAGGGCAAAAATTTCTCGGGATTTTCGGCGTTGATCCGGCACTCGATGGAATTTCCGATAAATGAGATATCTTTTTGGGAATAACCCAGCTTATCGCGCGCCGCAATTCTTATCTGTTCCTTGATCATATCAATGCCTGTGAGTATACAGCGACCGTGGGTATGCCCATCTCCTTGCAAGCGCAAATTATGCGCAAGGCAATTTCACCGCGGTTAGCTATTAATATTTTTCGAAACATATATTGGAGAGCTCTTTTTATTTGCGAGGCCGAATGGCAAACAGCTTTTGTCCGAATTCCACCGGCTGGCCATTCTCCACGTAAATGCGCACAATTTCCCCATCAATATCGGAAGGGATTTCATTCATAAGCTTCATTGCTTCAACGATGCACAATACGGTGCCTTCCTTAACCTCGTCGCCGATATTGACATAAAACTCCGCTCCGGGAGATGAGGCGCGGCAAAAGGTGCCGACGATAGGGGAGGCAATGAAGTGCAGACCATTTTCCTCGGCATCTTCAGAGCTGGTTGGAGACTCCGGCGGAATCGCCAGTGCAGGAGTTGATGCCGGAATCGCCGTTTGGATCGGTGGCGGGGCCGGTATGCGTTCCTGTGATTGAAAGCCCCTTTTTAGCCTGACCTTCGTGCCGGTGTGTTCGAGCTCAAACTCGCTGATATCGCTCTGGAGGATATCTTTAATTAGATCTTTGACTTCCTTTATGTTCATGGAATAGATCCCGATTAAGCCATATGGGCCACAATGGCTTATGAAATTACCGCTCTGACGCGGCAATTACCCCCTAAACCATCGTTTTCGACACACCAAACGGTTTGTCTGCCCACATTGGTATTATTAGCATAATCCGCAGAAAACACAAGGGGCGGATCATACCAAACCTGGAGTGCGAAGGCAATTTAGGAAATTGGTAATGGCTGGACCCGAGACTGCAGGACGGCCACAGAAAGGAGGAGGAACTGCGACCGTCCTGCTGAGGTTTACTTGATAATTCGGGGGGTTACAAAGAAAATAATTTCCTGCGTTTGGCGGTAGACGGATGTTCTCTTGAACATGTTTCCAATGAAAGGCAAACTGGCCAGCCCTGGGATCGAATCCACCTGATTGGATTCATCTTCGATTAGAATTCCGCCAATAACGGTGGTGCCACCATCCGACACCAGAGCGCGCGTAGCGGACTCGCTTGTTCTGATTGACGGAATGCCCAACACCTTATTGCTGAAATCGGCAGTGTTGTTTTCGACCTTAAGATCGAGGACAACATTTCCTTCATAAGTTATCTGGGGAGTTACTGTTAGCGTTAAGGCGGCATTTTGAAATTGTACGGTTATCGTGTTGTTGGCGATAACCTGCACGGGGAAGCGTAATCCCTGCGTGATGTACCCTGCGGTATTATTGGTAACAGTCAATTTGGGCTGGGAAATGAGCTTTGCCAAGCCCTTTGTTTCACCGGCCGTGATTGCCGCATCGAGGAGGAAGGTATCGAAGATGTTGCCAATGGACAACCCCAGGCCCCCAAAGGCTTTTTGTGCTGCGAGGTTAACGTTAAAATTGCCGGCATCGTTGCTTGCTGTGCCGGTGCTTATGCCGGCGGATTCAGTTGCTTTGCTGTCCGATGCTCCCTTGCCCGATACTGTGCTGCCGGCAGCAAAAGTATTGACGGGCGTTGCTGAGGGACGGTACCCACTGCCGCCGGCGAACACGTTAGGCCCGCTGACGGTGACACGTTCAAGGTTCCCCTGGACGAATCCGAATTGGACTCCGATATCGCGGGCAAAATTGCGTGTTGCAGCGACAATACGCGCCTCAATTTCCACTTGCGGCTGCGCGACATCCAGGGACTCTATCAGCTGGGACATCTTGTCAAGGGAGCCAGGAATATCCGTCAGGATGAGCGAATTGGTTCTTTCGTCCACCACGACTGTGCCGCGCACCGACTTCTGCTCGGCTAGCATGTCGAGAAAATTATTTGCTTTCGCATAATTCAGGCGCTTAATTCGGGTTTCAACATCAGCGGCCAGAATATTAGCCTTTTTAAGAGATTCTCTTTGTTTGGCCTCTTCCTGCAGAGTGGTTTTGCGGGCAATCCGCACGAGGTTGCCTTCAATTTGTTTATCCAGTGAATTGTTGGCCAATGCCGCATCGAATATCTGATCCCACGGCACTTTGACGACCTTGATTGAAATCGTCCCTTTGATCTCGGGATCCATGACGATATTAATGCCACCCTCCTCGGCCATAAGGCGGAAGAAATCCACCAGGGGTATGTCAATCAGGTCGAGTGTTAATGGCTGCCCCCCGTATTGGCTGTTCTGGCTGCTATTCATTATTAAAATAGGGGACAGTGAAACCTTGGATGCCTGAGTTGGTACAGCTCGGGCTTGCGCCGCAAGTGCTGATTGCTTGGGAGCGGATTCCGGGTTTCGAATAGTCTTGTCTTCAGGCTTGGCGGCTGCCAAGGCGCTGATTGGAATTTCAGAGTTTGAAAGATCGCGAATGACCGGTCCTTCTGTCTTCACGCTCTTGCTTGGGGAAGGATTATCGTCGGCCGGTTTGGCGACTTCGGCTTTCGTGTCGCCGGAGCGGGCATTTGAAGCTTCCGCCTCTTTTGCCGGCATTAGTGGCGCAGAAGTATCTGCGGCATGGAACCTTATCTGGAATTCCTTTTCATTGCTGGCAACTTCATATTTCCCATAACCATCTTCCAGGTCAAATACCAAGCGGACAATTTTGGGATCTGACGATTGAAACTGGCGAATGCGGAGCTTTTTAATTTTCTGGCTTTTGATGGGCATTTGCAGGAACGCAACCTGGTTTTCTGCATTGGGAAAATCGATCACCAGGCGCGACGGATTATCGAGCAAAAATTCCTGGTGCGCCAGCGCGGCGCTGGTTTCCAGGGAAATTACCAGATCATTATCCTGCTGATTTTGGGTTATGTTGGAAATGATGCCGATGCTGGGCTTGGCCGTGTTGGACAGCTTTACGGCGCTCGTTGCGTTCGGCAAACTGAGAGTTTCGCCAGCCGGCTTGATTTCCTGCAGTTTCTGGGCGATTCCGTCCGCGGAAAACGGCGAAATCAGCGCCAAAAGCAAGATGCTGGCAATAGGAATCTGAAATTTCCTGCAATATCGTGAGTTTTTCATTATGACAGCTCGGGTTTTCATACGGGCAATCCTATGGTGTCCTTAACTGCTTCGTAATTTCCTGGCTTAATT
>Ga0208980_10002226_pt1 | contig 11762 bp, 13 predicted proteins | sample WetSurMetagenome_3_FD_187993 | JGI IMG/M metagenome (GOLD analysis project Ga0208980, IMG submission 187993) | Wetland microbial communities from Twitchell Island in the Sacramento Delta, sample from surface sediment Aug2011 Site A1 Bulk (version 2) | ecosystem: Environmental > Aquatic > Marine...
TGAAACAGGTTGGGATTCTGCCGAAGCTGTCGGAAACGCCGGGCCAGGTCAGAAGGTTTGCGCCGGTCCACGGCGAGCACACGGACGAGATCCTGTCTGCCCTCGGTTTAAGCGCAGAAGAGATAGGAAAGCTGCGCAAGGAAGGGACGGTGGGCTGAGGACCGGGTAAAGGGTAAAGGGTAGAGGGAATCCCCCTGTGTCTCCGATGGAAAGAGGGGCACAGGGGGATTTTTATTGTGGTTTCGCCCTTGACATCGCGGGGTTGCGTTCTTACTATGTACAGGTACAATGCAGATCACGTATACGTTCATAGCGGAGCCCACGCCGGAGCAAGTACAGGGTGTACTCGAGCTCTACCGGCTTCAGGGCTGGTGGGAAGAGCCGGGGGCCCATGACCCTGGCTTGGCCGGGGCCATCATCCGCGGCAGCCACTGCTTCTACATCGCCTCCCATGAGGGGCGCGTCGTCGGGATGGGTCGAGCGATCAGCGACAAGGCGTCCGATGCCTACATACAGGACCTCATCGTTCACCCCGAGTTCAGGGGCAAGGGAATCGGCACCAGGGTGGTGCAGGAACTCGTCGGGCGGCTGCAGAGGGACAGGTTGGGCTGGATCGGGCTCGTGGCCGAAGCCGGGACGTGGGATTTCTACCGCCGGATTGGTTTTGCCGATATGCCCGGTTCGGTCCTGATGCTGAAAAAACCATGAATTTCAAAAAGCTTGAAATCGCCGATTACCCGGCACTGAAGCCTTTTTTCGCAAATATCCCCTGCCGCCTGAGCATCTATTCCCTGCCGTCGCTCATTGCCTGGAGCAACTGCGTCTTCGAAGCGAGATATGCCGTGGAGGGGGATCTCCTCGTGATCGCCAACGAGTCCGACGTCCGTCCGGAAGAACGGCACCTCATTCTACCGCTGTCCCTTTCTGGCGATGTCCCGCCGGAAAAGCTCCACGACATTGCCATGAACCTGGGCTTTCGCGGCTACTGCTGCATCCCCGAGGATTACGTTGAACGTTACCGGGATCGCCTGGATGCGCTTTTCTCGATGGAAGAGCAGGGGGAGTTCGAAGACTATGTCTACCTTGCGGAGGATCTGGCGAGCCTGAAGGGAAACCGTTTCGTCCGCAAGCGCAACCTCATCCACCAGTTCCAGCGGGAGTTCATGAACAATGGGGTCCGTGTCCACATAGAGCCCATCACGGCCGGGAGCGCTCCGGAGTGTCTTGCCTTTCTCGAGGCATGGTGCGAGCAGCGGGATTGTGACGTCGATGGGGATGTCGACCTTGCCTGCGAGCGCAGGGCCGTGATCACTTCACTGGAGAACCTCGAGGCCCTCGACCTTAAAGGAATTCTCATCCGAGTCGACGGCACCGTCAACGCCTTCGGGATCGCATCTCGCCTCAACGACGAGATGGGAATCCTCAATTATGAGAAGGCCTTTTCGGACGTGAAGGGGCTCTATCAGTTCCTGGATAACCAATGTGCGAAACAGCTCTTTGCCGGGTATCGCTACATCAACAAGGAGAGCGACATGAACCTGCCCAACCTGGCCCACATGAAGAGGTCCTACCACCCGGTATTAAGGGTCAAGTCCTACAAGCTTACGCTCAAAGAAGGGTAGAGGGTACAGGGTAGAGGGGGAGAAAGAAGCGCGTAGCGTGCACCGTGTAAAGAGATTCTGAAATCCGGAATCCGGATGCCTGAAGCCCGAATCCCAATACGCAATACCCAGTTCCCGATTACTTACCGATTCTCTCCGGTACCGGCTGGCCGGTGAGCCAGTCCGTGATCACACGGACAACGGGCTGCTCCAATCCGTAAAATCCATGATGGCTCAGAGCGTCGCAGGGACCGGAGGCGGGAGGAATCCCGCCGGTCACACCGACTAAATCCACCTTCGGGCTTTCCGTCAGGCGGTTTTTCAAATCCATGGCCCCCTGATACGGGGTGAAGCGGCATGGGTCGTAGACGTGGTGGACGATGAGAACGGGGTCATCGATCTCGGCGAAGTCGATGCTGCCCATATCCGTGGGAGAATAAACGGCTGTCAGGATTACGCCCCCGATCGATGGATCGTCGAACACGGATGCGAGGTACGCTGCCGAGAGGGTTCCCTTGCTTGTGCCCACCAGGTACAGGGATGTCACTCGGTGTTTTTCCTTGAGGTAGGCGATGATCTTCCGGATATCCTTCGCATGCTGGGGCGAGGTCCGGAACTGATCCGACATGCCGCAGCTCTGATCGGAAGGGGCATCCACCGCCACGACGATATACCCGGCAGCGGCAAGATCCCTGGCTGAGCGCATGAGGAAATTATTGCTGACCCAGAACCGGCCGTCCTTCTCGCCAAAATGCTTTGTTCCGTCCGCTCCGGGAAACAGAATCAGGGCAGTGGTGGGCTTGGAGTTCGCCTTGATGATCAGCATCCGCACCGTCACATCGGGCCTGGTCTGCACGATTTCAATGGCCTCGTAACCCGCCGCAAAAGCAGACGCGACCAGCAAGAGACTGACTATGAATCCGGTCACGATGAGATGAAGCCTTCGGAGTAAAGTCAAATTCATCGATTGGAAGACCCGCGTTTCCTATTCTTTCCTGAAGCCTGAACCTTGAAGCCTGATGCCTCGCAGCGCATGGCGACGCATCACTCCTCGATCGCCATCAGCGACTGCCACCTCTCCCACTCGGTATCGACAGGGAGTCCCTTTTCCTTGAGAACCTCGATGAGTTTCGGGTCGTTGAACCGCATGTAGGGATTCACCTTGAACTCATCGCGAAGCAGCGAGCGGACGCAATCGGGCTCGTAGTTGCTCATGTAGGCGTCCACGTCCCCGTTTTCGGGCTCCAGGTACCGTGCAAACGCAATGGCCAGCTCCACGTAGTCGTGGCCGGGGAAGACGACCGTGTCTTCCGGGAGATCCATAAGCCTCCGAACGGACTCATAGAAGGCCCGGAGGTTTCCCGAAAAGCAGTTTCCGATCGTCCCGTTGAAAAGCGTATCGCCCGAGAGCAGGTACCGCTCTGCATGAAAACAGACCGAGTCGATGGAATGGCCGGGCGTACGATACACACGGACAGGCTCCCCGTCAAGTGCAATCGCGGCGCCGTCTTGAAGCTCGTGGAAACCGAGAAGCCGCGCCCCGGACTTCTCGAGGAGCTGTTCGCTGCCCTCGATGTGATCGTGATGGCGATGGGTGTGGGTCACGTAGAGCAGGGTCAGGTTGTGCCCGCTCACGAATTCCAGGATCTCCTGCCAGGCTCCCCCGTCGACGGCCATGGCTTCGGTCCCGCCGAAGACGAGGTACCCCAGGTTGTCGTGCCCGTATCGGAATTGTTCGACGTGCAGGGGCATGTCAGTCTTCCTTTCTCCCGGGCGGCGGCTCATCGTTAAGCGATGCGGCAAGTCGAAGCAGCAGCTCGAGATCCCGCTTCAGTGCAGGTGGGGAGAAGGGATCATCCACCTGTTTGCGCAGCACGAGGCCGGGCCCGCCCGAACCGGCAAGACCGCTGAGGAAGCGGCTGAAAAAAGGGACTCGTTGCGACAGGGCCCTCAGGCTTCGGAACCCCGGCAGCTGATGGAAAGCGCCGAAGTCCTGCGGCAGGTCCCGCAAGGGCCGTGCGGCATCGCCGCCGGCCTCCACGAGGAAATCCTTCCCGACCGGGGTTTCGAGAAAAAGCTGACACAGGGCCCTCTCATCGTGCCCGAGAAGGGAGTAATGCAGACGGCGGCCGGCGATGTCCCCGCTCAGGGTGTGATGATAAGGAGAATGATGGATCGACCAGGTCCCGGGGTCGTACAGTGACTTCGCCAGGGAGACGAATTCGCCTCTCAGCGAGCGGAATTTTGTGAAAAGGGAGTAGACGTAGTAGGCGAAGGAGAGGACAAGGGCGACCAGGACAATCAGGGCGATAATCCTGTACCCGAAATAATCCAGCACGATCATGGCCGGGATGGCGATGGGAAACAACAGGATGAACCAGGGACTCGTTCGTTTCATTCCGTTTATTTCGTTCGTTTCGTTTCTTTCGTCCTGCCACGCCTATGAATCGTGCCGCTCCAGTATTTACCCCGGCCGTCGGCCGCAACCATATTACAGCTTGGGATTAAGTTCAAGTCTTCGAATTCAGGCTAAAGGTTTCATGCAGGATTGCCGATAATAGAGTTCGAATAGCTCCCTTCTGTAATACCAGGGGAAGCCTGAAAAGGGCAAACCGTCTGAAAGGGCGGGACGCAAAGCCACTGGCCTACGTCCGGTGAAGTTCCGGATAAGGCGGCAGGGCTGCCAGGCGTCTTCAGCACACATCGCGTGTGGGACGCCTTTGGCGAAAAATCCACACGGAGGTGTTGCTGGCCATGATCGGCAAGAACTCTTATCTCCCCCTTCCTGTTAGGTTGATTATCATCAGTATTTTCGCAGCGTTGCTTATCTCCGGCGTACCGGCAAAGGCTGCCGAGATCACCCTGGCCTGGGATTCGAACACGGAGCCGAATCTTTCAGGCTACAAGGTGTACAGCGGGACGGCAAGCCGGAGCTATTCGGGGTCGGTGGATGTCGGAAACTGGACGAGTTGCGTCATGTCGGGCCTCGAGCCGGGCAGGACGTATTACTTCGCCGCCAAAGCCTACAATGCAACGGGATCAGAGAGTGATTATTCCAGTGAGGTTGTCTACAGTGCCCCGGCTGCATGCAGCTTTTCCCTTTCTCCGGCCAGCCAGACGTATTCTTCCTCCGGAGGTGCGGGAAGCGTGTCCGTCTCGGCCGGGTCAACCTGCAGCTGGACAGCGGTCAGCGGCGCCTCGTGGCTGACCGTGACGGCGGGGTCGAGCGGTGCCGGACCGGGGACAGTCTCGTTTGCCGTTGCTGCCAATACGGGAAGCTCATCGAGGACGGCAACACTCACCATCGGGGGTCAGGCCTTCACGGTAACCCAGTCCGGCTATGTGGGGTCGTTCAGCATCTCCGCCTCGGCCGGTTCAGGCGGCTCCATCTCGCCTTTGGGTACATCGACCGTCGCGAGCGGCGGGAGCAAGACGTACACTATCAGTCCCAAATACGGCTATGGCATATCATCCGTGCTGGTGGACGGGGTCAGCGTCGGTGCCGTATCCACGTATACGTTCAGCACGGTCAAGGCCAATCACACTATCAAGGCCCTCTTCAAGAGGAAATACTCCTGGCTGTGGTGGTGAGGATGCGTCCCGCCGCCCGGCAATGACGCCCTGAGAGAAAAACACGAGACCCATGCCGTCCCGGAAACCGCGGGGCGGCATTTTTTGTGTTGCCGGGCGACGAAGACCTGCCGATCCGCGCTGTCCCTTCCCCTCAAGGACCTTCTTGACATTTCCCGTTCATCTTCTATAGTAAACGGACATCAAAACATAAGGAGGGTTCTTATGAAGCGCATCATCATTGCCTTTGCCATCGTGTTCCTGTTCGTATCCGTCGCCATGGCTGCCGGCCCCAAGACCTACCAGGTCACCGGTCCCGTGCTGGAGAACAAGGACGGTGTGATCACGGTCCAGAAGGGGAAGGACAAGTGGGAGATCGCCACGACAAAGGACACGAAGATCAAGGGCGACCCGAAGGTCGGCTCCAAGGTCACCATCGAGTACACGATGACAGCCGCGAGCGTCGATGTGAAGGAGGACAAGAAGGCCGCCGAGAAGAAACCCGCCGCCGCGGCCCCTGCGAAAAAGTAACGCAACGGATTAACCCTGCCTGAGACGATGGCGGCCTTACCGGCAGGTCGGGCCGCCATCTCGTTTATCCCCGACCCGTCATGAAACCATGGAGGATCTATGGCCACGCAACCCGTCCCTATCCTCGTTGCCAAAAGCACGGAAGAGATTTACCTCTACCCCAAAATGGCCAATCGCCACGGCCTGATTGCCGGCGCCACCGGCACCGGGAAGACGGTCACCCTGAGGGTGCTTGCCGAGCAGTTCAGCGCAATGGGCGTGCCCGTCTTCATGGCCGACGTGAAGGGGGATCTCTCGGGGCTGGCGAAGGCCGGGGGCGACAACCCCAGGATTGCCGACCGGGTGAAGGATCTGAAGCTGGAAGCGTTTGCCTACGAAGGCTATCCCGTCGCCTTCTGGGATGTCTTCGGCGAGAAGGGCCACCCGATCCGGACGACGGTCTCCGAGATGGGGCCCCTTCTGCTGTCCCGCATCCTGAACCTGAACGAAACCCAGGCCGGTGTTCTCAACATCGCCTTCAAGATCGCCGATGACAGCGGCTTGCTGCTCCTCGATCTCAAGGACCTCCGGTCCATGGCGCAGTATGTGGGGGACAACGCGGACCAGTTCAAGGTCAAGTATGGAAACATCTCCAAGGCCAGCGTCGGGGCGATCCAGCGCAATCTGCTCGTCATCGAGGAGCAGGGCGGCGAAAAGTTTTTCGGCGAGCCCGCCCTCGACATCAACGATCTCATGCAGGCTGACGCAAAGGGCAGGGGGATCATCAACATCCTCATGGCCGACAGGCTGATGCAGTCGCCCAAGGTCTACGCCACTCTCCTGCTCTGGCTTCTCTCGGAGCTCTTCGAGCAGCTTCCCGAAGTGGGCGATCTGCCGAAGCCGAAACTCGTCTTTTTTTTCGACGAGGCGCACCTGCTCTTCGAAGACATCCCAAAGGCCCTCGAGGACAAGATCGAGCAGGTCGTGCGGCTCATCCGATCCAAGGGGGTCGGCGTCTACTTCATTACGCAAAACCCCCTCGATATCCCCGACACCGTCCTGGGTCAGCTCGGAAACCGAGTCCAGCACGCATTGCGGGCCTTCACGCCGCGCGACCAGAAGGCCGTGAAAGCCGCAGCCGAGACCTTCCGGGCAAACCCCAAAGTCGACACAACCAAGGCCATCCTGGAGCTCGGCGTGGGCGAGGGCCTTGTGTCCATGCAGGACGAAAAAGGTGTTCCCGCCATGGTGGAGAGGGCCTGGGTGGTGCCGCCGCACAGCAGCCTCACGCCCCTGCAGCCTGCCGAGATAGCCGGCATCGTCAAGGGGTCGGTCATTTTCGGAACCTACGAAAAGACCATCGATCGCGAATCGGCCTATGAGAAGCTGATGGCGAAGGCCGAGAAGGCCGCTGCCGAGGCCCCTGCCGCCCCCGCCAAGAAGGAGGCCAAGTCCGAAACGGAAGTGCTCGTGGGGGCGCTTGCCAAAAGCGCAGCCCACGCCATCGGGAGCCAGGTCGGTCGTCAGATCATACGCGGCGTCCTGGGATCGCTCTTCGGCAAGAAATGACAGGTGCCGGAGCCGTTACACCAAACGACAGGAAAAGGCAGGGAGTGCACCCTGCCTTTTTATCAATCCCACAGCCGTTTTATCCTCCAGTCCTGTAAACCAATCCCGTCTTGCTTCGTTATACTTTTATAAACGGCACGATTATCATTCAGGAGGGGAAGAAATATGAAAAAACGGCTCAAGGTTGCACTGCCGGTCGTGCTGGCAGCCATGATCTTCCTGACAGGCGCGGGCTACGCCCAGTCCTATGGGCCTGCCAGCCCGTTTTATTTCGGGGTATTCGGAGGGTATGTCGCTCCCGAAGACATGACCTGGACATCTAAAGTGACGGGGGCATCGGCCGATCTGGCCCTCGACTCAAGCGGGATGATGGGGCTCAAGATGGGTTACATCCTGCCGCAGGCCAGGGCGTTGGCCTTCGAGCTGGAATGGAACTACATGTTTAATCAGAGCATTCCTCCCCAGGTCGTTTCCGGGATCAGGGAATCGGGAGATGTATACCTGAACAATTTCCTCGTCAACGTGATCCTGCGCTACCCCGAGGGGAAAATTCATCCATACATCGGCGGCGGAATCGGGGCATCATCCATGTATATCCAAAACACGGAATCCATCGGCGGTGTGGTGGTGAATGTGGCCGATGAGTCGGCAACGGGTTTTGCCTGGCAATTCCTGGCCGGGGTCAATGTCGACCTGACGCCGAACCTTTCAGCCGACCTGGCGTACCGGTACTTCGGCACGAACCCGGGCTTCTCCATGATCGATGTGGACTACCGGACGCAGGCGGTCACGTTCGGCCTGAACTTCCACTTCTAGAAAGGCTGTTGAAAAACGCCCATCTGCGGCGTTGCCCTCCTGCCTCCTCGCTCGACGTACAGACAAAGTACGCCTCGCTCCTCAGCTAGTCGGGCGCCTTGCATCTGGGCATTTTTGAACAGCCTTGTGAATGAAGCGTCCTCGGACCTCGAACCTGCCATCCTGAACCCTGAAGGATGGCTGATCAGGCCGGCGTCAGTACCTGGATCGAGACGCTTTTCATGACGTCCTTCACCCGCTCGCGGTACTCCAGGAAGTGGGGCTGGGTGAGGTGAAGCTTCAGGGCGTCCACGCTTTCCCAGCGCTCGATGAGCGTAACGACGTTTTCACGCCGGGGCACCTGGATGGGGATACCCGTGGGCACGTCCACCGTGGGCCCATATTCGAGACAGCCCTTTTCTTTCAGAACCGAAGGCGTGACCCGCTTCAATTCAGCCAGGTATTTTTCCTTCCCGCCCTGATTCAACTCCACCGTCGCAATCACGTAGATCATCTCACAGGTCCTCCCGGTAATAGCTCATGTTCTTTACCTTTTCAACTTTCGATCTCTATCGATACTACAACAATTCAGAGCGGCTACTCAAGGCGGATCACGCTGCCGGCTTGTTTTTGTGGAATGGCACTTCATCGGACCTTTGCAACGCCCCATGAGGTAGCCGTTGCAAAGGTCGGAAAAATGGTGTAGAAGGATAAAAAATAATGACCGCCGGTCAGTTTCAGTTGGCTCGTTTCGGTGGATAATCATTCTAAATCAAATGTTTGAGACGTAATGGAGGGGGAATTTATGCTGTTCAATCCGAAGAAATACGCAAGCGACTATCCCTGCGAAAAATCGAAGGAGATGATGAAAAAGACGATCGACTTCTTCGAGCGCAAAGGCAAGCAGCGCATCAAGAACGATGATCAGTGGTGCGTCTGGTACGATGATTTCATCCAGTTCCTGAAGGACAACAAGATCTTCGCGACCCTGCTCACGCCCTCGAAATACGGCGACGCAGACTGCCGGTGGGACACGTGGCGCAACTGCGAGATGAACGAGATCCTCGCCTTCTACAGCCTGTCGTACTGGTACGCCTGGCAGGTGTCGATCCTGGGCCTGGGCCCGGTCTGGATGAGCAAGAACGAGGAAGTGAAGAAGAAAACCGCCCAGCACCTGCAGTACGGCCGGATCTTCGGTTTCGGCCTCTCCGAGAGGGAGCACGGCGCCGACATCTACTCCACGGACATGATGCTCAAGCCGAAGGGTGACGGCACCTACCTGGCCGAGGGCGACAAGTACTACATCGGAAACGCAAACCAGGCCGTCGTCGTCTCTACGTTCGGCAAGATCGCCGGCACGGGCGAGTACGTCTTCTTCCCCGTCGACTCCCACCACGAGAAGTTCGAGCTGGTGCGCAACGTCGTGGCCAGCCAGATGTACGTGGCCCAGTACAACCTGCACGACTACCCGATCAAGGAAGAGGAGATCCTCGAGAAGGGGCAGGAGGCCTGGGATGCCTCGCTCAACACGGTCAACGTGGGCAAGTTCAACCTGGGCTGGGCCACCATCGGGATCTGCACCCACTCCTTCTACGAGGCCATCAACCACGCCTCGCACCGCATCCTTTTCGGGAAAGCCGTGACCGAGTTCTCCCAGGTCAAGCAGCTCTTCGTCGACTCCTACGCGCGCCTGGTGGCCATGCGGCTCTTCGCCCTGCGGGCCATCGACTATTTCCGCTCGGCCTCGGCCGAAGACCGGCGCTACCTGCTCTACAACCCCATGGTGAAGATGAAGGTCACCATGCAGGGCGAAGAGGTCATCAACCTGCTCTGGGACGTCATCGCCGCCAAGGGCTTCGAGAAGGACACCTACTTCGAGATGGCCACCCGGCACATCCGGGCCCTGCCGAAGCTCGAGGGGACGGCCCATGTGAACATGGCCCTCATCATCAAGTTCATGGCCAACTACTTCTTCAACCCCGGAAAATTCCCGGAAATCCCGAAGAGAAACGATATCGCCGACGACACCTTCTTCTGGGAGCAGGGAGCCACGAAGGGCTTGAGCAAGATCCAGTTCCACGATTACAAACCGGCCTACGACGGCTACGACCTGCCCAATCTCAACATCTACAAGGAGCAGATCAAGATCTTCAAGGCCTTCCTGGCAACGGCGACACCCACTCCCGAGCAGCAGAAGGACATCGACTTCCTGCTCATCCTGGGCGAACTGTTCACCTGCGTCGTCTACGGCCAGCTGATCCTGGAAAACGCGAAGATCACCAACGTGGACAAGGACCTCCTGGACCAGATCTTCGACTTCATGGTGCGCGACTTCTCGAAGTACGCCCTGCAGCTCTACCACAAGCCCTCGAGCACGCAGATGCAGATGGAGCTCTGCATGAAGATGATCCGCAAGCCCGCCGTCGACGAGGCGCGCTACGAGCGGGTCTTGAAAAACCACGTGTATGCGCTGAAGGATACGTACGAAATGAATCCCTAAGCGCCGCTGCGCGGCAGTGAAAGAAGTGCGTGAGTGTCTAAGTGTCTGAGTGAAGAAAAAGAAGTGGAGCAGGAAGCAACAAGATAAAATAGCCGCAAGCAAGAAGAAAAAAGAGGCCGCGGGATGAATTCCCCGCGGCCTCTTCTCGTCCGTCCTGTCGGCACTCCAACACATTTTTCCCAACTCAGGGCGTACCCCCAATAATCTCATCGAGCTTCTCGAAGTGCTCTTCAACCGCATCAAGATAAGACTTCTGGATGGACTTGTATTTCTTTGCCCAATCCCTGACCATGTTGAGGGATCCCTCCTGCAAGACACCGCTTTTCTGGATCATCTCCAGCATCGTTTCCCCCTGCTCCTGCATGGCCGTCATTGATTTCATGTAAGCTTCCCATTGCGTTTTCCAGAACCGCAAAATCTCCTTGGATGCGTCTTTCATGACCCATTACCTCCTTTAAGATTTTTCAGGCTGCGGCGCAGGAATTATCTTTCAGCCATCAAGGCCGTATAGTGGAATAAACGAAGATCGGTCAGATCAGGTCGCCGGCACCAGCCTCGCGCAGCCCTCGTTGATGAAGAAGAGTTTCGTGAAGTAGGACTTTATGGATTCGTCCTTCTTGGCGCACTCCTCGCACTTTTTCTCGGCATTGAGCTTCAGCGCGATCCGTCCGCATTCGGCACACTTCAATGTCATGACGGCACCTCCTCGAGCCCGCCGGGGCAATGTGCCCGCCCGGGGAAAGCGGCAAGAAGCCAATCACCGTCCGTTAGGAATGGAATAAGAAACGCTGAAAGAGGTTGCGGAAAGAGAAAAGATCCTGATCGGTTCATGAACCCGGGGGATAAGCGGGCTTTCACTCTTCTATACTCAATATACATTCCCGGCATGGAAAGGCAAGGGGCCGGGCGGTGCTGATGGAGCCGATCTGGAAACCGTCCCAATAGTCTTAATACTGTAAAAATATCAAGGTGATGTGGGATTCGATCCGTTCGGTGGTTTTCAGTTGAAGGTCTTCCTGGCCATGGTCACTCCCACCCCGGAGCGGCAGAAGGACATCGATTTCATGCTCATCCTGGAAGACGCCAAGATCACCAACGTGGACAAGGACCTCCTGGACCAGATCTTCGACTTCATGGTGCGCGACTTCTCGAGGTACGCCCTGCAGCTCTACCGCAAGCCCTCGAGCACGCAGATGCAGATGGAGCTCTGCATGAAG
>Ga0208980_10002227_pt1 | contig 11761 bp, 7 predicted proteins | sample WetSurMetagenome_3_FD_187993 | JGI IMG/M metagenome (GOLD analysis project Ga0208980, IMG submission 187993) | Wetland microbial communities from Twitchell Island in the Sacramento Delta, sample from surface sediment Aug2011 Site A1 Bulk (version 2) | ecosystem: Environmental > Aquatic > Marine...
CCTCCCTTCGCAACCGGTGAAGCCAAGGCAGCACGCGGCACAAGCCGCAGGGAGATAGGCCATGGCAACCTGGCGCACAGGGCACTGAAAAATATGATGCCGCCAGACGAGACAAACCCTTACGCCATCCGCGTCGTGTCAGACATACTTGAATCTAACGGTTCATCATCAATGGCCACCGTCTGTGCCGGAACACTGGCGCTGATGGATGCAGGGATAAAGATTGCCAAGCCTGTATCAGGTATTGCAATGGGGCTTATCACTGACAAGGATGGCAAAAAATTCGCCGTGCTTTCAGATATACTTGGCGATGAAGACCATCTAGGTGACATGGACTTCAAGGTTACTGGCACACGTGACGGTATCACGGCCACACAGATGGATATTAAGGTCGACGGTCTGTCATTCGAGGTGCTAAAACAGGCTCTTGACCAGGCACGTAAAGGCAGGCTTCATATACTTGACATAATGTCGGAGACAATTGCCGAACCAAGGCCTGACCTTAAACCTCATGCCCCGAGGATAGAGAAGATTTACATCCCGAAAGAGATGATAGGTGCTGTAATCGGTCCCGGCGGAAAAATCATCCAGGACATACAGGCTACCACCGGTGCAACAATCGTCATTGAAGAGATCAACGGCCAGGGTATGGTCGATGTCTTCGGTGATAATTATGAAGTCATCAGGGCAGCACTTGATCGTATAAACGCTATATGTGCCGTGCCTGAAGTAGGTAAGGTATATAAGGGTAAGGTGAAGACCATCACCCAGTTCGGAGCTTTTGTGGAGATCCTCCCCAACAAGGACGGGCTTCTGCATATCTCTGAGATGGACTGGAAGAAGGTAGGCAGTGTCGATGAGCTCTTTAAGGAAGGAGACGAGGTCGAAGTGCAGCTGATAGAGGTCGATTCGAAGACCGGGAAACTAAGACTTTCACGTAAGCCACTTATACCCAAGCCTGAAGGTTATGTCGAACCTCCTAAACGCGAGCCTTCAGAGAGACGTGAGTTTCACGGATCACGTGAAGGCGGCAGGGGAGGTCGTGACCGCGATCGCGGTGACCACCGGTCACATGACCGGAGGCGTGACGATAACAGATGATCCGTTTGGCATACCGCGTAGCGACGCCCTACTAGGGCGTCGTTACATGAAAAAGCAGAGACGTGCATTTTGCACGTCTCTGCTTTTTGTATTGTGGCCGTCAATTCCTATTTTTGATATTGAATGTATTGTGAAAACAGATGGAGGCCGTCAGATACAATTATATTGTAATAGAGGGGAATATTGGAGCCGGGAAGACTACCCTGGCAACGATGATAGCAAAGGAACATAACGCCAAGCTAATACTCGAACGGTTTGCAGATAACCCTTTTCTGCCTAAATTCTACGACGACCCGTCACGTTACTCTTTTCCCCTCGAGCTCTCTTTTCTTGCAGACCGTTACCGTCAACTGAAGGAAGAATTGGTGGAACAGGATCTCTTCAGGAACTTTACTGTGGCCGATTATTATTTTATGAAGTCGCTGGTCTTTGCATCACAGACACTTGAGAAAGATGAATTTAGCCTTTACAGGCAGATATTTCACATCATTTACAGTTCGTTACCCAAACCTGACCTTTATGTGTATCTCCATGTACCGCCGGAGAGGCTGCTGATGAATATTGCATTGAGAGGAAGAGAGTACGAAAAGTCAATAACTGCCGAATATCTGACCGGTATACAGGAAAGTTACTTTACTTTCTTCAGACAGAATCCTGAGAACCGCTATCTGATACTCGATATTAAGGATATTGACTTTGTAATGAGGCCGGAAGACTACAGAAAAATGACCGAGGTAATATTCAGTGAACCTGTCGGATTGGGGATGAATTTCCGGAATTTCTGATTTTTTCACTTGCAGTTTGCATGAGATAATTAATTTTACTTAAATTTGTGATACTAACTGGATTCTTGTTTATAAATATTGGCTTACATAATCAGAATTAGAATTATCCTAATTACGAAGGATACTATAATGTATGAATTATATAATTTTCCTAAGAGATAATGTAACAATTATCAGTTAAAATTTCCCATCTTTGCGGGTCAAGTTGAAAATAAAACATTTTAAAAAAATTATTAAACAGGCTACTAATCGCAACTTAAATAAAAGATCAACTATGAAAAACTTCACAAAACTTTTTGTCATTCTGCTGGCTTCAGTTCTTGTTTCAGGCTGTAGTCCTCTTGAAAAAATGAAGAAGAACGCCAATCTTGTCAAGTATGAGGTTAATCCTAAGGTGCTGGAGACCCATGCAGGTATTGTTGCTGCCCAGGTTAAAGCGACCTATCCCGAAAAATATTTCGATAAGAAGACAACCCTGAAGATCACGCCGGTACTTACGTATGAAGGCGGCGAGACCGTATTTAGTGACCTGCTTTATGCACAAGGTGAGGTTGTACAGGCAAATAACAAATCTGTGGCCTGGACTGGCGGTTCAGTTAACTGGTCAGGCAGCGTTGCCTACAAACCCGAGATGAAAGTCTCCGAGTTCCTATTTCGTACGGTAGCCTCCAGGAAAGACAAAACTCTGGAATTCGATCCAATCAAGCTTGCTGATGGTGTAATTGCCACATCAACCCTTGTTGAAGATCATGCATATCCGATATCATTGAAGGACAACTATCAGCGCATCGTTCCCGAACAGAAAATCGCTGATATTTATTACGCTATAAACAGGTCTGATATCAGACCTTCAGAACTTAAAGCTGCTGATATCACAGCTTTGAAGGATTATGTGACCATGGTTGCACAGAATGAGAGAATGGCGGCCAAAGGCGTTACGAACAGTTCGTATGCTTCACCTGACGGACCTCTTACCCTTAATGAGAAACTGTCAGTTCAGAGAGGAAAAGCTGCTGACAAGTATCTCTCAAAAGAATACGGCAAGATGCCCAAACTGGATGGCCTCTTCACAACCAAGACAACTGCAGAAGACTGGGATGGCTTTAAAGCTCTGGTTCAGCAGTCGTCCATGGCTGACAAGGACCTCATCCTGAGAGTGCTTTCTATGTATCAGGACCCTGTTGTCCGTGAGAAGGAGATCAAGAATATGGCTACTGCTTATGAGACCCTTGCAAAAGATATTCTTCCTCAGCTGAGAAGGTCTAAAATCATTGTTGATGTAGATCTTATCGGACTTAGCGATGAAGAGATCCTTGCTGCAATGAAAGGCGATTATTCAGTTCTCAGCCTGGAACAGATGCTTTATGCTGCAACTCTTACGACTGATGTAAACGAGCAGCTGAAGTTCTATCAGATGGCAACCGTAAAGGATCCCCAGTGCCATCGTGCATGGAATAACGTAGGATGGGCATACCTTAATATGGGTAAAGCTGATGAAGCCCTGGTAGCTCTTGAAAAGGCAAAAGCCATTAAGAATGATGACGTTGTTAAAAATAACATGGGTTATGCTGCCCTTCTGAAGGGTGACCTGCAGGCAGCTTCTGAATATTTCAACTCAATGACAGCCGCTACACCCGAATCAAAATTCGGCCTTGGAACAATAGCAATCCATGAAGGCAAATATGACCAGGCAGTCAACCTGCTCGGCGACAAGCCCAGTATGAACCTTGCTCTTGCACAGCTGCTGAAAGGCGACCTCAACAAAGCCAAAGCAACCATTGATCAGGTTAAACCATGCAAATGCGGTGCTCCGTCATATCTTAAGGCTGTTATCAACGCACGTCTTGACAATAAGGATGGCGTTTACAGTGCTCTTCGTGAGGCTATTGGCTATAACACAGCCTGGAAGAATTACGCAATGACAGATCTTGAATTTGCAAAATACTTCACAGACGAAACTTTCATGTCCATTACAAAATAATCAGGACTATAAAAGCAGAAAACCCCTTTGCCGGATGGCAAAGGGGTTTTTTATTTGTGGCCGGTGATCTTTCCGTTAAGCTCCCAGAGAACTATCCCTGTACTGACAGCCACGTTAAAAGAGTGCTTGGTACCGTACTGCGGTATCTCGATACATGCGTCTGACAGCTCCACCACCTCTTCACTAACCCCTTTTATCTCATGACCGAAGACAAGAGCGTACTTTTTACCTGCCTCAGGGATGTAGTCTTCAAGAGAGACAGCCCCTTCGGCCTGCTCTACAGAGAGAATGACATATCCCCTGTCTTTAAGCTCTCTTACTGCCCTGGCAGCTGTGTCAAAATATCTCCAGGCAACCGATTCAGTAGCGCCCAACGCCGTTTTGTGTATCTCACGGTGCGGAGGCGTCGCCGTGATGCCGCACAGCCATATCGCTTCGACAATGAAGGCATCAGCAGTCCGGAATACCGAGCCTACGTTATTCAGACTCCTGACATTGTCAAGCACCAGGATAAACGGCGACTTCGGCGCAGCACGAAAATCATTGATGCTCTTACGGTTCAGCTCTGCATTGGACAGTTTCCTCATGCGGGAAAATTTTAACGAAAATAATTATAAAAAAGAGTAAATTACATACCTGAATTGGACAGGTATGATTTTGACTGCCACAAACTAAAAATATCATAATGAACATTCACGAGTACCAGGGAAAATCAATACTACAGGCTCACGGAGTGCCGGTGCAGGAAGGATTTGTTGCGGAAACAGCTGGCCAGGCGAAGGTTGTAGCTGAAGAACTGAAGAAGAAATTCGGGACGGAGATATTTGTTATAAAAGCGCAGATCCATGCCGGCGGAAGGGGCAAGGGCGGCGGTGTAAAGATTGCGCGTTCCCCGGAGGAGGCAGCTCAGGTCGCCTCGAAAATGCTTGGCATGACCCTGGTTACACCGCAGACAGGACCGGCAGGAAAGGTGGTCAGAAAGGTACTTGTGGCCCGTGATGTCTATTATAAGGGAGATTCTGATATCAGGGAATTCTATCTGTCTGTCCTTCTCGACCGCAAGAGATCGGAATATGTGATAATGTACTCCACAGAGGGCGGGATGGATATCGAAGAGGTGGCTGAAAAAATGCCGCAGGCGATATTTACGGAGACCATTGATGCTTCGGGCGGTCTCCATGACTTTCAAATTCGCACCATCGCCTTTAACCTGGGACTTAAGGGCAAAGCCTATAAAGAAATGACAGTATTCATCAGGGGTCTGTGGAATGCTTTTATTGCTTCGGATGCCTCACTGGTTGAAATCAATCCTCTCCTTAAGACCAGCGATGACCTGGTACTGGCAGTAGACTGTAAGGTGACCCTTGATGATAACTCCCTCTTCCGTCACCCGGAACTGACCGCTATGCGTGACCTGAATGAAGAAGACCCAACAGAGGTCGAGGCTACGGACAACAACCTCAACTACGTGAAACTTGACGGAGATGTAGGATGCATGGTTAACGGCGCAGGACTGGCCATGGCAACAATGGACCTCATACAATTATCGGGAGGAAAGCCTGCCAATTTCCTTGACGTGGGAGGCGGCGCTAACCCGAAAACGGTTGAGGCAGGTTTCAGAATAATACTTAAGGATCCTAACGTAAAGGCCATACTGGTAAACATATTCGGAGGGATTGTCAGATGCGACCGAGTAGCTAACGGAATCATTGAAGCATATAAAACAATAGGTGACATCAGCGTGCCTGTCATTGTAAGGCTTCAGGGAACCAATGCCACCGAAGCTAAAATGCTTATTGATAATTCAGGGCTGAAAGTCATCACCGCCTCGACATTTACCGATGCTGCAGAAAAAGTCAGGGCTGCGCTGATCTGAATAGCATTCACCTTGTTAGGATGAGTAGCAGGTTCGCAGAAATAATCTTACCCGTCGCAGTAACCGGCAGTTACACTTATGGCATTCCTCCGGGAATCCATGATGAAATACAGCGTGGCAGCCTCGTGACAGTGCCTTTCGGTCAGAGCAAGAGTAGCACAGGACTGGTCATCAGGATCCATGACACCCCTCCGTCAGGCTTCGCACCAAAAGATATAACCGGAATAATACCGGTTCAGACTGCTGTCAATGAACGACTTACAGACTTCATTATATGGCTGTCAGATTATTATATGGCATTGCCGGGCGAAGTGATGAAGGCAGCCATACCTTCTGTCGATGACCTTGTCAGCCGCTCTGTTCCGCGGAAAAAGCGTATCGTCGCTCAGGACGCTGAAAATGTCATAATCATGCCCGTAGAACTGACTGATGTGCAGAATGAGGCTTATACGAAGATAAAAGAACTCTTCAGGAGCCATGAGGTCGTTCTTCTCCATGGTGTCACCTCGAGTGGCAAGACAGAGATTTATATACACATGATCATGGAGCAGCTTGCCAGAGGCAGGCAGGTGCTTTACATGCTGCCTGAGATAGCACTCACGACGCAGATAATCGAGCGTTTGCAGAAGCATTTCGGCAGCTCCATCGGAGTTTACCATTCTCATCTGACGTCTGCCGCCCGCCAGGATGTTTGGAGGAGGGTGGGCAACGGAAGCCTGGGCGCTGTCCTCGGAGTGCGGTCATCGCTTTTCCTTCCCTTCAGGGATCTCGGATTGATAATTGTCGACGAAGAACATGATTCATCATATAAGCAATTTGATCCTGCACCCCGCTATCATGCGCGTGATGCGGCAATGATGCTGTCACGCATTCACGGTGCCATGACCCTGCTGGGGTCGGCAACGCCGTCGGTCGAGAGCTATTATAATTCAACCAGCGGAAAGTATGGCCTTGTGGAGTTGATGACACGCTATGGCGATGTAAAGATGCCGGAGATGATAATTGCCGATACGAGGAGTTCGGGAAAGAAACAGAAAATCTCGACCCACTTCACTCCGCGGTTGCTTGATGCCGTCGGGGAGACACTGGCAAAGGGAGAGCAGGTCATCCTTTTTCAGAACAGACGTGGGTTCTCACCCTACCTGATGTGCCCCGACTGCGGATGGGTCCCGCGTTGTACCAACTGCTCGGTAAGCTATACCTATCATAAGAGTGCCGGTAAAATGATCTGTCACTACTGCGGCAGGAAAGAGGCGCTTCCCGGCGTATGCCCTGAATGCGGTTCTGCCTCTCTGATCACCAGGGGTTTCGGGACAGAGAAGATTGAAGAAGAGATAAGGCTGCTCTTTCCTTCAGCCACAGTGGCCAGAATGGATCAGGATACCACCAGGAAGCGTCATGCAGCCTCGGAGATTCTGTCTGACTTCGCCGGAGGCGCAACAGATATTCTCATAGGAACACAGATGATTTCCAAAGGTCTCGACTTTGAGAAACTGACACTGGTAGGGATACTTGATGCCGACAGCATGTTATGGTTCCCGGACTTCAGGGCTTTCGAAAGAAGCTTCCAGCTGATAGAACAGGTGAGCGGCAGGGCAGGACGCCGCGCACACAGAGGCAGGGTGATCATCCAGACTGCGGATCCCTCGCATATAATCCTCAGGCAGGCGCTGAAGCACGATTACAGGGCTATGTGCCGCACACAGCTTGAAGAACGCTCTTTATTCGGATATCCTCCCTTTACGAAAATAATCAGGATAGTGATCAGGCACCGCGATGCTGATGAGCTTGATATATCGGCGGCACGTCTTGCAGAAGGCCTTCGAGGACACCTCGGCAGCTATGTCCTGGGCCCTGAGTCCCCTGCTGTGATGAAGGTGCAGAAATGGTACATCAAAACATTACTGATCAAGATTGGCAAAGATCTTTCTGCATCAAAGGTCAAGGAGGTGATCCGCAAAGTCATGGAGGCTGAGCTGAAAATGCCGCGGTATGGAATGATAAGGATACATGCCGACGTGGATCCTCAGTAGGATCATGTGCTCATGCAATTGGAAAAGCTTGCTTAAACTGTCAAAGACATATCAGGATATGAGTCAAAAATCTGTTAACAGTATAAAGAATGCATTGATTGTGGCCATCATCATCATCTTTGCGAACGGCTGCAAAACATCACCTGAAGAACAACCTGCTCCGGCTGACCTGGTAAATCCGCTGATGGGTACTGATTCAGAATATCTTCTTTCGCACGGCAACACATACCCGGCAGTGGCCCTGCCCTTTGGAATGAACTTCTGGACGCCGCAGACACGCCGGAATGGCGACGGATGGTGTTATGCCTATGATGATCATAAGATTGTAGGGATAAAACAGACACATCAGCCCAGTCCCTGGATAAATGATTATGCTGCTTTCTCGCTTATGCCGGTGAGAGGCGGCAATAAGATATCTGAGGAACAGCGTGCATCATGGTTCTCGCATAAGTCCGAGGTGGCAAGACCCTACTGCTACAGTGTATACCTTGCCGATCATGATATAACGGCGGAGGTTACACCAACCGAGAGAGCATCGGTATTCAGGTTCACTTTTCCTGAAAGCGATTCTTCAGCCGTGGTCCTCGATGCCTTCGCCGGCGGATCAATGATAGAGGTCATTGCATCCGAAAGAAAAATCATCGGTTATTGCCGCAATAATCATGGCGGAGTGCCTGAAAATTTCCACAATTATTTCGTTGTAATCTTTGACCGTGACATTGATTTTTTCACTGTCCGGGTCGACGGCAAGCTGAAACAGGGAGCCACATCGTGCGAGGGCGATCACTGCGTGGCAGTGATAGGTTTCCGCACGCGCAGGGGAGAAAAGGTTACGGCAAGGGTGGCATCGTCGTTCATTTCCGGTGATCTCGCGTTTTCAAATCTTGAAAGGGAAATCGCAGGCCATGGCTTCGATGAGGTCAGAGACGCAGCCAGGAAGCGCTGGAATGAAGTGCTGGGCAGGATAATGGTCGAAGGAGGGACCGACGACCAGAAGCGAACATTCTATTCGACGTTATACCGGACGCTGCTGTTCCCGAGAATGTTTTACGAGTATGATAATGAAGGGAATATAGTTCATTACAGTCCGTATAACGGTGCAGTGCTGCCGGGAAGGCTCCTTACCGACAATGGTTTCTGGGACACATTCAGGGCTGCCATGCCATTTCTGACCCTGTTTTATCCGTCAGTAAGCTCACAGATAATGGAGGGTCTGGAGAATGCCTACCTCGAGAGTGGGTGGCTGCCCGAATGGGCAAGTCCCGGCCACCGCGACTGTATGATTGGAAGTAACTCTGCCTCTCTTATCGCGGATGCCTATCTTAAAGGTATAAGGGGTTATAATATAGACACTCTGTGGAGTGCCCTGGTGAAGAATACAAAAGGTCAGGGCCCCGTTCACTCTGTCGGGCGTTACGGCGCTGAATACTATAATGATCTCGGATATGTGCCATACGATGTCGGTATTAACGAGAACGTCGCCCGTACGCTTGAATACGCCTATGCCGACTGGTGTCTGTGGCAACTGGGCACTGCCCTTAACCGGCCACAGGAGGAGCTGAATCTCTTTGCCGGAAGATCAAAAAACTACAGGAATGTCTTTGACGGTGAGCGCCTGCTGATGAGAGGAAGGAACGCGGACGGAACGTTCGAGTCGCCTTTCAGCCCGTTTAAGTGGGGCGATGCATTTACTGAAGGTAATAGCTGGCATTATACATGGAGCGTGTTCCATGATGTGGCTGGTCTCGCAGAACTGATGGGAGGAACAACAAAGATGGCGCAGATGCTTGATTCAGTTTTTCTGGTACCGCCTGTCTTTGATGATTCGTATTACGGTTTTCCCATTCATGAGATACGTGAAATGCAGGTTATGAACATGGGTAACTATGCGCATGGCAACCAGCCGGTGCAGCATATGATATACCTGTATAACTACACACCGGAGCCATGGAAAGCGCAGATGAGGGTGAGAGAAGTTATGGATAAGCTTTACAACTACACTCCCGACGGTTACTGTGGTGACGAGGATAACGGTCAGACATCGGCATGGTACGTATTCAGTGCGCTCGGTTTTTACCCTGTGACACCCGGGACAGGTGAGTATGTCTTCGGTTCACCCCTGTTCAGGAAGGCAACGATAACATTTGAGGATGGCAGGAAACTGATAATAAATGCTTCGGGAAACGATAAGGAGAATTTCTATGTGGAAGGTGTTACTCTCAATAGTAAAAAAATCAATGTCAATTACATAACACATTCACAGTTACAGGCGGGAGGGAAACTGGAGTTCAGGATGCGCCCGACACCTGACAGAAGTCGTGGCACCCGGTCTGAGGCATATCCTTATTCCATGAGCACAGTAACCAGATATAAAGCAATGCAAAAAGTGAACCTCCCTGTCCCGACAAGTCGGGACACCCCTCCTTGAGAAGGAGGGGAGCTGTTGAATTTAAACAAATTACCGGCTCTCCCCCTTCCCAAAGGGGAGCGCCCGAAGGGGGAAGGGGTAGAAATTGGATCAGACCACACCTTTTATTATATTTATATCCTGAATCAGATTTATAGTCATAATAAACAAACGCACCACTATGTCACTTTCAGAAAAAATTGCAGGCGACCTGATGGTCGCTATGAAAGCACAGGACAAAGACAAGCTTGAAGCCCTCAGAGCTGCCAAAACCGCATTTATCCTTGCAAGATCCGAGAGAGGTTCAGATGCAGTTCTTACATCTGATGAGGAAATTAAAATCATTCAGAAACTGGTCAAGCAGAGGAAGGAATCAGCTGCTATTTACAGGGAACAGAATCGTCCCGACCTTTACGAAAAGGAGGAGACAGAAGCTGCTGTCCTGGAAGGATATCTCCCGGCCAAGATGAGCAATGAGGAGCTGACCGCAGCCCTGAAGGCAATAATAGCCCGTGTCGGAGCCAGGGCACCCTCAGACATGGGCAGGGTTATGGGAGCTGCCACAAAAGAACTTGCCGGAAAAGCTGACGGTAAAGATATTTCAGCCAAAGTAAAAGAACTTCTCGGTTAAACATTTAAACTTTTCAAAAATGAAACTTAAGTATTCGGGCAGAAACTGGATTTCAATTATCGGCGCCTTGATTGCATCTGTTAATCTTCTGCTGATAATTGTGCTGTTTATTATATCAACTATTTTCAATAAGAACGACACGTACCTGGGGTTGTTCATTTACATTATTTTGCCCGGATTTCTTTTGCTTGGGCTGGTAATGATACCGGTAGGAATTGCGATATCAAGAAAAAGGGCATTTGAAACATCTCAGGACGGGAAGAGGAAACTCCCTTCGGTTGACCTGAATAATCCCCGGCACAGACGTGCATTCATAATTTTTACCATGGTGACGGTAATTATTTTATTCTTTTCAACCTATGGAAGTTTCGAGGCGTACCATCTTACGGAGTCAGTGGCGTTCTGCGGGACTCTTTGCCATAAAGTAATGGAGCCAGAATATACTGCATACCAGAACTCAAGCCATGCCAACGTGGCATGCGTCGAATGTCATGTGGGGTCGGGGACATCGTGGTACGTAAAATCAAAGCTGTCAGGGTTGCATCAGGTTTATGCGGTGGCTACAAAAACTTATCCCACACCGATCGAGACTCCGCTTCATGATCTGCGCCCGGCAAGGGAAACATGCGAAAAATGCCATTGGCCTCAGAAGTTTTACTCGAGAAAACTTCGTTCTAACAAATACTATCTGGCAGATTCCCTTAATTCAGAATGGGACATTATTCTTCAGATGAAAACCGGACCTGAATACAGTGACCTTGGTTTCACTGAAGGAATACACTGGCACATTAATCCGGATGTCAATATTGAATATATTTCCGAAAACGACAAACGTGAGGTGATAACATATGTAAAGTATACCGATAAGTCCACTGGAGATACCATTATTTTCAAAAATCCCGATAACATTATATCTGACAGTACTATAGCAGCATCCACTACAAGGA
>Ga0208980_10002228_pt1 | contig 11761 bp, 5 predicted proteins | sample WetSurMetagenome_3_FD_187993 | JGI IMG/M metagenome (GOLD analysis project Ga0208980, IMG submission 187993) | Wetland microbial communities from Twitchell Island in the Sacramento Delta, sample from surface sediment Aug2011 Site A1 Bulk (version 2) | ecosystem: Environmental > Aquatic > Marine...
TCCAGTTACAAGTACTCCTATTGTATATGATGAAGAAGGAACTCAATTAGTATTAGATACCGATTACAAAGTATTTAAGAATTATGTGATAATGGATGTGGATGCATCTCCTTATGAGTATTTTATAACTTCTAATGCTGAAGAAGATCATTATAATGTAATGATCGTTTATTCAGGAGGTTATGAATCAGCTCAAGAAGATCCTATTCTTGAGAGTGCTTTAGCATTTCAAACGGTAGCTAACTATAATCGTAGAGCACATTTAGGAGTTGCGTTAATTACGGCTCAGAGTGGAGGATTTAGTGGAGGAGCAATTAGAATAGCTCCTGAAATGTTAGGGATAGATTCTAGTTTAGTTCAAGAAGCTAGAGAAATTTTATCTCCGTATGTGTATTATGGAAGTGCAGTGGATGTAAATGTATGAGGTGGCCTTCCAGTATATGGAATATAAACCTTACAGGTAGTTCAGGTAAATCTGCAGGCATGCCTGCAGGTCTACAAAAAATTAAGGAAAAAGTAAAAGAAGATCTTTCAGAAGTAGGATGGAAAAAATTTTATAATAGAGAATTATTTCCTGTATTTGGTAGTTTTTTAAAAAAACATGCGGAAGAACAGGCTTCATTACATTCAAAAACAGGACTTTTAGCCAAAAGTATTGTTATAGGAACTGGCGGTTTAGGAAGGGGTAAACAAGCTTTTAGAGTGGTAGTAAAAGGAGAGGCTGCTAATTATGCAAGAATTATAAATTGGGGAGGAATTATAAGAGCTAAAAAGAAATACTTAACAGTTCCTATAGGTGACAATATAGATGAGAATACAGGTGGAAAAGTTATAGGAATGAGACAGATTAAAAAAGGTGAAGGATTTACAATTAGTCAAAAAGAAGGTATGTTAGGTGGACATAAGATTGTGTATTTGAAAGGTGATGCAATAGAGAGACACGGTTTTAAAGCTTATGCACGACCTGGTAGAAAGTTTTCAGAAAGAATTAAGCCTGTATTTGAATTAGTTAAATTTATAAGAATTAAAGGTAATAATTGGGCCGAAACTGCTAGAGAAAATGCTACAGCATCGTTTAACGAATACGCAATTCAAAAGATTAAAGAGTTTATAAGTAGATAATGCCTACACAAACACAACGAGATAAATTAGTAGACGAATTACTTCGACGGATTAAATTTGTATTTGGGCAAAATACGAGAATTTATGCAGGTGACGGTGGGATATGGGGTGCATGGGGAAGAGAATTACCTTGTTTTCATTATTATGAAATGCCAGATAGTAGGAAATTAATTGGGAATGGATTATACGACATAATTCTTCCAATCCAATTGGAATATTTTGTTAAACTAACTAGAAAAGCTGGAGTGTTTGAAGAAGGAAGGGAAAAGTTACAGCAGGTACAAGCCGCAATAGAATTAGATGAAAGATTTACTATTCATACGAATGTAGATGACAATTCTAAGGCTATTAAGACAAATGAAGATATTTGTGTAGGATATGAAATGCGGACTTGTGAAATTGCAGAGATTTTAGAAAACACTTTAGGTGTTGGTTTAATTTATGAATTTAGATATGTAGACAAATTTTTAGGTTACGAACAGTTTCGACATTAACTTAATGTAGGAGTTTTAAAATGCCTCAATCCCCCAACACTGACAACTATGTTCTTGGTAAAGGCAGTCTGTTTTTTAATCCGCTAGTAAATGGATCTTACACTGGTGAAATGGCTCTAGGTAATGCTCCTGCACTTACCTTTTCACTAGCGATTGAAAAGTTAGATCACTTTAGTTCGCAAGCAGGTCTTCGTGCTAAGGACAAGACTGTAATTACTCAGGTAACACCAACTCTTAGCTTTACTCTTGACGAGATTAATCCTGACAATCTGAACTTATTGTTAATGGGTAGTAAAACTACAACTACTCAGACTGTTGGTCAGAAAGTAGAACAGGTTCTTACTGCTTCTTCTCCAGTAGAAGGTATTTATTATTCTACTGATCGCCGTAATATTGGTATTTGGAAGTTAATTTATAGTACACCTGTTGGAACTGGTTTTACAGCAGGTGAGACTATTACTGGTAGTACTTCTACAGATACAGCAGTAGTTCGTCGTGTAGTAGCAGGTTCTAATCTGTTATATCTTACTACTTTTAGTGGTACTACACCTTACTTCCAGGCTGGTGAGACTATTACTGGTGGTGCTTCTAGCACAACTGCGGTAATTTCAACTGTTCCGTATTTTGATGATTCAGATGCAGTTGTTACAGATGCAGCAGGTACTATTTTTTACGATGTAGGTGATGATTTTATTATCAATTCACCAGCTGGTTTAATCGGTATTGCTGAAGATTCTGATATTACTGCGGCTAACTGTGAATACACTATTGCGTATCCTACGGTTACTTACACAACGGTAACTGGTCTTGCTAATACTTCACTTGAAGGTATGGTAAGATTCGTGTCAGACAACCCCGAAGGCAATCAGATGGAGCTTCGTTGCTGGAAGGTTAGTTTACAGCCTGATGGTGACACCGCATTTATTGGTGATGATTGGGCAACACTCGGGTTTACTGGTGAGATTCTTAAGGATCAGAATGTTCACCCGACTGCTCCCTATATGCAGATTCTTGTGTACTGATAGCAGTATAGGAGTTGTATGACGGTAAACAGGGCAAGCTATAGCAGTGTACTAGCTTGCCCTGTTTCCTTGTCTACGACCCTGTTATAGGGCCACAGGGCCCTTTTCTTACTTAGCGTGTAGTAATTTTTAGGGGAAATTAAATGGCTGATTCAGGAAAAGTTCGTTTAAAGGATGCAGATTGGGAATCATTATTTCCAGGTACAGAATACACTATTGCTTCTACTACTTTTAGAATTAAACCTTTATCTCTAAAAGGGTTGGCATTTATTTCGACTAAATTTAGTCAGATAGGTGCTAAGATTGGGGCATTAAATTTTTCTATTTCAGATTTAGATTCTGAAAGTAGAAATATAACTTCTATTACGGAACTTATATCTACTGTATTAGAGGAAGCTCCTGAGGTTCTCTCGGAAATGACTGGACTTCACGAAGATGATATTAAATCTCTTCCTTTAGATGTAGTTGTAGATATGTTTAATGTGGCTTTAGATGTGAATCTAAATTCGCAAGAGGATTTAGTAAAAAACTTAAAGTCGCTGGGGGAGAAGTTCAACAGGTTTCTAGGGACAGAAGCAAAGCCAGAGCCCACTCCAGCGATAGACCCGGCGAGGGCTCGTCTATTGGTGAATTAGTTCAATTTTTGGTTAAACATAACCATAATTGGAGGGATATACAAGATTACACTCTCAGCGAAGTAGGAGTATTTGTTAGGGAAGCGATTAAGCAAGCCGATGCTGAGTGGAAGCAGGAAGTGTTGGCTTCTTGGCTTGGTTTTAATGCGGATGGAGAGGGGCTAAAATCTATTATAGGACTTAATGTTAAAGGGGCAGGCCCCAAATCTAAGCCTAGTGCAGCCCCTGGAGAAACAACTAAGGAATGGAAGCGACTAGCTAATGCTTTCTCTAAGTTGAGATAAAAATGGCAAGTAACATAGATCAAATTGTAAAAGTCGTATTTGAACTTACGAATCAAAGCGGTACTGCCGCAGCTCAAATAGTAGAAGGGGTCGATAAAATAATTCGATCTCTAGAACGATTAAATAAATCTGCAGGTAAAAAGTCTACAGACTCTATAGAAGCTTCCTTAAAAGCAGTAAGTGAATTTGCAGGTCCTGCAAAAACACAAGTAGATGCTCTTTCGGAAAGTTTTAAGAAATTAACTCGTAATGTTAATTCAGCTAAACAAGCTTTAGATGGTTTAACTGTTCCTAAAGGTGTTACTGCTGCTCTACAGGCTGTAGCAGCAGGTGTTGCTCAAGTAGCAGAAAAACCTAAATCAACCAGTAGAAAAAAAGCTGTTGCAGTTACTGATGTGGATGCATCTGTAGCTGGACAAAATGCAGACGCATTACGAGCTGAAGCGGCTGCTACTGAAGATTTAACTCAAAAGAAACAAGCAGGAGCACAAGCTAGTAAAGGTTCTAGAGCAGCTAAACAAGCAGAATCTCAAGCAGCTAAAGAGGCTGCTGCGGCTGCAAAAATTCAAGCAGAAGCAGAAAAAGAATTAGTTAAAGAACAGGAACGTCAGGCTGCGATTGCTTCGATTATTACTAAGAATAAAACAATTTTCTCCACAGAATCAGGAAAAGTAGAACAATTACGGAATGTAATTCTGGGTTACTCCAGAGCAATGCATGAGGGGACATTAAGCTCTGACGAATTATCTCTTGCTCAAAGAAAGATTAAAATTGCTTTTGATGATTTAGGAAGTGTTAATACAAGAGTTAATGCTGCTATAAGAGAATTAAGTAAAAATAATGTTCAAGCAGATGCTTCTGCTCAACAATTAGCATTAAGATTTACTTCTTTAGGACAAACTATATCTCAAACCAGATTATCAGTTGCAGATAAAGTTTTAACTGTTGATGAAGTAAATAAGCAAAAAGGTATTATTCAAAAAGCTGAGGACGATGTTAATAATTATTTAAGAACAGTTTTAAATGCAAATAAAGAATTAAGAAAAACAAGACTTGTAACTGACCAAGGTGTTAGTTATGAAAATCTTGGATTAAAAGGTGCAGAGTCATTATTAGTAGGTGTTCAAAAAGCAGGAGAAAAAGCATATAAATCTGTAAGTTTGTTAAGTGATGTAGAAATAAGAACAGATAGATATGATTTAATTGCTCCTGCATTACAAAGAGCAAATTTAGCCTCAGTATCTTTAGAAGGTAGATTAGCGTCTACTCTAGATATTAGCCCTGAAGTATCTGCATTTAAATCTAATTTACATACTATAGAAGCAGGATTACAAAGAACTCAAGAACGATTAGCAGCATTTAATACTAGGGTTTACAGCTCTCCAGAAAGTAGAGTTATTAAACCTTTAGATAAGAGTTCGTTAGAAGAATACCGAATTGAGGCTCAGTTACTTCAACGTGATTTAACTAACGGATTTAAATCTTTAAGAAAATTAGAAAATCCCTTTAAACAAGGAAGTGTTGATGCTTCTAAATACGAACAAGAGATTTCTAAACTACTTAATAGTTCTATACGATTAAGTAGTGAATTAGGTAACACTGGTAAAGCCATTTCCTCCCAAATTAAGAATTTGGGTACATATGGCGACGTTTGGCAGACTGTTAATAGAAATACTGGGTTACATATTAACTCGTTAGGAGATCTAACCGCATCTGCTAGTACAATCGGTAAAAGATTAGAAAAATCGTTAGAAGGCTTTGCTGCAAGAACTGGTAGTAGTGTATCTAATGTTAAGTTAATTTCTGAAGCAGTAAATGATCTTGAAGAGCAGATGATTCGCTTCAGATCAGGTGTTGTTACATGGAGTATTGGTCTTTTAATGATGTCAACTGCAATTGCAGCACCGTTCCAAGCTGCGATTAATATTTTGACTCAATTATCAGATAATTTAGCTCAAGCAGGTGCAATTACAGGTGCTACTGCTGATCAATTTGCAAAAATGCAGAAGGCTGCATTTGATATGGGACGTACTACAAGATTTACGTCCTTACAGGCTTCAGAAGCATTAGTTCAATTAGGTCGAAACGGTTTTGATGCTGTTGAGTCAATTTCGTTACTTCCTACGGCATTGCAATTAGCTCAAGCAGCAGCAATTGATTTTGGAAAGGCTACTGATATCGTAACTAATATCATGACAGCCTTTAATATGTCTGTTGAAGATTTTCCTCAAGCAGCAGATGTATTAACCAAAGCATTTACATCAAGTAACGCAACATTAGAGAACTTAGGATTTGCATTTACCTATGTAGGTTCGTTAGCTAAAGGTTTAGGGGCTGATTTTGATGATTTAATTGGTGCTTTAGCTAAATTACATGATGCTGGATTTAAGGGTACGATGGCAGGCACTGCATTACGCGGTGCTTTAGACGGATTATTTAATCCTACAAAACAAGAAGCAGAAATAATGGCTGATCTTTCAGCCAAATTAGGATTAATAGGATTTAACATAAGAAATGTTCAAGGAGATTTTGTTGGGTGGGTAGACATAATTAAACAATTGGAAAATGCTTCATTTAGCTCAGAACAAGCATTAAAACTTTTTGGACAAAGAGCTGGTCCGGGTATTGCTGCATTACTACAGATTGGATCTCAAGAATTAGATAGGTATTTAGGTACTTTAAAGAATTCTGAAGGCATAACAAAACGGCTTTCAGATGTAATGGAGAATACTTTAAAAGGTAATTTCTTAAAATTTACATCTGCTTTAGAAGGTTTAGGTGAAAATTTTGCTCGTAGTGTAGAACCTGCATTGAAATTAATTGCATCATTAGCAGGTGATTTAATCAATACATTTACAGATTTAAGAATGGCTTTAGGGCCAATTACGGTAGTATTTGATAATCTTTTAGGTGTATTAGTACCTTTAGCAGTTGCATTAGGAAGTCTGACATTCGCATGGTTCGTAATGATTGTGCCAGTTAGACAATTATCTAATGCTTTAAAATTATTAATCGGATCTGTTAAAACTGCTCAAGCTTCTTTATTAGGACTTCCTGAAGGAGCTAGAGCTACTGGAGTTGAATTAGCTAAATTATCCCATTTTAGACAACAAGCGGTTATCTTAACTAAAGAAATTGCTTTAATTGAAAAATCTCAAAATGCAAATTTAGCAGAAAATGTTGCTAAAGTAGAACTTTTAAAACAGAAATTACAAGATGTAAAAGCTCAATATGCAGGCATTACAACTTTAATTATTGAGAATACTGCAAAAGAAGCCGAGGCTGCTGCAATGGCGGCTGCTAGAGCTGAAGGATTAGATGCTGAGAGGACTAAAACTCTAGGAGCAGCAGCTCGTAATCAAGTCAGAATGTCTAATGTTCGTGTAGAGGGAGGTATTTTAGATAAGAACGGTAATCCTTTGTTCTATACTGCGGCACAAAATGCTTCTATAGAATTAAATAAAGGATTAGAAAAAGTTGCTAAAGATGCAGAAACTGCTGCTCTTCCTATAGGTCAACGTATAGGAAAAGGTATTCAAACCGGATTTAAGAAATTTATAAGTTCAGGATTATTCAGTACTTTTGCAGTATTTATGAGTTCATTCACTTCTGTTTTTGGAAGTGGGTTAGTACTTTTATCGGTAGCAATAGAACAATTAATTGCTTCTAATTTTAAATGGGCTAAGGTTATAGATGTTGTTAAAACTGCATTAAAAGGGCTATGGGATACCTTATTTAAAGAACATCCAATTATTGCTGCTATTACGATAGCTGTAACAGCTCTTACAGCAGCATATTATTTCTTTAAGAATACTACAGAAGAAGTAATTAGATCTTTAACTGCTGAAGGTGAAAAACTTATAGGATTAAGAGCAGAGTTGCAAAATGTTAGTGATACTTATGAATCATTAGCTCTTAAAAAGAAGCAATTTGAAGAAGCTGGAAAATTAGAAGAAGCAGGTGTTGCTGCTACTTTGAATCGTGGTTTAGTAGAGACTGCTCAACAATTAGAAGATGTATACCAAGGATTTATAAAATTAGGAGTATTTAAAGGAGGAGAAGTTTTATATGAAGTAAGAACCGAAGTAATAAATGGACAAGAAGTTCAACAATTGGTTGCAGTATTTCAGGACGGTACTGAAGCTGTTGTTGGTTTTCAGGATGCTGCAAATGCAGGATTTGTAGATTTAGCTAAGAATTTAAGATTAGTTAAATCTATAAAAGGAGTTGTGGATGAGGCTGTTAATCAAAATAATATTGATCAAGTAGATGCTTATTTAAATCGTATAATTGATACTCAAGCTGCTTTAGCAAGATTAGAGTTTTACTCAAAATCACAAAGAGATGTTAATACATTAGATGATTGGAAAAAAGCATTTGAAGCGCAAGGCACCACATGGAATAAATTTAAATTAGTTTTAGGTAATTTCTTTGATCTTAGTTTTACAAAAGGTGGCAGACAACTATATGATGCATCAAAAGATCAATTAAGTTTATATGGTAAATTAGTAGAACAACAAAGAGCATTAGCTCAGTTAAGGGCATTTGAATCAAAAGATTTAAATGCTCAGAGAGCATGGATTCAAGAAATTACTCAAGGTGATACTGCCAGAAGAATAGAATTAGAAAAACAATTAGCAGCAGGTAGAGCTTATACAGATCAATTAGAAAAACAAGTAAGATTAAATCGTTTAAATCGTGTAGGTGCAGATTTAGGTGCTTTAGGAGTAGCATTAGACGAATTAATTACTACTACTGATGAGAAAGCATCTAAATTAAGCGATATTTTAGAAAAGACTTTTGATTTTAATACTGAGAAAGTTACAAAACAATTTGAAAATATTAATTCATCATTAGAGCAAAGTTCATCTTTACTTGATGCTCAATATGAAAATGAAAAAGATAATTTAACTAAAACTTTTGATATTTTATATGTTTACGGAAAAGAAAAAGAGAATTTATTTAAGAAATTAAAAGGTGAAGGATATAAGTACGCATTAGAAGAATTTAAGACCACATATGCTTTCGAATTAAAGAAAGTCGCAATTGCTCAAGAAGCACTTTCTAAACAAGAAGCATTATATCAACAATATTATGTAAGTCAAACACGATATTTAAAATCTTTAGAGTCTCAGTATTCAGGTTTTGGTCAATATATGGCCAAAGCATTGTTACCAGCATTAAATGTTGATCAGCCATTAGTTCAATTAAATCAATTATTACCTAAAGATTCAGGAACTACTGCAGGTAATGAATTCCGTACTGCTTTTATTCAAGCAGTTTCTAAAAATGATTTAGGAGGAATTTACGAGGCATTACAACTTGAAGGAGCTTCTGAAGGTGTTGCTCAATTAAATCAGGAAATCAGTAAATTACCTGATAATATTAATAAATCTACAGATGCTACTAATAAATTTGCGGTAGCTACAGATGCAGTAACTGAGCATTATCAGAAAGGAGTTTTATTACGGAATAAACTTGACGAGCAAACTCTTCAATTTGCCAAAAAGATATATGAAGGAAGAATTAAAATTGAAGAAGGTATTCAAAAAGTATTATTCGATATAAGAAAGAAGTTTTCAGATAAATTCTTAGATTTAGAAAAGGATAGGATTGAATCTGAAAAAGAATTATTAAAAGAACTTTCGGATTTAAAATCATTTAAGCCTCCTAAGGTAGATAAATCTTTATTTGCTGAAGAAACTAATAATTTTAAAAAGATTACTCAAGAAGAATACAACAAGCTTTCTAAAGAAGGTCAGCGAGTTTATCGTTCTCAAGTTATAGATCAACAATACAGAGAATATCAGCTTAGAGTTAAAGAAACTGATAAATTTTACTCTCAGCAAATAAAATTAGGAGCTGAACTTAGGCAGGCTTATGCTCAAGATGATGTAGACGCATTTAATGAAGTTAAAAAGTCGATTATTGAGTTCGTAAAGGATGCTAAGAAGGCTGCAGAAGATAATAAGATAGATATAAAGACTTTAGGATTAGATAGTTTATTATCTAATACTAAAAATTTAAGTAATGAACTTAAAACTAGATTAGGTGAAGATTATAAGGATGTAGGTGAGACATTCCAAGATGCGATAAATAAATCTATTAAGAAAACTGAAAATCTTACTAATGCGTTATTTTTAGTTGATACTGCACTTACTTCTGCATTTAGTGAAAAGGGAATTTTACAAGGGTTTGTAACTCAGTTAGGTGAAGTTACAAGATCTGTTAAGGAAGCAGCCGATAATCTTAAAGGATTAATGGAAGTTTTAACTAAATTACAAGCAAATAGAGATTCATTAAGAGGATTAGAAAAACAAGGTAAATCATTAGATACCTTAACTCAATCTTCACAACGATTAGGAGAAGTAACGGGATTATTTGAGAACTTAAATACGGCTATTGAAGCTTATAGGGATAATCCTACAGACGAAACTTCTGCAGTAATTACCGCAGGATTAAATAAGTTATCGAACTTAACTCCGTCACTAGATAAATTTTTAGTAAGTCTTTCAGGGATAGAAGGAATAGATCAAGCTAAAATTACTAGTTTAAGTGAGGCTTTACAATTATTAAGTTCTATTAAACCTCAAGATTTTACAGATTTAGCAGGTAAATCTAAAGATAAGAAAGATGCAATCAATAAATTATTAGGAGATGTCCTTAACTACTATTCGTTGGTTAGAAAGGCTGCAACTTCATTAGATGAAGATATTAAGAAAGTAAAGCCTACTCTTCAGGAAGGTTTTGATAAATCTATTGAAAAATTAAAAGGTGTTATTTTAACTGAAATTCCTCAAGCATTATCTGCATTAAATGTTCAGTTAAGTCAGATGCATGATCTGACTATTAATACTAATCCTGCTAAAGCAGCATTGGATGTAGTTAAAAGTACGTTAGTAGATATTTTAAAACTTAAATCACAAGTAGAAGGGAAACCTGCTCCAAATATAGACACAAATACACCTGCTACTCCTGTTCCTACAGTTGCTTCTACAGCTACTACTCCTGTGGTACAAGCTCAAGTAACAGCAACGTATAAGCCTGGTAGTTCACCAGAAGAGTTAATAAATAAATCTCAGCAACAAGTTAAACCTATTGAAGTTCCTGTTCAGTTTAAAGGTGTTAAAGAATACGAAGAATGGTACACTGAATTTGTTCAGCAATATGGAGAATTACCAGATTTATCATTAGCTAGTAAATATGATTATCAGAAGGCTTTATCAGCAGGTGTTAAACCTTCTCGTGTAGAAGATGGAACTTACCATTGGCCGAGTAAAACTCCTGCAGGTGAATGGTTAAAACTAGAAGGACATCCTACTCGTTGGATGGAAGAAGTATCTCAAGCTTCTCAAAAAGCTGGGGATGCTTTACAAACTAATGTAGGTGATACTTTAACTGATCTTAAGACTAAGTTTGAAGAAAGATTAAGTTTAGTTTTTGATGTTACTCAAGCTACTACGGCTTTAGATATTGTTATTGCTAAATTAAAAGAAATTGTAGAATGGGTTAAATTAATAGGTAAAACACCTATTCAAGTTAATCAGCAAATAATTCAAGAAGTAGGTGCTACCGAAACTCAGCCAGGTATTGAAGGCAGAGCAATTATTAATGCATCTGTTGAACCTGTATTAGATAAACCTCAGTTAAATAAAACCATAGAAAAGGCTTCCACACAATTAAAATCTAAACCAGTAAATCTCGCTGTTACTACTGATGATAAAACTCTTTCAAATTATGAGGATATAGTAAAAGAAGTTAATCGTCAGCAAGAAAAATCAGGTAATAGACAATTAGATATTGCAAAGATAAGTAAGCAGATTAATGCTTTAGGATTAACTCATAATCAAATTGTTGCTGAGCAAAATAAATTATTAGAAGAACAAGGTCAAAATTTAAGATTTGAACCTTTCTTTGTAGCTAAAGGAAAATCGTATCAAGAGCAACTTGATGCGATGATGGATTATAATATTCGTAATACTGAAGGATTTAAAATTCCTGTAGAGTATGATTTTAAAAAATTGGTAGAACCTACTTTTGATGTTAGAGATTTTAATGTTCCAATTATATCTGAATGGAAACTTACTCCAGAACAGTTATTAAAAGAACAGGATATTAAAGATTTTAAAGTTCCTGTTTTATCAGAATGGAAACTAACTCCTGATCAATTATTAGGAGAAGAAGCTTTACCTAAAGTAGATCTA
>Ga0208980_10002229_pt1 | contig 11755 bp, 6 predicted proteins | sample WetSurMetagenome_3_FD_187993 | JGI IMG/M metagenome (GOLD analysis project Ga0208980, IMG submission 187993) | Wetland microbial communities from Twitchell Island in the Sacramento Delta, sample from surface sediment Aug2011 Site A1 Bulk (version 2) | ecosystem: Environmental > Aquatic > Marine...
CAACTGTACTTTCTTTAACAGGGATCCCTGTTCCCGCTCACATGCAGGGTATTCCCTTTCTGGGTGATCAGCAGGGTGAACCAAGAGATGCTGCTTTTGCCGCACGCGACAGGGTGGATGAATCGTATGACATGATCCGCTCAGTGCGTACAAAAGATTATCTATACATCCGCAACTATTATCCGAATGAACCATTTCCTATTTGGGTGCCTTATCTTAGCAATATGCCAATATACAAGGAAATGCTGCGTCTTGATGCTGAAGGCAAATTAACTGGTCCACAAAAAAGCTGGTTTGCATACTCCCGTCCGCCTGAAGAACTGTATGACGTTAAAAAAGACCCGTACCAGATAAAAAACCTGGCAAATGACCCCTCTTTGAAGCTGGTCCTTGCAGATCTTCGAAAACGACAGAAGGAATGGACACTTGAAACGGGAGACATGGGGCATATGAACGAACCTGAGATGATAGAACAGATGTGGCCAGGGGGAAAACAACCGGTTACAGATGTACCGTATTTTATAATTAATTCCAGGGAGGACCGTTCATCAAAGAATTACAGGGCCGGGGGGATATATTCATCTCCAATGACCCTGAGCTTTTATTGTCCAACTCATGGAGCCTCAATAGTGTATACCTTCGAAGAAAAAGATAATCCTCACTGGTTGCTATTCAACGGACCGCTTCACCTGAATCCGGGAAGTTATAATATCCGTGTCAAGGCAGTCAGATATGGATATAAGGAAAGTGATGAGCTTAAAGGTACATTTGAGATAAAATAATCTCCTATCCAATATGCAGTCTCCGGATTACAATATAAAATATCCTCCTTCTGACAGGATTCTCTCCCTGAAAGATAAAACACTTAATTCTATAAGATATTTGTCCCTTGAACAGGCTAAGATCATTACCCGGATTTATGAGCAAAATGAGAAACTCCCTGTAATACTGAAACGTGCGAAGGCACTGGCTCAATCACTAATTGAAATGCCCATTGCAATTGATCCGGAGGAACTTATCGTTGGCAACAGGACTCCCGATATCAGGGCTGGTGTAGTATTTCCCGAAGCAGGTATTTCATGGTTGTCAAATGAAATTGATTCGCTGCCTCTGAGATCGCAGGATCCCTTTCATGTAAAACAGGAAGATATAAAGTGCTTTAAAGAAATCATCGAACCATACTGGCGAGGAAAAACCCTGGAAGATGATATTTACAGGTCTTTTGGAAAAGAGATATCTGACATCGAAAAAGTTGTCAAGATAAATCAGAAGGATCACGCACAGGGCCATATTTGTCCCAAGGTTGAAGACTGGCTCCATTACGGACCGTCCGGACTCCTGAGAATCTCTGAAGATAAGCTCCGTACAGCATCTGGCGGGCAGAAAGTTTTTTATGAAAGCGTCTCAATTACACTTAGAGCAGCTTGCATATTCATTCAACGGTTTGGAGTACTTGCATCCCAGATGGCAAATACTCAGGAAGATGAATCATTGAAAAGGAATCTCGAAGAAATTTCTGAAGTGTGTAAAAGTCTCTCAGGCAATTCCCCTTCAACCTTCAGGGAAGCCCTTCAATCTGTGTGGTTCTTGTTTGTCATTCTGCACATGGAATCAAATGCATCATCTTTTTCTCCGGGAAGGATGGATCAGTACTTATATCCGTTCTTTTGTGCTGATCTGAATTCCGGCAAACTGGATCTCTCAGGAGCCCAGGAACTTCTTGATGCATTGTTTATAAAATTCAATCATGTTGTTTACATGCGCAATGCACACAGTGCTAAATACTTCGCAGGATTTCCGATCGGTTTTAATGTGACCATTGGAGGGCAAAACAGGAACGGGAATGATGCCACAAATGAACTTTCCTACCTTTTCCTTATGGCTCAGGATCATATAAGATTTCCACAGCCAAATCTCACTGCCCGGTTACACAAAGGATCTCCCGCTGAATTTCTTAACGAATGCAGCCGCATCATCGGGCTGGGTACAGGTATGCCTCAGATTGTAAATGATGAAAGCATTATTCCGGCTCTTGAATCAGCAGGCATCAGCCGGGAAGATCGCATAGACTATGTACTGGTCGGTTGCGTAGAATTAAGTACTCAGGGAAATTATCTGGGGTGGAGTGATGCTGCCATGTTCAACCTGGTAAAAGTTCTGGAACTGACCTTAAATGGAGGTAAATGCCTGATCTCAGGAAAACAGATCGGAGTAAATACAGGTTTACTTAATGATTATGCGGATTACAATGATTTTGAGGTTGCCTATGGGAGGCAGATAGATTTCTTCATAGAGAAAATGATCAGGGCATGCGAAGTAGTCGAAAAAAGTCATCAGGTCCATCTGCCTTCTCCTTTTTTATCATCAGTTATTGATGACTGTTTATTGTCCGGAACTGATGTGACAGCCGGTGGCGCAAGGTATAATCTTTCAGGAATTCAGGCTATCCAGGTTGCAAACCTTGCCGACAGTATGGCTGTTCTGAAAAAACTTGTATTTGAAGACAGAGCTATAGAAAAGAAGACTTTGCTGAAAGCCCTGATTAATAATTTTAAAGATGATGAACCTCTCAGGCAGGTTTGCATAAATCATGTATCGAAATATGGGAATGACATAGCCTGGGTGGATGAGTTAGGATCTAAATGGATAACATATTTTGCCGAAAGACTTAAGTTATATAAAAATTACAGGAGTGGTGCCTACCATATGGGACTTTATACAGTCTCCGCTCATATCCCTATGGGAGGGAATGTAGGATCAACACCTGACGGAAGACTGGCCGGGACTCCTCTTGCCGATGGTGGTTTATCTCCTATGTATGGTCGTGATAAACAGGGACCAACTGCAGTACTGAATTCAGTTTCACGAATTCCATCCCGCTTTGCAAGCAATGGAACTTTACTGAATTTGAAATTCATGCCTTCTGTTTTCAGGAATGAGTATGACAGGGAAAAATTCACATTACTTCTCAGGAGCTTTATTTATCTGCCGATTCATCATGTCCAGTTCAATGTTATCGCGAATGAGGAATTGATAAAGGCAAAGGCTGATCCTGAGTCGTATAAAGACCTGACAATAAGGGTTGCAGGTTACACAGCTTACTTTGTCGAATTAGCCGGCGAACTTCAGGATGAAATAATTAAAAGGACAACACATGGTGATTATACATGATAAAGAGGGTTTTGTTCTAAAGATAAAACGATTCTCGCTTCATGATGGTCCGGGTATCCGTACTTCCGTTTTTTTAAAAGGATGCCCGTTGAATTGTATTTGGTGCCATAGTCCTGAAGGTATAAGCCAGGATATTTCAATCTGGTATAACAGGAATATTTGCATTTTATGCGGAAAGTGTGTTCAGGTATGTCCGGAAAAAGCTTTGGAGTTGATTCAAGGTAAGGAACCATATATCCATATTGACAGGGAATTATGCAAAGTATCAGGGGAATGCGTAACGACCTGCCCTTCAAATGCTTTACAGTATACAGGGTATAAAAGTTCTGTTTCCGGAATAATTAATGAAATTGAAAAGGATGTCACATATTATCTTGCTTCCGGTGGTGGTATTACTCTTTCTGGAGGGGAGCCACTCTATCAGCCCGAATTTGTAAAAGAGATTCTTGAAGAATGCAGAAAAAGAATGATTCATACAGCAATAGAAACTTCATTGTTTTGTGAAAAGGACACGCTGGCTCTCATTTCTTCCTTAGTGGATTTATTTATAGTTGATTTAAAGATTTTTGATTCAGACAGGCATAAATATTATACAGGGAAGGTAAATGAGACTATAAAAGAAAATTTTCACTACATTGCATCGCAGGAGAAAGATATTCTTGTCAGGATACCTTTGATTGACAATATTACCAACACAAAAGAGAATATAACAGCTATAACGGACTTTGTTCATGGAACGAGAAAGGATATTAAGATTGAAATGATCAATTTTAATCCTCTAACCGAAAACAACTATAAAAAACTGGGTATTCCATTTTTACTTAAATAATATAAAGTGATGTCAGATTTCCACAATTCATTTTCACCCTTGCGCCGTTGCGTCATTGTACCCTTGTGCCTTTCAAATTTTATCCCTGCGCTTCAATCTCAGCCACCTCAACGCCCTAATATAGTGTATATTATGAGCGACGACCATGCGTATCAGGCAATCAGCGCCTATGGAGGACCGCTTAAGGATCTGGCACCAACCCCAAATATTGACAGGATAGCCAGTAATGGGATGAGGTTTAACCGCTGTCTGGTTACCAATTCAATTTCCGGGCCATGCAGGGCCGTAGTATTAACCGGCAAATACAGCCATCTTAATGGTTTTGTAAAGAATGAAGGGCAGGCTCCTTTTGACGGATCACAGCAGACATTCCCTAAACTGCTGCAGGCAGCAGGTTATAACACCGCTATAATAGGTAAATGGCACCTCGGTTCAAACCCGACCGGCTTTGATCACTGGGAAATACTGCCTGGACAGGGTGTCTATTACAATCCTGATTTCATTGACAAGAATGGTAAACACGTTGAAAACGGATACGTTACTGAAATAATTACTGATAAAAGTATTAAATGGTTAAATGATGTAAAAAACTCGGGCAAACCTTTTTTGCTAATGATGCACCATAAAGCTCCCCACCGTGAATGGCAGCCTGGACCTAATGAATTGTCTCTTTATAAAAATATTACTTTCCCGGAACCATCAACGCTATTTGATGATTATGCAAACCGGGGGACAGCGGAAAAGACTCAGGACATGACTATATCCAAAACGATGAGGATAGAAGAGGATCTCAAGATGTACAGGGATAAGTCAAAGATGAAAACTACAGGTCTCGGCCGTATGAATCCTGATCAGTTGAAAGCCTGGGATAATGTTTATGATCCGATTATCAGACATTTCTATGAGGCAAACCTGTCGGGCGATGAGCTTGTGCGTTTTAAATATCAGCGCTATATGCAGGATTACCTTGCCTGTATTGCTGCTGTTGATAAGAGCGTAGGTGAGGTACTTGACTTTCTAAAGGCAAACGGACTCGATAAAAATACAATAGTTATTTATGCATCCGATCAGGGGTTTTACCTTGGCGAGCATGGCTGGTTCGATAAGCGCTGGATGTTTGAGGAATCATACAGGACACCACTGCTCATTCAGTGGCCGGGGACAACAAAGCCCGGAAGTGTAAACACAGATATGGTTTCAAATATTGATTTTGCAGAGACCATTCTCGATATGGCAGGAGTTAAGGTACCTTCAGATATGCAAGGTGTGAGTATGGTCCCTGTACTAAAAGGGAAAACACCTGCAAACTGGAGAAAGGAACATTATTACCATTACTATGAATATCCTGGTTCTCATATGGTAAAGCGCCATTATGGTATGAGTACCGAGCGGTATAAGCTAATCCATTATTATTATGATATTGATGAATGGGAGCTCTATGATCTTAAAACAGATCCGCAGGAGATGAAAAATGTATATAACGATCCTGCTTATGCAAGTGTAAAGGCTGACCTTCATAAAAGGCTTACTAAACTGATGGTAAAATACCAGGACAGTGATGAGTCTGCAAAATCATTTCTGCCTAAAAAGTAAAATAGATCTTTCTTAATTAACTGTCATTGCGAGGAGTCCCGATATCGGGACGACGAAGCAATCTCACCGTTTATCCCGTATCTTATTGATATAGTGGTTTCCCCGCGCAGCAATTCTTGAATTTTTTCCCGCTGCCGCAGGGACAGGGATCATTTCTTTCGGGGAGTATCGGCTTAACAACCTGATTTTCTTTATTTCTGATCCATTGCATCACATTTGCCGGGGCTCTTTTAGCCTTCAGTTCTTTAGCCATGTATTCCATATAAGGTTCAACATGCTTGAAGAATTTCTTATAGCCATCGCACAGGTAATTAAGACCCGGTTGACCATCCGGAGATTTAAGGAATCTGTGTTTAGGACATTCGCCGTGACAGGCATAGCGTACATCGCATAAAAGGCAATAGCGTGGCAGTTTATTACGCTTATTAATTCCGAAATCAAACTGGCGTTGAGATTTTACCATTTCGATAATTGGAGTCTCCGATATGTTTCCAAGAAAATATTCTGGATATACATAATGATCGCATGAAAAAAGATCGCCGTTATGTTCCATCACAAGAGCGTCTCCGCATGTTTCACAAAAAACGCATATGCCTGGCATTTCACCAACATAATTTGCCAGTGTGGCATCGAATATCTGTACATAATACCTGGCAACATCATTCCTGACCCATTCATTAAATATGGTTATCAGGAATTTTCCAAAATCGGCACCATTAACTGACCATTCTGTAACTCTGGCATCTCCGGTATAATCAGGACCAACAAGATCCAGATTTCCCGGTTCAGGATCATGAACAGATCTTTCCACTACCGGCAGAAACTGTATGAATCCGCTGCCAATGCGTTTCAGGAACCTGTAAGTTTCTGAAGCATATTTAACATTGTAGTTGTTTACGACACTCAGAGTATTAAACTCAACCTTGTTCTTATGAAGTAGTTCAATACCCTTCATTGCCCTTTTAAAAGTTGGTCCGCCGGCATTAGTCTTCCTGTAATAATCATGATTATGTTCCTCACCATCAATCGAAATACCAACAAGTATGTTGTTGTCAGTAAAGAACTTACACCAGTCATCATTCAGCCGCGTGCCATTTGTCTGAAAAGCATTTTCAATTTTTTTACCTCCAGAGTATTTCTTTTGCAGATCAATGACTTTTTTAAAATAATCCAGCCCCAGCAAGGTTGGTTCACCTCCCTGCCAGGTGAATGTCACAACCGGTATTTGCTGAGCTTCGATATATTGCTTAACAAAATTTTCAAGAAGATCCTCCTTCAACCGGAAATCGTTTTTTCCCGGAAAAAGTTTACTTTTTTCAAGATAGTAACAATAGGTACAGTTCAGGTTGCAAACAGGACCAGTAGGCTTTACCATCACATTGAATGCGTTGGGACGGTTGAGTTTTAATGCATCTGTAAAAAGAATATCCATACGAGGTAATTCAGGAACATTTAATGAATGGCAAATTTATGCTAATTTGTATTAATCACTGAATAAAACATCTTTTTGACAAAAAATAATTACGAACTTTAACTTTTAATTCTTTCTATTTTATCAAAAGTAAAAACGGATACTAATGAATAGCCGGCAAATTGTACTCGCATCGCGACCAAAAGGTCTGCCAGGATATGAGAATTTCAGGTTTGAAAATAAGGTATTGGCAGATATAATAGAAGATGAAGTACTTCTTAAAGCTTCCTTTATTTCTGTTGATCCTTATATGCGTGGCCGTATGAACGATGTAAAGTCATATGCATCATCATTCCAGGTGGATCAACCTATTGCCGGAGGTGTTATTGCAGAGGTAATTGACAGCAAAAGCAAATCATTTGCAAAAAGTGATTTTGTATTGGGGAACCTCCCATGGGCAACATATTCTATTGAAAAGGGAGAAAATCTCCGTAAAATTGATACTTCAGTCGCACCTGCCAGTTATTACCTTGGCATACTTGGAATGCCTGGCTTAACTGCCTATTTTGGCATAATGGATATAGGGAAACCCAAAACTGGAGAAACAGTTCTTATAAGCGGAGCAGCAGGCGCTGTTGGTCTCGTTGCAGGCCAGATTGCGAAGTTACAGGGAGCATATGTTGTCGGAATTGCCGGTTCGGATGAGAAATGTAACCTTATTAAGGAACAGTTTTCTTTTGATGACGCTATAAATTACAATACATCAAGGATCCTGAAGAAATCTATTGCTGCAGCCTGCCCAAATGGTGTGGATATTTACTTTGATAATGTAGGGGGAAAAATTACTGATGCCGCCATTCTGAATCTGAATTTTCATTCAAGAATAGTCCTCTGCGGACAAATTTCACTTTATAATAATACGGAGATACCTGTGGGACCAGCGATCCTGCCCAGATTGCTTACGCGCAGCGTTATGCTTCAGGGATTTATTGTGAGCAACTACAGCAACCGGTTCAATCAAGGATTAGAATATCTGGCAAAATGGCTGGGTGAAGGAAAACTTAAATATACCGAGACAATAATATCGGGTTTCGATAATCTGCCCGAAGCATTCCTTGGACTGTTCAGCGGAATAAACAAAGGTAAAATGATAGTAAAAATATAGTGCGGAATATTGTTTAAATTTGACTATGATTAGTCCACTAATTATTGCCAGGGTATTATACCTTTATGTTCAAAACTGCATTTTATGAAAAGAAGAAAATTTATTAAAATGAGTTCTGTTGGTTCGGCAGCATTGGCTACTTCTTTCTATCTGCCTTCTGTTCAAACTGCTGACAAGCTCAAAGTCGGTCTGATTGGAGCCGGCTGGTATGGAATGGTTGATATAAAAGCTGCGCTTAAAATTGGTGGTGTTGATGTTATAGGTATTTGTGATGTCGATTCTGATCATCTGAACAGCAGTGCTGATGAAATTGAAAAGCTGCAGGGAAGCAGGCCTAAGACATTCAAATATTACCAGGATTTGCTCGATATGAAGGGCCTGCAGGCGGTTTTCATCGGAACAATGCCTCACTGGCATGCGTTACAATTTATTGCAGCATGCGAAAAAGGATTTGATATTTATTGTGAAAAACCTCTTGCATATGATATCAGGGAAGGAATTGCGATGGTAAATGCCGCAAACAAAACCGGGAATATTGTGCAGATAGGCTTCCAGCGACGCCAGAGCGGAGCATTTACAAAAGCAAAGGAGTTTATTGAGGCAGGAAGGATAGGAAATGTTCATCAGATCACAGCCCAGATTCACTATAATCCTGGTCCCCAGGACAATAAGATACAACCTCCACCTCCTGCCCTGGACTGGGAGGAGTGGTGCGGCCCTGCTCCGAAACTTGATTACAGGCCTAATATCGGCCATAAGGCATGGCGGCTTGAGAAGGAATACGGAAATGGCCATCTTGTCGATTGGGGAATCCATCACATTGACATAATACGTAAGATAATGGGAGAGGGGATGCCATCTGAATTCTACACAAGAGGCGGTATATATGAATTCAAAGACAAGATTACAACACCGGATACTTTAACTTCAAACATGGCTTTCAATAAAGCCCCGGTGCTGTGGCAGCATCGTTTCTGGGGCACTGGAGATGTAACCAGGGAATTTAATAATGGTATTTTCTTCTATGGAGATAAAGCAACCATGTTTGCAGAAGATTCAAAAATAACAATATTTCCAACCGGAAGAGATGCAAAAAAGGAAGAGCTCTCCATCCCGTCACCTCTGATGCAGGAAAATCATGTCGAAAACTTTCTGAAAGCGGTAAAAAGCAAAGATAAAAAGATGATCAGCTGCACTCCGGAAGATGCTTTTCAGTCGACAGCTACTGTTCAACTTGCTATGATCTCATATTATACAGGAACTACGGTGAAATGGGATCAGCAGAAGAAAGAAATAGTTGGAAATCCCGAAGCATCAAAGTTATTAAAGAGAGATTACCGGGGAAAACATATACATCCTTAACCTGAGCATTTCAATTTTTCTCAACCTGCAATACCTCTGCCGACTTTTTTAGTTGCCTTAAACTTACTCTTTCGCGAAGAGATTACATTTTGTGCAACATTATCCGGTAAAATCCGTTTAATATCTGGTTAGTCTGCAAAAACTAAAACAATAGAGTTAAGAGTATTTACTAAGGAGATATTATGTAAACAAAATGAAATCTTGCTTCATTTTTTTATTTTTCCTGTTTATCTCACTAAGTCTTGCCGGGCAAAATTGTAATATTCTGTCCAAAGCCAATAATATTCTGCCTGACAAGTTATGCTCCCCGGTATCCGTAAACTGGCAGGTAAGCTACACTGGAGTTAATAATGCTGGTACGAATGTCCAGATTCAATATGACTGGGATGATGGTACTTCGCAAATGGTAACTGCTGCAAGTACAGGAGCCGGTAATTTTCAGACCAGTGCAAAACATACTTATACCTCAATTGGTGATAAATGTAATTACGCACCTAAGGCTACCCTGGTTGTTAATGGAGTAGTATGCACTTCCTCGACTCAGCAACAAATTGTAACAGTCTGGGACGATGATGATCATAATGGTGGCCATATGCACATAAATCCAACTGTTTATCCTATCTGTTTTGGTAATGGGGCCAATGTCAGGTTCCAGGATTTAACACAATTTAATTGTGTACCACCACAGGAGAGAGATGTACCTAATCTGTATACCAGATGGATAAGGTGGATTTATGGAACAGATATTACGATGACCGGCACTCCCGTTACAATAAATGGAACAATCAGGACATTCCCGTATTCTGCCCCGGTAATTACTCTTCCGGGTCCTGTAACAGGTTCCGGAGTGTATTCCGAAATTATTAATGTAGCCAATGACAAACTCATTGGTCAATATTTCCAGGTAACATTGCATAACTGGAATTATTGTAATCCATATGACGACCCTAATATTCCGGGGCTGCCAGCAGATCCTGTGAACGGCGATCATCCACCGGTTGTTACTACTGCCATAATACTTATTGTCCCTTATCCTGATGCAACAATAACTCCTGTTGATACATTATGTGTAGATAACGATCCGGTTACCTTGACGGCACATGACCCTGGCGGAACCTGGTCGGGTCCGGGAGTAACAGGTAATAAGTTTAATCCTGCAGTTGCAGGAACCGGAAATCATATAATCAAATATGAAATAACAGATCGCAATGGCTGTAAAGATGCTGACCAGATTACTGTTACCGTCATGCCGCTACCCGTTGCTAATATTAATCCTGTCAAAACACTTTATGTTAATGATCCACCGGTTGTATTAACCGCATCACCTCCCGGAGGAACATTTACAGGAAACGGTGTAACCAATAATATGTTTGATCCGGCCTTATCCGGTTTAGGGATACATGTTATCAACTATCAAACCCTACCTGATAAATTCGGGTGTTCGGGAACAGATACTGTTCATATAAAGGTTATTATGCCACCGGCACCAATAGCCAATTTTAAACCTGACACGGTAGGGTGTTCTCCATTATCTGTCGAATTTAAAAATCTGAGCATATCAGGGGAAACATATATGTGGGATTTCGGTGATAAGTCATTTTCATCTGAAAAAAATCCATCCCACACTTATTATATGCCTGGTGATTATATTGTGAAACTGACTGTTACAAATATCGCAGGGCAATCATCACATACCGGTTTAATTAAAGTTTATCAGAATCCGACTGCTCTTTTCAATGTCTATCCGACGAACATTATTAATAATTCGCAGGTAGTTGTATTTACGAATTTTTCATTCTATGGAGAATCCTATCTGTGGAATTTTGGAGATGGAAAGACATCAACAGAGATGAATCCATGGCATAAATATGAATCTGAGGGAACATATGAAATCAGCCTGATAGCCACCTCAAAAGAGGGATGCATTGATTCAATGAGATACGAATCACCGGTAATTGTGGAGTTTAAAACAGGTGATATTAAATTTCCAAACTGCTTCAGATGGAACCTGACCGGACCAACAGGAGGATACTGGAATGATAATCAAATAGATGACAATATATTCAGACCCTTTTTCGTAAATGTAACCAGTTATAAGCTGCAGATCTTTAATCGCTGGGGAGTCTTAATCTATGAAAGCTCCGATCTTCATAAAGGCTGGGATGGATATTTCGGAAATGGCAATCTGGCTGTGCAGGGTGTTTATGTGTATAAAGCTACCGGT
>Ga0208980_10002230_pt1 | contig 11751 bp, 9 predicted proteins | sample WetSurMetagenome_3_FD_187993 | JGI IMG/M metagenome (GOLD analysis project Ga0208980, IMG submission 187993) | Wetland microbial communities from Twitchell Island in the Sacramento Delta, sample from surface sediment Aug2011 Site A1 Bulk (version 2) | ecosystem: Environmental > Aquatic > Marine...
TCCACCGAGTTAAAAGCGTAGTGCCCTGCTGTTCCCATATTCGGAAAGAGTCCGTCCTTCATTCTTTTAACCTGAGTATCAAGCACATCTCCATACAGTGCAAGTTTATGGCGCGCGAGCGCAATACCGGGAAGTGAAATAAAGGTATCCCTTCCCCATGATCCGAACCATGGATAACCGGCTATAAGAAAAGTCTTGCCCCCCCTCTTTTCAACAAACTGCTGCGCCGCATTTCTTAAACAATGAATGAAGCTGTCACGCGGGATCTTACTTGAAGTTGCCTTTGTGAACTTTGCCAGCAGACCGCTGGTCTTTTCCTCCTTTGTCGACGCCGAAAAGATGATAACATCACCCTGCTTGGCTGTCAGCTCAAAAAAACCGGGGGTAAAAAGATCCTCTGAATAATCATAGCCTCTCTTTTGCTCCTCAGGATATTCAACTCCCAGATACCAGTCTGGAACATGAACAAACTCAGCCTTCCTGGAGAACTGCATATTCAGCCAGGGAAAGCCTTCATACAATTTCGATTTAATACCGTTTTCAACAAAATCTATCTTGGTATTGGCATCAAGGTTGGCATGAGTAAGCTGATGGATGCTTCTGAAGGCAAGAAAAGGTCTGACCTGAAGCTTCATGGGTTCGGGAGCCTCAAGAATAGTAACCCTCAGAAGAAATTGCTCCTCATAATGAACAAGAAGCCTTTCCTGCTTCAGAATTACACCGCCAACCCGGTATACCCTGGAAGGGATGGTATCCGTGTTAAAATCCTCTATATACTTATGCCCCTTGGGATTGAAATAATCGCCTTTATATTTGCGCAAACCCGTATTAAAGCTCTTATCACCATACACTACAGTAACATCAAGTGATGAAAGAAGGACATACCTGTCTCCTCCGAATTCATCTACCGGACATACGAGCAATCCGTGATACTTTCTTGTATTGCATCCGACTATCGTTGTTGAGGAATATGAGCCTGCCCTGTTTGTCCTGATAACCTCCCTGGCAAGGGAATATTCAAGATTAACTACCTGATTCTTCTCAAACTTTATATAACTCATATAATAATGGATTGTTTAATATTTAAAGCCTCTGTAAGATAAAAAAAAAATACCAACCCTCCAAACCAACTTATCCAGTGCAAAGTAAATTAATATAATCGCTTAAAATTAGTCGCGGATAAAAAAAAGAATAACTTTGCACGATTATTTGAAAAATCAATAAAATAATGGTTAATGAATAAAAATTTGATCCTGTTCCTCGCAGCTATAGTGATCGCTGCAGGGTGTAAAACCAATTCTGTCAGCATATCCGGCACCTTGATAAATCCGGTTAAGGGCAAATACATTTATCTTGATGAGCTGATGTCAAAAGACGTCAAGACAATTGATTCAATGAAAATATCTGAGAAAGGAACATTCAACTTTAAAATTGAGATTAAATCTCCTGCGTTTTATCTTCTTAAAATAAGTGAAAGGAACTTCATGACAATGGTTCTGGAACCGGGTGATAAAATGGTCATTCAGTCGTATTATGACTCACTGAACTACCCTGTTTCCATTGAAGGTTCAAAAGGCACTGAACTGATGAATGAGTACAACCTTACCCTGCGAAGCACGATTAACAAGCTTTCAGGGCTAAGCAACATCTATCGTGAAAACATTAAAAATCCTAAGCTTCCTGAAATTATACAATCTCTCGACAGTACGGCTCAGTCATATCTTAATGAGATCAATACTTATACAAAGAATTATATTGACAATAATCTCACATCGCTCGTCAGCCTGATTGCCCTTTACCAGCAGGTTGCTCCAAATGCTTATGTACTGAATCCATCAAAGGATTACAAATATTACCTGAAGGTGGATTCATCCCTCTCCTCCCTATATCCTGGCTATGAGCCTGTTGTCGCGCTTCATGAACAGATCACCCAGCTGAAGGCGGAACTTGAAGGCAAAGCAGCGCAGGCAACACAAACTGGCCAGGGGACACTGGCTCCTGACATAATTCTTCCTTCACCAGAGGGAGATACGATAAAGCTATCTTCTACCAGGGGCTCGGTGGTTTTGCTCGATTTCTGGGCATCATGGTGCTCTCCCTGCAGACAGGAGAATCCCAATCTGGTTAAAGCCTATAACCTGTATCACAACAAGGGTTTCCAGATCTACCAGGTATCCCTCGATAAAACAAAAGATGCATGGGTTAAAGGGATCGAAGATGATCAGCTTGGCAAATGGATACATGTGAGCGACATACAATACTGGAATTCAAAAGTTGTTCAGCTTTACAGTATTGAATCCATCCCGGCCAATTTCCTCCTGGATAAGGAGGGGCACATAATTGCCTCAAACCTGAGGGGAGAAGCTCTTCAGACAAAGCTGGCTGAACTTTTCAGATAATTTTGTTACAGATATCACAAACCAAAACAGGTAATACGATTTTTAATGAAACGAATTATTTTTCTGATGCTGCTGGCCTTGTTTGCTGCAGGGTGCAATAACAAAAAATCATTCACGGTACATGGTTTAATAAAAGGCAAAACTGAAAAATATATTTATATAAACAGGGTTGATGTAAATACGCCCGTTTTAATCGACTCCGCAAAAATCTCCGGTAAAGGACGCTTCCGGTTCACAGTAAAAGCGTCTGAACCCGATTTTTATCAGCTGGGATTTTCCGGAACCAATTTTGTAACACTGCTTGCCGAGCCTCAGGAAAAAATAACTCTCATATTCAACAGCAAGAACCTCTATGAGAATTATACTGTCAGTGGTTCTCCGGGCTCTTCAAAAGTGCAGTCTCTGGATGTGACACTGGCCGAAACAAAAAGGAAACTAGACTCACTTACATTAATCTATAATAAGGCTGCAAAGGAACCCGGATTCGAAACCAGGGGCCCTGCACTCGATGCCGAATTTGCCAGTCTGGCAAAGGCTCAGAGAAAGAAGAATATTGAATTCATAATTAACAATATTAACTCGCTTGCCTCCATAAAAGCCCTGTACCAGACAATAACTCCGGATACATATGTGCTCTATGAGCCGAACGACCTGCAGTACCTTAAGATAGTTACCGACTCACTTACACGCCATTATCCGAATTCAAAGCACGTAAAGGCACTTGCCAGTGATCTCAGCAAGGAGATGAACAAGATGTATGCAGATAAGCTTGGAGCATTGGCCAGCAAACTTCCCCAGGTGAAACTAGACCCCGATCTGATGAACATTGAAGGAAAAAGGATAGCCCTTTCATCACTGAAGGGAAAATATGTCCTTCTCACCTTCTGGTCATTCAAATCGAAAGAGTGCGTGATTGAAAACCTTCAGCTCAAACAGTATTATAAATTGTATCACAGCAAGGGATTTGAGATATATCAGATAAATGTTGATGAAAGCGAAAAGGACTGGAAGCAGGCAGTCGGATTTGATGAGCTGCCCTGGATAAGTGTCAGGGAAGACGATCCGCGCAACCTGGCAAACGCCAGGGTTTTCAATGTAACAACCCTCCCGGCAAACTTTCTCTTCGACAGGGAAGGAAACATTATAGGATCAAATCTCCACGACAAGATCCTTCAGATTAAGCTCGAACAATTATTTACCAACTAATTCTGCAGCTTGGCCATCAAAAAAAAGATATTTTTTGCATCTGACTTTCACCTGGGTTTACCCACCGGGTCACCTCCGCTTGACCGGGAAAAGAAGGTTGTGAAATGGCTTAAATCGGTTGCCCCTGAGGCAAAGGAGATATATCTCCTGGGCGATGTCTTTGATTTCTGGTGGGAATACAAGCTGGTTGTTCCACGCGGATTCACAAGGTTTATGGGAACAGTCGCAGAAATAACCGATTCAGGGATTCCCGTCCATTTCTTCACCGGAAACCACGATATGTGGATAAACGATTACCTGACAAAAGAATGCGGGGTCACACCTCATACTGAGCCGGTCACCCTCACTATCGACGGAAAAAAGTTCCACCTGGCCCATGGAGAAGGGCTCGGAACAAATGACACAGGCTATAAGCTGCTGTTGTCTATATTCAGGAACAAATGGCTGAGAGCAATGTATTCTTCCCTTCACCCTTCAATAGGCATAGGAATCGGATTGAAATGGTCATTGAACTCCAGGCTCGGAAAAGGCATCAAGAAAGAATTCCTTGGAGAGGAGAAAGAAGACCTGATCAGGTACGCCAGAAGCATACTCGACACCGACAATATCGATTACTTTATTTTTGGACACAGGCATCTGGAGATGAAATACAGCCTGAGCAACGGCACTGAAATAATCTTCCTCGGAGACTGGATAAAAAGCGGAAGCTACGCTGATTGGGATGGCCGCGACCTCAAATTTACAATCTTGCCTTAGTATATTTCCTATGTGATATTTACAGTCACAATGTAATAGGAATACTTTTCATTGACCTTTTCAAACTGGTAGACCAGATCGTTTCCAGACTTTCTTGCCATATCGATAAGACCCATATTGCCGGTGCTGTCTGACTTAACCGTTTGGAGTGATAAGGATTGTGTAAAAAGATCCTTCAAACCAAGTTTATCGTATTTGTTAATAAAGTCTATCTTTTCTTTAAGATGCGGGATCTGTGAATGCAGTATAAGATTACCCGTGGTAATCGAATAGGTCTTATTCATAAGCTTTATCAACGAAACCGGCATCCCGTACTTCATCTCAGCCTCTTTCCCCGGACTATACTTTGCCACGTTGTCAAGCAGCTCCACAAGTATGCTGAAGACTCTCCTCCTCATGGTCATCTCAATATCCTCTTCCGTGAGCTTTGTTTCGGTAAATTCAAGAACCTCCTTTCCTATTTCCGGAGATATATGGCCGCACCATATCATATTGACATAATTTTCAGCCATAAGCTTTTCCAGCTTTGAAACAGCCTTTCCGCGGAAAATAATTTCCTTTTTGGCATAGTTAACACCGCTCCCCTCTTCGTCAATAGTTTTGCTCAGAACAAAGTATGAATAATCATTATCAAGAGGAATGAAATCATAATCAAGCTTATTTCCTGTGGTTTTAGCCATTTCGATGAGACCCAGACCTGCCCCTCCCTTGACACTGAACTCCGAAATGCTGAGCACCTGCCTGTAAAGCTCCCTGAGTCCCTTCGGATCGAGCTTGTTGATCTGCTCCAGTTTTTCTTTCAGGGCAACAGTATCAGCTGCCTTAACTACATTGCCTGTGGTGACGGTATATCCGTTTTCCGACTTGGAGTAGACAACCATTGACATATCCGCATATGAATCTCCGGTACCATGTCTCTGAACATTCTGAAGACTCTCAAGCACAAACATGAAAAGCCTCTTCCTTCCGACAAATCCGAATTCCGAATCCTCCATTTCCTTCTCCAGAAGCGTAAGCAGTGGAATTGAATTATCATTTGTCACAATGCCCCTGTAGGCAAACATGAGGCGTTCTTTCATCATGATGTCTCTAATCCGGCGTGTAAGATCCATGCAAAGAATATTGGTTGGTCATAAAGGGTTTAAAAATAGAAATATTTGCCTATTCCGCCAAAAAAACTGTTAAATGTAATCGGGGCAAGCTCAAAGCCGTGTCAGGGTTTTATTATATTCCATCCTGCAGGCCGGGCAGAGATGGGGATTCTTCTGGTCAATATCCTCGACGTAGGTGCTGGACCTCATTACACAGGTGGGTATATGACAATGTATCAAACCAAAGGTATGACCCAGCTCATGAATAACCTCCTTCACATATCGTTCAAGAAAAACAGTGTTATCGCTGTTCATCCCGTAGCGCTCATTGCTAAGACGGTAACTGGAAGCAATTCCTGTCCGGCCGTTAAGGAAAGCCTGTCCGAAAATATATGTAAGAATCGGAATGAAGAGATCCACGTTGAATAGCCCGATGGTCTTGGAAGAGTCTGCCGAAAATGATGCTTCTACCTCCCGGATAAGCCTGACCCCGTTATATTGCCTCCTTGTCGGGTCATAAAACTCACTTAAATCCATGTGACCCTCTTTCAGATTTACGTCGAGCAGGTACTCTTTTTTCACTGCTTCGGCCATATTCCTCAACAGATCGGCTTCAAAATACCCGAAAGAGATCAATGATATGTGCTGGAGATCCATTATCTATCATTCAACGGGCTATTCCGTATTTTGAAATTTTATTATACAGCGTTACCCTGTCGACTTTCAGGGCTTTGGCCGCCCGGGTAATATTCCAGTTATACTTGTTAAGAATCTGAAGGATATGGAGCCTTTCAAGTTCATCAAGACTTTCGACTGAATTATTAATTATCGATTTCTCAAGCGGGAGGTCCTTCATAACGATCTTTTTCCCATTTCCAACAACTATTGCCCGTTCGATCATATTCTCAAGTTCCCTTACATTGCCTGGGAAGCTGAACTCCTCCAGCCTCTTTAAGGCGGCCGGCTCGATTGCAACGGGCTCCCTGTTCATTGAAGTGCAGTATTTCCTGATAAAGTAATCTACAAGAAGCGGGATGTCCTCAAGCCTCTCCCTGAGCGGGGGAACATAAATATTTACAACGTTAAGCCTGTAGTAAAGATCCTCCCTGAAAGTGCCGTTCTCAACCATGCTCTTCAGGTCGCGGTTGGTGGCACATATTACCCTGAAATCTGAGGAAATCTCTTTATTGCCGCCCACCCTTACAAACTTTTTTGATTCAAGCACACGCAAAAGGTCGATCTGCATTTTAGTTGAGATAGTAGCAATCTCATCGAGAAAAATAGTACCGTTATCAGCCATCTCGAACCGCCCCTTGCGGTTATACATTGCACCTGTAAATGCTCCCTTCTCATGACCGAATAATTCACTCTCAAGAAGACTTTCTGTAAGGGCACCGCAATGTACGCTTACCAGAGGGAAGTACCTCCTGGGTGAATTTGAATGGATCGCCCTTGCAACAAGCTCCTTGCCAGTTCCGCTTTCACCGGTGATTACTACAGATGAATTTGACTGTGCAACCGTCTCGATATCCTTAAGTACTTTTTTGATAGCTTCACTTTTGCCTATAAGATCCTCTACGTTCTCGAGCGAAACCACCTTCATTTTAAGGTTTTCATTCTCCTCGGCAAGGGAGATCTGCTTTGAAGCATTCCTTATCAGGTGCGACAGGTCATCCGGATCAAATGGCTTTGTGACATAATCGAATGCTCCGTCCTTAAGGGCCTGAACAGCAGTATCGACAGTTGCGAAAGCTGTCATTACAATGACTATAGCGTCTGATTTAATGAGCTTTATACGCCTTAGCATCTCGAGACCATCCATTCCCGGCATTTTAATATCCGCAAGTATGATGTCATATACTTCGTTTTCCAGAAGTGACAAAGCTTTTTTGGCATTTTCGGCACATTCCACCCTGTAGCCATCCTCAATGAACCAGTTGTATAATGAATCTCTTACCGATTCTTCATCGTCAACGATCAGTATTGAAATCTTCTTCGCCATTGTCTTGTCTCCTAAATCCTGATTAAAGGTAAAGTGATTGATATGGTAGTTCCCCTGCCAAGCTCTGATTTTACATCTATCCTGCCGTTATGACTTTTAACAATTCCATGCACAATTGCCAGTCCTAACCCTATGCCGCTTGTGTCATGCTTCGTTGAGAAGAAAGGCTGGAAGATCTGCGGAATATCATCCTCGGGTATCCCCACTCCGTTATCCGTGATATCAAGCTTTACAGTTTCGATATCCGGGTTACTGGTTGATATAATGATTTCACCGTTCTCATGCACCGCCTCAGTAGCATTCACCAGTATTGCCACACAGGCCTGTTTTATCTGGTTTGGGCTGCAGAAAATGAGATCGGATTTCGCCTGCAGGTCCATTTGAAAGCTGATGTTTGCAATCTTGATAGGATGCGTCATCAGTTCATATGTTTCGTTTAATATCTTGTGAAGATGTTTTGATTCAAAGTCTTCCTGGTCTTTCTTCGAAAACTCCAGCAACCCTTTAACTATTTCTCCGCATCGCTTTGTTTCATTCTCGATAAGCTTCAGATGCCTGAGGATTGTTTCCCTCTTCGGTGCATCCATTTCCGGATTGCTGAGCTGCTTGTGGATAAGCTTTGTATAAACAAGTATCCCCGACAGAGGATTGTTTATTTCATGGGCAACCGATGAAGAGAGCTTGCCGAGCGATGCGATCCTCTCTATATGGATCAGCTCATTCTGGGCAGCCCCCAGCTCCTCTGACTTCTTCTGTACTTTGTATTCAAGCTGCTGAGACCAGTTTTGCAGCTCTTCGGTCGCAGCCTGAAGATTATCAAGCATATCATTGAAAGCCTGTGAAACCATCCTCATATCATCAAGCTGGGTTGGCTTCATTTCAAGCCTTGTATTTTTGTTGCCATTGGCAACGGCAATGCTTGCCTTTATAAGATCATTCAACGGATTTTTAATCTCCTTGCTTGTGAAAACTATTAATGAAGATATCAGGATAAAAGTAGTTACCATCGCCAGAATATAAAACTTCGCAGAAGATCTTTTAACGGCATTATCAAGATCGGCAAGCGGCATTTTAATTATCAGCGACCCCAGGACCTCGTCGCTCTCGGAATGAAAATGGCACGAACTGGTGTAACATGATTTTTCATTGAGGATAGGTGAGCGTATCAGCAAATGCCGGTGCGAATCGTCATTTTTATACATATTGCATTCACTCCTGATATCGATTATCCTGTACGACTTCTCCTTCCTAGGAAACATCGACTGAATGTTCTCGTGACAGCTAAGGCAGTCGGGGTTGCTGTGATTGGTTGAATCTGAGGAGAAAGACGAGTAAACAAGCCTGTCCTTGTCATCATACATATTCACGTCATCAATTCCAGACATTGTGTTGATGATATCAAGAGTGCTTTGAAGAGTGTTTTTATTATTCTCCAGCATTGAATGATAAAGCGAACCTTCAACTATCGATCCGATATTATTCCCGTTCTGGCGAATTACGGTATTCAGATTCTGTTCGTAAACAGACCTGAAAAGAAACCCGAAAACCACAAAGAGTATAATTGAAGAAAGGGTTATAATATATACAACCCTTCCATATATAGAAGATCCGAACCTTACATATTTTGAAAACAGTGCTTTTACACCAGTCTTATCGGAAACTGAACTATCTGACAAACCCATTACCAATTATCATATTATCTAATTAATGATAAATTTACCATAAATTATTCATTCTGCGATAAAGGTGCAGGGTGCATTATTTCATCCCTTCATATCAAGAAATGACTTCTGGAAATCATGCCAGACCTCATCAGGCAGGCCAGATAAAGGCCTGTCGCACAGCTCACCTCCATCCTGAAGCAGAACCATCGATGCCTCAGGACTGTATTTCATTGCTGAACCGGCGAGAAAATCCTTGAACCGCAATAACTCCGCCTTTGTCCAGGCTAACGCTTCATCTGCGAGAAAATATGATCGTGTTTCCTCTGTCCATCCTTCAGGTTTTATTTTGCAGATCCATCCTTTTTCGTATGGATCGTCGTTTACTACAGCCGGAGTTTCTGTCAGCAATAGGTTTATTTTCTCCACCCTGCCGGAAATTGGTGAATAGATCTTCAGAATCTTTCCGTTGTGATCAGCAGCTGCAAGCATTTCACCCTTCCTTATAAAGCTGCCAGGCTTCTTCAACTCTCTAAATCTCAATTCTCCGGTTACATGTAACAGAAAATCATCTATTCCTACCTCTGCAATTCCTGACTTTCCGAGATGAACCCAGGTATGATTTTTATTGAAAAGCAGACCTTTGGGTATTCTAAGAATACTCTCAGAAAGCATCCCGATTGCATTACTGATCTGGCTTTTCAGCGAGACCTGCCTGTTTATTGCGATCCAGAAGGGAATAATCATAAGCAGGAAAGCTATAATTATAATGTACTCTATTCCCTTTGTCTCAAAAATGTTATTGTAGCTGAATCCGTCCATATTGTTAGTTTTTTAACGATTCCTTTTTTCAGGGATCAGTTGGTTGAATTAATTTTCTTCATTTACCCACGATGGGGATTCCCTCAATACAGGCATCCTGTTTATTACCCATCTGAATATCCATATCTCGGCAAAAATAACCGCCAGTGTCACGGCAAATTCCATCCACGTTGGAACATATCTCACCGATGCGGCCCACTTGAAGCCAATGACAGTAACATTCAGCCTGTTAAGTATCACTCCAAGCATCGTAAGCACTGCGGCTACCTTGATCAGCGTGACATTCTGCCTCCTGTAGCTGTAGAAGTATAGCGCCATTGGCAGCAGTACAAAGCCGGCCATCTCAAGAATATACCAGTATCCCATAGGAGTATTGAGCAATTCCCAGTGCCTGCCATGAACAAAGACCAGCAGCTGCAGGAAGAAATAGGCAAACATCGCTACAGCACATATTTTCGATAACCCTGTGATGATCCCATTATGGGACTTGTGGTTTTTTTCACTGATCTGATCGAAGAAGACCCTGTGACTTATTGATCCTTCGAAAATTACCATCGAGAGACCTGCAAAGATGCTTGAGACGAAAAACAGAACGGGTATAAATTCAGAATACCATAGCGGATGAATTTTATCCTTGCACATCAGGTACAATGCGCCCAATCCTGACTGATGCAGTGTTGAAAGGGTTATGCCGAAAATTACGGCTGCTATTGTCATCCCCGAGAGTATTTTCCTGGCGCGTTTTGCCCCGAGCCATTCTGCAATGGCTGGTGAAAATTCGATAAGCTGGGCAATCATATAAAGAAGGAAATGCCAGGCCACAAGGAACAGCACCGAGCTGGTTCCGAAGCTGTTACCTATAATTGGATTGATAACATTCCACGGACGGCCCAGATCAAGAAGCAGTGCTCCTGCGTAAAATACATATGCGAGAAATCCGTTCAGGACTGTAATCCTGACTATCGAGTGATATTTCTGCATATTCAGTATATATACCATAAAGGTAAGAACATAAGCACCGCCCGCAAACGCAACACCAGTCACCACATCAAACCCAATCCACAATCCCCAGGGTACCTCCTGGGTAAGATTGGTAATGGCCCCAAGACCCTTCCAGAATCTGATTACAATCAGAATTAATCCAAGAATCATCACAGGAATGGAAATGATATTAAAAGGCGTAAGGAACTTCCCTTTTGGCTTCAATTCACTGATGAGAAACTGCCAGGATGGTTTTCCTGTATTATCCCTGGCTATCGTTAGATTATTGTTCATGTTCGTCAGGATTAGTCTGGTTGTTTTTCGTCGATTCCCTTATTCCCAGCAAAATTGCCGGCCATAAAACAAAGATTGTTGGTACGCTGTAGAGAAAGCCCTTGGAAAGGCCGGGATATGACTCTGTCTGAACTGTATTCAAGCCAAGTTCCTCAAAGGGTACAGACGACAGGTACAAAAATCCTGTTCCTCCGGCTTCATGCTCTCCATAGATTTTGTCATAGTACTGACCGGGATTGTCATTTATCCTCTTGCGGGCCTCCCTGATGAGACCTCTTCTCTTTCCGAAAACCAGTGCTTCTGCAGGACAGTTCTCAACGCAGGCAGGTATCTTTCCTTCAGAAACTCTTGAGAAGCACATATTGCATTTTTCTATTCTGGGATTTGCGCTGTGATACTCGAACTTTGGAATATCGAAGGGGCATGAGACCATACAATAACGGCATCCCATGCATTTATCACCCCGCCAGATAACAGGACCCTCCTTTGTCTTGTACATTGCCTGTGTCAGACAGGCTGCAGTACATGCAGGCTCATTG
>Ga0208980_10002231_pt1 | contig 11749 bp, 8 predicted proteins | sample WetSurMetagenome_3_FD_187993 | JGI IMG/M metagenome (GOLD analysis project Ga0208980, IMG submission 187993) | Wetland microbial communities from Twitchell Island in the Sacramento Delta, sample from surface sediment Aug2011 Site A1 Bulk (version 2) | ecosystem: Environmental > Aquatic > Marine...
ATAAAGAATATTCATAGCCACCAGAGGCGTTGACCTGTCTTCATGGACAATTACTCTCAGACCGTTTTCAAGACTGAACCTGCTGAAGTCTATCATTACCTGGAGATGTTACAAAAAGACAAACTTAGTTAAAAATCGGAGAAGGATTGTTATTGTTTTTATATTTGCACAGTTATGTTCAGAGACAGGTTTTTCAGAAAATTGTTCACCCGTCATTTTGTCGAAATTGATCAGACAAGAATAATATACTTCCTCAGCCTGGTTGTAGGATTATTAAGTGCGTTAGCTGCTGCCCTGCTTAAAAATGCAATTCATTATACGAACAGAATCCTTACTGAAGGAATTACGCCTGAATCGGGAAGGTACTTTTATCTTGCCTATCCTGTACTCGGGATGTTAATTACATTGTTGTTTGTCAGGTACATAGTAAAGGATAATATAGGACATGGGGTGAGCAGGGTTTTATATGCAATATCCAAAAAGAAAAGCCGGTTGAGACGCCACAATACCTGGACGTCGATGGTTGCAGCCACCATTACAATAGGATTTGGTGGTTCAGTAGGAGCAGAAGCACCGATAGTACTTACGGGCTCATCAATAGGATCAACTATTGGCAGATATTTCAGATTAAATTACAGGCAGGTGACTTTGCTTATAGGTTGCGGAGCTGCAGGGGCAATTGCAGGGATCTTTAAAGCACCCATTGCCGGTATTGTTTTTACGATTGAGGTCCTGATGCTCGATCTCACAATCTCTTCGATTGTCCCCCTGCTTATTTCATCAGTTACGGCAGCTTCGGTAGCTTATTTCCTTATGGGTGATAATGTTCTGCTTAAATTCAATGTAACTGAGGCTTTTAATATGCGAAATATACCATGGTATATGGTTCTTGGTGTTGTCTCAGGACTTGTGTCACTCTCTTTTTCGAAAATGACGCTCTTTCTTGAAGGCAGGTATGAAAAGATTAAAAACAAGTTCATCAGGCTTGCAGTCGGAGGTGCTGTACTTGGAATGCTTATTTATCTTTTCCCTGCTTTTTATGGTGAGGGGTATGATACAATCATGTCTCTGCTGCAGGGAAACGCGAATACCATAATTGAGAATTCAGCATTTTTCAGGTTCACTGATAATTACCTGATGTATATTCTGTTCTTTTCAGCTCTTGTCCTGCTAAAAGTTCTTGCCAGCAGCTCCACAAATGGGGCAGGAGGAGTAGGAGGGATATTCGCCCCAACACTTTTTATCGGAGGTATTACCGGATTTATTGTTTCAAACCTGTTGAGCAAATTTGCCGGTGCGGATCTTCCGGATAACCGGTTTGTTCTGGCAGGAATGGCGGGAACCATGGCTGGCGTGATGCATGCTCCCCTTACTGCAATTTTCCTGATTGCCGAAATAACAGGAGGCTACACACTCCTTATCCCTCTCATAATTACATCGACAATCGCCTTCATAACCACAAAGGCCTTTGAAAAACATTCCATATATCATGTAGAACTTGCCAGAAGGGGTGAGCTTATAACGCACGACAAGGACAAAGCGGTTCTTATTATGATGGACTGGCGAAGGGAAATTGAAAGGGATCTTCTCAAGATTAAATCGTCGGACAACCTTGGAAATCTTGTCAAAGTAATCTCACAGTCAAAAAGAAACATCTTTCCTGTTGTGGATGAGTACAATATCCTGGAAGGTGTGGTACTTCTCGATGATGTAAGGGAGATTATGTTCAACACCGAATTGTACGAAACAACCAGTGTCAGGGATCTTATGACAATTCCACCTTCATATTTGGATGTAAGGGAAAATATCGAAAAGGTTATGGATGCATTCAGCCAGACCGATGCATGGAATCTGCCAGTTCTTGATAACGGTTATTATGTCGGTTTTCTCTCCAAATCAAGGATTTATGCAACATACCGTGAATTGCTTGTTCAGTTTTCGGAAGAGTAGGAAAGTAGTTTTTCTCGGCATTTTAATTTTTAAGCATTATATTTGTCTGTATCGATAAAAGCAGATTCTGGTTATAACCAGGCAATATCATGTAGCCTTAGCCAATTCAATTAAAAACCAAAATACCAATTATGAAAGACAAAATAATATTTGACCTGATTGAGAAAGAATATCAGCGTCAGATAAATGGCATTGAATTAATTGCTTCGGAAAATTTTGTAAGTCCCCAGGTTCTTGAAGCTATGGGTTCAGTTCTGACAAATAAGTATGCTGAGGGGTATCCGGGTAATCGCTATTATGGGGGGTGTGAAATAGTGGATCAGACTGAACAGGTTGCCATTGACCGTCTGAAACAGCTTTTTAATGCAGAATATGCGAATGTTCAGCCCCACTCGGGAGCACAGGCAAATATGGCTGTATTTATGACTGTTTTAAAACCTGGCGATACTTTTATGGGACTTAACCTGGCTCATGGCGGCCACCTGTCGCACGGTTCCCCTGTTAATTCATCAGGAATCTTATACAGGCCTGTTGCTTACAGTGTTAAAGAGGATACAGGTCTGGTCGATTATGATATGATGGAAGAGGTTGCGCTGAGAGAAAAGCCGAAAATGATAATAGGAGGAGCTTCAGCATATTCCCGTGAATGGGATTACGAAAGAATGAGAAAAATTGCCGATTTGGTCAATGCAATTTTCGTTGTGGATATGGCTCATCCGGCAGGGCTGATTGCAACCGGATTGCTTAAAAATCCTCTTAAATACGCACATATAGTTACTTCAACCACCCACAAAACATTAAGGGGCCCGAGGGGCGGAATAATTCTGATGGGAAAGGATTTCGTCAATCCATGGGGTATAACAACGCCAAAAGGGGAGGTAAGGATGATGTCATCACTGCTTAACTCTGCAGTTTTCCCCGGCACCCAGGGTGGTCCCCTTGAACATGTTATTGCCTCAAAAGCAGTTTCATTTGGTGAAGCTCTTCTGCCGGAATTCAGTCTGTATCAAAAGCAGGTGAAAAGAAATGCTTCTGTAATGGCTGATGCTTTTAAGGATAAAGGTTATAAGGTTATTTCAGGAGGTACTGACAATCATCTTATGCTGATAGATCTCAGAAACAAGTTCCCGGAAATATCAGGTAAGAAGGTCGAAAATACCCTGGTTCTTTCACACATAACTGTAAATAAAAATATGGTCCCTTTCGACAGCAGGTCGCCATTTCTTACTTCAGGACTCAGAGTCGGAACCCCTGCTATTACAACGAGGGGACTCAGAGAAGAGCACATGGGAATAATTGTTGAACTTATTGATGAAGTGATTTCAAATATTGAAAATGAAACTGTAATAAAAAGAGTAGGGGAGGAAGTTATGAAAATGATGAAACCATTCCCGCTATTTTCAATGTAGTTGACGATCTTTTTACCTCTTTCAGGTATAATTCTTAAAAGGGTAATTGAGGATTAATTGAGTTTGAAATTATAGGTAATTGTTCCCTTCTGTACTTCCGGAGCATCGGGCTTGGGATCAAATCGTGCTTTTAATGCAGCCTCCTTTGCTACTTTCAGAAGATAATCATCGAGTGTTGTGGATCCTTTGGTTCCCGGGACAGCCTGAATTACTTTTCCGGATCTGTCGACACTTACATCGACAACAACGCGTCCCTCGCCCTGGTACTCATAATTTGGCTTTGGCAGAGACTGGAATCCTCGTCCTCCAAGATCATAGGAAATCCCCTGGTTCCCGAGTCCGCTTCCATCGCCCCTGTTTTTTGAATCAACCGATCCTGTCTGCACCCCCTGATTTCCTTTTCCGCCAGCAGCTCCTTCACTTGTAGAGCTTGTGCCTGCATTCTTTGAATTTGCAAGGGCATCGCGTGTTTTGTTCATTATATCAGCCTGACGCTTTTGCTCGGCTTCAATTCGTTTCCTTTCCAGCTCTTCCTGTTCTTTCTTTTTTCTCTCAATTTCAATCTGTTCATTCAGCTTTCTGTCAGCTTCGAGTTTCTCCTGCCTTCTTTTTTCAGCTTCCGGATCGACTTTTTTAACTTCAGGAGCCTCCTCATTATTCTGCGTCATCATAGGCTCTTCTTTCTGAGTTTTTGTCGCAGCTACCGGTGGAGGAGGGGATGCCTCCTCCTGGACAGCCGGAGGAGAAGGTTCGATCATTCCCAGCCCGGTTTCACCGGTTCCGAAGTTAACAAGGATCCCTTCTTCAAGCTCAGGCGGTTTTGGAGGTGTAAATGCGACTACTATCAATATAACAAATAAACACACAGCTATTATTGATGTGCCGATTATCCCTTTCTTTCTTTCAGAAGGGATTCTTCTCAGTTCACTATTTTGGAGAGGTTGCAATTATTAACTTGTAATTATTAGCCTGTGCAATATTTAAGACTGCCACAACAGTTTCGAAAGGTACATTTTTATCGGCATGGAGCGAAATATATGTTTCAGGGTTGGCTCCGAGCTTCTTTTTAAGAACGGCTTCCAGTTCCTGGAGCGTGACCGGTTGTTGTTCTACATAGTATTTCTGATCACTGGTTATTGATATGGTGGTCTGCGGTTTAGCTGATGTCTGGGTACTTCCCTTAGGCAGAAGCAGTTTCAATGCTGTAGGATGAACCAGTGTCGAAGTAAGCATGAAAAATATCAGGAGGTTGAATACCACATCGGTCATTCCAACTGAGCTGAAATTCACACTTATCTTGTTTCTTTGAGATATTGCCATTTTACTGTCAGTTTTTTGCCGGTTGGTTTAGAATATCCATAAATTCAGTATTTGTGGCTTCAAGGTTAAACACCACCTTTTCAGTTCTGACAACCAGGGTATTATAGGCAAAGTATCCGAGGATCCCGACTATGAGCCCTGCAACAGTCGTGATAAGGGCTGTATAGATTCCTCCTGACATCATTGAAACATCTATGTTGTTTCCTGCCTGCTCCATCCTGTAAAAAGACTGAACCATCCCTATTACTGTGCCAAGGAATCCAAGCATCGGTTCTGCACCTGTTATAGTTGCCAGAGTGGGGAATCCCCTTTCAAGTTTGGAAATTTCGAGCTTGCCGACATTTTCTATGGCTGTACTGATATCCTGCAGTGGCCTTCCCAGTCTGCTGATACCTTTCTCGATCATGCGTGCTGAAGGGCTATCGGTCGACCTGCAAAGAGCAAGAGCAGCATCTACCTTGCCATCAAATATATAATCCTTGATCCTGTTCATGAAATTAGCATCTTCCCTTGTAGCTTTTTTAATCACAAAATATCTTTCTATAAAAATGTAAGCAGCAACAAGCGCCAGAAGAATAATCGGAATCATCACCCATCCTCCTTTTATTGCGAAATCGAGGAGGGTAAGTTTGGGTGCTGTAGCTGCTGTCTGAGCTGCCCCGGGTAAATCCTGCATCATAAATTGTAAATATCCCATACTTTCCCTTTTTTTAATTGGTTTAAAAGCAATCAATTATCTTCTTCACCTTTATTTTTCAGGGGCGAAGATATTAAAAAACGGAAAAACCTTATGGTCTATTATTCCCTGTTAATAACATTATGGAATTATTTATTAACTCTTATTCCGGGACGGTCACATCATCTTCCTTTTTCATTTCAGGATTTTCTTTTTTCTTAAAAAGGTCTGAAAACTTATCAAAATCTTTTTTAAAGAAAATCCCAACACCCTGAGTGTATGGAACACCCCTTCCGGTGTAAGGACTATTGTACCTGTTGAATACCTTGAACCTTATTTTCTCTGAAATTTTGTACTCAAGATCAAAATCTCCGGTCAGAGGAGTCCCTTCGGGATTATCCTGACCCCTGACATCAAAATTACCGTTAATCGTGACCTTGTCGTTAAGCAGCTGTGTGGATAGTGCTACCTGTAGCTCCTGTGAATTAATGTCCTTATTTCCCGGTCTGTACAGGAAACCCACATCGAAATCATTACTGATTTGTGATAACCAGTTGCTGAGCTGATTTGAAAGCATTTCGGTTGTCGTAACAGCCATAGCCGCCGTTCCTGATGTCGAAGATCCTGATGAAGCTGTACTCGATGAAGAGCGATAGGAAGGATCTGAATAAAAGCTGTTCATTACAAGCAGATAAAGGAACTGCCGGCTTAATTCTTCCTCGGTTGCAATTGCATTTCTAAGGTATGTTCTTGTCTCCTCATCGGCATTCGGCAAATAAATATTAAACACCACTACAGGATTAAACAGATTACCTGTAAGTATTAGCTGAGGTTCGACAGGAATTCTGTTATTATACCTTTCATCCTGGAGTATCGGGTACAGGGAAGTTTTCAGGTTCTTATATTTTGCTGTCAGATCGATGTCGGCGTTCTCGACATCCCCGTTAAAGGTTATTTTGCCTCCGCTCTCCACATCAAACCTTTTGTTTAAAATATTTTTAAGTGTAAAAAGGTATTCACCCTTATCAATAACATAATCACCGTATATCCTGAATTCATCCTTTTTGTTTAGGCTGATGTTAAGCTTACCTTCTCCGCTTCCGCTTATTACATCGCCGGCTTTAGGATCAATAAGCAGTTTAACCTCAGCATCAGGTGTAACATCCAGATCGAAATTAATCTCCATCTTTGTACCAGAAGACTGAACCATGGCTGTCTGAGATTTCTTTTCATCTTTTCCCCTAGTTGTATCACGATTAACAAATTTTACAAAAGAGTACTCTGAAACCGACAACCCTGAATTAAGCGGTATATTGAACTTTGTTCCCTTACCAGTTTTAGCTGAAATATCGAAAGAAATCAGGTTTGGACCACTCTTGATTGTGGTTACGCCTGTCGCATAAGCTGTTCCATAGAATAGAGTATTATCTTTCTCCTGTGTGTTAAGGACGAGCACATCATTTTTATCTATGTTGATAATAAGGTCAGTCGCAAAATCTTTGAAAGATTTATGATAAACAGAACCTGAAAGCAATGCAGAATTTCCTTTTTCATCTGTGAATCTAATGTTCCTGAATTTTATCCCTGATTTATCGAATCTTATTGAATCATTAATTTTGTACCTGGTCTGAAGATAGTCAATCTTCATAGACATATTTTCTGCCATCAAAGCTCCTGTGAGGTAAAGCTCACCTGGTGCCCCTGTAAGATTTACTTTGCCCGAAACAGTCCCGCTTATGCCCGAGGCAAAGAAACTCAATAGGGGATTAAGAGGATCGACCGGAAGATTGGATGCATTTCCTGAAAGGTTGAATTTTTTTATTTTAGGATCGTAAATTCCTTTGATGTCAATGTTCTTTTTCCCCTTTAAATTATTGCCCGCATTTATTTCAGCAACTTTTCTTTCCGGATTCCATTCCGATTTGACCGAAATATCTCCATAATCTCCGCTCAGAATCGAGAAACCATTCACGGTGATGTTGCTTTCTATTAATGGATTCTTTAATGCGCTGGAAATGAATATATTGCCATTGACGATACCTTTGGTATTGTATTGTATTCCGGAATTATCTTTTTCATTTTCATTTTTACCCATCCGGCTCAAAGGACTGAGATCGATTCCTTTAAATTCCATCTTCAGGGTATCCTCAGGATTCATTGAAACCTTTCCATCGATAGAGAATGAGTTATTCTTTCCGGCTACTATAAATCTTTTAATATGCGTTATTCCTGAATCGATGGTTAAGGATGATTGCCTTATTTTCCAGATATTATTGCTTGTATAAATGTCAGAAGAGTCGATTTCAATTTTTAACAAAGTCCCTTCCCGCCCTGCTTCTTTTTTGCTGAATGAACCTCTTGCAGTGAATTCTCCCTTTTGAAGCATCTTTTCACGATTGTCCCAGTTAAAATTCAGAGTGAAATTATCAGGTTGAGTATAGAATCCGGCTTTAAAGTCCTTAAGTTCTGATTGTCCAAGGACCGATAAAGATGAGCTTTTAAGGTCAGCAGTGAATTTATTGCCTGAATAATCAGCAATAATTGCCAGGTTATTGAAAATGTTGTTCCTGTAATTGAACATTTTTGCATTCATATTGATTCTAATGGTGCTGTCCTGATAAATGGAACCGGTTACGGAGCTCTTTTCGGACATCAGAATACCGGTTTTAAAGAAATTATTTATCTTATCAGTATTCTTGAAATTCAAGGCAAATTTGAATTCGTTTCCGGACTGTCGTTTTTCCGGAACAGGAGGTTTAAACCTTGATGGCATCAGGGAAGCAATAGCTGTTTTTATTACATTACCTAATTCACCGAATTCGTAATACCCTCTTAGGTCGGCATCAATAAAATCTGTTCTGAGCGAAATAGCAGGCTTATTATCTTCATTAAATGCTTTTAAAGAAAAGTTGTACAGATCAAGCTTTTTATTTTGTTTTATTAAAGTTGAATTGATCAATCGTATTTCTCCAAACAGATTATCTATATTATTACCTTTGAAATTTGCTGTGACCAGCATTGAAATATTGGCTGTAGTATCAGAATCGTTAAAATTCAGTTTGTAGAGATTGGCGTCTGCAAGGTTAAGTGTTAAATCAAATTCCGGCAGTTCATTGCTAAAATCAAGTAATCCCAGCATATCCATTTTTATATTGCTGTCGGAAATTTTAATATCGCCATCCCATGTCTTCTCGGTAAAGGTTCCTTTCAGGGCCACATTCCGGTAAACATACCTGTTGATTTCAATACTATCAATTTTTCCGGTAAGGCTACCGGATATCTTTTTTGAAGAAGTTGCGAGACCGTCGATATTGGTCTCCATATTCAGTTTTCCGAAGAGTTCACTGTTATTTGCAAGCTGTCCGAGATCCACATTGCTGCCCCTGACAATTCCCTTTACCCTGAATCCGCTTTTTTCTTCGGGGCGCAGCGATATATCAGTACTTATGTTGCCAATCTCTGTTCCGATATTTCCATAAGTTACAAAGTCAGTAAGGAACCCGGTAAAATATCCGTTAAAAGATATATTTCCCATCTTGTAAAATATTTCCGGAAGTTTGAGATTTGCCATCCCTGGAAAACTGATCCCTTCAAAGTCTTTAACATTTGTATTCAGTTTGTTAACTTTAATATGTACAAAAGCATCTTCAAATTGCGGCAATCCTGAAAAATCAAAGTCACAATCAAGACTGCTGTAGTTTTTGTATGTTATCCTTATATTTCTTCCTTTTAATTCAGCTATTGTACCTGAAACTTTACCCGATAACTCCACTGATAAACCAAGCTTGCTTACTGAAGGGACAAAGTATTTAAGATCGGCACTGCATATCAGCGACTTCTGAAATGCAATGCCCAGTCTTACCTCATCACTGAAATTGCTGAAAGATCCTGATGCACCCGGTGCGATTATGATATGTTCAGCGTTTATTATTGAACTATCGAGATACAGGAAAAGATCCCTGAAAATAATATCCTTCTCAGCAAAAACAGCCCTGCAATTCATGCTTCTGACCAGGAATCCGTTTGATTCAGCAAATTCAAGGTCATTGATCCTGAAGGTCGTTGAATCATTTCCGGTACGGAAGTCATTTAATTCGCAATTGATCCGGGTCAGATGCAGATTGTTGAAATTGATCTTCATGCTGGTTCCGGAATCCCTTTTATCAATAAGCATAAATCTTCCTTCCCTGATCTTTATGCTGTTGACTGAAACAAAGGTGCTGCTCTTTTTCCCGGAACTGTCAGACGAACCCAGCTTTTGAAGGGCCCATGTCAGATTCATTAATCCTGCAGTATCAGTGATCAGTGCTATTGCGGGCTCAACCAGTTCTATCTGTCCAAGTCTTATCGCTTTTACCCCGAAATCAAAGTTTAAAATACCTGCAGCTACCTTCTGGGAATACAGGAGTGTGTCATTATGCTGATCCTTAATTAAAACATCACCAAGTACTAATTTATTAAAGAATGAATAATCAAAACTACCTACTGATATTGTGGCATTTATCCTGTCAGACAGATATCCAGTGATTCTCCGGACTATCAAAGTCTGAATTACCGGAAGACGAAGGACAAGAGAAAAGGAGGTAGGGACCAGTAAAATGATACCAATCAGGATTGCCAGGTACTTAAGTGATTTTTTAATACTTTTGAGCATTAAAGAAATCATTATTTATTCTACATCAAAATAACCTAAAATATACGGGAAATCAAAGTGAGGAAGGGTATAACAATATTAGCCATAGAATCATCCTGTGACGATACATCAGTTGCCGTGGTCAGAGATGGTTATATACTTTCAAACCTTATAGCAGGACAGGAAATACACAGGTTGTATGGGGGTGTTGTTCCTGAACTGGCATCAAGGGCACACCAGGCCAATATTGTTCCCGTAACGGATGTTGCACTCAAAAAAGCTGAAGTAAAGCTTGACGAAGTAGATGCGGTAGCTTTCACGCGAGGGCCGGGATTGCTTGGCTCGCTTCTTGTTGGCACCTCATTTGCAAAAGGTTTTGCTCTTGCCCGCGGCATCAGGTTAATTGAAGTGAATCATCTCCAGGCACATGTAATGGCTCATTTTATCCTTAATAAGGAGAACGGCAACCGCATACCTTCATTACCATTCCTCTGTCTTCTCGTTTCGGGTGGGCATACAAGGATAATTGTGATGAAGAAACATCTGGAGATGGAAATACTGGGGAATACTATAGATGATGCTGCAGGTGAGGCATTTGACAAATGCGGTAAGATTATGGATCTTGCTTACCCGGCTGGCCCTTTGATTGATAAACTTGCTTCCCAGGGAAATAAAAGAGCTTTCAGATTCGCAAAGCCTTCAGTGAAAGGATTGGATTTCAGTTTCAGCGGGTTGAAAACGAGTTTTCTCTATTTCCTGAGAGACAAAGTAAAAGAGGATCCGGAGTTTATAGTCAATAACAGGGTCGATCTCTGTGCTTCACTGCAAGATACAATTGTCAGTATATTGATAGGAAAACTGATAAAAGCCTCACAAATGACAGGAATAAGAGAAGTTGGAATTGCCGGAGGAGTCTCTGCCAATTCGGGTCTGCGGAATGCTTTTATTGCTGAAGGTGAAAAGAGAGACTGGAATATCTTTATCCCTCCTTTGGCCTTTACAACTGACAATGCTGCCATGATAGGAATAACCGGTTATTATAAGTACCTCAGAGGCGAGTTTTCCGGTCAGAATGTTGTACCTCTCGCCCGATTCTGATTTTTTAAGGCAAAAACTGCAAACACTACATAACAGATTAGGTACATAACCCGTTATCCATTAATAATTTTAATTATTTTGCAAAAGGGATTTTTTCAGGATGAAGGTATTGAAATTATCAGCCACTAAAAATTCTCCGGAGGTAATTTTAAATCCTGCGGGTTTTATGAAGATCAAAGGTCGTTCGATTCATGAGAACATTATTGATTTTTACAAACCTGTTGAGGAGTGGGTGATCGAATATATCAAAGTCCCTGCTGATGTTACCTGTCTGGATATCAACCTTGAATATTTTAACAGTGCCAGTGCCAAGGTACTTATTCAGCTGGTTCAGAAAATCTCATACGTGCGGCTGAAAAATAAAAAATTCATTATTAACTGGTACTATGAGGAGGGCGATGAAGATATTCTGGAAAGGGGTGAATATTTTTCCTCAGTCCTTAATATTCCTTTTAATTTTATCAGGATTACATAATCTTTTTAAACGCCTGGTCAAGATCGCTGATAAGAGACTCCGGCTCATCAAGTCCGATATAAAATCTTACAAGGTTACCGGAATAGCTTTCTTTAGTCCTCTCATTTTCGAATGACATTGCCGGAAAGACCAGCGATTCGTGACCACCCCATGATACACCAATCAGGAACTGTTTAAGACTATTTACA
>Ga0208980_10002232_pt1 | contig 11748 bp, 9 predicted proteins | sample WetSurMetagenome_3_FD_187993 | JGI IMG/M metagenome (GOLD analysis project Ga0208980, IMG submission 187993) | Wetland microbial communities from Twitchell Island in the Sacramento Delta, sample from surface sediment Aug2011 Site A1 Bulk (version 2) | ecosystem: Environmental > Aquatic > Marine...
ATGTACCCGGCTGAGGCGCGGGCCGCTGATTCTGAGCAACGACACCTGTTGCGGCCAGAACAACGATGGTTATTATCAGCAATAATTTTTTCATTTTATAATTCAATTGAAGGCCAGCCGTCGCTGTCCCATTTCATTTCCCTGATTATAAGTTTCGAACGGCCATTATCAAGCTTATCATAGCCATGCATTATCATATAGGACACTCCGTCAAAATCATAATGGCCGGAATGGCCTACGCCCGCCCAGTATTCATTTCCTGCAGCAATAAGAGAACCGCCGCCATCAGACAGTGATTTTCCTTCCCTGTCAAGATAGGGTCCTTCCACTTTCGATGACCTGCCAACCAGAACTTTATAAGTACTGTTCACTCCTCTGCAGCAATAATCCACAGAAATAAACAGATAAAAATACTGGCTTCTTTTATAAATAAACGCTCCTTCAACGGGGCCATCTCCCGGATCAGTATCGTCAAGTTCAAAGGTTCTTGGCCGGCGGGCAATAGTGTACCACACTTCAGGTTTTGCAATGGAAAGCAGATCGGGTGCAAGTTTCACAAGTTTTATGCCACCCCAGAATGAACCAAAGGCCAGCCAGCCTTGCTCCCCGGCCATAACGAGATTGGCATCAATGGCATTCCAGAAATCACGATTTGGAACGGACTGTATGACCGGTCCATGATCGATCCATTTAAAATCAGGATCATCAGGATGAAGAGTTTTATTTGTAGCCACACCGATAGCTGAGGTATTTTTTCCGAAAGCCGAATATGAATAATAGAGATAGTACATTCCATTAACATATTGAATATCAGGAGCCCAGTAGCCGCCACCCCTGAATCCGGGGATTATATCCTGAGTTATCCATTCAGGCGGCTTTTCAAACACGCGCGGACCTCTTTTCCAGATTTTCATATCGGTGCTTGAGGCAGAACCGCCTCCTGTTGCGAACAGGTAATAAACCGAATCCTGTTTTATCATAACAGGATCGTGAACAGGGAAAAGACCGGCGTTAGGATTGTCTACGGCCGGCTGCTGTATCTGTGCTGTGGAGATTGTACAAAAAACAGATGCTACAAACAGAAACAAAAAAGAAGCCCTGATGATATTCATGGCGGTCAGTAATGGTCAGGTCAAAAATAGCATTTCAAGATTAAAAAAAAGAGATTTGACTGCCGGCAGCAATAATATTTTAATTTTGAGAAAGAATAATGGTTTGTCCGGTCATTATTCAAGAATTCAATCCGGGATGAAAACTGATCTGAAAAATAACAAATCACAACAGCTTATCCTTGCAGGGATTATTGCTGTAATTCTGGTTTTAATGACCTATCAGGGTTCCTTTAATAATAATTTTGTTGGCTGGGATGATGATGATTATGTAGTTCAAAATGATTTGGTAACTAATCCTGAGAAAGCAACCCTGAAGGATTATTTTACAACTGTTATTTCTTTAAACTACCATCCCCTGACAATACTGTCGCTAAGGATTAATAATAATAACTGCAAAACATGTCCAAGCGGCATCTCTGCAAGACCATTTATAACAGGGAATGTATTTCTGCATATTCTAAATACAATTCTGGTATTGTTATTAATATACCGGTTAAGCAGGGGGAATGTAATAGTCTCTTTTCTCGTTGCGGCGCTTTTCGGAGTTCACCCGATGCATGTTGAATCTGTTGCATGGATTTCCGAGCGTAAAGACGTGCTCTACAGCTTCTTTTTTCTTGCAGGATTAATATCATATCTGAAATATAAATCCGTTGCAAAGAATAAGCTGCCATGGCTTATATTAACTTTTATCCTGTTCATTTTATCTTGTCTTTCAAAAGCCACAGCAGTTGTTTTTCCAATAATACTGATACTGATAATTTATTGGATGTCGGGAACCAACCAGGAGAGTTCAGCATTTAAGAGGCTGATAGTCCGGGCAGGGGGAAAGGATTTATTCCTGCTGATACCATTTTTTGCCATATCGCTCTTTTTTGGCCTTATGGCAGTACATGTTCAAGGCGGGGAGAATTTTTTAGGGATGCTCAAATTTACCAAAGAGCCTGAGAGTGTGGTAAATATTATCGGGCCGTTTTCAATCTTTCAGAGATTTCAGATTTCCGGCTATGGATTTATGACATACGCTATAAAGTTTCTGTTTCCCGTTGACCTTTGCATTTTATATCCATATCCTTCATTACAGGAAATGACGAATGGGTCATTCAATATAAAGCTCTGGGCCTCCTTCATCGGAATAATACTGCTGATAATTTTAACAATATGGTCGCTCAGGAAAACAAAGCTCTATTTTTTTGGAATAGGTTTCTATTTTGCAACAGTAATTCTGGTGCTTCAGTTCATTTCTGTCGGGTCTTTCATTATGGCAGAAAGATATACCTATCTGCCATACATCGGATTAAGTTTTATTCCTGCCACCCTTATTGCCGGAAGTTCTCTGAAGCCTAGAAGGATATTGCTGCTTATTTCCGGGTGTGTAATTATAATATTTATGATCCTGGCCAGACAGCAGGTTAAGGTATGGTTTAATACAGAGACATTATGGACACAGCCCATTGACAGGCACCCCCACAATGAACTCGCCCGCCGCGGAAGGGGAAAATATTATTACATGCTATCATCTCATGCAAAAAACAATGCAGAAAAGAATTTATATGAAGATAAGGCGACTGCTGACTTTAAGGAAGCAATAAAAGCCGGGACAAGAGATGCAAATGTTTACGAAGGAATGGGAGTAATACTCCAGTCAAGGGGCGACCTTGACAATGCACTTAAATACATTAATGCAGCAATTTCAATAGATCCGAAAAAGGGGAAAACATATTATAACCGGGCAATGATCTACGACAAGCTGAATAACAAAGAGGAGGCCCTGACTGATTATTCCAGAGCTCTGAATCTTGATGAAACACTTGCAAAGGAAGTGCTGAGCAACAGATCAGTTCTTTTCCTTGAAACAGGAAAATACAAACAGGCCGCCAGGGACCTGGATCTGCTGATATCAATTGACGACAGGGATCATATGTACTATTTTAACAGGGCATTTTCAAAGGTGCAGCTTGGAGATGTTGCCGGCGCAATTGATGATTACCGCAGGGTCCTGGAGCTGAGCCCGGACAATCAGGAAGCACAAAAACAGCTTATGATTCTGCAGGATGCTGTTAAGAACAAATGACATATTACCAGGAACTTTCTTTTGTTAAAAAATCATAAAAGCAACATTTATTTAGAATGATTCTAAACAATTTGTGTTAGTAATTGTTTTTCTGTCATTATGCTTAAATGAAGGATAATATTTATTAATTAAAATTGAAAAATATGAAAAGAGTATTATTTGGTTTATTGGCTTTTATAACATTTGCACTCGGTACCGAGGCTCAGGTATCCCATGACTTTTCAGCAGGAGACCGTGAACCATCTGTTCTGGCAACACTTACCAAAGATCAGGTTCCTGCGGTTGTTGTTGAAGCTGTAAAAACACAGTTTGACAAAAACAATCCTCAGACATGGTCAAAATTCCCGTATGCACTTAAAGAATACGGATGGGTCTATGATATAGGCGCAGCAGAAGTTGCTCTTGACCGCTATGAAGTCACTATGAAAACTGATAAAAACACCGACCTGTGGGCAGTTTACACAAACAGAGGAGAACTTGTTGAAACCAGGGAGATGTCAAAGGACATTTCGATTCCGAAAGACGTTATGGAACAATTCCTTAACAGTCAGTATAAAGACTGGAAGATTGTCGGGAACAAGGAAATCATCAGATTCTATCACGATCACAGTCTTGAAAAGACCAAAATTGAACAGCATTTCCGTATCAATGTTGAAAAAGACGGTACGAAAAGAGCAGTCTCCTTCAACTGGAAGGGTACCAATTAATTTGTCGTAGCCTTATATGAAAATCAGTTAGTCAGGAATTCCCGGCTAACTGATTTCTTTTTATTTTTATCTGGTCATTCTTCATTCCGGCAACAGACCGGCCGGCTTTATTGTATACATGGGAACATCTTACTCTTCATTCAGACTGATCTCCGTTTCGGGACTATTTCTTATAATCCAGATGCTCTGTTTTCCCTTATTCAGTCAATCACGGGAATATAAGGTAATAACAGAAGGAACAGATTCAGGGATAGGCTATGTTAACGTCGTAGTTCATGGCAGGAATGCGGGTACGGTAACAGACGAGGCAGGCCGGTTCGGACTCGACTTTGCAGAAATTGATGATAATGATTCACTCAGATTTTCGATGATCGGATATGAATCAAGAACAGTAGCAGTGCGTCAGCTTAAAAGCGAACCATCAAAAATAGTTACACTTAAATCCAGGACCTATGAGCTTCCTGAAATGAAAGTGGTCTATCCCCGCGGGCGGGAAGTAGTCCTGGGAGTCCCGGTAGTATCAAACGCACTCAGATCGGGATTTGCTGATAATAACCTGGGATCAGAACTAGGGATAAAATTTGATGTAAAAAAACGTCTTAAACTGAAAGATATTTATCTCAATATAGGTGTCTGCACCTATGATTCAGTTACTTACAGGCTTAATATTTACCATCTGTCGGAACAGGAGACATGGGAGAACATTCTGACAAAACCGGTTTACATTTTCTTTTCAAAGAAGGATATTGTTGAACCAGTGACATTGGACCTGAAAGATTATTCAATATTCATTGAAGGGCAAACCATAATTACCCTGGAGCTGTATCGCGACCCTGGTGAAGGTAAATTGTTGTTTCTTACGCAGTTTTTCACCGGGACTACGTACCACAGAAAGACCAAGGAAGCCCCCTGGACTCTTTCGCCCGGACAGATCGGAATGTATCTGCACGGACAGACGATGAGATAAATTGAAGACAGATTTTCTTAACTTTGTTTACCGATAAACAATAGGGAAGAAAATGTCTCACCAGGACGCATCCAGAAAATCCATCACATTTGCACTGCTGGCAAATATTGGAATTGCGCTTACCAAAACAGCCGCAGCCATTATCACGCGCTCCGGAGCAATGCTTGCTGAATCAATACACTCTTATGCTGATTGCAGCAATCAGGGGCTTCTGTTCTGGGGCTTGAAAGCAACGCACAAAAAACCAGACGCAGAACACCCTCTCGGATACGGAAAGGAAATTTATTTCTGGTCTTTTATGGTTGCGCTTATATTGTTCAGTATGGGGGGCTTATTTTCAATTTATGAGGGAATTCATAAAATACATCTTCATGAAGGACTTAAGAATCCGGTAATTGCAATAATTGTTCTGGCAGTCAGCATGTTTTTTGAAGGAGCTTCCCTCTATGGCTGTCTTCGCCAGATAAACAAATTACGACATAATGTGTCTCTTCGAACATGGTATAAAAACAGCCGGCAAAGTGAATTGATAGTTGTTCTGGGTGAAGATACCGCCGCATTACTGGGGCTCTCTTTTGCGCTGATTGCAGTTGTATTGTCGATGATTACAGGGAATCCGGTTTTTGATGCAATAGGGAGCATTGGGATCGGAGCTCTGCTTGTCGTAATTTCATTTATTCTTGCAATAAAGATTAAAAGCCTGCTCATAGGTCAAAGTACTGATGATGAAACCACGGCAGGAATAAAATTAATATTGGAAGCACGTCCGGAAATTGAACAGATCCTTAATCTTATTACATTTCAGCTTGGCCCTGACATAATGGTTGCTGTTAAGGCGAAGATGAAGAATACGGGTTCTGCAGAAGAATTGATCAATAATATAAATAATTGCGAATCGGAACTTAAAAGAAGAAATCCCTCCATACAGTGGGTCTTTTTCGAGCCTGACTTCAGGCAATAATTAATATTTAGCAAATCACAGATAAATGAAACACAGATACATCTTATTTACAGTGGCGCTGATTTTCTGTATTACGGAAATATTGACAGCACAAAATAAAGTATTTACCGCAGGTGATTTTATGAATCGTCAGCTTATGCCTAAAAGCATTCAGGGTCTTGCCTGGCGTGGAGAAATGGATGTTTTTACCTGGATAGAAAACAATAGCCTGATCCAGAAGAGTGCTATGAATCCGGACCTTGCAGATACAATATTAACTATCAGGGTTCTGAATTCAAAGATGAAAGAACTGGGACAGAATGACCTTTCACAGTTTCCAGGCATAACATGGATGGACAACAACCGGTTCTATTTCCTGAACGATACGAATATTTTCATCTTTGATATATTAAAAACGGAGCTGAGAAAAGTCAATTGGTTTGACAAGAAAGGAAATGACCTGAATATAGATGCCACGAAGCTTCACGTGGCATACACCATAAAGAACAATCTTTTTACCGTTCTCGACGGAGAAATCATAAAGGTAACCGACGAAAAGAACGAAGATATAGTATATGGGCAAATACCCTCAAGGAATGAATTCGGGATTGATGCCGGTAATTGCTGGTCCCCTGATGGAGAATTCCTGGCATTCTACAGGATTGATGAAAGTGAAGTAACTGATTATCCTCAGGTAGATCTCAACGCCAGGATTGCACAGTATGATCTTATGAAATACCCGATGGCAGGAATGAAAAGCCAGAAAGTGGCTCTTGGAATTTTCAGTTTGCGCCTGAACGAAATCGTGTACCTGCAAACACAGGGACCCGAGAATCAGTATATCACATCTGTAACCTGGGACCCTTCCGGAAAGTATATTTATGCCGGGATACTTAACCGCGGGCAGAATCATTTTTCACTTAACAAATATGAAGTATCCTCAGGCAGGCTCATAAAAACTTTATTTGAAGAGAAAAATAACAGGTATGTTGAACCGATGCATGGTCTCTTTTTTATGAAGAATGATGCTTCAAAGTTCATCTGGCAGAGCCGTCGCGACGGATGGAACCATCTTTATTTGTACGATTCCGAAGGCACTTTACTCAAACAGCTTACAAAGGGAGAATGGGAAGTCACAAATCTTCTGGGATGCGATCCTCTCAATATTTCAGTATTTTACGAATCTACTGCAGAAAATCCGCTGGAAACGCATCTTTACAGGACAGAGATAAAAAGCGGAAAGACTGAAAAAATGACTTCGGGCGAAGGGATTCATTCTATTCGTAATTCAACGAATATGAATTACTTTATCGACATATTGAGCAGTATAAAAATGGCACGGGCCTATTATCTGATTGACCGAAAAGGAACAAGGCTTGCGGTGCTAAAGGAAGATGATAACCCATACAAAGACTATAAGATTGGTGAAATGTCGATTTTCAAGATCAAATCGGATGACGGTACCACGGACCTGTGGTGCCGGCTTATTAAACCGGTTGATTTTGATCCTTCAAGAAAGTATCCAGTAATTATATATGTTTACGGAGGTCCTCATGCACAGCTTATAAACAAATCATGGACAGGGGGGGCAGGATTCTTCCTGAACTATCTTGCGCAACAGGGATATGTGGTTTTTTCACTCGACAACAGAGGATCTGCAAATCGCGGTTTTGAATTTGAAAGTGTAATACACCGAAAGCTTGGAGAAATAGAAATGACCGACCAGATGACAGGCATTAAATACCTGAAATCAATTTCCTATGTGGACCCCGACAGAATAGGAGTAAACGGCTGGAGCTATGGAGGATTTATGACACTCTATCTTTTCCTTAGAAATCCGGGCGTTTTCAAAGTCGCCTGTGCCGGGGGGCCGGTTGTTGACTGGAAATGGTACGAGGTAATGTATGGAGAACGCTACATGGATACACCGATTGAAAATCCTGACGGATATTCAAAAGCATCATTAATTAATTATGTCAGCAACCTGAAAGGAAAACTGCTGATAATCCATGGCACAGCTGATCCTACTGTCGTATGGCAGAACAGCCTGGTATTTCTTGACGAATGTATAAAACAGGGGAAACAGCTGGATTATTTTGTATATCCCGGGGCCGGGCACAATATGACCGGAAAATCAAGAGTCCATCTTTTTGAAAAAATTGCAGGCTATTTTAATGATTACTTATAATATCTAAATAACCGACAGCAATATCGTGATTACAAGATATTAACCATTACTGACCGGTTTCGTATTCCGGGATTCAAGATAGATATTGATGTCCCGTATAAGGGAAGATGAGACACTCCCGATCAAGGCAAATGCAAATAAACAAAATGGCATGTACCAGACTATTTCATCAAAACCTAGATGAATATATGCATGTGCTTTAAAAACAACAAACCATGATAATGGGCCTAAAAGCGCAACCCAGGTTGTTAATGCCAGGGCTCTGTTTTTTACCCTGTTCAAATATGTAGAGGGAGATAATTTTTCAGGTACAAGGCTGAGCAATGAAGACATTACCGCAAAGCAAACAACTGCCAGGAAGCTGATTCTTATCAGGCCAAAATGAACAGCATCAAGGCTTAAATAAGTTTTGACAACTTCTGTTATGCTTGATTCCAGTGACGCCCTGAAAGCCTCCGGAAAATCAGCGCTGTTACCAGAAGTCCTTTTTAAGAAGCAATACCACATATATTTAAATCCATACCAGAAACTTCCTTTTAAAGTTGAGAGCTGATATGAAAAGAGAATAGCATAAATTATTATACCGGCAATTGCACCTGAAGAAACAATAATAAATCTTTTAAAAAAGAGCTTAATGTTCCACTTATTATAAAACCAGTAATAGAACAAAGGAACCGTAAACATCACAAGTGCTGATGTAACAAATTCGAAACCCGTAAAGAATAATTTTATAAACACCAGAACCACTGAGATCAGAAATAATCTTCCGGGAGAGACTGCAGTTTTGCCCTCAGACTCATAATGCAATAAAAGGAGCAATGTAATGAATGGCAGATAGAATGAAGTTAAAACCAGATAAATATCTCTTGCAAAAAATGTCAGCCAGCAGGAAACAAAGAGCAATGAAAAGGTGATCAATGAAGCATAAAAGCCATAATATTTTTTCACCCAGCTTACAAAAATGGTCATCAGCAGCGCAAACAGAAATGAATTTAACATCCAGAAAAGGTAGAGATTCAAATAATTGCTGAATGGAGAGATCTTATCAAGCAGGGCAAAAGTAATTCCTGCTCCTCCCATCTGGCTGTCATATATTATGAATTCAGTATTCCCGAGCTTTAAGTTATTCTTATAAATATCAAACTGAAAATAGGTCATATCATCCCATGACATATCTTTCATTATTGAGTCATCTTTGACCCAGCCTGTAAGGCCTGCTTCAGAAAAGATCCCATTTGTTTCTGCTCTTATCACGCGGCCAAGAACCTGGGATTCAGAATAAACATCGCTTTTTTCAAATTCTTTTTTATCCACAACACCCCAGATATTACGGTAATAGCTGCCTGCAAACAAGAGCAAGACCAAAGTAAACAACATCAAATTTTTAACAGTTTTTCTTTTCATTTACATCTGATAAGATTTGTTAGAGGCACAAATATTAAACAAATTCTTCTATCTATCCAAGGAATAATAGTTTTTATTGTTGTATTTCAACTGGTTAACCTGGGATGAATTGGCATATAAGTCAGATAGATGTCGACAGATAATCCCGGCATGTCCCATGTAAAATTTGTCTTTTCCTGAATAAACAGAATTTGCAGCGTTTGCGGTCTCATTTACGTATTAGTTGTATAACCTGTATTAATAACATATTTGAGATTATTAATCAAAAACAAGGAGAATATGAGAAAAATAAAATCAGCAATAATCTTTATAATATTTCTGGGGCTTCACACTGCATGTGAAAAACAGCTGGAAGAACCGAATCTGACACCAAAGTCAATTTCTCTTACTGCTGCGGCGCCGCAAGCTATTCAAAGCAGCAATGATTTCGGTATAGAGCTGTTCAGAAAAGTCGCAGAAAACGACAGGCAAAACCTTATGCTCTCTCCTCTCAGCGCAAGCACTGCCCTGACCATGTTACTGAACGGTTGCGGAGGAGATACCTATACACAACTTAATGAAACACTTAAATATTCGTCAGGAATGACAACCGGAGATATCAACAAAGCATATAAAAGCCTTGTTGATCAGCTGCTTAGCGCCGATCCACTGGTGAAACTCACCCTGGCTAACGCAATATTTTACAGGAACGGCTTCACCGTAAAACCCCCATTCCTCGCCACCATGAACAATGATTTCGGATCAACTATTGCAGGACTGGATTTTGCAGCACCTTCAGCGTTAACCACTATAAATAAATGGGCAAATGACAATACTGCCGGCAAGATCCCCAGGGTGCTTGATGAAATTTCAAACGATGCTGTTATGTTCATTATGAACGCTCTTTATTTCAAGGGCGACTGGAGCTATCAATTTGACAAATCAGCTACCCGGGATCATCCTTTTTACCCCGATGGAGGTACGACGGTTAATGTCAGCACGATGAATAGTGAGGTGGGGGCAAAGATAGTCTATGGAAACAACTACAAAGCCGTAGAAATGCCTTACGGGCGTACCAATTTTACAATGGTTGTTATTGTTCCCACAGAAACTCTTACGACATTCTATACAACATTTACATCCGGAGTCTGGAACTCGATAACTTCAGGATTCGACGGAACTGATGAATATGGCAAGTTAATCGTCTATATGCCAAAATTCAAATTCTCATACGAAAAATACCTGAACAATCAGCTCCGGGCAATGGGCATGGTTGATGCTTTCATCCCTTTCCAGGCAAACCTCTCCGGGATTTCTGATGAGTCGATCTTTGTAAGTTTTGTCAAGCAGAACACATTTGTGGAGGTTGATGAAGTTGGAACCGAAGCTGCTGCTGTCACTACTGTCGGCATCGAACTTACAAGCATGCCACCGAAGCCAACGCAGTTCGTAATCGATAAATCATTCGTTTTTGCCATCCGGGAACGGACCACCAATACACTTCTTTTTATAGGACAGGTATTAAATCCGTGAGCAGATATCCATTTATAAATTAAGAGAAACCTTAAACTTATATTAAAGAATATGAAAAACGCTGTTAAAACATCAGTTTTACTCCTCATCCTGGCCTCCTCTCTATCCGGCTGCATGGACAGGACAGTGGAGCGGATAACTTACAAGGCCAATGTGCCGGTTTATATGCCGTTTGCCGAATTCCGGACCAGTTTTCAGAAGAGCGACACTGTTGAGATAACCCATCCCGGTAAAATATATTTCAAAGATGGTTACCTGTTTGTAAATGAGTACGGCAAGGGAATTCATGTCATTGATAATTCAGATCCGGCAAATCCGCAAAAAATAGCTTTTTATAAAATAATGGGGAACATAGATATGGCGATAAAAGGCAATATTTTGTATGCCGACAGCTTCATCGACCTTGTTGCAATCGATATAACCGACATCAACAATCCTAAAGAGATAGGGCGCCTCACAAATGTATTCCCTGAAGTCGTGCCTGAAGGCGACGTGTGGTTTCCCTATGCCATGGTTGATAAAACAAAGGGGGTAATAATTGACTGGGAGACAAAAACCGTTACCGATACCGCGGGTACCATCCAGCACCGCAATTTCAACTGTGCGTGGCAAGCGGTAGTGCTGCAAGCCATCATCAGACAAAATGATATCCACAGGCGCTTGCTCGATAAGAAAATGAGCCGCTGCCAGACGATCGCGCCCTATCACAACAGGGCAACCGGTTACACGGACAAGCAGCAAAGGCTCATCGCCTACCAGTGAAGGCTCATCATTTCTATTTACCAGTCTCGGCTTGCCATCGTATGTACCGCCATAGCCGCGGCTGATAACGCCAACCCGTTTT
>Ga0208980_10002233_pt1 | contig 11746 bp, 11 predicted proteins | sample WetSurMetagenome_3_FD_187993 | JGI IMG/M metagenome (GOLD analysis project Ga0208980, IMG submission 187993) | Wetland microbial communities from Twitchell Island in the Sacramento Delta, sample from surface sediment Aug2011 Site A1 Bulk (version 2) | ecosystem: Environmental > Aquatic > Marine...
CGCTGTCAGCGTTGAAGAGTTTGATCGCATCGATGAAACGAGTGCCAATAACCGGGTCGCCACCAATGCCGATACAAGTCGATTGGCCAATGCCGCGCTCGGTCAACTGCCAGACTGCCTCATAGGTGAGTGTTCCACTCCGGGAAATCAGCCCAATACGGCCTGCCTTGTGAATGAAGCCCGGCATGATGCCAACCTTACACTCACCTGGCGTGATGATGCCAGGACAGTTTGGCCCAATGAGGACTGTCCCCTTCTTCTGCACAAAGTCGTAGGCCTTGATCATGTCACGAGCCGGAATGCCTTCCGTAATGCAGACCACCACTTTGATTCCCGCATCAGCCGCCTCCATAATGGCATCTCCGGCAAATGCCGCCGGCACAAATATGACGGAAACATCCGCTCCGACCGTCTTCACCGCTTCCGAAACAGTGTTAAATACGCGAACGGGCCGCGCGAATTGGTCCTTCTCATTGCCGCTGTAGGTTGTTCCACCTTTGCCCGGAGTTACACCACCAACCACTTTAGTGCCATAGGCAATCATCTGAGAAGTGTGGAAGGTCCCTTCACCGCCCGTGATGCCCTGAACCACAACTTTGGATTTCTTATTGACGAGAATGCTCATATCAGATTATCTTTCTTGCTAGTTCGTTTAGTGTCGAAAAAGAATGAGAGTTGACTCCCCCTCTGTGGTGATCTTGATGCCGCCAAGTTGGCATGTCTGCGTGATCACTGCGAATGAAACAATCGAAAAGAACAATCCAATGAAGCGAAGCAGATTATGCGACCAGCTTGAGTTACGAGATGGCAAGAACAGTTGCTGGGCACAAAGTTGCGGGTTACTTCTTCTCGTCGATCTTTGTAGAGTTCTGGACATCCTCCTGAAGCCCGCGCATCGCACTGCGAAACTCTCGCATCCCTTTCCCGATACTCTTGCCCAGCTCCGGCAACTTCTTCGGACCGAAGAAAATGAACACAACGAACAGAATCAGGAGAAGCTCGCTACCGCCAATGTTCTCGAACATGGAACATCCTTATCCCTTCTTCTCATCGATCTTCTTTGGGTCGGAGGTCACGTCATCCTCCGTCTCTTTCACCGCCTTCTTGAATTCGCGAATGCCTTTACCCAATCCCTGGGCAAGTTCGGGGATCTTCTTCGCTCCAAAGAATATCAAGAGAACAAATACAATTAGGATGATCTCGGTTGCACCAAGGTTACCCATAGCCTATCTCCTTCCGCCTTCCGCGGCAATTAGTGTGTGCCCGGCAGCAGCCAGTGCCTGGCTCGTTGTACTGGGCACAGAACTGTTGATTATTGATTGAAATATCTTCTGGCCATCCATGTGGCGTAGCAAAGGATCGGCTGCGCGTTCGGGGTGAGGCATCATTCCGAGAACGTTGCCTGCTTCATTCACAATACCTGCAATGCTTGCCATCGAGCCGTTTGGGTTTGCTTCATCCGTGATACGGCCATCGATGTCGCTGTACCGGAAGACGATTTGACCTTTGGCTTCAAGTGTGGCAAGCGTTTCGGGATCGGTGAAATAGTTACCATCTCCATGTGCGATAGGGATGGCCAAAACCTCCCCCGGATGACATTTGCTGGTGAACCGTGTGTCCACGTTCTCCACCTTCAGGTTCACATACTTGCAGACAAACCTGAGCGAAGCATTTCTGAGAAGCACGCCCGGGAGCAATCCCGCTTCGACGAGAATCTGAAACCCGTTACAGATCCCGATGACCGTACCCCCATCTTTCGCAAATCGGATGACTTCTTTCATGATAGGCGAGAAGCGGGCAATCGCACCACACCGCAAGTAGTCACCGTACGAAAAGCCGCCGGGCAAAATAACCACATCAACATCCTGCAAATCAGCATCCTTGTGCCAGAGGAACACCGCGTCCTGATGCATGACTTTCTTGCACACATAGTACGCATCGTGGTCGCAGTTCGACCCCGGAAAGACAACGACCCCGAATTTCACCCTCTCGATCATCTACACTTTCTCTATTTCAATGTGATAGTCCTCCATCACCGGGTTCGCAAGGAGTTTCTTGCATACTTCTTCCGTTGCACGCTTTGCTTCCGCCTCCGAAGCACCCTCAACCCTGAATTCGATATACTTGCCCATCCTCACGTCATGAACGCTCTTGACACCAAGCGCCGACACTGCATGCTCAACGGCCTTCCCCTGAGGATCAAGAATTGACTTGCGAAGCGTGATCTTTACCTTGGACAGAAACATGTCTGCTTCCTTTGCTCAGATGTCAACACTCGTGGGCTCGACGGTCTCCTCTTCTTTCCTCTTGGCTTCGTGGTGGAGGATGTGCTTCACCATACTGCCAACGTAGCGGACAATCCCCAACATGACGAACAGAACAAACAGCGGGAAGATGGCTTCTCCAGCACTCACGACCACAACCACGATTGCCAGTGCAAGGAAAACGAACTTCCACGGTTCTCGCTGAAATGATCGCCGGGAGATCTTCGGCAGTGTATCGTACTTCACCTTGCTCACCATGAGCAGCGATAAGATGACCACCAGATACGGTAGCAGAGCGGCAGCCCCGCCAAGCCCGGTTGTTGCACTCCAGTAGTTTATGAGAAACGACGCCACCGTCAAGGCACTCGCCGGTGTGGGGAGACCGGAGAATTGATCCTTCTCGAAGCCAACGAGATTGACGTTAAACCTTGCAAGTCTTAGACCTGCGAAGACCATCAGCAATGAACTTAAGAGTATGCCGAAGCCCTCCAGCGTCTGGAGGTGCGCTTGATACACGAGGAACGCCGGGGCAGCACCAAAGGAAACAACATCAGAAAGAGAGTCTATTTCAACACCAAATTGCGATGAGGACTTTGTGATTCTCGCCATCACGCCATCGAGGGCATCGAAGCCCGCAGCCAGTATGATCAGCCACGACGCTTGCAGAATATCCCCCTTGCTTGCATAGACAATGGAGAGAAATCCACAAAACATGTTCAGCACGGTGAACAGGCTGGGCACCACAGCGCGCGTTACTCTCATGGAAAACCTTTGATAGTCGATAGGACAGTCATCTTATGCAAACCCCGCCAGGACTGTCTCCCCCGCGACGGTTCTGTCGCCAACCTGGACTTTTACCTCACAGCCGTGCGGCACGACGACATCGACGCGAGAGCCAAATCGGATCATGCCGAATCGCTCACCGGCCACCGCTTCATCGCCAACCCGAATTGGTGCAACGATCCGCCTTGCTACAAAACCGGCAATCTGACGAAAGAACACTCTCCCTCGTTCATTCTCAATCCCGATATGCGTGCGCTCGTTTCGCAGCGAAGACTTTTCATCAAATGCGACGAGATACTCACCCGGGATATGCTTAAAGCATCCCACCCTTCCACTGACGGGGTACCGGTTGACATGCACGTTGAACGGAGACATGAAGATGCTCACCTGCGTTCCCTTCCCCTTCAGGTATTCGCCTTCATCGACTTCCTTCACCAGCACTACTTTTCCATCGGCCGGCGAGATGATGAGACCGCTCCCTTCTGGAGTCTGGCGCTCCGGGTCACGGAAAAAGCTGATCGTGAAAATCAAAAATAGAAGGAACAGTCCAATAAGCCCAAATCTCAGCTCAACAATATCAACAAGGAACCAAGCAAGCAACGACCCGACCACGACCAGAGCAATCACCACTGCAACAACCTCGTACCCGTATTTCGTGATCACAAATGTCTTTGTCTAAAATGTTCTGTAGATTCGATTGCGAACCTCTGCATACACTTCGAGCGCATCCTCGCTGCCAGCCGCAAAAAGATCCCTGCCCACACGATCCTTCTTCTGGAGATCAGCGAAACGGCATGTGCGGGGTGATATCTCATCGCCGATTGTTACCTGATTCCCCAGAACACCGAACTCCAGGTTGACGCTTAGGAGCTTCAGTTCACGGCGCTCGAAAAAAGATTTGAGAACCACGTTCGTCTTCGAAGCCAGCCTATTGATGGCACGAAGCTGCTCCGGCGTGGCAAGTCCAAGAGAATAGATGTGGAACTCGTTCGTGAGTGGATTGCCAAGGTCAGGATTCTTGAAGTAATGCTCGATCACGGGAACGGTTAACTCTGTTCCCTCTTTAATCCCGAATTGTTTTGAGAACTCTCCAGAGGCAACATTGTGGACGCGAACCTGAAGTGGAATCATCGCCAATTGCTTCACGAGCATCTCCGACCCCGAGACCTTTTCAACAAAGTGAGTAGGTATGCGGAATCCGGCGAGATACTTGAAGAGATACGACGAGATCTCATTTGCCAGGGTGGCAATGGTAGTGTTCTGAGCTTTCTTATTCGGTTCCGTTCCTGCCGTCCTTGGTGGTTGCATCTTTGCAAGCTGACCAGATACCTGACGACGATCGGCGTTGTCGGTATTGGGGTGGGATTGGTTTGTGTCTTTGAATTGTTGTATGAGCATTCCGGACTGGTCTGCGTCAAACAGATTTTTTGCCGTCCCACCAACCCGTAACACTCTTACCACCGGAAGCCTTTTGGATCAATTGTTACCGAATTCAGTACAGAAACAACCTGAAGCACCTGTCAAAAAGGTAACAAATGACGGGTTGAAAGTCAAAGCGCCGCACAGACCCTTACCTCCGAGATGGTAGAGTTGACTTTGAGTCCCAAATCAGAGATTTTCAGAGTGCAATTTTGTTTCCTCCACACACGCACAGATGAGTAACTCTGGTCGCTCCTTCTTCGCAGACACATCCAGCTTACAGTGGATTGTGTACCTGCTCCTCGGTTCAACCACACTTGTCATCACCGTTAATTCATACGATAGCGGTATTGCCAAGACTCCGCTCCTCGTTTTGTCTAGCAGCCTCCTTGTCGCGACATTCTTAGCAGAGTCAATCCGGCGGGGAAAAATGGAGTTTCAACGATCATCTAACGATTTCCCGGTTCTAGTATTCCTTCTCCTCATCCTGGCCTCGGTCTTCTACTCGAAGAATCAATGGACCAGCGTTCAGGCTTTGAAGATCTGGATTCCCTTTCTTGGCTGCTTCTTTGCTGGAACACAGCTTTTTCCAAAACGAACGGATGTCGACAAACTCATGCGGATCCTTGCTCTGTTCGCTTCTGCGGTCTGCATTGTGGGTATACTGCAGTTCTTTTTCGCAGACAAATTGTTCCTGAACTTCTTCATTGGTGAGGATCGGCGTGTTGCCTCTACTTTGACCAATGCAACATATTTAAGCGGATACATCGTGCTGCTTTTCCCTGTGCTCCTGGCTCTCACGGTCAACGCGAGAGCCAGGACCTGGAAGAGGTGGTCTCAAGCTATCCTTTTGGGCGGGCTTGCATTTGTATTGTTCGTAACCTCAACGAGGACAAGTATTGCAGCCTTCTTGCTCTCGCTAATCCTCTTTGCTGCATTGTCTAGACGCAAACCAAGGCAGATTCTCATTTGGGGAACCGTAGCCATCGCAGTGGCAGCGTCAGCAGTCTATCTCTCTCCTCGATTAGTCGAACGAATCGAGAAGTCGTTCAGCACCGATGCAAGTTCTTCATTCGCTCGCCGGATGTACTTCTGGGAGGCCGGGTACAATGCGTTCAAAGCTGCACCATTCTTTGGCCACGGTATTGGCAGCTACGGAGAGGTGATGCGTGAGTTCAGATCGCCAGACTATTGGATCGTCAAGAGTGAAGACGTGGTTCCCCATGCACATAATGAGCTAGTCGAAACCGCTGTTGACCTCGGCGGAGTTGGCCTTGTAGTGTACCTTACGACTATAGCGACGGCACTCTTCGTGGGATTCAGATCTCAAGTCAAGGAGAAGGAAGCCGACCGGCTGATGAGGGTAGGTCTTATCTGTTCGTTTCTCGCGATACTTTTCGATAACCTGGCCAACATATCGTTGAGAGTCGCACCTGTGGGAGCAATTGCATGGTTGTTTCTTGGCATCTTGGCTTCGCAATCATCCGGTAACTTCGCAGGATCGGCGATGAGGTTGCGGCTGCCGAAGTGGTCTCCCCTCCTGCCGCTTGCTGGGTGGGGGGTGTTCGCATATTGGTTTGCGAGTGGTGAGTTAGATGTGTATAGAGCAGATGGCCATATGATCACGGCGATGATGGCTGCTCAATCAAAAAAACTCCCCACGGCAATCAGCGAGTATCAGCATGCAATAGCGCTCGACCCGAACAACCTCCTTGCTCGCTCGAATCTCACTCTAACGCTCCTCATGGCCGGACAAGACAAGGAAGCGATGGAGGCAGCACAGCAGTTGCAGGGGCTGTCGCCAACCTATCCAAAGTCAAACCTGATGCAGGCCGCCGCTCTTGTGACGCTGAAACGGTATGCCGAGGCTCTTCGATCCCTTGAGAAAGAGCTTGAGCAGTGCAGTCATCCCGCCGCTTACCTCTACCAGGCGGCTGCTTACATGGGACTTGGCAACTCCGCCGCAGAGAAGGCTGCTCTGGAGCATTTGCTTCTCGCAGACCTCAAAGGCCACTTCGAATACGAACTCAAATTCGTCTCAGAACGGTTGCTGCAACTCGTCCGCACGGAGGAAGATGTCTTGAGATTCCGGGAGGTCTACACGCAGCTTTCTACAGAGTTTCCCTCAAACGAGGTTATCTTCGCAACCCTCGCCAAGCTTGGTTCGAGACTCACCACGTCGCGAGGAAGATAGGAGCCATCATCCTATCGATAGCAATTGAGGATACAAAAAAAACCGCCTACCCCGAACATCGGAGCAGGCGGCAACAAGACACATTCTCTGCTTCTATTTCATCACGTGGAACTCGATGCGGCGGTTCTGTGCACGGCCATCGGGAGAATCGTTCGGTGCAATCGGGTCGCGCATTCCCTTCCCGACTGTTGTCAACCGATTCGCCGGAATACCCTTCTTCACAAGCCATGCTTTGACAGACTGAGCGCGACGGGCCGAGAGATTATCATTAGCATCGGGTTTGCCGACATTGTCCGTGTAACCCGCAATCTCAACCACAATACCCGGATTGGCGATCAGAGCATTGTAAGCCTTATCGAGTGTCTTCTCAGAAGAAGAACCGAGCGTTGAGCTGCCACTGGCGAAATTGACGCCCTCCAGAATGACGGTCTTCCCCCTTTCCAGAATGATCGTATCCTTCAGATCATCCTTCGGGCTTAGTGGATTCGTGCCACGTTGAACCTCTGCTGCATCGTTGACGCCACCGCCGTCGGTATCCGGTTTCAGTGCGTTCGTGCGATATTTCTTGATCTCATCACTGTCGTTCAATCCATCACCGTCCGTATCCGCCTTTGCAGGATCAGTGTTGTACGTCTTCACTTCGTCCCAATCGGAAAGTCCATCACCGTCAGTGTCGACCTTTAATGGATCGGAGTGATATTTCAGAACTTCATCGCCGTCAGTCAGTCCATCGCCATCAGTGTCCAGTTTCAACGGGTCGGTATGATACTTGAGCACTTCGTCGCCATCAGAGAGACCGTCTCCGTCAGTATCCGATTTTGTGGGATCAGTCTTGTAGGTAAACACTTCGTCACCATCCGATAGCGCGTCGCCATCGGTATCCTTCTGGAGGGGATTTGTCTTGTACCGCTTGACTTCTTCACCATCCTTCAAACCATCTCCATCTGAATCAGCATTCTCGGGATTCGTACCCAACTTGCGCTCGTCGCCATTCGTCAGATCATCGTTGTCGTCATCGTCTGCATCTCCACTCCCAAGAAAGATGTTGATACCTGCTTTGCCGGTCGCCCAACTATCACCGTTGTTGAAAATGTAGTTATCGGTCTTGTCGTTCATGATACGATACCCGGCTTCTAGAACAACCGCCAACTTCTTGTTCACGAAGATCTCAATTCCAGCCCCCACAGGAACCATGATTGTGCTGTAATACTTGTCCTGAGGAACAAAGTTATTTGCATAGTCCTTCCGTTTGTAGAACATGTCGCCAATCCCAGCATACAGATAAGGCGATACACGATGCCCAGGCGCTGGATGTACCCACACCTGAAACGCTGCAGGAATCGCATCCAACCTGAAATAGTCGTACGAGCCCACGTTCGACCCGCTCGTGAAAACCAAAAGGGGATCTTGCTGTGATTTGAACACCTCATACCCACCCGTGATGCCAAGAGAAACATAGCGGTGGATACCGTAACGCAACATAAATTCACCGCCTGGCGAAATAAGGCGCTTATTGAAATCATTGAACCAGAGGTTGACCCCTCCGTGGAAACCCAACGCCCACTTCCCCTGTGTGTTTTGAGCAATACCTAGTTCAATACACACGCTCGAGCACAAGACGAGTGCAACGACGGTGAGTCTTTTCATTCAGAGAGTCTCCTATATGAGTCGAGAAGAGTTGAGTTTAGTAACCACTGCGCCTGTGGACCATCGCGCCTGAACAGTTGCACGAAACTATCAGATTTGAGTGTAAAAGTCAAGAAGTTTATCAAAAGGAAAGACATAAGCACTTGTTTCCTCGCTCTGGTTCTCGGGGAGTAGAGTCGCATCAACGGTGCGTTGACATTTCGGAGAGAATTCAGTAGATTAGCCATCCAAAGTCAGAAATTTGCCCCGTCGTCTAACGGCAAGACAGCAGACTCTGGATCTGTTTATCGAGGTTCGAATCCTTGCGGGGCAGCATTCGAGTTGGCGGAAAGCGGATTGCTAGTTTCGGATTGCAGTTCAAATCCTGAACCGCGGATCCGAAATCCGGAATCGTGTTGGCCTTATCGTCTAACGGTTTAGGACGGAGCCCTCTCAAGGCTCAAATACGGGTTCGATTCCCGTTAAGGCTACAAGCAATTGTCAATTGGGACTTGCCAATTGGCAATTTTCCATTATTGCACGCGCCGGTAGCTCAACTGGATAGAGCACCAGCCTACGAAGCTGGGGGTTAGGGGTTCGACTCCCTTCCGGCGCACAACAGAAAAACTGCCCAGCTTGACAACTTCGGAATGTCCTCCGATCCCAGCCTTCCTAGACAGAAATTCCCGGCCTGAACTCTTTGACGAGTGCTCTTGACAAGCCGAAATACCTGATGATGATGCCAACTGTCCGCCGAGCCGCACGACCATCACCGTACGGATTTGTTGCTCTCGCCATCTCATTGTATGCGCGAGAGTTCTCCATCAGCTTGCGCGCGGTGTTCACTATCTTCTCCTCGTTCAATCCCACGAGCTTTGCCGTCCCGTACTCAACCGCTTCGGGGCGCTCGGTAACCTCGCGCAGAACGAGCACGGGCTTCCCAAGCGCCGGACCTTCTTCTTGTACTCCGCCGGAGTCTGTGAGAATAAGATATGACTTTGCCATGAGGTTGACAAAACCCGAATAGTCCATTGGTTCTACGAGATGCACGTTAGGGATACGGCTAAGTACCGGGTAGACAACTTCACGCACTCTTGGATTCAGGTGAACCGGAAATATCACTTCGCAATCCGGGAACATGCTGGCAAGCCGCCGGATTGCCCTGGCAGCGCCCCTCATTGGTTCCCCCAAATTCTCCCGCCGGTGCATGGTGATTAGGAGAATCCGCCTCTGCATCGCCACAATCTTGTTGAGGTCCTCTCTGGAGAACCTGTATCGCGCCTTGACTGATATGTTGAGCGCATCGATAACGGAATTGCCGGTAACAAACACTGAGCGAGGATCAACGTGCTCTCGCAGCAAAGCCCTCCTTGCAGCAGATGTTGGCGCGAAGTGGAGGTCGGCAATGCAACTTGTCAGCCGGCAATTGATCTCTTCAGGAAACGGATGTGCCTTGTTGTTGGTTCTGAGGCCGGCTTCCACATGCCCGACAGGGATGTGTCGGAAGAATGCCGCCAAACTCCCAACAAAAGTTGTTGTTGTGTCCCCCTGGACCAGCACAAGATCCGGTTTCTCCATCTCCAGAACGCCATCAAGGGCTTCGATTGTGTTCTTCGTGATCGTCGCAAGTGTCTGACGCGGTTCCATGATATTGAGATCATGGTCGGGTTTGATCTTGAACACCTCAAGAACCTGATCCAACATCTGCCGATGTTGAGCAGTCGCTATCGTGACAACTTTGAAGTGCGCTGTCCGCTTCTTCAGCTCCAAAATGATTGGGGCTAGCTTGATGGTATCCGGTCTCGTACCAAATATGACGGCGATCTTCTTTTTCTTTGCCATGAAATACCCAGTCTTGAGAAACTGCCCATCAGCTTTTCAGAAGCCCGTCCCTGCTATTGCAATGAAGGCCCAAACCAAATATAGAAATTTGGTCTGTCTCTTACTATTGGAATCTGTCGGGTGAATCCGAGTCGATCGCCAGACGTTGATACTCTAACACAATTTGCCTACATTTTTTCAATACATTACAGTCACACAAGGGCACAATGCGCCTGTAGCTCAACTGGATAGAGCATCAGACTTCGGATCTGAGGGTTGGGGGTTCAAATCCCTCCAGGCGCACATTACTCCTTTCACGCTGACCGCAGTAGTTCGGCCCAACTTAATTCGTGAGACGGCTTTGCACATCCCTGATGGATTTCTTGACGCCAAAACCATCGTCGCCACTACAGCGCTTTCAACAGCAGGACTGGGGTTCGCCATTCGTGAAGCGAAACTGCACCTTCCCTCTCGACGCGTTCCGCTGATGGGCCTGGCATCGGCTTTCGTCTTCGCAGCGCAAATGTTGAATTTTCCCGTCGCTGGCGGAACTTCCGGACATCTCATGGGTGCCGTTCTCGTAGCCGTGCTTCTTGGTCCGACAAGCGCAATTGTTGTGATGACTTCGGTCTTGATTGTCCAATGTCTTTTCTTTGCGGACGGAGGGCTGCTCGCTCTGGGAGCTAATATACTGAATATGGCCATCGTTTCATCGGTTGGTGGATATGTTGTCTTTCGAACGGTCCATCGACTTATCAAAGGTGATCGAGGATTCCTGATGGGTGTAGCATTCGCGTCGTGGTGTTCGACTGTTCTCGCTTCTGTTTGTTGTGCCGGAGAACTTGCTTGGTCTGGAACCGTGGCATGGAATGTCGGGTTCACGACGATGGCAAGCGTCCACATGTTGATCGGTGTTGGAGAGGCTGGGATCACCGCGCTTGTCATATCGGCAATCGGCAAGACTCGCCCAGATCTTCTTGCTCGAGATACTGACAATTCGCAGCATCCTCAAAGGTCGTGGATCGTGTACGGCTTGGTGATTTCCTTTGCGTTGATACTCTTTGTTTCGCCCTTTGCATCGCCGTGGCCCGATGGACTGGAAAGGGTAGCCGCACTTCTGGGATTCGAGCAGAAAGCTGTCACTCATCCACTTGTTCATTCACCGATGGCAGACTACCATTGGCCGGGAATGGGCTCACCGGCGCTCGCTACTGCTTTAGCTGGTGTCATCGGCGGAGGGATCGTGTTTGCCCTCTCGTATCTGCTCGCACGAGTGCTGGCACCACGCACCAAGTCGCTCTCATGAAGATCACTCTCTCCCATGCGCCACGATTTCATTGACCGTTACAGCCGACTCTCCAGCCCGATTCATCGTCTGCCGGCGGGGCTGAAGCTTCTGATCGCGCTGGTGACCGCGGGTGCGACGGTGAGCATTCCCATTTCCGACACTCCCTGCATTCTGGCAGCTGCTGTCTTTGTGATCATTGTTGCAATTGCGAGCGAGATACCAATCCCATTTCTTCTCAAACGTCTGCTCATGCTGGAGCCATTCGTTCTTGGTGTTGCGCTCCTCAGTTTGTTCCAATCGCAAGGTGTGATTGTTTTTACTACGGTCTTGCTCAAGAGTACGGTGTGCCTC
>Ga0208980_10002234_pt1 | contig 11742 bp, 9 predicted proteins | sample WetSurMetagenome_3_FD_187993 | JGI IMG/M metagenome (GOLD analysis project Ga0208980, IMG submission 187993) | Wetland microbial communities from Twitchell Island in the Sacramento Delta, sample from surface sediment Aug2011 Site A1 Bulk (version 2) | ecosystem: Environmental > Aquatic > Marine...
TCATCAATCCTGAATTCCAGCCATGCCTCGCCTGGCAGTTTCATCTCTGCAAATAGTAGAAGTCTCTTCTCTTTTTTGTTCATTATAAGCACTCTCCAGAAATCAAGGGCATCTCCAGGGGATAGCTCATCCTTATTCTTTCTGCCCCTTCTCAATCCGACACCTCCAAAAACCTTGTCAATAAAGCCTCTCAATCCCCAAAGCCAGTCGCCGTAATACCAGCCTGTTTCTCCGCCAATTGACCAAATATTTTGTAGCACCCTCTCCTCATCATTGATCCTGAGCTTTTTGCAATCCGAATAACAGCCGTAAACCGGCACTTCGGCGTAGGTGGAAATACCCTCATTGAGTATATCGGAAGAAAGGGCATCTTTCCAGCTGGAAGTAACCATATTCATCTCTATCTTTTCGAATGCTGCCTTAATTGCCTCTTCATAGTTAAGCAAGTTAATGCCGAGAAGCTTTACCAGGGAATTATCCTTGCAAATGACTTCCACCTTCATGCTGTCGACGAGATTTACCGCAAGAGGATATGAAGTCGAAGTAATAAAATAGAGCCAGAATGAAGAAAGCTTTGGTGTCATCACAGGCACAACCTTTACAATCCTCTTCAATCCCCTCACTCTGGCAAATGTCAGGAGCATCTCCCGGTAGGTCATAATATCGGGACCTCCTATATCAAAGCTCCTGTTAAATGTCTGTTCATTCAGCAATACTCCCGAAAGAAGCTCTATAACATTTCTGATAGCTATAGGCTGCGAAGCTGTGTTAAGCCAGCGGGGAGCTATCATAACCGGAAGCTTTTCCACGAGATCGCGGATTATCTCGAAAGAGGCGCTTCCTGAACCAATAATAATACCGGCACGCAGGGTAGTCAGGGAATAGGAGCCTTCGGCAAGTATCCTTTCTACATTCTTCCTGCTTGCAAGATGCTTTGAAAGATTTACATCGTTGACAATACCACTTAGATAAACTACCTGCCTGACCCCTGTTTTTTGAATGGCTTCCCTGAAATTAAGAGCTGCCTCTTCCTCCATTACCTCGAAGTCACCTTTTGCGGATGACATTGAATGTATTAGAAAATAAGCAGCATCTATATCTGATGGAATACTTGACAGTGTTTCCGGATGAAGAAAATCAGCCTCAATCACATTTACAGTGGATGATTTATCCTTTGAAGGATTAAACCTTTTTTTATCTCTTACACAGCAAATGACTTCATGTCCATTGTTCAGGAGAACAGGCAGTAATCTCTGCGCTATGTAGCCCGTTGATCCTGTAAGAAGTATTCTCATGCAATCTATGTTTTAAGAATAACAATCAGGATCACTGTTAAGTTCTGTAACAGTTACTGAAACAATCTTTGAGCATACCTATTTGATTTTCTGCTTTATGGAAACAAGAGTTATCACATTGTCTGCATCAGCTTGCTCATTTAAAAATATGGTAACAGGTCTAACAAGACCATATTTTTTAGCATTTCTGAACTCATCCTTCAGCGAGGGAGGCAGCTGACTCTCCTCGATTACCGGCTCAGCCTTGTCGCTAAACCAGAAGGTCACTCGAAGAGTATCATCTACCAGGCCGGCCCAGAATATGGTTTTCTTCTTATGCATCATCTTATAAAGCCACTGCTTGCCGTCATTGTAATAATTCCACGTACCGGTGACGTCACTATGGATTCCTGATGTATATTGTAAAATCCGCTGCCACAATACTCTTCTATCACCTATTACAGAGAATACCAATTCATCTGTAGGAATAATGTTTTTATCGTTCAGTCTCATGGTTTCAAATTATTGGATCACTTTCACGTTTGAATTCAATATTAAGATCTGCTGCATCATTAAAGGAGATTACAGAAGGTTCTTGTTCTACCGCCTTTTTATAAAAATTTTGTTCCATAAGGGAGGTAACGCTGCCGTACCGAAGAACTTTAATAAAAAGCTTCAGGAAGAAGATAACCTGCGATATCAAAAAGAGCACGAGTACTCCTCCACCCCGTACGGGCACTATTCCAGCTATTATCTTAATCATCACCCATGTAACAATTCCCTGTAATACAAGCATAATCAACATCAGGGGAAAGGATGATAAGAAAGTTTTAAAGGTTTGGCTGAAACCGAAACCGATCGCTTTAAATCCTGAATTGCCGGGATGGACAGCCTTCCAGGCTCTTGCATAATCACCTGCGAGCAGAATTAATGTCATGGCCAGCATAAAAACTGACACGGAGATAAAAAGGACTTTGAAGACAATGCCTTCCGGTGCCGAATCTGAATTGCTTACCACAGATACAGGTATTACAACTACAATGATGATCAGCGCAATTATTATGAGGTACAGCATCAATGCTATAATCATATAGGACCAGAAGTTTTTGGCAGATGCACTGAAGAAGTTTTCAGAGAGGAATCCGGATGAACCGTTTTTAACCGAGTCGAAAAGACCTCCGGTTATAAAAATATTCAGAAGAACGGCAACCACTGAAAGAATCAAAAGACCAGCTGTAAGTGATGAATACATTGAATGGAGGTTGACTCCAAGATCTCCCAAAACATCAATATCTATTCCTTTCATCAGCTTTTCAGTAATCATTGAACTGCCAAGTGACGATTTAAGTCCGGCTTTCAGCGGGGCAACAATGAGTGAAACACTGAAAAATGAAACAACCCAGAATATAAGGATTCCTTTCCACGATTTGACGGATCTGGAAAAACCAGTTTTTATGGCAAGTATCAGCTTCATATTATCTGTATTAAAAAGTGATTGTTGTTATGAAAAACTCAAGAATTGTTGTCAGCTTGGATGCGATACGGCGTACCGGGACCCTGTCGGGAGCAAGAGTCATTGAATTATTTATGAAATTGACGTCCATAAGGATCTTGTATTCAGGGTCAATTTTAACCCATTCAATTGATCCTCTTCCTGAATAAGCAAAATCCCTGAATCTGCTTTTCCCGTCCCAGTTCTCCAGCACCTCGCTGCCATTCTTAAAATGCACCCTGACATCAACAGGCAGCATGACGTCACCCAGTCTTTCAAGCCCGACGGTCGCATTGTAAAGGGAATCATTCTCAGACCATGTCTTATCAGCCTTCTTAAGTGTATCGATCTTGTTGTCAGATGATCTGATTTTCTTATTAACAATCTCCGAAACCTTATAATCGCAAATCCCTGTTCCAAAGAGAGTCTGATCAAAGAACCAGTTCATGTCTGGTCCATACTTATCGCCATGCGCTTTCCTTACAACATCATTGACAACAGCAATAAAATCTCTTCCGGAAGGGTGTTTGAATGCCCATTTCCGATAATATTCCCTGAATATTTCGTTGGTAGTTTCCTCCCCGATAATCCCCATCATGGTGCGCAGGCAAACTGCAGTTTTGCTGTACGACATCATGCTGTAAGTGCCATGAGGGTAGTTCCAGGAATATTCCCTGTTTGTAACGACCTGCCTGCTTCCGGAATAGACATATGAGGATCTGGTCATGGATATATCCGACAGTTCGAGAAGAGGATGGTTGATCATACTTGTGCTTGCGCCGTAATAATGATCCATAATCCTGCTCTCCCAGAACTGATTTACTCCCTCATCGAGCCAGGGCTCTTCAAATTCGTTGCTGGCAAGTATTCCCATGAAATAGGCATGACCAAATTCATGTATCGTAACCATCTCCGGAAAGTGTAAAGATGCCGGAACGCCTGTAAATGAAGCTGATGTAAATAAAGTTGTATACTCCATACCACCCGATCCACCTCCTTTTGCCGGAGGATCTACAAACGTAAGGTGAGGCCAGGGATATGGTCCTACATTTTTCTCAAGGTATTCAAGAGCATTCTTCACAGCTGTCAGCTGCCTTTCCGCCTGAACTTTTCTCTCCGGAGGCAGCAACAGGGTAATTTTTACATTTTTCCACTGATCGGTATAGACTACATATGAGGGCCAGGCAGTCCAGGCAAAATCGACGATATCTTCTGCTCTGAAGGTAAGTTTTTTCTCACTGCCCTCAACAGCCTCCTTCAGGAGCATGCCTCCCGACCCGACAACATATTCCTTTGGTACTGTTAGGTTTACATCATACACGCTATGATTGGAGTAGAATTCAGAATTGCGGTGAAACTGATGACAATTCCATCCGCCTGCAGTGGCATAACGCATTCCAGCAGGTTCATAAACCCCGAACTTGGGGAACCACTGCCCGGCAAAATAGAAATCATCCTTATATCCTGTCCTGATAATCCGTTGAGGTAACTTTGATTCAAAAGTGATATTAAAAAATGCCGTGTCACCCGGCTGGCAAGCTTCTGGCAGGATGATCCTGACAACGGTACTATCGTCAGGATTTCCGTCATCCGGACTAATAAACTGCACGGATGGAATAAGATCAGTACCGTTTCTGTCACTGATTTTTTTGATATCGATCCAGCCATTATTCTCCTTTTTTTTATCTGGCCCCTGATCTGCTTCTTTACTGAAAGTGGATTTACTGTTTTTGAATGCGTTGAGATAGAGATGCATATGAACATCAGGGACAACATCTGAAGATTTATTGACCCAGTATGTAGTCATCTCTCCCTCCACTGTTTTAGTTACAGTATTGAGCTTTGCATCGATTTTATAATAGGTTTGGCGGCTGCTGAGTGGTTCCTTTAAAACTATCTGACCATAGCTGAAGTCAGAGAACAGAAATGCCACTAAAAAAAATCCGATAAGTCTTTTCATACGTTACAGGTTAATAAATAGAAATTTTCATTATACAGGCTTCGGCTTGATCTCCATGTTGATTAAACAAATTCAAATGTTAATGTAATAATTTGAATATTGAAAAATAATGTAATTTTCATAAAATTTGCAACAGATGTCCTTAAATTTGAATTTATTGTCAGATTATTTGAAGAAGATGAATTTAATGCTTTCGGAAATATTTCATAATTGCTATGAATATTGTCGTTCCGCCTGCAATTAATAGCATAGGATTTTAAAAGGATCATTAAAGATGTTTCAGGAACAATGAACAACGCCAGATCTTTCATTTCCAGGTTGCTGTATAACAAGTTTTTCTGGCAGCTTATCTTTTCTGCTTTTCTTATAGGCACAGCTGTCTTTTTCATCCGGCACGAGAACCTTGAGCTTTTCAGGATTATGGATCAGCTCAAATCAAGCAATCCATGGTATGTACTGGCAGGAATTCTTCTGACCTGTGTTTACATAATATTTCAGGCTGAAATGTATGTACACAGCTATCTGGCAATGGGGATAGCCATTCCCTTGAAAGTTGCATCCAGGATGTTCCTTAAGCGCAACCTTTTAAGCGTATTCCTTCCCGCAGGCGGATTTTCATCCCTGGCTTTCTTCACAGGTGAGGTGGAAAGCAGGGGCGCCAGCAAGTCGCAGATCCATCTCGCATCAACATTCTTTGCATTTTTCAGCATATTGTCTGTTGTGATTGTTGCCTTTCCTGTATTTGCCTTTGCACTTATTAAGTACAAGCTTGGGGAAGTAGAACTGCTTGCCTTTTTATTTCTCATTTTTCTGATAGTGGCCTTTTTCGTATTCCTATATTCGGTAGCAAAAAAAGGAAAGGCATATGGATGGCTTTGCAGGATCAGGCCATCCCTGGGACTCACTCTCGACGAAATGATAGGTCAGAACATCAGCAGAAAACAACTTTGGGTTATTCTTCTTTTCTCAGTCTGTATTGAGGTAATTGGAATTGTACACCTGTATATTGCCATGCTGGCCCTTGGCTTCAATCCTTCGTTGCCGGCAGCTTTTATCGGGTACATTGCCATGGTGCTTATTCTTATAGCCTCTCCCTTTCTCAGAGGCCTGGGTGCCATCGAAGTATCGCTGACATTTATTCTCGGGCAGTTTGGATTTCCGGTAATTGCAGCTGCCTCCATAACACTGCTCTACCGCTTTTTCGAATTCTGGCTCCCGGTGGTCGCCGGCATCGGAAGCTTTGTCTCGCGAAAAAACAATATAGTATTACGCATCCTGCCTCCCCTTATTATCTTTTCCCTTGGCATAGTCAACATAATTTCAGCTATTACTCCTGCCCTTCCGGTCAGACTAAAACTCGTGCATGAGTTTCTTCCCACTGCTCTTGTAACCAGCAGCAATGAGCTGGTACTGGTTGTCGGACTTCTCCTGATACTACTGAGTGTCTTTCTCCTTCAGGGATCCAAAAGAGCATTGTATATCGGCTTGTTCCTGACGGGTTTATCTGCTGCAGGTCATTTGGTCAAAGGAGCTGACTACGAAGAGGCATTACTGGCTTTATTATCCTTTCTGTCGCTGATCTATACCAGGAGCTACTATACACTTAAGCCGCACCAGAGGCTCACACGCATAAGCTATATGGTACTGATATATAGCTTCGCTGCTGTAATGTTATATGGAATTACGGGCTTCTACTTTATTGACAAGCATCATTTCGGCATTGAATTTCAGTTCTGGACCTCGGTCAAAATAATCTTCAGGATGTTTTTCCTGTTCAACGACAGTGGCCTGGTACCATTAACTCCTTTCGGACAAAACTTTTTATACTCAATTTATATTTTTGCGGGTCTCGTGGCTAGCTTTATCTTTTACAGCCTGCTGAGACCCTACTTCAGTAAGCCTTATAATTCTGAGGAAGATTTTGTTATGGCCAGGGAGCTGGTAAGTCGCTATGGCAAATCACCACTGGATTTTTTCAAAACCTACCCTGATAAATTTATCTTCCTTTCAAAAGATAAGGACGGTTTTGTTTCATTCAAGATGACAAGATCATTTGCCTTCGTACTTGAAAATCCAGTTTGCCGCGACGAAAATGCTTTGGTGAAGCTTGTGCAGGAATTTGATCAGTTCTGCATCGATAACGGGTTTGTCAGCATTTACTACCGCATTCCCCAGGAATCTCTGACCCTGTACAAGTCGCTGGGCAAGAAAAACTTCCCGATTGGTGAAGAGGCAATTGTCGACCTTACTGCTTTTACCCTTGAAGGAGGCAAGATGAAGCCAACAAGAAATGCAATAAACAAGCTTACAGCAGAGGGTTTTGATGTAAAAATTTACCAGCCGCCCATAAAAGAGGGATTACTGCAAAAGCTTGAACTGGTTTCAGATAGATGGCTTTCAGAAATGGATGAAAAAGAGATTGCATTCACCCAGGGCGTTTTTGACAAGGCCATTTTGAAGGAGCAGACTATAATAACGGTTGAAGATAAGGAGGAAAAAGTATATGCCTTTCTTAATCTGGTACCTGACTTCGCCCCTGGTGAAGCGACATATGATCTTATAAGGAAAATTGACAATGCACCTCATGGAGTCCTGGACCTTCTTGTCGCAAAAACCCTGCTATATATGAAGGAAAAAGGATACACCAGGGCGAACCTGGGGATGGCTCCTCTTTCAGGGATTGAGGGAGAGAACCTCGCAGAAAAGACTATTAAATATGCCTATGAAAATCTGAAGGCTTTCGGTCATTTCAAGGGTTTAAGAAAATATAAGGAAAAATTTCTTCCCTCCTGGGAGAAAAAGCATATCGTCTATAATTACGATTTTCACCTGCTGCAGGTTCCGAATGCCCTGAAAAGAGTATCGGAAGGCAAGTAGCTATTGCTTCTTGACCGAATCTCTAGCAGCCACCTGCAGCTTTCTTTTTCTTGCCGGCTGTTGTCACTGCTGGTTTTGATGACGCTGATGTCACAGACCTGGCCGGTTGCACTGCTGTTCCACTTCCGAAAGCCATTCCTGCACTTTTATGAAAGTCATACCTGGCAAACTCCTCATCGGGGCTTGAGGAAAGCGGCGTCTGTGGATTAAGTATCGCATCAAACCAGTAATTCAATCCTCCCTCAAGGACGTAGTTATTGGCATACCCAAGCTGTCTTGTAACCATCCAAGCTTCATTTGCAGCCACGGTCCCGTTGGAGTAGAAGATGTTCATCTTTAAGTCCTGGTTAAGAATATCTGTGTACTTTTCTGAAAGAAGGTCGGCTGAAGGGATATTTATAGCACCGGGAAGACTAAATTTTTCAAACTCTTCCTGACTTCTGACATCAATCAGGCGAAGTGAAGGGTCCTTCCTCACAATCATATCTGCAACAGCATCCGGAGTAACATATTGGGTACGTGTATTTGCCTCATTCAAAAGTTCCTCAGCAGTTAGCTTATAAGGCTTTGTCTTATTCTGCGGGACAGCTGCAATAATTAATCCGAGTGGAACAATGAAAATCGCAAGCCATTGACGTGATTTCATAACTGGATGAATTTTATTATTATTTTCCTGAATTTAAATACTTGTGTATGATTAATATACCGCCCGGGGGAATTTCTTCTCTGCCCATTCTGCAACCCAGAACATTGCAAGGGCAACCAGTATCAGCAGAAGGGCAAATATACCATCGGAAAGGCCAAGTGCTTCACTTACCTTTGGTGATCCCAGAAAACCGGCCATATATAGCTCTGACCACCACCTGTATCCGATGCCAAATATTAATACGCCAAGGAATAATCCTCCGATGAAAACTATTGCATCTATCTTTCCGATAGAAGCTCCGCAGAAGCTGGTACCAGGGCAGTAACCACCCATAATGAATCCGGCGCCCATGATAATTCCTCCGAGGACAGCAGATGTAAGGTATGTAGGATTCACATAGACAAGGTTAAGGTCAACCCATCCGAAAAGGCTGAAGAACAGGAGTCCAAGCATAGCCGTAATGGCAGCTGTAAAGAACACCTTTAATACAACGGTGTCATAGCCATAAAATACTCCTGCAAGCTTCCTGCTCGAGGAGAAGCCACTCTGTTCCAGCACAAAACCGAATCCTATTCCAATAATAAACGCAAGAAAGAGATTGGTGTTTTCAGATATTATTCCGTTTACAGATAATGGTCCCATAGGATATTTTTGTATTAATGTATTAATGTTTTATTTTTATATAGTTTTTTTGCCATGCCCCTGAGCTTTGAGCCCTTCTATATCCAGTTCTTTCTGAAGAAATAAGCCAGCATGTAGGCAGTCCCGAAAATGGCCATCATAGTAAGAAACCCTCCAAGGGAAAGAACTGCCATCCCGCTAAGTGCAGAACCGCTGGTACAACCTCTGCCAAGCTGTGATCCAAAGCCAAAAAGGATACCTCCGGCCAGAGCAAAAACAAGTCTGCGCCTGGATGATATTTTAGGTGAATGTTCAATCTTTAAGTCAAGTCTGCCAGAAAGGGCGCCTGAAAGAAATCCCCCCACAAGAACTCCAAGCATTTCAAACACCAGCCAGGTCTTCATAGGATTGCCTTCATGTGATTGTCTGAATTCCTTGACAAATTCCGATTTTTGTGCGGCATTCGGGGCAATTGCACTTACAGCAGTAACTACTGTACTTTTTATTGCACCGCTGGCCCCTAAACCCCGTCCTGAAACAAAATTGGCCGCCAGAAGGACTATCCCCAGCAAAACACCTCCGATATACGGATTAAGGTAATTGGAACTCTTTTGTGATTTTGATTTTGCCATATTACAGTTTATTTTATCTATTGTACTATTTTTTTCTCATGTTTCCGGATTTTGAGTTATATTCCCAGCACCCAGCACCATGTACTTAATAAAGCCACCTGCTCATCTGTCCGGCATAGACAACAATGAACCTTAGCATGAGGCTTCCGAATATTACGAGTACCGCCGGGATAAGGACAGGGATATGATATTTACTTAATTCCAGGATCTCGAGAATTGCCGGGAACAGCATTCCAAGGATCACTACAAAGATCCAGAAGGACACCGTATATTCACCGCCGAGAAACATTTTTGCAGCTTCGATTTGCACCTGGGTGCTGGCGAGGAATCCCATGAACATGTGTATAATCAGGAACAATTCAATTCCGATAAGGACAAGATCTATCCTAGCAAACTGCCTGCGTTCAGCCTTATTCTCAGAAAGTATCAATGTAACAGCTGCACCCGCTGACAAGCCGGAAGTTAAAAACAAGGGACCGAGGATCGATGTGTTCCATAGCGGACGGGCATTGAAAGCGGAAAGAAGTATTCCAGTATAGATCCCCAGAATAATAGCATAAATGAGCATTATCCATGCGAGTGTTTTCTTGTGCAGGTTCAGGAAATATTCCAGATCGTTAAGCCATTTGAATTTCCAGTCCCACTTTGGGAAGATATCGCGAATGTGGAGAGCGCACCATATAAATGACACGGGCGTTATTACCATTAATGTCCAGGCGCCCCACGACATAGGTGATTGCAGTTTGATATTGGTATAGAGCTGCCAGAAATATAATTTATGCCTCAGGTCAATGAACAGGGCTACCAGACCAAGAATGAGCAGCAGAGGTGCGAGAAATGGAGTAATCCTTACCGCTGTACGGTAATCCTTTTCCCTCCCCCTGATATAATAAAGAGCAGCTATTGCAAGGATACCTGCAGCCATGCCTCCCAAAAAAAGGTAAAGCGAGATCTGCCAGTGCCAGATATGAAGATGCGGATCCACAAGCTGGTTCATCCTTCCGCTCACAAAAATTTCCTCTTTCATCTAAATCAGGTCAGATTAGTTTCAAATAAGATAATAAATATGTGGTCCAGTGCCAGCTTCAGGGATCAGTGTCTTGTATTTCCTTCTTTTCAACACGTCTGATATGTCGCTGTGAAAATCGTCAAGGTCGCCAAAGCTGAGACATTTCGTCGGACAAACATCAACACAGGCTGGGGACATACCTTTTCTGAGCCTGTGAATACAAAAAGTACATTTATCAACATAACCGTCGGGATGAGGATACCGGGCATCGTACGGACAGGACGCTATACAGGCACCGCAACCTATGCAAACAGAGCGTTGAACGACGACAATTCCTCCCTCGGTAAATCTGCTTGCCCCGGTTGGGCAGCATCTGACGCAAGGTGAATTGGCACAATGATTGCATCTTTCGGATCTGATCTCCATTTCAAGCTGTGGATAGGTACCGTCCATTACCTCTACTACCCAATCGCGGCAAAAACCTATCGGTACATTGTTTTCGGTCTGACAGGCTACAACACAATCGCTGCATCCTACACATTTCCTTGTATCAACTGCCATTGCATATCTCATGAACCTGCCTCCTGTATCGCTTTTTCAGTCATAAATGTTACAAAGTTGGATCGCATGCCAGTCCCTCCCATTAGAGGATCAATCAAAACATTCGTTATTAATTGCGTATCACTGACACCTCTGCTAAAAGCTCTGGTGAGATGTTTTTGACTATGTCCGAAACCATGAACCATATAAACTGAATCCCATCTGATTCTTTCTGTCACCCGCACTTTTACGGGAAATTCAGAAATTATATTGTCCTGGTTTTTCAGCCAGACATACTGATCTTTCTTTAATCCCCATTCCTTTGCAACAACAGGATTTATCCATATAGTATTCTCATCCATCAGGTCAGTCAGATTGGGATTATTGGATGTGCGGCAGAAAGTATGCATTGGTGCACGTCCATAAATAAGCCTGTAAAAACCGTCAGAGGGCTCCTCGTGACCAACATAACTCGGAAGAGGATCGAATCCTGCTCCTTCGAAATAAGCGGAATACAATTCAATTTTACCTGAATCGGTTTGAAATACAACCTGTTCTCCCTCTGAATAATATAGATCATCGGCATCTCTCTCGAAAGTCTTTACACCAATTCGCTTCATCACTTCGAGTGACAATCCGGCTTGTTTGAGCTGCCAGTCAAGAAGATCTTCCTGTTTTTCAAAAGGAAACC
>Ga0208980_10002235_pt1 | contig 11740 bp, 9 predicted proteins | sample WetSurMetagenome_3_FD_187993 | JGI IMG/M metagenome (GOLD analysis project Ga0208980, IMG submission 187993) | Wetland microbial communities from Twitchell Island in the Sacramento Delta, sample from surface sediment Aug2011 Site A1 Bulk (version 2) | ecosystem: Environmental > Aquatic > Marine...
CTCCACGTAGGACGGGTATCTAAATCCGCCTTTGCCGTCACTGACATCAGCACCTGCACGTGAGGACTCAAGCAGGAAAGCATTACCGTAATCGAAAAAATAAGTTCCGTGTGCCGCATGCCTGTTGATGGCTGCAACCTGACGCCGCAGCGATGCCTGCACCATCTCCCTGAACCTTTCCGGATCTTCCGCCATCATGACATTCGCTTCATCAAATGTCATACCTGCAGGATAGTATCCACCAGCCCACGGATTATGAAGGGAGGTCTGGTCTGAACCGAGATCAGCCCATAAACCTTCACCGGCAAAGTGTTCCCACAAGTCGACAATATTCCCTTCGTAGGCCAGGGAGACAACTTCTCCTGACCCGCATGCCTTCCTTACGCGCTGTGTCAGCTTTCCGAGATCATCAAAGACCTCATCGACCCATCCCTGTGAATGGCGTTTACTGACAGCCTTCGGGTTAACCTCAGCAATGACTGACACAATCCCGGCTATGTTGCCTGCCTTGGGCTGGGCTCCTGACATACCTCCCAGTCCGGATGAGATGAAAAGCTTGCTTTGTCTTGCTTTTTCACCTGACGGTTCGAGTCTCCTGGCTGCATTGAGCAGGGTTATGGTTGTGCCGTGGACGATCCCCTGAGGACCGATATACATGTACGATCCTGCCGTCATCTGGCCGTATTGAGATACTCCAAGAGCATTGAACTTCTCCCAGTTATCCTGCGACGAGTAGTTTGGTATGACCATCCCGTTGGTGACAACCACCCTTGGTGCCTCAGTATGTGACGGGAATACGCCGAGAGGATGACCGGAGTACATCACGAGTGTCTGGTCATCTGTCATCTCAGAAAGATATTTCATCGTGAGCCTGTACTGCGCCCAGTTCTGGAAGACAGCTCCGTTACCTCCGTAGGTGATAAGTTCATGGGGATGCTGAGCCACGGCCGGATCAAGATTATTGGTTATCATCAGCATGATGGCTGCAGCCTGCACGGACTTATGAGGGTATTCGCCTATCGGCCTGGCCTTCATTTCGTATGATGGCCTGTACCGGTACATATATATTCGTCCGTAATCACGGAGCTCTGCGGCGAACTCGGGAGCGAGAACGCCGTGCAGCTTTTCGGGGAAATACCTCAGGGCGTTGCGCAGTGCAAGCTTTTTTTCTTCAAGAGTCAGTATGTCGCGTCGCCGCGGAGCATGGTTGACCGAATGATCGTAAGGTTTTAATTCAGGAAGGTGCCCTGGAATACCTTCGCGAATCTGCGATTTAAAATCGTTCATGATTTTCGAATGTCTTGGATACAAAGATATAAAACAAGTAACGACGCCCTAGTAGGGCGTCGCTACACTGAAACCACCAGGTATATAATCCGTTTATGATTTTTCGTTCACGATCTCGTCATCGACGAGGATGCGGCCGCAATATTCGCAAACGATGATCTTTTTCCTCGATCTGATGTCAAGCTGACGCTGAGGAGGTATCTGGTTGAAACAACCGCCGCATGCATCTCTCTGAACAGAAACGACAGCGAGGCCGTTGCGTGCATTGGAACGGATACGCTTGTAGGCCGTGAGAAGACGCTCTTCAATTTTTGTCTGGAGCTCCGCTGATCTCTTGTCAAGCTGTTCCTCTTCCTTCTGGGTGTCACGTGTTATATCCTCAAGCTCGCCCTTCTTTCCATCCAGGTCACGCTTTCTCTCGTCGAGTGCGGCCTGGGCTTCAGCCATCACTTCTTTTTTCTCCGCCACCTGAGCGGTGAACTCACGTATCTTCTTGTTACACAACTCAATCTCGAGATTCTGGAACTCAATCTCTTTAGAAAGCGAATCATATTCGCGGTTATTGCGAACATTATTCTGCTGTTCTTCGTACTTTTTAATAAGCCCCTGGGAGGTTGTTATCTCATTGTTCTTGCTTACTATAGCCTTTTCCATTTCGGAGACTTCACTTTTGAGATTGCCTATTCTAGTCTCCAGACCTTCTACCTCATCCTCGAGATCCTGCACCTCAAGCGGAAGCTCTCCCCTGAGTGTGCGTATCTTATCTATCTCTGAATCAACAAGTTGTAATGAGTATAGTGCCCTGAGTTTTTCTTCTATGGTAAGTTCTGGTTCAGCAGTTTTGGTCTGTTTCATCTTAAGAAGTAATTTATCGGATTGGTATTTATCCCGGAAAACCGGAGTGCAAATTTAGGAAATTTTTTATTAATCAGATCGTGGAGCAGTTGTAAAGAAAATTTTTCACTCTCGTAATGGCCGATGTCTGCCACAATCATATCACCCGGAGCCTGTGTGAAGGCATGATATTTTATGTCACCTGTTAAAAACGCATCGGCGCCGGCGCGGGCGGCGCTGCTGATGAGGTCAGCGCCCGACCCTCCGCACACGGCTACGGTAGTCACCACGCGGTCAGGGTCTCCGCTGTAGCGGATTGCCGGTATGCCAGTGAGCTTCTTCAGTCTGTCAAGGAGTGCGGTGCCGGTCACCGGGGCGGGGAGAATGCCAATGGCACCCGCGCCGGCGCCGTAATACTCGTTCTCCAGGGCGATGATGTCATAGGCCACCTCCTCATACGGATGTGCTTCAAGCAGAGCCCTTACACATGATGATGACAGGTATGACGGCATGACTGCCTCGATCCTGACTTCATGCTCGGAATGATCCTCACCAACCCTTCCGGCGAAAGGATCAGCCCCATCACCTGCCCTGTATGTACCCTCGCCATTAACGCTGAAGCTGCAGTGGTCATAATTACCTATATGACCCGCACCTGCGGTGAAGAGCGCTTCCCTGACCCTGCCGGCATGAGTGACAGGAACAAATGTTACCAGCTTTGAAAGCCTTCCTTTCAGCGGAGCCAGAACCCTGATCTTCTCAAGCCCGATCTTCTCAGCAAGTATATGACTGACACCCACTAACGCGTTGTCAAAACTTGTATGCGCCGAATAAACTGCCACTCTACCCGCTATTGCGGTTGCAACACAGCGCTCAGTGTCATTTCCGTTAGCAATGTGCTTCAAAGGCGTGAAGATCAGAGGGTGATGCGAGATGATCAGATTAGACCCATGCTCCCGGGCCTCAGCGATGACGTCGGATGTCACATCGACAGTAAGCAAGACCGAATCGATCACAGCCGAAGGGTCTCCTACCTGCAGTCCGCTGTTATCATAATGCTCCTGCAAGGCAGGAGGAATTAGCTCTTCAAGCCAGAGTGTGAAATCTCCCAACGTAACCGCCATATTATCAGTTTATTTCGTCTCTGATATCGGTGAGCATGTCCCTGATGCCGCGAAGGGTATCAGCAATCTCCAGGCGATAGTCGGCGTCTTCATGGTTATTTTTCAGGTATTTTCTGGCGCCTTCGATGGTCATACCTCTTTCCCGCAGCAGGTGATGTATCAGTTTCAGGTTTTTGATATCCTCCTCCATGAAGAGTCTGTTACCTTTATTATTCTTTTTCGGTTTAAGGATGTCAAACTCTTTTTCCCAGAACCGGATCGTCGAGACAGGCTCAGAAAACATCTCGGCTACTTCACCGATCTGATAAAACAATTTGTCAACTTTTTTTTCCCTGTACGGCATAATCTGATTTCCCTGATCAGTCGAATGACTGTCCGCTCTTGCTGGCGATCTCAATCATGCTGTCATACTCTGCGGGAGTGAGATCGTTAAAGAAATACATCGCGGGATCGACGTTGCGACCACTGACTTTAACTTCATAGTGCAGGTGAGGTGCCGTTGAAAGACCTGTACTGCCCACAAATCCGATTATATCACCGCGGTTGACCTTCTGTCCGACCCTGACATTGAAGTGGTCAAGGTGTGCATAAATAGTCTGATATCCAAATCCGTGATCAATGATAATATGATTACCCAGCTCGCGGCGCTCAGATTTGACCAGGCTAACTACACCATTGCCTGTCGCGTAGACATCAGTTCCCGTAGGTGCAGTGAAATCCATGCCGGCATGAAACTTCGAAATTTTATAGATGGGGTGTATTCTGTATCCATACCCGCCAGCCGTTCGCTTCAGGTCCTTATTTGAAACGGGCTGGATAGCAGGGATGCTGCTGAGCATCTCCTCCTTCTCCTTTGATAAGGCTATCAGGTGGTCAAATGATTCTGACTGGACATAAATCTTCTTCCTGATCTTGTCAAGCCTGGTTGCAGTTTCAATTATCAGGTCCGAATTTGAAAATCCCTCAAGCTCTTCATAGCGGTTTACTCCTCCGATACCTCCCTCGCGGTAAGATGCCGGCACCGGTTCAGCCTCAAAAATGGTCCGGTAAAGGTTGTCATCAGTCTCCTCGAGATGGCCGAGTACCTTCTCAACATTCTCCATCTCCCTGTTCATAAGGTCGGACTGCAGGGTAAGCTGTTCGATCTCGCGTTTAAGAGCTTTCTCCTTGGGTGAGTCAAAAATAAAAGCGAAGACAAAGCCGTACAGGCCGGCCAGAAAGAGTGACCCCACGAAATATGCGAAGAGACGAAGGAGAAGCTGCCTGATCCCCAGCCTTATCTTGTCAAAGCTGAGTGTCTCATGATTAAACTTATACTTTGTCTTTGGCATCTGCGGTGATGGCAAACAAGTGCCCTGCAAACATAAGAAATAATAGACAAATTACAAAACTTCTCTCAGGATGTGAGGAAATGGCATTCAGACTTTATCTCAGGGTTTTGAAAGAAAATCGAGCATTTTAAAATACTCATCCTCAGAAAGATCATCGTCAAAATACCATAGCGGGTTCACATGTGAACCGAAAAGATCGACCTGGTAATGAAGGTGTGGTCCTGATGAAATACCGGTGTTGCCAGAGAGTCCAATAAAATCTCCCCTTTTTACCTTCTGGCCTCTCTTGACATTTACTTTGCTGAGGTGGCCGTAGATTGACCTGTACCCGTATCCGTGATCAATCACCACCTTTACCCCGAAGCCATCATTCTGGTTTCCGGCATAATAGACCAAGCCGGCGCCTGTGGCGTACACCTCGGTACCCAGTGGGCAGCAGAAATCCTGACCGAAATGCCAGCGTGGCGAGCCCAGGACAGGGTGATGCTCCCTGAACTTAACACCGTCACCTAGTCTCATGGTCACGTTAACAGGCCTTATATAAGGAAGATGAGCCCACATATCTTTCCATTCAGCGGCCTTATCGGTAAGCTCGGCAAGCGAGTTATACTGGATATTTGTCTCAGTCCGCAGATCCTCAAGCTTCGACCTCACAGCTATCATCATTTCGGTGTTCGCGTATCCGGTCAGGTCACCGTATTTAAAAATACCTCCGGCACCACCCTCGGAAATATCTGCAGGGATCTGGGGAAGGTCAAGTATCGCCCTGTAAGAGTTATTATCCGACGAACGCAGATCAGCAACAATTTTTGATGAATAATCAATACGGCGCTCGAGAAGGGAGTAATTCAACTTGATCTCCTCCACCTTCTGCTCCAGCTTCGCCTGCTTCGGATAGCCGAAAATGTGATGAAATAAAAAGCTGTAACAGACTGTTAATAATATTGATATACTTAATCCAACAGAGAACCTGATGAGTTTCTCGCTCCACTTGCGCTTATGCCGGAGAAACTGAAGGTCGGATGGGTCAAAAACGTATTTTTTCCTTATCAGCATCAGGAGTTCAGAAAGTTACGACTAATTTGATTGACAGTAATCAAACGTAAAATAAATGAATTAATTTTACAAACCCCAAACTATTTGAAATTTAATACTGTGGGAGAGCTTATGAAGGCAGCCGCAATAAGAGAGGAATTTCTCAGTTTTTTCAGATCGAAACAACATAAAATTGTACCCTCGGCGCCGATGGTGATCAAAAACGACCCGACGCTAATGTTTACCAACGCCGGCATGAACCAGTTCAAGGATATATTCCTTGGAAATCAACCGGCAGCATTCAAAAGAGTGGCTAACTCCCAGAAGTGCCTCCGCGTGTCGGGCAAGCATAATGACCTCGAGGAAGTTGGTCTTGATACTTATCACCATACTATGTTCGAGATGCTCGGGAACTGGTCTTTCGGCGATTATTTCAAGAAGGAAGCCATAGCCTGGGCATGGGAATTTCTTACCGGACGTCTCAACATACCTGAAGACAGGCTTTATACCACAGTCTTCGAGGGTAGTCCTGAAGAGGAAGTACCACGTGATGATGAGTCAGCTGAGCACTGGAAGAAATGCTTTTCTAATCCTGAAAAACATATTATTGAAGGATCAAAGAAGGACAACTTCTGGGAGATGGGTGAGACAGGCCCATGCGGTCCGTGCTCCGAAATACATGTCGATCTGCGGTCTGAAAGCGAACGCAGGGCCAAACAGGGTCATCTGCTTGTGAATAAGGGACACCCGCATGTCATAGAGATATGGAACCTCGTTTTCATACAGTACAACCGCAAGGCAGGTGGTGAGCTTGAACTGCTTCCGGAAAGGCATGTCGATACAGGCATGGGGTTTGAGCGCCTCTGCATGGTCATACAGGGAAAGAAGTCAAACTATGATACCGATATATTTCAGCCAATTATTAATGCTGCGGCATCAGTCACGGAAAAGCCGTACGGCGAAAAAGAAACCTGGGACATAGCCCACCGAGTCATTGCGGACCATCTGCGCACGGTAGCCTTTTCAATAGCCGACGGCCAGCTGCCGTCAAACAATAAGGCCGGTTACGTTATCAGAAGAATACTGCGCCGGGCGGTAAGGTACGGTTATACGTCACTTGAGATGACAGAACCGTTTATATATAAGCTGATACCGGCACTGATAACCTCCATGGGATCATATTATCCGGAACTTTCAGCCCAGAAGGAGATCATCACCATGGTCATCTTCGAAGAGGAACAGGCATTCCTTAAAACACTTGGCAAAGGACTTAAGATGATTGAGCGAAGGGTGGAAGGACTGAAAAAGGAAGGCAGGGACATCTTCCCCGGCAGCGATGCCTTCGAACTTTTCGACACGTATGGTTTCCCTGTGGACCTGACCCAGCTTATCCTGAAGGAAAACAAAATGACCCTCGACGAGGCAGCCTTCATCCGTGAACTCAATGCCCAGAAAGAACGCTCGAGAGACGATGCGGTCATCACTGCAGGAGACTGGGTGGTGATTAATGATATTGAAAAAACCATCTTCACCGGTTACGATCACACTGAGGACTCTGTGCGTATAGCGCGGTACCGAAGGGTGAATGCACGGGGCAGGGAAGCTGTCCAGCTCGTATTTGACAGATCACCGTTTTATGCCGAGTCCGGTGGACAGGTCGGTGATAAAGGTTTTATTTCATACGAAAATGAAAAGATCGCAATAAGCGACACGATAAAGGAAAACAACCTTATCATTCATATTGCTGCAAAGGTGCCCTCAGACCCTTCACGGCTCTTCACCGCCACCGTCGACCGTGAAGCCAGGCGGCAGACTGCCAGCAATCATAGTGCCACTCACCTCATGCATCATGCACTGCGCGAGGTGCTCGGAAAGCATGTCGAACAGAAGGGGTCCCTTGTGACACCCGAAAAGCTCAGGTTCGACTTCAGCCATTTCAGGCAGGTGACAGCGGAAGAGCTTGCCGAAGTAGAGCAGAAAGTCAACGAAATGATCATGAAGAACATCGTTTCGGAAGTGCATGACGATACCCCAGTCGCAGAAGCGATGGCAATGGGTGCAATGGCGTTGTTCGGAGAGAAATACGGTGAAAAAGTCAGGGTCGTATCATTCGGAGATTCCGTTGAACTTTGCGGAGGGACGCATGTCAGCAGTACATCTGTGATAGGCCTCTTCAAGATCATCTCTGAGAGTGCCGTCGCTGCAGGCGTGAGACGAATCGAAGCCGTGACAGGCCGGAAGGCTTTGTCTTACGTAAATGAAAAGCTGAAGACCCTCGATGAGATAACAGTGATGCTCAGGAGCACCGGAAACCCTGCCGTCAATGTCTCGAAACTGATGACTGAGAACGCTTCTCTCAGACACACCGTTGAAAAGATGCAGAATGCAGCCGCAGCTTCTGCGCGTAAACATCTTGTCAACAGCGCGGTAACATCAGACGCATGTAACATATACTCAGGTGTTCTTGATGATTTAACTTCCGAGACTCTTAAAAACATTGCGCACCAGATCAGACAGTCTGACAACAAAAGCGCGGTAATCATAGGTTCTGAAAATGAAGGAAAGGCATCACTTCTCATCGGTCTTGGAGACGAGATCATAAAGCAATCCGGACTTAACGCGGTTGAGATCATCAAAGCCGTTTCAACTTCAATCAGCGGAGGCGGTGGCGGACAACCCTTTCTTGCTTCTGCAGGAGGCAAAAAGCCTGAAGGTCTCAATGAAGCCGTAGAAAAAGCCGTTGCAATCATAAAAAAAGCGCTGTAGAACACCCTATATTAAAACCGGTCGAAAGCCGGTTTTTTCTTTTGAATTATTACAAGCTGTAAATCAAACATTTATATGGTATGCAAAATGACCATGTAATTGTTTGCTTATTGTATTCGAATTTTATACACTTGTAACCCTAACCCTATCCTCAAATTTATGGAAGTTACCAGGACCTTTGATTTGATAGACTGGAGCTGTCAGACCTACCCGCGCGAGGTTATGTTTGGAGGCAAGCATGGCCAGGAGTGGGTGACATACTCGACTGAAGCCATAAGGGAACTTACTGATTGCTTCAGTTGTGGGCTATTGTCCCTCGGTTACAAGCAGGGTGATCACATAGCCACAATCACACCCAACAAGGCAGAATGGAATATTGTTGATCATGGACTGGCGCAGGCAGGCATGATACACGTACCCATATACCCGACCATCGGACAGGAAGAGTATGCATATATACTTCAGCACTCGGAGGTAAAGGCGGTGATAACAGGTAATAAACAGATATACAATAAAATATCTCCAGTAGTGAAAAAGATTCCTATAATCAGGGAACTTTTCACCTTTGACCCGGTGAACGGGTTATCCACCGTGGATGACATCATCTTGGAAGGCAGGAAGAAAAAAGAAGTACTGATGCCCTTGCTCACGGCGACAAAGGAATCGATCAGGCCTGCTGATATGGTCACCATAATTTACACTTCTGGCACCACAGGTAACCCAAAGGGCGTGGTTCTGTCACACAATAACCTTGTTACCAATGCTATAGCAACAAGCAAGGCGCATGACTTCGGTCTGGGTTACAGGGCGCTCAGCTTCCTGCCACTGTGTCATGTCTACGAGCGCATGATGAACTACCATTTCCAATACAAGGGCACAAGCATCTATTACTTAGAGAATATGGGGCTGGTCGCCGACACGATGAGAGAGATCAAGCCTCATATTGTCAATGTGGTGCCGCGGCTCCTCGAAAAAATTTACGAAAACATAATTAACAAGGGAGAGAACCTCCCCTGGCTTAAAAAACAGATATTCTTCATGTCGGTCAATCTTGGCTTGAGATACAGGCTGAACGGCAACAACCGTTTTTACCGGTTCAGGCTGGGCATGGCCCGCAAGCTTGTCTTCAGCAAATGGAGAGCGGCGCTGGGAAACGAGATCAGGGTGATAGTGTCCGGCGGAGCCGCATTGCAGTCGAGGCTCGAACGTATCTTCTGGGCGGCAGATATCCCCATACTTCAGGGCTACGGTCTCACTGAGACCTCCCCCGTTATTGCCGTCAATCCGTTCAGGATTCCCGACATAAAATTCGAAACTGTCGGCCCTATCCTGGAAAACGTTACGGTGAAGATAGCCGATGACGGTGAGATACTATGCAAGGGACCCAACGTAATGATCGGTTATTACAAGGACCCTGATCTGACAGATGAGGTAATAGACGGCGAGGGATGGTTTCACACAGGCGACATCGGCATTATTGAGAATGACAGATTTCTGCGTATTACCGATCGTAAAAAGGAGATGTTCAAGCTGTCGGCAGGCAAATACATTGCACCTCAGGTCATCGAGAACAAATTGAAGGAATCTATCCTGGTAGATCAGGCAATGGTCATCGGTGAAAACGAGAAGTTTGCCAGTGCACTTATCTCGCCCAACTTTGCGTTCCTGCACGACTGGTGTTCAGCGCATAAGCTGCAGTACCGGGATAACACAAACCTTGTCGAGTTACCTGAAGTAATAGATAAGTACAACCATGAAGTCCGTGAGCTTAACAAGAACCTCGGCGAATTCGAACAGATCAAGCGCTTCAGGCTGGTAACGGAAGAATGGTCACCACAGACCGGCGAGCTCTCTCCCACACTTAAGCTTAAAAGGAATGTTCTCACTGAAAGATATCAGTACATCATTAATGAAATATACTCGGTCAGGGAAAAGGAGAATGTTGTCGATAAGGTTGTGGGTGTGATACTGAACGGCGTCGAAGGGGTAAAGAACGGTGTCGAAGGAGTGAAGAAGGGTGTCGATTCCATCCTCAAGAACCTGCCGAAATTCTGACATGAAATCTAAGCCGGCAATGGAGGTTACATTATCGCGCATGTAACCTTCTTTTATTTTTATACCTTTGCTGTCCGGTATGAAAACGTTATGGTCCATATCTTTAATTGGTGCTGTCCTGATGCTTATTCTGGAGCTTGCGTCATGTTCCAAACAGGCCTGTTACGATAATACCGACCCGGTGATGAACGCCTCGCTGCTGGCCAGCGGTACAGGACATGACACTTCAGCCGTAAGCCTCATAGTGAGAGGGATGACTGCCACTGACACGATCGATTTCGTGGATGCAAAATCCGTTTCAAATTTCTCAGTACCTCTCGATCCGGGAAATGACGTCACAATCTTTTACATTATCCTTGACGGGGTTACAGACACAGCTGTCATAACTTATGACCGTACGCCCCACCTCGTTTCTGCTGAATGCGGTTACACCTTTGTGAGTGAGCTTACCGGGTTAAGCACCACACATAACATCATAGACACAATCCTTATCGAGAATAACAGCGTGAACCTGAATGGCAAAAGGAACCTGCATCTGTTTTATTAGTCTTTTTCTCCTCGTGGGCAGCCGGGTGATGTCACAGGATACTGTCACTGTGCCCCTGCATGTGCGTGGAGGCTTTGATCTATCAGGTCCAGTCATGCATTTAATTAACAATAACCTCGCCAGCTACGGTGTTATGGCTTCGGTGGATCTTAACCAGAGCATCTCTGTAAATGCAGGTGCGAGATATACCTCATTCTCTGCCATTGAGTACAATTACAGTTTCCAGAGCAAGGGCCCCAGTTTTGTCATCGGTCCTGACTACAACTTCATTAAACCAAAAGTTGGAGAGGGCAGATATTATGCCGGCATCGGTTTCAGGTACGGTCTCAGTTTTTACAGCCAGGAAGCCTCCGGTATCACATACTTGAATTATTGGGGAGAAGGTGAATCATCAATACCTCTCTCTCATCACACCGGTCATTTCCTGGAATTTACACCGGGTGTGCGCACCGAGCTTTTTAAGGGTGTGACCATCGGTTGGAACCTTTATCTGAGAGTACTGATCAGTTCCGGCGCCGGCCCTGACATGAAACCTGTCTGGATGCCGGGCTACGGTGATGCCACATCGGGCATAACAACAGGAGCTGAGTATTACATCTCTTTCTCAATCCCCTACAAGAAAATCAGGGTGATCATCAAGCCCAAACCAGTATCGACGGATGAAGATAATGTAGAGGTTGTTGGGACTCCCACGACTACCCCTGCTTCAATTCCCGGCGGAAGGCTTTAGCTCATCCTTCCTGCTGAATACGAGCAGGCCC
>Ga0208980_10002236_pt1 | contig 11736 bp, 13 predicted proteins | sample WetSurMetagenome_3_FD_187993 | JGI IMG/M metagenome (GOLD analysis project Ga0208980, IMG submission 187993) | Wetland microbial communities from Twitchell Island in the Sacramento Delta, sample from surface sediment Aug2011 Site A1 Bulk (version 2) | ecosystem: Environmental > Aquatic > Marine...
AAGAAGAGTAGACGGTCTCCATCACGCGTTCACATGGTCAAGAATCTCAAACTTGCGGGTAACCGCCGAAAACGCATTCTCTTCTATCTCCTGCCCGCCGTAGGTTACGCGGCCCTGATTTTCGCGCTATCCTCGTCTTCGTTGGAACTCGAGGAGCTCAGGCCCGTCTTCGAGTATGACAAGCTGCTGCATTTCGTGGAATACTATATCCTCGGGTACCTGCTCATGAGGGTTTTCACGACATCCCCTGTTTCGTCACTTGCCGAAAATGCCGTCCTGGCGACGATTCTTGTCGGGATTCTTTACGGCGCAAGCGACGAGATCCATCAGTCCTTCGTGCCCGGCAGGGACTGCAGCCTGTGGGATTTTCTCTTCAATGCCGCGGGGGTAACCTTAGCGGCTGTTACCTTTTCCTTCGTGCGTCATCAACTGGGGCCGGTGCGAGTCCTGGAAAACCGAATCGAGGCAGAGGTAAGCCGGCGTTGACGAAACGATACGTGGTGACCGTCGACGGCCCGGCCGGATCGGGAAAGAGCACCGTCAGCCGGCTGCTCGCCCGCAGGCTCTCCTGCGTGTACCTGGACACGGGGGCCCTCTACAGGGCTCTGGCGCTCAAGGTCAGCGTGGCAGGCCTTGCCGCCGCCGACCGGGTCGGGATTGCCGCCCTGTGCAGTGCCACGGACATCGCGCTGGTCGAGCGCGAGGGGGCCACGAGGATCCTTCTCGACGGCAGGGACGTGACGGAGCTCATCCGGACACCGGAGATCAGCATGCTCGCATCGACGGTTTCGGCCCTGCCCGAGGTGAGACAGAGGCTTCTCGCCGTGCAGCGCGAAGCCGCGCTCTCCGGAGGTATCGTGGCAGAGGGGCGCGACATGGGGACGGTGGTATTCCCGGGCGCCGATGTGAAGTTCTTCCTCACGGCCGGCCCCGAGGAGCGCAGTCGAAGGCGCTGGCTCGAGTTGAGGGAGCGGGGCCACGAGGTGAGCCTCGACGAAGTGCTGCGGGACGTTATCCGGCGGGACCGGCAGGACAGCGAACGGGCAATCGCGCCGCTTCGCCCCTCCGAGGACGGCATCCTTGTCGATTCCACGGGAAAGACCATCGAGGACGTGGTGGAAGAGATGCTCGGTGCGGTCAGGGGGAAAGCCCCCAAGGCGCTTTAAACACTTGATCTTTTATTATCCGTATGTTACGTCTCAAACGTTTTGTTGGGGCGTCGTATGAAATCTTAACGGGGGGTAATGCAGTAAATGGTTACGGATGAGAGCGCAAAGGTAGAAGAACAGAAAACGGCGAATCAGGACAGGGGGGCGGCAGAGGACCAGGCGGCGGCGAAGAAAGAGGACGAAGTGGGCTTTTCGGCCCTCTACGAGCAGAGCCTCCAGGAGCTTCGGTCCGGCGAGATCGTGATCGGCAGGGTGGTGCAGGTCAGCGCCGACACGGTCATGGTGGATGTGGGCTCCAAGACGGAGGGGATGATTCCCGCCCGGGAACTTCGGGATGCCAGCGGAAACATCACCGTCAGCGTGGGCGATGAGATCGAAGTCCTCGTGGAAAGGAGGGGCGAGGACGACAGTCTGATTCTCTCACGGGACAAGGCCTCCAAGATCAAGACCTGGGGGACCATCAAAGAGAAATTCGAGGGCAACCAGCCCATCCAGGGCACGATCACCCAGCGGGTGAAGGGGGGGCTCACGGTGGACATCGGGATTCCGGCGTTTTTACCCGGCTCCCAGGTGGACATCCGGCCCGTCAGGGACCTCGACCGCTTCGTCGGTCAGACCATGGAGTTCAACATCCTCAAATACGACCGCGAGCGCAACAATGTCGTCCTGTCGAGACGCGCCATCATGGAGAAGGAGCGCGAGTCGGATCGCAAGGTGCTCCTCGAGACGATCGAGGAGGGAAAGGTCGTCGAAGGGATCATCAAGAACATCACCGACTACGGCCTCTTCATCGACCTGGGCGGCATCGACGGGCTTCTCCATGTCACCGACATTTCGTGGGGCAAGGTGCCCAAGCCTTCCGACACCTTCGGAAAGGGTGACAAGATCCTGGTGAAGGTGCTCTCCTTCGATCGTGACAAGGAGCGGGTGTCGCTGGGCCTCAAGCAGCTCACGGAGAACCCCTGGGAACGGATCGGCGACAAGTTTCCCGTCGGCACCGTCCTGGAGGGCAAGGTGGTCAGCATCGTCGACTACGGCGCCTTCGTGGAACTCGAGCCGGGTGTCGAGGGTCTCATCCACGTCTCGGAAATGTTCTGGACGAGGGAGATCCGGCACCCCTCCAAGGTACTCTCGGTGGGGCAGCTCCTGAATGTCATGATCCTCGAGGTGAATGCCGAGAGCAAGAGGATTTCCCTGGGCCTCAAGCAGACCACGGCCAACCCCTGGCTTGCCCTCAAGGAGAAATACGCCGAGGGGACCGTCATCCGGGGCCGCATCCGAAACATCACGGACTTCGGGATCTTCGTCGGTGTCGAGGAGGGAATCGACGGTCTCGTGCACGTCTCGGACATCTCCTGGAAGCATCGCGTGAAGCACCCTTCGGAGCTCTACAAGAAGGGCCAGGAGATCGACGCCGTCGTGCTGAACGTGGACGTGGAGAGCGAGAAATTCTCCCTGGGCATCAAGCAGCTCGAGAAGAATCCCTGGGAGGAGTTCTGTGATCGATACAACCCCGGTGCCATCATCACGGGCAAGGTGACCAACATCACAGATTTCGGCATCTTCGTCGAGATCGAGGAAGGCATCGAGGGGCTCGTCCACATCTCCGAGTTGAGCCAGAAGCGGGTCAAGGCGGCTTCCGACCTGTTTGCCGTCGGGGATGCCGTCACTGCCATGGTCAAGAGCGTCGACCCGAAGAACCGCAAGATCCGGCTGAGCATAAAGGATCATGAGACGACGGTTCACCAGTCGTCCCCGGCCCGGCAGTACCTCAACAACAAGGAGAATCTCGGGTCGAGCCTCGGCAAGGCCCTGGCGGACATCAAGATCGACGCCTGAGAAGAAAGGGTCCAGGGTACAGGGTCGAGGGTATAGGGTGAAAGAGGAAGAAGAACTTCCCTCTGCCACCTGTTACCTGTCACCTCAGAGGGCTCAGCGGTCGGAGCGACAAGAATGCTTTGATTGCATGACAGGAATAAGGTTATCAAGTAATGCGAAAAAGGCATCCCGTTCTCTTCGGGTTCCTGTTGCTTTCCCTGATCGGGGTCGCGTTTTTTTTCCTCGTTTACGGCATGAGTTCCGTGAAGGGGGACAAAGCGACCTTCATCGCGAGAGACCGGATCGGCGTGGTTCCCGTGAAGGGGGTCATCCTTGATTCCAAGCCCGTCAACGACGTCCTGGATAAGTTCAGCAAAGACGACAGCATAAAGGCGATCATCCTTCGGATTGACACGCCCGGCGGCGGAGTTGGCCCTTCCCAGGAAATATTCGAGAAGGTCCGTTCGGTGCGGAAAAAGAAGACCGTTGTCGCCTCCATGGGGTCCATGGCCACCTCGGGCGGCTACTACGTGGCCTGCGCGGCCGAGAAGATTGTTGCCAATCCGGGGTCGCTCACGGGCAGCATCGGCGTCATCATGCACTTCACCAACGTGGAGGACCTGTTCAAGAAGGTGGGGCTGCGCGCCTCCGTGATCAAGAGCGGCAGGTACAAGGATGCCGGATCCCCCTTTCGCGACATGACGAAGGAGGAGCGTGATCTTCTCCAGGCGCTTATCGACGATGTGCACGAGCAGTTCGTGGATGCCGTGTCGGGGAGCCGGACCCTGGACAAGGAGAAAGTGAAAGAAATTGCCGACGGCCGCATCTTTACGGGCCGTCAGGCTGTGGGACTCAAGCTCGTCGATGAATTGGGCGATCTGGATCATGCGGCGGAGGTGGCGGCCACGCTGGCCCAGCTGGACGGCAAACCCGAACTCGTCTTTCCGAGGGAAGAACGGCGCTCCATCTGGCGGTTCATGATGGAAGAGATGGTGTCGGTCCTGAAGCGCGAAATGGTGGAGACGGTGGTGGAGACAGGCCCGGGCTTGAGTTATATCTATGTTAGCCAGGGAAGGTGAAGCTTCCATGACAAAAAGAGATTTGATCGCAAAGGTCCAGGATCTTCTCAAGGAGTATCCCCGCAAGGACGTGGCTCACGCCGTCGAGATTGTCTTCGATTCGATGGTCGGGGCCATGAAGAACGATGACCGGATCGAAATCCGGGGATTCGGCAACTTCACCGTCAGGACACGGGAACCCCGGCGGGGACGCAATCCCATGACGGGCGCTTCTGTGGAAGTGCCGCCCAGGCGTTTCCCGTTTTTCAAAGTGGGGAAAGAACTCAAAGAACGGGTCGACGCAAAGAAGGCATGAGGTCTGAGGAACGAGGACCGAGGTACAAAGAAAAAACCTCGATCCTAGATCCTAAAGGCCTCGATCCTCGCGCGTGCATTCCGGCACATCTGATAAGCCATTCAACACCAACCACCCCCGCTTCCAAGGTTAACTGGAGCACCATGGAATACAAGACCATCCGGATTACCAGAGAGGACGGCTATGCCGTCGTCATGCTCAACCGGCCCCACGAGATGAACGCCCTGTCGCGGGAGATGAAGCTCGAGCTGGTGGATTGCTTCGCGACCCTCGAGAAAGACGAGTCGGTACGGGCCGTGATCCTGACGGGCGGAGATTATGTGTTCTCGGCGGGGATGGACCTCAAGGAGATGGCGGCCGTCACGGATGATGATGTCGATGACTATTTCAATCTCATCGCCAGTTACCTGCAGAAGATTTTCGCCTTCCGCAAGCCTGTCATCGCCGCCGTGGGCGGGATCGCGCTGGGAGGCGGGTTCAACCTCGCGACGGTCTGCGATCTGATCGTTGCCTCCGAGAGCGCCATATTCGGACACCCGGAGCTGAAATTCGGTCTCAATCCCCTCTTCAACCCCATCAACCGGCTTGTCGGCACGGCCAAGGCCAAGGAGATCGCCATGCTTGGGGAGCCCATCGGCGCGATGGAGGCCCTCCGGATCGGCCTTGTCAATAAGGTTGCCCCCCCCGACCGTTACATGGCAGAGGCGAAAAGCATGGCGAAGGAACTTGCCGGCCGCCCCCCGAAGGCCATAGAGGCCGTAAAGCGGATCTCCGAGGTGGCTCCTTACCTGGACAAGAGCTCCGCCCTTGAGTATGAGTTCGAGATTTCGGCCCTGCTCTTCTCACGGGCCGAACGCAAGGAGTACATGCGGCAGTTTCTCGATGAACTGAAACAGAAAAAGAAGAAGTAAGGCGGCGAAGCCGCAGTGGCAAGAAGAAGTGGCAAGAGTGACTTAGTGGCAAGTGTGACAAAAAAAGCCCCGGACTCGGATGAGTTCCGGGGCTTTTTAATGCATGTTTTAGTATCTTATTCTTTCACTTTTGCCACTCTTGTCACTTTTGCCACTTCTTCTTGCCACTGGGCGCAAGCCTTATGTCTTGCGCCTGTCTTTACCGGTAGTCCTTGTCGTAATCGGGAGAGGCGAAATCCTTGAGCTGGTCTCTTCGTTTCTTGTGCTGCAACTTCCGAAGCGCCTTCGCCTCGATCTGGCGGATGCGTTCCCGGGTAACACCCATCATCTCACCAACTTCTTCGAGTGTGAAGGGACCGTAATTGCAGGCAACCCAGGTGCAGTTGCAGAACATGTCGTTCTTGAGCCACCACTCGCAGACCGTATCCGGGCACGGCTCGGTAATCAAAATCGCCTTTTTCTTGCATTTATACATGCGCGTGACCGTCTCCTCTGGAAGGTTGCAACTATAGTAATGAGCATTTTGATTTTGTCAACGCTAAAGGACCTTTTTACTTCACTTTTTTCATGGCAGACACTCACCAATGGCGCAATGCGCCCCCTGTCGGGCTCTATCCGGCTGTATAAATGTGCAGAGTCTCTCATGGCGGGGATGGCGAGTTCTCTGGTTGCACACGTTGCACTTATTATGGAAAGATCACGTCGGTTTTTTGACGTCCACTATTTTTTGTAAATACAAGTAATAACTAGATATTATATTAAAACTAGGCAATGCACAGGCCTTGTGAAGTGTTTGTTGATAAAGGTGTTGGTCTATGAGGTAAGTGCAGGTTTGAATAGAGGTTTTACCGGATTGCCCGCTTTGGAGTCACGGCTAAAGTACCTTTAATTACAGCAATTTATAATAAATCGGAACATAACCGTGACGGCAGCGGGTTCCGCCGGATTTGCTGTTTACACTCATTTTGTCCGCCTTTTTGACGTTTTCCGCAGGTTGGAGCTTTCCCGGTGAAAAGAAGCCGACAGCCGGCAGCCAAAGAAGCCAACAGTCCACAGGTAACAGGTAACAGGTAACAGGTAACAGGTAACAGGTAACAGGTAACAGGTAACAGGTAACAGGTAACAGAGTACCCTTGCTTGCTGTCTTTCCTGTCACCTGACACCTGTGACCTGTTACCTCAACCGTCGAAGCGGTTCGTTTGCCAGTGTGCATAAGTCTGTTTCGAAAAGTGCCAAGCGCAGCCTGCCGGCCAGGACCCGTTTCGCCTTGACAATTAATAGTGAATCGATTAGCGTTACCCATCACGCGAGCCAGGCTGTTGATAGGGGACATCCTGTTAAAATAGAGAAGTTTTGAAGGTGGGAAGGGTAGAAGGAAACTTCCTGCCTTCTCAGCATCTTACCCTCTGTTTTAAGTACAGCCCGGGACAGGATCAGGAGAGGGCGTCATGATTGGGGTTCTGGTCATCACTCACGGTAATCTGGGAAGCGAACTGATCAGGGCAGCGGAACAGATCAAGGGCAGCCTCAACGGCGCGCTTCACATTTCGGTGGGAGCAACCAAGGGCCTCGAGGACCTGAGAAAAGAGATCACCGCGGCGATCCGGAAATTGGACACGGGAAAAGGCGTACTGATCCTCACGGACCTCTTCGGCGGAACACCCTCGAATGTCTCCCTGGCCTTCCTGAAGGAGGGCAAGGTTGAGGTCGTCACGGGGGTCAATCTCCCCATGCTCCTCAAGATCCCGGAGGAGAGGGAGAAGCAGACCGATCTGGCAAACTTCGCAGCGCAGATCCGGGACTACGGCAAGAAGAACATCTATCTTGCCAGCGAGGTACTCAAGAAGAAGATTGGTGAGAATTAAAACCAAGCCGGGAACCTGCTGACAGGATTCCGGCTTTTTTTTATCCTTCGCACGCGATACGGATACCCGATGGATTTTTCCCTCATCAGAGTCGACAGCAGGCTGGTCCACGGGCAGATCATCGAAACGTGGCTGCCCTTCCTTAAGGCGACCCGGATCGTAGTCGTCAACGATGAGGTGGCAGGCAGTTTCTTTCGTGAGACCGTCATCCGGATGGCCGTACCCCGCGAGGCGGAGGTACTGATTTACGGCGTCGATGAGTTCGGCAGCAGCGATATCACCCGTCAGAACGAAAACGTGAAGACCATCGTCCTCTTCAGCGGCGTCGACGACGTCGCCCGGGCGTGGGTCGCCGGTTTCCGCTTCAAAACGCTGAACATCGGCAACCTCTACAGCGAGAATTGCAAACTGCAGTGTTCCACATCGGTGTGCCTCGCCGATGAAGACATGGCCCACATTCGGTTTCTTCTCGATTCCGGCGTAAGCGTGGAGATGAGATCCGTTCCGAGCGACAGGATAGTGGACTTCCGGGACCTTCTCCGCGGTGGGCAGGGATGAGAGCAGATGGCGTTCGCCGGCATCCTGCCATACGATAGGCGTTGCCCACGGGGGCGGTCATGGTAATCGAGACAGCCATCGCGGCAGTACTGGGTGCATTGATCTGCCTGGACAGGGTGGTCGTCCAGTTCATGATATCCCGGCCCATTGTCGCCGGTCCGCTGATCGGTCTCGCCCTCGGGGACCCATACACCGGTCTGACAGCCGGAGCGTATTTGGAGTTGCTCTGGGTCGATCGAATTCCCGTGGGGCCCTATGTGCCGCCCAACGATACCTTCGTCGCCATCCTGACCACGGCCGGCGCCATTCTTGCCGCCCCCGTTTCGGGGCATCCTCCCCGCGAGCTGATCGCTCTTGCCATCCTCGTCTTTGCCCCTGCCGCGTTTCTGGGGCAGAAGATGGAGATCCTGCTTCGAAAATGGAACGACGGACTGGTCCTGCAAGCCATGGAGGACGCAAAGGCCGGCGACGCCGCCGCGCTTACCCGTCGGCATCTTATCGCGCTGGGGCGCTATCTGGCGGGGTCCCTCGTTTTCCTCGCTGCCGCGCTGACCTGCGGCACCTGGCTGCTCAGGGGCATCTACCCGGGCCTTCCCGAGTCATTCCTCAGGACCCTCGCCTTTGCCTGTATTATTCTTCCGTTTATCGGCATCGGGGTGGCTCTCAACACGATCAAGCTCAGGGGATACGTCCCCGTCTTCTGCGGCGTCTTTTTACTGCTTGCCATTGTTTCTGAATTCCTTTAAATTTTGACCGCCTCGGCCAAGAAGAAGTTGAGAGGTTGAGAAGGTAAGAAGGTGAGAAAATGATTCTCAATCTGCCTGAGGTTCCGCATTCATAACCTACGCATTTTAAAGCGGCTTGTTGAATTTTCATAAGATGTCAGTCAACGTCAAGCAGATTGAAGATCTCGAGGTCGAACCGATGACGGAGGGCGATCTCGACGAGGTCATGCAAATCGAGCAGGTATCCTTCAGGGTTCCCTGGACCCCGGGGATGTTCAGACAGGATCTCGTCTTTCCGCTTGCCCGATGCCTTGCGGCGAAGTTTGCGGAAGCCGGAACAAAGCGGCTCGCCGGCTACATCCTTTGCTGGTTCGTCGCCGACGAGGTTCATGTCACAAACATCGCTGTGCGGGAGGATCTTCGAAAACAAGGGGTTGCCACCCGACTGCTCGAAGAGGCCCTGTACCAGGCGCGGCGGGACCGGATGCGCTATTGTACCCTCGAGGTCCGAGTGTCGAATGAAGCCGCTAAAGGGTTTTATCGGAAACTCGGTTTCGAGGCCAAGGGGATACGGCCGAAATACTACTCCGACAACAACGAAGACGCCATGATCATGTGGCTGGAGCTATGAACGGCAGAGCCGTTCATAGCGAGTGGCAAGAGTGGCAGGGCCGCTGCGCGGCAGTGGCAAGAGTGACAGGGCCGCTGCGCGGCAGTGACAAAAGTGGCAAGAGTGACAAGAGTGGCAGGGGAGATCAAAAAGAGACGCGGCAATCCCTTTTCAATCACTTAAAACTCAAAACTCATAATTCAAAACTGTCTGTCCAAATAGACCAGACAGACCGAACAGACGGAACAGACGAGTAATCCATGCTTACCAAAGAAGACATGACTGCAACTATCCTCTCGAATGCCGAGGTGGCACCCTGCCATTACCTCATGACGCTTGCCGTCAGCGGGGCCTTCAGGGACGCCCGGCCGGGACAGTTCGTCATGCTGCGCCCTGCCGGTCGGGGCTTTCCCTTCCTGGGGCGGCCTCTCGGAATCTACAGCCTGGCGGAATACGGGAACGGCGCGCGGATCGAGATCCTCTATCGCGCTGCCGGGAAGGGGACGAAGGTCATTTCGACACTCTGCGAGGGGGATCGTATCGAAATCCTGGGTCCGCTCGGCAACCGCTTCGAACTCAGGCCTGGAATGAAGACGGCCGTTCTCATGGCCGGCGGCATCGGGATCGCCCCGCTGGTCTTTCTGGCAGAGAAGCTGAGAGTCAATGCCCCGCCGGAAGGTTTGACAATGATACTCTACATCGGGGCACGGGATTCGGCGAGCCTCCTCGGGATCGACCGGATGAAAAACTATGGCGCAGAGGTTCGGGTCAGCACCGACGACGGCAGCGCCGGAACCAGGGGCCCGGTGACGGATCTATTCGGGAAGGATCTGGCCTCTTTTGACGCTTCTAAAACGGAAGTCTTCGTCTGCGGCCCCAACCCGATGCTGAAGAGGGTGAGCGAGATGATCGCGGATTATCCCGTCACATGCCAGGTCCTCATGGAGGAGCGAATGGCCTGCGGGATGGGGGCATGCCTGGGGTGCACCATTGAGGTCCGCACGCCATCGGGCGTGGAATACCGCCAGGTCTGCGCGGACGGACCGGTGTTCGATCTGCGCAGCATCGTGTGGCATTAAAGAAGTGGCAAGAGTGACAAGAGTGACAGGGGCATCGTTTGCATAACGTTCCAAACCCGATGACATCATGAGCAGCGTCAGACCGAACAAAACCGTCAAAATCGGAAGCCTGGTCCTGAAGAACCCCGTCATGACGGCGTCGGGAACCTTCGGGTACGGTGAGGAGTATTCGCCTTACATCGACCTCAACCGGCTCGGGGCCGTGGTGGTGAAGGGGATTTCGCTTGAGCCGCGCAGGGGAAACCCGCCGCCGCGGATCATGGAAACGCCCGGCGGGATGCTGAACGCCATCGGGCTTCAGAACGTCGGCGTGAAGGCGTTCATCGGCGACAAGCTTTCCTGGCTTCGGCAGTTCGACACGAAGGTCATTGTCAATATCTTCGGTGAGACGCTGGAGGAATACGGAAAGGTTGCCGCGGCACTCAGCGGTGTTCCCGGCATACACGCCCTCGAGGTCAACATCTCCTGCCCCAATGTGCAAAAAGGAGGGCACGTATTCGGCTGTGACCCCGATGCGTCCCACCAGGTGACAAAGGTCGTGAAATCGGCCACGGATCTTCCCGTCATCGTCAAGCTTTCTCCCAATGTGTCCGACATCACCGAGATTGCGCGCTCCTGCGAAGCCGCCGGTGCCGATGCGCTTTCGCTCATCAACACGCTGCTGGGCATGTCCATCGACATCGAGAGGCGCATCCCGCACCTGAAGAACGTGACCGGCGGCCTGTCGGGTCCTGTCGTCAAACCCGTGGCGATCCGCATGGTCTGGAACACCGTGAAAGCCGTCTCCATCCCCGTGATCGGAATCGGCGGGATCATGGAGGCCGACGATGCCCTTGAATTTCTCATCGCCGGAGCAAAGGCCGTGCAGGTCGGAACGGCCAATTTCGTGAATCCGAGGGCCACAATGGAAATCGTCGAAGGGATCGAGGCGTACCTCGTGCGCCACGGCATCGGGGATGTCAACGAAATTATCGGCTCACTGCGCACGGAATAGGCTGCAGGCTACAGGCTGCAGGCGACAGAGCAAAGCCTCTTGGTTAAGCCTGTGGCCTGTTGCCTGTGGCCTGAGTATACGGGGGATGTGAGGAAACTGGAGGTAGCATTGGGCAAGGCTGAGTTGATTGTGGAAGGCGTGTGGCTGGTGGGTGGGCCGAACATCTCCATGTCTGAGGATGCCACGGTCTTCGTAATCGATTTCAGTGGCGAGCTCATCATGATCGATACCGGCGCCGGCCGCAGCGCCCGGACACTGGTCCGCAACATCGAGGGCGCGGGCCTTGACCCGAAGAAGATATCCACGGTCATCCTCACACACTGCCATATCGATCACATCGGCGCGGCGCCTTATTTCCGGGAAAATTTCGGCTGCAAACTGGCCGCCCACGACAAGGATGCCGACGCCATCGAGGAAGGCGACCCCATCATGACGGCGGCCAACTGGTATGAAACGGATTTCCCGCCCACCCCTGTCGATATCCGCTTCAAAGCAGACCACGAAACACTGCAATTCGGCGCCGAAGAGCTGCACCTGCTCCACACGCCCGGACACACTCCCGGTTCCATGTCCCTCTACCTGGACCGGGGCGGAAAGAGAGTCCTTTTCGGCCAGGACATCCACGGTCCTTTC
>Ga0208980_10002237_pt1 | contig 11731 bp, 7 predicted proteins | sample WetSurMetagenome_3_FD_187993 | JGI IMG/M metagenome (GOLD analysis project Ga0208980, IMG submission 187993) | Wetland microbial communities from Twitchell Island in the Sacramento Delta, sample from surface sediment Aug2011 Site A1 Bulk (version 2) | ecosystem: Environmental > Aquatic > Marine...
TGTAGAGCTGATCCGGCGACCAGGTGGGCGAAAACTCCTGGAATTCCTTGCTCAGATGCTGCAGGTTGGTGCCATCCGGGCTGATTAGGTAGAGCTGTTTCAACTCGCTGCCGTTGGCGCCTTTGTTGGTGAACGCGATCAGCCCGCCATCCGGCGACCAGGCTGCTTCCGTATCCTGACCCTGCAGCTGGGTGAGGTTTTTCGCCGCCTTGTCCGGGTTTTCCAAATCAAGCATCCAGATATCGATCCCCAGCATCCGCCCCCCGCTCGGCGCGGAGTAGAGCAGCTTTTTGCCATCCGGTGACCAGGCCGGGTAGCTCTTATCACCCGGGTCAGTGGTGAGCTGTTTATCCTCCACCACCTGGAAAGCGCCGCTGTTATCCAGCGCCACCTTCATCAGCCACACCTGGTAGATCTTGTCGCTGCCCTTGTTGCTGATATAGGCAATATAACCGCCCCTCCCCACCAGGTTAGGACCAGTCGTCGGCTGCTCCATTGTTGGCGCGGGTTCGGTAGGCGCAACCGTGGCAACAGGTTCCTGCACGGTTGGCGCGGCTGTTTCCTGCGGTTTCACCACGGCCGCCGCCTGGGTGAGCGTGGCCGCCACAGAGGTGGCCAGCGTATCCCCTGAACCGCTGTCTGGGGTTGGCGCAGCCGTCTTCCCGCCGCCCAGCAGCGCGATGCCGCCTGCGATCAGCGCGATCAGAACTACGCCAACGATCGCCAGCACCCACCAGGGGAACTTCCGACGTGGTTTTTCTTCCGCTGGCAGAATCTGGCCCGGCGGGGGGGAGCTGCCCTTGCCCGGGCGTTCGTACTCCGGTTTGACCATCAACGTCTGGGAAGTGTAAGGTGTAAGGGCCTTGAGGAAGGCATCCACGCTTGGGTAACGCTCCTCCGGCTTGGGCGACATGGCCCGCTCGATCACCGCCTGCATGCCCTCCGGAACCTTGGGGTTCAGAATATTCATCGGCGCAAGCACCGCCGTTCCCATCAGGCGCTGCAGACCGTCCTCCGGCTGGTGATTGGTGAGTAATTGGTAAAGTGTGGCAGCCAGGGAGTATTGATCGGAATACGGTCCGGTGTGGGCGCCGCCATATTGCTCGGGAGGCGAGTAACCGGGGGTGAATCCCTGCGCTCCGGCGGTGGTGGCGTTTGTGCCATCCGCGATCTTGGCGATCCCGAAATCCACCAGCGTCACCTCACCGGTGGGCATCAATTTGATGTTGGCGGGTTTGATATCGCGGTGGATCACGGGCGGTTTCTGATGGTGCAGGTAACTGATGGCCGAGCCGAGCTGCTGCGCCCACTGCATCACCATCTCCACCGGTTGGATGCCATCTTCCTTCAGGATCACATCGAAAGACTCCCCTGGGATGTAATCCATCACCAGGTACTGTTCCTCGCCGAGGATGAAGTAATCGGTCACCCGCGGCAGGGTGGGATGGCGCAGGGCAGCCAGCAGGCGCGCTTCCTTTAAAAACTGCTCCTCGGCTTCCTCTGCCGGGCTGTGGTTGGCCTTTACGGCCACAACATGATCGAGCACGGTATCGTGCGCAAGATAAACTGCGCCCATACCGCCGTGACCCAGGGACCGGATGATCTGGTAGCGTTCTTTGAGCACAAAATCAGGAGTAAGCTCCATGCGACCTTCTTCGGGAGAGATTTTACCTGTTAAGATTATATCCATGCCGGGCTGCGGGGGATAGCATCCAGACTTTCCAATCTACTTACAGTTTTTGATGGTGCTATGATAAAATGGGAACCGTTTGGGCGCGTAGCTCAATGGTAGAGCAGTGGCCTTTTAAGCCATTGGTTAAGGGTTCGAGCCCCTTCGCGCTCATTTTCAGTTTAAAAGAGTTGGTTAAGGGCACCCTACGGGTGTGATATTCGAACCCCTTCTCGATCATTATTTAATTCTCCCTCCCCCTTTTAAAGAGGCGCTATTTTCCGCTCTGCGAATTGTGCACTCACTTTGGAGCTCAAATTGGTTTGCACACGGTACGAGGTTCGATGGTCAACTACCCAGTCACCATCGAGTCAAAACGCATTTCGAGAATCCATTTGTTTGGGAATACGCATATTTATCAAGATCATGGTGCAAGAGAAGGCTTATAAGCGAAAAACACCAAAATTAATTGCATTGCAAATTCCGATTTTTCTTGCAGCTTTTTTATCCTTTACCCAACCTACTTGCAACATCAGTTATCTATGTTTTTAAATTACTCGTATTGAACTGCTTCCAAGATTCTGACACCTGCAGCCCTTCGAGCCGGTAAAAGAGCTGCCAATTGTGAGATCATAAATGCGGCAACAAGGCTGATTAAAACCCCACTAATCGGCAAGATAAAGGTCAATTGGTAACCAGACATGGTTGTCATTCCAATGAAGAGGATGCGCGCCAGGATAACCCCTGTAATTAACCCGAGAATACCACCTATGAATCCAATAATCCCCGCTTCTGCCAAAATCATACGGGTAATCTGAGCGCGAGTCATGCCAATAGCGCGAAGCATACCTATCTCCTGTAATCGTTCCATCACGCTCATAGTAAGTGTATTGACAATGCCCAGCCCACCCACCACAATAGCGATCAGTGACATCACATCAAACAGACTAAAAGCCTGGTCCATAAGATTTAACACCCGTTTACGGATGGATTGATTTGACTCAAGAATCAGCTGGTATCGCTTGCCATATAACTGATCAATTCGTTCCTGAACGATTGGAATTGAAGCATCCTGGTTGACCTTCACCAAGTAAGTATTTGCATCATTTATGCTGAAATACCGGCGCATAATGTCCCAACTTCCTTGTATGACTTGGCCTTGATTATAGAAATCAACCACCTCAGCTGTCACTTTAAAATCTTGCACACCTCTACGCGTCCTTAATTGGATGATTTCACCCGGTTCGAAACCATATTTCTCTGAAATCACGCTTGAAATTAATACGGTTTTTCCTTGCTCTAATTGCTGCATTACCTCTTCTGAGTTGGTTTTCGGGTCACTGAAGACAAAGTTCGTGACCTTTGTGTAGGCTGTTGGATCAAATGCCATAAAACTAATCTTCTCGTCCTTACCATCCGGAAGGATCAGCTTTACATCAAAGTACCGAATCGCCGCCACAGCTGTGACATCACCAACCGATTTCAGTCGGTCAGCCATGTTATTTCGCAAAGGGATCGGTGAGCTGACGTAAATATCGCCGCCAAGATAGGATTTTATCCATACTTTCAAGTCCGAAGCGAACGATTCTGTCATTCCTTTGGTCATAATTACCATTGCAACGCCAACCATTAAAGCACCTACGGTCAACATGGTTCGCTGACGCGAGCGCCGGATATTGCGGCTACCCAGGCTGCCTATGCTTCCATAAATTATTTTTACCAAAGGACGGGTAAACCTCTCCCATGTTGTCACTGTTACAGGAATTAATAATGCGACACCGCTGAAAAGACCAAAAACCATCATACTTCCCAACCGGAATTGAACATCGTAGGGGAAAGGATTTGCAATCAAAAGAATGGTGGACCCCACAAGGAGAACTAACCCGATTTTCCATCCCTGGCGGATTAACAAGCTCTGATCCGTTTTCCCGCGAATCCGAAGCGCTTCCATGGGGGAAATTCGTCCTGCCTGCAATGCCGGTATGCATGCCGCGAGAAAGGTCACAACTATACCGATCATCGCACTGGTTATCACCACGTTTGGCGAAATATCAATCCTACCCAGGTCTTGGTTAAGAATACTGCTTGTCAGGTTTGCTAGACCCTGAGTTAGTAAAATTCCCATCAACACCCCCAGGAAAGCACCTATCATGCCCAGTAAACCGGCTTCGAGAAATACCAGGCCGGTCACCTGGTTACGACCCATCCCAATTGTTCGCAGCATGCCAAATTCACGCGTACGCTCAACTACTGTCATGGCAAAAGCGTTATAAATGAGGAACGCACCAACAAATAAAGCAATCCCACTCATAAAGTTCAGACCAATCTGGTAGTTCTGCAGCATTCGGGTCATGCGATCACCCTGGCTTGCAGGGAACGTGACAGACACATCCTCCCCCAAACGGCTTTGGAGATCATTCCGCAAAGCCTCAATTTCGTCTACAGTTGGATTGAGATCCGTGGTGACTATATCGATTTGATCAATTCGGCTGCTTCGATTAAAAAGCTCCTGAAGCGTCCCCAGTGGGACGACGCCGAAACTTCCATTGTTTGTCAGTCCTGGTCCATCCCGCACCATCAATCCTATAATCTTCAAGCGTTCGAATCCGTTGGGTGTCAATATAAAGAACCAATCGCCGACATCTACTTCCTTTTCTTCCGCATAATCTTCCACCAATACAATCTCGCGTTTGTTGGGGTCATCACCAAGAAATGTTCCCTTTGAAAGATGATAATCGCGCACCTGTCGATCTACTTCAGGAATGATCCCATGTAAGCGCAATCCTCCTGCGCTCATTCCCAAAAGTCCAAGCCCAAGTTGATCGGGTGGGACATCATCTTGTGTAACTGTATCCGCCTGAAGAATAGGGGCTGCCACCGCGACCGACGGGTTACTTGAGGTTAATCGTAGAATCCTTTCAGAGAAACCTTTCCCATCCATATTGGCGCTGGAAACAATCAGATTAGATCGACCTGAGGTGTTTGCAAACAATTTCACGATGGAGGTAAGTGCAGCCTGGTTTGTGACCGTGATTGCTAATATCACGGCAACCCCAAGCACAATCCCAAATATACTCAGCATATACCGTGTTGATCGCACTCGCATCGAACGCAGATTAAGCAGGCGAATTTGGTGTAACAAGGGAATCAAGACGATTTCTCCAATTCCTGCATGGTGGCCAAGATCGCTTTAAGACGTTTAGGCAGGCTTAATGACGCATCATGCCTATAATCATGCACGATTATCCCATCCCGCAAAAAAATTACACGGTCAGCATATGCGGCTGCTTTAGGATCGTGGGATACCACGATGACGGTTTGATTCAGTTCGTGGCATGATCTCTGAAGCAGTTCCATAATCGCTGTCCCTGATTTTGAATCGAGATTTCCCGTGGGTTCATCCGCTAAAACAATGGCTGGTTCAGTGATCAAAGCTCTTGCCAACGCAACTCGTTGTTGTTGGCCACCAGATAATTGATCGGGTTTATGGTCACGCCGGTCTTCCAAACCGACCAGATCCAAAATCCGGTTTAGATGCTCAATAAACATGCGAGGATCTTTTCCGTCAATAATAAGCGGAAGTTGAATGTTCTCTTCTGCCGTCAAAGTGGGGATGAGATTAAAGAATTGGAAGACAAATCCAACGTTGTGGCGGCGGACAATCGTGGCTTCGTATTCATTCAGTTTTGAGAGTTGATTTCCCGCAAGGATAATCTCTCCTTCTGTGGGTGTATCCAACCCTCCAAGCAAATGCAGGAGAGTCGATTTTCCGCTGCCTGAAGGACCCATGATGGCAACAAAGTCCCCTTTGTCAACCGAAAAATCCACTCCGGCTAACGCCAAAATGGTATGTTGACCTAATTGATAGTGCTTATGGATCTTCTTTGCTTCTAGTATTGCCATTCCCATATCCTTCCAGAAATCGAATCAGAAAGCACTTATGAGGTTTTGTGAATTATTACTTCACCCTTGTGTCCATCCACTGTAACAATTACATCATCCTCCAGACGGGTTGCCCCCTCAACGGATACAACAGCAGGGATGTTGTATTCGCGGGCAATGATCGAACTGTGAGAAAGCAATCCACCGGATTCAGCAACCACGGCTCCAGCACGTGCGAAAAGAGGTGACCAGGAAACTTCCGAATAGGGAATTACTAAAACATCCCCAGTTTTAACTTTAGGGAAGTCCTGAATTCCCTTAACCACCCTTACTTTACCTGTGTAAAAGCCGATGGAGGTTGGTATGCCTACCAGCGCATCCGTTGATGCTTCACGAATTGGGGGCAGTTCGTCCCCGTAAATAACAGTCGGTAATTGGATATTCTCGAATCGCTTGATGTCCGTTTTATGCTGTGCGACTTGGGTGCGATAATCAACCTGCTCCTGTATCCCAGAAACAATGTCTTGGACCTGTTGTCTGGTCAGATAGAAGATCTCCTCAGGAGAATCAAGATAACCCTCATGAACAAAGTGCTTGCCCAGAGCCAAATAGTAGTATCGAAACAGTCCATATCCATAGGTGTATAAACCGCTGACCTGTTCGCGCAGCAACCGAAACTCGCGCGCACGGTGATAAAAAAGTTTAAACCAGGGGTTGAAATGTTTGATCGAGGATAATTCCTCCATCCGCACTTTCCCACCCTTTTCATATTTTTGAGGCTCAAATTCGCACACCATTTGTAATACCAGTTCCGGCGTCTCTCTCCAGGGTGTCGCGGAAAAATCATTGCCATTGTCACTTAAATGGCCAAAATTCTCCAAAAATTTTTCAATTTTTAACCTAAAATCGCCAATCTCTATATCGGTACAAAACTCAGAAAAAGATGCGGTTCGAATTCGATCCTGGGTTTCGGGTGGAAATGAGCGAAATTCCATATTGAGTTCATGTAGTTGCACAGATGGATCATACCTGGAAAGGTTCGGCAGGTTCTCAGTCAGGTCGAAATTCTTTATTTCCACCTGCATCCTGGATAGCTGGCGACCAAGAACACCGTTATACATCATCATCAATAATGGTCCAACCACATTGAAGTAAGCAACCTCCTGCATTAACCGATAATGACGTTCGATCGCATTATGCAGTTGTGTGATGCTCCATTCATCAAGCTCACGATATGGAGTGGATTTGACCTGGGGCTCAAACCTGGCCAAAGCGTGTTTCATCTTGTTCCCGAACCACCATTTATCGTAGAAAAACAGCAGCGCCCAAGGCAGACGCGAAAATGTTTTGATGCTAGGCTTGAAGTGGGGTCGAGCGGCCCCCGGAGGAAGAATTCCCATCAGCATTTCAACAGATTCAGCTGGCAGACCTAATCCTTTGAAAATACTGCCCAATACACCCATATTGAAATAAACGCGGTAATAAAATGATTTTGCCAGGTCCTCGGGTCTGATACCAAGATCCCCTGTAATTTCACCCAAAAAACGAATCCACACACTATTGATTAGCGGGATGTTCACAGAAAAAATCAGTGGCTTTATCATTCCCGCCAGCATTTCGCGTGGGATATGGTTTGAGTAAACATTCCTATTGGGCATTGCGGTAATCTGGCGCATTTGCACCCAATACAATTCCCTCCCGTTAAAGACCCATTCCATATCCACAGGATGGCCTAAACGGTTAGAAATGTTTTTAGTCTCCTCAACGATTTGCTGGATCAGCGCGAAGGGGATGTCAGACGAATCAGCCTTCTCCCGCCAGTAGCCCCATTTATTGATCCAACGATCGGGTGTGACCCCGGTTTGAACCAAAAGCGTGCCTTCACCCCGGACAGCCTCCACAACCACTTCGTCAGCACCTGTGACCGGATTCTTGCTTAAGGTTACTCCGGAGTACACCGGGGGGACCATGTCCTGTATGATGACTGCCATGGATACGCTGCGTGCAATATCATGTCGCTCAAGATAGGCTTTTACGATGGGGGTATTTGCCGATGCCCATATGAACATGATGGCTTGCATAATATTCTCTGTCCCCTGAACGTTCAACGATGATTGAAATTGTCCTGCAAAAGAACGTTCCTGGCTGTCCTCCATATTTGCAGAGGAGCGGACGGCGTACCTCTTATCAGGCGGAAAGATGCGTGCTAGTTCTTCCCTCAACCCCGGAATGAGGCGGGGGTCGTCGGCTAAATAGCGGTCATAAGCTTCCCAATCACAAACAAAGGTGGCCGGTATGCGGGCACCAATTTTCATGAGCCTGCGTAGGTTAATTGCTTTATTCCCAATGGATTGAGGCAGTCGATAACTTTTCAGGGAATGTATAAGATGTCTCGGCGGCATAAACTTACCCAGATTTCCTCTTCGGTTCAACCCTGAAGAATTTCATTATCTTCAGCATTCCCCGCCCCATGGGAAATGATTCCATTGCCGCTCCCATATCCAACTCACCTGCCCGTTTTTTCTTGACGTAATCCTTTACGTCTGGGATGAGCGCGATTATGAAGATGATATTCATCACAACCGCATAAACGATATATTGCCAGTCATGCTTAAAGAGGATCATCCAAAGTAGGAAAAACCATAATCCGGAGATATATGCGATCAAAATATCTCGTATTACAAAAAAGCCGAATACAATCCCTGCCAAAGCGCTGAGTATTGTGCCAATGAAGTCCACAACCAAAAAACCCCCATATGTGGGTGACATCCCACCTCCACCACGGAAATGATAATAAATCGGCCAGTTGTGTCCCACGACGACAAAAACCGCGGCAATCAGAAAATAAAATTGCCCTGGAAAGATTTCCTTGAAAAATAAAACAGGAAGAGCTCCCTTGAGAATGTCCAGGAGGCCGATTGTGCAACCCACCCGTGGACCTAGTTTGATTGAAGCCGTGGTTGCACCAACGGTTTGAAGAAGTTGCCCCTCGCTGCCATCCTCATTAGGCATGTGTATATGATTCAGATCAACTTGAGGAGCAACGAAATGGGAAATGATTCTTGCAAAGGAGATTGAACCGAATAAATAACTGATAATTGCAATCACCAATGAGATGCCGACTTCTGCCATAGCTACCTCCCTTGAAAGGAGTCAATCTCACCGTGTTTGAAATATTATAGCTCACCCCTAAGCGAAAATCTTTAAGTACCGTATCAATTACTAAAGTGCAGGTTCTGACTATTAAATTAACGATATTGTGAACAAATATTAAAATGGTTTATTTATATTAGACCGGGTTAAGTATTTTGGCAACATACAAGTGTAATTTATATAAAAACACAAAGATGATATGTTCGAGAATATTAAATACCCTACGAAATACTTACTGATGCCCGATACCGAGGTTTGATAGTTATGCCTTGATTCGAATAGGTTCTTCATACGCAGTTTTTTCCCTTCGAGTCGTGTGGAGCCTTACGAGACGAAATGGTTGACGAAGAATTAACAGCATGAAGCCCACCCGGCGTCGATCATCATGATTTAATTCCCAGAATTCTTTTTCGATCTCACCAGACTATCTTTTCTTAGTAATTAAAAGTGATCTTTTAAGCCATTGGTTAAGAGCACCATAACGGGTGTGATATTCGAGCTCTGGGAAAAGTAGACTCCAAAAAGTTGTAATTTTTCGGCTTCAGTTCACCACCCGCTTGCAGCTATAATTAATCCCAAAGTATTACCCGCGAGCAAACAGAGCCGCAGTTTCCAGCAAAGGAATCTCAAAATGATGAACAATCCATCCGGAAAACTGGTGGTTTATTTGGTGGGCATCGCCGCCGTGGTAGTCATCATGTTCGGCGTCCAGGCGCTCTCTGCCGTCCTCAACCCCGTCCTGCTCTCCATCGTCATAACCATCACCGTCCTGCCGCTGCCCGGCTACCTGGTGCGCAAGGGTTGGAAGCGCGGACCGGCAATGATCGCCACAATCATGCTGGTGGTCATGACTCTCCTTCTAGTCATCGCCACGGTATTCTTCTCCGTGACCAAATTATCCACCGAATTGCCGGCTCTCCTGGCGGAATCATCGCAGCAAACTTCCGGCATCGAATCCTATTTCAATCTCGCTTCCTCCACTATCGATATCCCGGAGGCAAGCTCACAGCTGGGCCCGCTGGCGGCAGGCTTGGTTGCAGCCACCCTCAAGGTGGTTGGCCAATTCGGTCTTGCCCTGGTGATCTTCTTCTTCATGATCGCCGCAGCGATGAGCCTGGATAAGAAATCCCGCAGCGACCTCGACCCCAACGCACCGGTCGTCAGCCGCATCGGTCAACTAACAGGTGGAGTGCAGCACTATATGACCATCTTGACTGGCATCAACTTCCTCGTCGCGCTGGGAAATACCGCATTTTTATACATCATGGGGGTCGATTACGCCCTGCTCTGGGGTCTGCTTTCATGGTTTATGGGCTACATCCCTACCATCGGGTTCTGGATCGCACTGATTCCCCCCGTTCTCATGGCGTACGCCCAGTATGGTCTTCGAACCGCGGTGATCGTTTTTGTCGGTTTTGTGCTCATCAACAGTAGCATCGAGCTCCTTGTGAAACCCAGGGTGGCGGGGAAGGGTTTGAAGATCAGCCCGCTGGTGATATTTGTCGGGCTATTCTTCTGGGGATTCCTTCTGGGCGGAATAGGAGCCATTCTTTCTGTTCCGCTCACGCTCCTCGTGATAACGATCATGGAGCAATTCCCGGTTACCCGGCCGATCTCCACCCTGTTACGGTATACCGGAGAGGAGAAGAAAGAGGAGCGCAAGGAAGCCATGCTGCAGGTGAAAGATCTTTGGGCAAAAACCAGGGCATCCTTCACCTCCAGCTGGAATCCCGGCGCGAGAGATCACAAATGAGCCAAACGAAATCAATCTCCATTTCTTAACCAACCTAACGGAGGAAAAACATGTATCCAGTTCTTGTAATTGCAATCGGTCTGGTAGTCCTGATTCTGGGCAAACGCCTCTCCATCCTTGGCGCTGCGGTGGGGGCGTTGCTCGGGGTGGCGCTGGTCTCTCTTTTCCCCAGTGCCTCAGACCCATTCACGCTCATCATTGTCCCCCTGCTCCTGGGCGTGATCGGGTTCTTCGCGGTCTCCTTCGCCAAGGGCATCATCAACATCGTTATCCTGGTCCTTGGCGTGCTTGCCGGGGCTGGCATCGTGCTTGGGTTTCTCGAGCTTTTCACCATCCAGTTCGGCCTGCTGGGATGGTTCCTGGTGGCTGCCGGCGGGGTCGCGGGGTTCATCCTCGTTCAAAAGTTCAAGAACTGGGCGGTGCTTATCCTGGCCGGGCTGATCGGCGGGCTGCTCGTCACCCGCGGTCTCTCTGTGTGGCTGCCCTTCCTGAGTGGAGCCGCGGGCACGCTTCTCACCCTCGCGCTTGCCGGGCTGGGCGTCGCCTACCAGGGCGGTTATCTGAAGCTCAAAAAATAACTTTTTTCGCCATCATCCTTTGGCGTCATTCTTCGAACGGGCAGATCACACTGGATATGGTCGGTACAGTGTACCCGAACGGGAGGCAACACCCTCTTGAAATCGTGCCCGCAATATGCTATATTGATGGTCGCGTGATTTCCAGGGCGGCGGGATCCTCAAAATTTAGATTGAAATGCCATCTGGCACACCTGAAAGCATTCCAAACCCCGGTTTTCCGGGGTTTTTTTTATCCGGTGCAGCGCTGTGATCGGTAATTAAGGAGGTGAAATAATTAAATTATCGGTTCGGCGGTTCGAAAAAATCAAACTAGGAGAATTCAATGGATTTTCAGATCAAAGTCCCGCCCCCCTCTGCCCCTGGCAGGTTCCCGTTTGCCGGAACGCCGATCGAGATTTCCCAACTCGAAAACCTTCAAAAGCAGCAAGCCAGCCTCGTTGCCGCGTTAATAGAACTGATTATCGCTTATGGACTCGATAATCGCCACGACCTTGCCGATCCCCTCATTGACCGGTTGATCCTCATGGATGCCAACGCCCAGGAAAGCGCGCTCCATCTCCTTCAGCTGGGTGCATTAATGGAGAAACTGGATGTGTATGAATCCGCGCTCGCTTTCTATGCCCGTGCGCAACCCCTTGCCCGCGAAGAAAATGATACCTGGTATTTCCTGAACAACAACCTGGGGTATTGCCTAAA
>Ga0208980_10002238_pt1 | contig 11730 bp, 11 predicted proteins | sample WetSurMetagenome_3_FD_187993 | JGI IMG/M metagenome (GOLD analysis project Ga0208980, IMG submission 187993) | Wetland microbial communities from Twitchell Island in the Sacramento Delta, sample from surface sediment Aug2011 Site A1 Bulk (version 2) | ecosystem: Environmental > Aquatic > Marine...
GCGGACCGAGCGCGAGGGCATGCGCGACCTGCGCCGGACCGCGGTCGACGCGCTGGCGATGCGGCTGCAGGAGCAGGGTCAGACCCTGGCCGGGCTGCGGCGCGACGAGACGCGCCTGCAGAAGCTCCTCGAGGAGCTGCGCCTGGAGCTCGAGCGCATTCCGGCCGACCGGCCGCGCGGCCGCCCGTTCACGGAGCGGCGCGGTCAGCTGCCGTGGCCGGCCGCCGGCGAGCTCAAGGCGCGGTTCGGCGAGCCCCGGACCGCCGCCCCGCCCTGGGACGGCGTCCTGATCGCCGCACCGGCCGGTGCCGAGGTGCGGGCGATCCACCGCGGCCGCGTCGCGTTCGCGGAGTGGTTGCGCGGCTTCGGGTTGTTGCTCATCCTGGATCATGGCGACGGCTACATGAGCCTGTACGGCCACAACGACAGCCTGCTCAAGGAGACCGGCGAGTGGGTCGAGGTCGGCGAGCCGGTCAGCGTGGCGGGCTCGAGCGGCGGCGCGACGGAGGTCGGCGTGTATTTCGCCATCCGTCACCGGGGGCAGGCGCTGGATCCGGCGGCTTGGTGCCGCAAGGCGCAGCGCAATCGCGTGGGTTGACTCGGGAACCATCCACTATGCAAGAGCGGATTTGGCAGCGGGCACTCTCGGCCGGTCTGGTCGGGGCGGTCCTCGCCCTCGGTACGGGCACCGCGGCCGGCGCGGCGGCCGCGGCCAAGGGCGGGAACGTGCCCTTCGAGGACCTGCGGGTGTTCGCCGAGGTGTTCGGCCGCATCAAGAGCGACTACGTCGAGCGCGTGCCCGACAAGAAGCTCCTCGAGGAGGCCATCCAGGGCATGCTGAACGGGCTCGACCCGCACTCGAGCTACCTGAACGAGGAGGACTACCGCGAGCTGCGCGTCGGCACCAGCGGCGAGTTCGGCGGCGTGGGCATCGAGGTCGGCATGGAGGACGGCTTCCTCAAGGTGATCGCCCCCATCGACGACACGCCGGCCGCCCGGGCCGGCATCAAGGCCGGCGACACCATCATCAAGCTCGACGACAAGACGGTGAAGGGCATGGCGCTGGACGACGCCGTCAAGCTCATGCGCGGCAAGCCCGGCACCAAGATCGAGCTCACCATCACGCGCGAGGGCCGCGAGAAGCCGTTCGACGTCACGCTCGAGCGGGCGGTGATCAAGGTCGTGAGCGTCAAGGGACGGCTGCTGGAGCCCGGCTACCTGTACATCCGGCTGAGCCAGTTCCAGACCCACACCGCCGAGGACCTCATCAAGACCATCAGCCGGCTCAAGGGCCAGGGGCCGGTCAGGGGCTTGATCCTCGACCTGCGCAACAACCCCGGCGGCGTGCTCAACGCCGCCGTCGCGGTGAGCGACGCCTTTCTCGAGAGCGGGCTGATCGTCTACACCGAGGGCCGCGTGAAGGACTCGCAGCTGCGCTTCCAGGCGGCGCCCGACGACGTGCTCGACGGCGCGCCCATGGTGGTGCTGGTGAACGGCGGCTCGGCGTCGGCGTCGGAGATCGTCGCGGGCGCCCTGCAGGACCACAAGCGCGCGGTGGTGATGGGCCGCCAGACGTTCGGCAAGGGCTCCGTCCAGACGATCATCCCGATCAACGAGCGCACCGCGCTCAAGCTCACGACCGCCCGCTACTTCACGCCCAACGGCCGGTCCATCCAGGCCGACGGCATCAAGCCCGACATCGAGCTCGCCGAGGTCAAGGTCGCGAAGAGCGACGGCGGCGCGAAGTTGCGCGAGTCCGACCTCGGAGGCCATCTGGCGAACCCCAACGGCAGCACGCCGGCCAAGGGCGACCGGAAGGACGACGACCGGCCGCTGGTCGAGCAGGACTACGAGCTCGCCGAGGCGCTCAATCTTCTCAAGGGCCTGTCGATACTCCAGCAGCAGAAGGCTGGTTGATCGCGGCCCGCCGCTCGCGCCGACGCCCGTCGGGTCGTCGGCGCGCTTTCGCCGCGCTCATCCTGGAGGTCACATGCCACGCGTGCTGGTCCCGCTCGCCCCCGGCTTCGAGGAGATCGAAGCCGTGACCATCGTCGACCTGCTGCGCCGCGCCGGCATCGAGGTCGTCACCGCCGGCCTGGCCGAAGGGCCCGTGCGGGCCAGCCGCGGCGTCGTGGTGGTTCCCGACACGACCCTCGACCGCGTCGTCGACGACGCCTTCGACATGATCGCGCTGCCGGGCGGCCTGCCGGGTGCCGACCACCTGGACGCAGACCCCCGCATCCACCGCATCCTGCAGCGCATTGCCGCCACCGGCGGCTACGCGGCGGCGATCTGCGCTGCGCCCAAGGTGCTGGCGGGCGCCGGGCTGCTCGACGGCCGGCAGGCGACCGGCTATCCGGGCGTGCTCGACCGGCTGGACCTGCCGAGGACCGAGCTGCTGCAGCGCGCCGTGGTCACCGACGGCCGCATCGTGACCTCGCGCGGCCCCGGCACCGCGATGGACTTCGCGCTCGAGCTGATCGAGCGCCTGCTCGGCAAGACCAAGCGTGACGAGGTGGAGGGGCCGCTGGTACGGCCCTGACACTGCGACGGGAGACTCTCGATGGCCAAGCTCACCCACATCGCCGCCGGCACGCTGATCGCCGCCGGCACCGCCCTCGGCGCCGTCAAGGGCTACGCCCACTGGCGGGTGAACAGCCAGCTCGAGGAGCTGGCGCGCGTGGTGAGCCCCTACGCCGAGCTGCGCTGGGACGGCATCAGCACGGAGCTCAAGGGCAGCGTCGAGGTGACCGGCCTCACGATCTCGCCGCGGCTGATCCCCGAGGACATCGCGATCGAGTCGGTGCGCATCGAGACCGGCGACCCGCGGCTCCTGCTCAGCGGCCTCCCGCGCCGGCCGAACGACGCCCCGGAGAAGGTGAGCCTCGCGGTGCGCGGGGTGCGCGTCCCGCTCTCGGGGAGCCTGCTCGACGGCCTGCAGCAGTCCAGGGGCGGCAAGCGGCCCGACGCGTGCGGCCCGGCCGGCATGCCCGGCCCCGCCATGCTCGCGGCGATGGGCATCCCGGCGCTCGAGCTGGACTTGGGCGCCGACCTCGAGGTGCCGAAGGGCGAGGGAAAGATGACGCTCGCCTTCAACTACGCGACACGCGGCCTCGACCAGATGACGGCGTCGATGGCCATCGGCGGCGTCGACCGGGGCCTGCCGAACCTGCACGAGGCGACCCTGCGCTACGTGCCGAACGCCGAGGCCTACACGCGCATGACCGATCACTGCGCGCGCCAGCGCGGCAGCGACCGCGAGACCTACCTGCGCAGTCTGGTGAGCGAATCCGACGCGGCCTTCGCGGCGAGCTTCGGCGTGGTGCCCGGGCCTGGACTGCGCGACGCGATCGCGCGCTACCTGCAGCAGCCCGGCGAGGTGAAGGTCGTGCTGCGGCCCGACGCCGAGCTGGTGCTCACCCCGAACGCGCGGCACTCGCTGCAGTACTGGGTGGAGGTGGCCGGCCTGGCGCTCTACGTCAACGGGCAGCTGGTGGAGGACCTCAGCGTCGTCCCGGCCGACCCGGTGGTCGCGCCGCTGTCGGCAGACGCCGGCACCCCCGAAGGCGCGGCGCTCCGCACGAGCGCGAACGGCGGCACCCCGGGCCCGGCGAGCTACCAGGAGCGCCCGCTCGCCGACATCGGCAACTACCTCGACTACCGCGTGCGCGTGCACACCCGGGACGGAAAGCCGCCGCGCGAGGGCCGGCTCAAGAACGTCGACACCTCGCAGGCGGACGTCGACCAGCGGCACAGCGGCGGCCACCTGGTCGCGCACGTGCGTCTCGAGCAGATCACGCGGCTGGAGGTCTACACACGCTGAGTCGAATCGCGCCGCGGACGGCGCTCCCCCCAGGCGAATGCGAACCGTGTGGGTGGGAGCGGCCTCCAGGCCGCGATCAGTCACCCGCCGGCCAGAGGGCACGCACCAGCAGCAGCGTGCCGGCCGCGAGCAGGCCTGCACCGAGGGCCGCACCGCTCAGCACCGGCGGGCCCAGCGTGACGATGAGCGTGCCCGACAGCAGCAGCGACCCGCCCGCGACGGCGCCCACCGTGCGGCGGTTGTGCCCGCGCAGTTCGCGGCGCAGGCCGTCGAGCTCCGCCGACTCCCAGCGCACCCTGAGCCTGCCGTCCACCGCGTCGTTCAGGGCGCGGTAGGCGAGCTGCGGCATCGCCGGCAGCACCTCGGACAGCTCGGGCAGCGACGCCCGCACCCGGTGCAGGAAGGCCTGCGGGCCGACCCGCTCGCGCATCCACCGCTCCATGAACGGCTTCGCGGTGGTCCACAGGTCGAGCTGCGGGTAGAGCGTCCGCCCCAGCCCCTCGATGTTCAGCAGGGTCTTCTGCAGCAGCACGAGCTGCGGCTGGACTTCCATGTCGAAGCGCCGCGCGACCTGGAACAGGCGCAGCAGGAAGTGGCCGAACGAAATCTCCGACAGCGGTTTCTCCCAGATCGGCTCGCACACCGTGCGGATCGCCGACTCGAACTCGTCGATCCGCGTGGTGCGCGGCACCCAGCCGGACTCGACGTGCAGCTCCGCCACGCGCCGGTAGTCGCGGTGGAAGAACGCGAGCAGGTTCTCGGCGAGGTAGCGCTGGTCCTCCGTGGTCAGCGTGCCCATGATGCCGAAGTCGACACCGATGTAGCGGCCGTCGGGCGCGACGAAGATGTTGCCCGGGTGCATGTCGGCGTGGAAGAAGTTGTCCCGGAACACCTGGGTGAAGAAGATCTCGACGCCGCGCTCGCCGAGCAGCTTCATGCTGATGCCCTGCGCGCGCAGCCGCTCCACCTCGTCGACCGGCGTGCCGTAGACGCGCTCGATCACCATCACCTCGGGCCGGCAGTAGTCCCAGTGCACCTCGGGGACGTAGAGCACGTCGCTGCCCAGGAAGTTGCGGCGCAGCTGCGAGCAGTTGGCGGCCTCGCGCAGCAGGTCGAGCTCGTCGAAGATCGTCTTCTCGTACTCCTGCACCACCTCGACCGGGCGGAGCCGACGCGCGTCCTTCGAGTAGCGCTGGGCCAGGCGGGCGATGGTGTAGAGGAGGTCGATGTCGCGGCGGATGATGCGGGCGACGCCGGGGCGCAGCACCTTGGCGACGACCTCCTGGCCGCTGCGCAACCGCGCGGCGTGGACCTGGGCGATGGACGCCGAAGCGAGCGGCTGCTCCTCGAAGGCCGCGAACACCTCGGTGACCGGCCGGCCGTAGGCGGCCTCGATGATCGCGCGGGCCTGCACCCCCGGAAAAGGCGGCACGCTGTCCTGGAGCTTGGCGAGCTCGTCGGCGACGTCGTCGGGCAGCAGGTCGCGGCGGGTCGACAGGATCTGCCCGAACTTCACGAAGATCGGCCCGAGCTCCTCCAGGCTGCGCCGGATGCGCACCGCGTAGGGCGGCCGCTCGCCGCGCGACAGCCAGTAGAAAGGCGAGAGGAAGCGGAAGAAGCGGATCGGCCGGAACAGGTGGGCGGCGAGGATGAGCTCGTCGAGGCCGTGCCGCAGCAGCACCCAGGCGATGTGGACGACGCGGAAGGCCTCGGCAGGCCGGATCACTGCGCCTCTCCCACCTCGCCCGATCGCTTGCCGAGGCGCTCGACGCGGGCCGCGAGACGCTCCACGTCGTCGCGCAGCGCGTCGACCGCGTCGAGGAGCTCCTTCACCTCGTAACGCGTCGGCAGCAGGCGCGCCTCCTCCTGGAGGTACTCCCGGAGGTTCTGCTCCGCGGTCCGGCCCGTGCGCCTGCCGAAGTCCTGCGCCGCCCGGGCCGCGCTGCCGATCTCGTGCGCCACCAGGTCGCCGACGATGCGCGAGAGGTGCTCCTCCCAGTCGATCTCGATGTCCGCGAGGATCGCGCCGAACCGCTGGGCGAGGCCGCTGTCGCCCTCGATCCGCACGCGCTGCGAGAACAGCTGGTCCGCACCGGCGGTGCGGTCGCCCGCACGCATCAGGTCGAGCGGCGTGCCGCGCAGCCAGCAGTCGGGCTCGCCCTCCTGGCGGCCGTAGACCTGCAGGGCCCCCGTCTCGTCGGCGGTGAAGAACAGGATCAGGCCTGGCCCGAGGACCTCGACACCGACGGTGCGGCCATGCAGTGCGGCGAGGCGTTCGCGGGTCACGGGATCGAGCCCGAGATAGCCGTTCAGCGCGGCCTCGAGGCCGGCGTAGCCGAGGTCACGAGTGGTCATGAGCCGCCAACCCCGAATGGAAACTGGGCCCTCACAGCCTGAAGCCGCGGTGCACCGCGACCACGCCGCCGGTGAGGTTGTGGACGTCGCAGCGCTCGAAGCCGGCCGCCTCCATCATCCCCTTCAGGGTCTCCTGGTCCGGGTGCATGCGGATCGACTCTGCCAGGTACCGGTAGCTCGCCTCGTCGTTCGCAACCAGGCGGCCCAGGCGCGGCAGCACCTGGAACGAGTAGAGGTCGTAGGCGGCCCTGAGCGGCGCGGCGGTGGGATGCGAGAACTCGAGCACCAGGGCGCGCCCCCCCGGGCGCAGCACGCGGTGCATCTCGGCCAGCGCCCGCTCCTTGTGCGTGACGTTGCGCAGCCCGAAGCCGATGGTGACGCAGTCGAAGCTGCCGGCCGGGAAGGGCAGCGCCTCCGCGTCGAGCTGGGCGTAGCGCACGTTGCCGACGCGCCCGTCGTCGAGCATGCGGTCGCGGCCCTGCGCGAGCATGGCGGCGTTGATGTCGCTCATCACGACCAGCCCCGTGGGCCCGACGAGGCCGGCCAGCCGCGCGGCGAGGTCACCGGTGCCCGAGGCGAGATCGAGCACGCGCTGCCCGGCGCGCACGCCGGTCAGCTGCATCGCGAAGCGCTTCCACAGGCGGTGGACGCCGAGCGACATCAGGTCGTTCATCAGGTCGTAGCGGGTCGCGACCGAGTCGAACACGCCGCGGACGCGCTCGGCCTTGTCGGCCTCGGCGACGGTCTGGTAACCGAAGTGGGTGGTCTTGTCGTCGTTCACGACGGCTGCTTGCGCTTGTGGCCCGCGGCCTCGAGATCCTCGAGGTACTGCGTCCAGAGCTCACCATAGTTCTTGCCGAGCATGTACAGGGTCTCCCACGAGTAGATGCCCGTGTTGTGGCCGTCGTCGAAGTGCAGCAGCACCGCGTAGTTGCCGACGGGCTCGATGCGCTCGATGTTGACGTCCTCCTTGCCGACCTGCAGCACGCGCTGGTCGGGACTGTGACCCTGCACCTCGGCGGACGGCGAATGCACGCGCAGGAACTCGCAGGGCAGCGCGAACTTGGCGCCGTCGTCGAAGGTCACCTCGAGGACCCGCGACTGGCGGCGCAGGTTGAGCTCGGTCGGGATGGGCTTGGACATGGGATTCGGTCTCCGGGCCAGGGCTAAAGGATGTAGCGGGTGAGGTCCTCGTCCGCCGCCAGCGCCGCGAGGTGCCGGTCCACGTAGGCCGCGTCGATGACGACCTCCCCCGACTGCTCGCTCGCGCTGAAGGACACGTCCTCGAGCAGTCGCTCCATGACCGTGTGCAGGCGACGCGCGCCGATGTTCTCGGTGCGCTCGTTGACCTGCCACGCCAGCTCGGCGATGCGCGCGATCCCGTCCGGCGTGAACTCGAGGTTCACACCCTCGGTGGCGAGCAGGGCCTGGTACTGGGTGGTGAGCGAGGCGTCGGGCTCCGTCAAGATGCGGGTGAAGTCGGCCGAACTCAAGGCGTCGAGCTCGACGCGGATCGGCAGCCGGCCCTGCAGCTCGGGGACCAGGTCGGACGGCTTGGCCATGTGGAAGGCGCCGGACGCGATGAACAGGATGTGGTCGGTCCGCACCATGCCCTGCTTGGTCGACACCGTGCAGCCCTCGACCAGCGGCAGCAGGTCGCGCTGCACGCCCTCGCGCGAGACGTCCGGCCCGCCGTAGTCCGAGCGGCTGGCGACCTTGTCGATCTCGTCGATGAAGACGATGCCCTGCTGCTCGACCAGCTCGACCGCGCGCAGCTTGAGGTCCTCGTCGTTGACCCGCTTGGCCGCTTCTTCGTCGCGCAGCAGGGCGAGCGCGTCCTTGATGCGCATCTTGCGGCGCTTCTTGCGCCCGCTGCCGAGGTTCTGGAACAGGCTCTGCAGCTGGCTGGTCATCTCCTCCATGCCGGGCGGCGCCATGATCTCGACACCGAGGGCCGCGCCGCTCACCTCGAGCTCGATCTCGCGGTCGTCCAGCTCGCCATCGCGCAGCTTGCTGCGGAAACGCTCGCGCGTCGGCGACTCGGCACGCACCGGCGTCGCCTCCGCGTCCCAGGGGTCGCGCTGCGGCTCGGGGAGCAGGACGTCGAGGACGCGCTCCTCCGCCGCGAGCGCCGCCGGCTCCTGCACCTTCGCCATCTCCTGCTCGCGGACCATCTTGACGGCCGCGTCGGCGAGGTCGCGGATGATCGACTCGACGTCGCGCCCGACGTACCCGACCTCGGTGAACTTGGTCGCCTCGACCTTGAGGAAGGGCGCGTCGGCGAGCTTGGCCAGGCGGCGCGCGATCTCGGTCTTGCCGACCCCGGTCGGGCCGATCATGAGGATGTTCTTGGGGGTGATCTCGTTGCGCAGCGCGGGGTCGACGCGCAGCCGGCGCCAGCGGTTGCGCAGCGCGATGGCGACCGCGCGCTTGGCGGCGTCCTGGCCGATGATGTGCTTGTCGAGCTCGCGGACGATGGCTTGGGGGGTGATGTCTGCCATGGACGTTCAGCCTTCGGCGTCCAGCTCTTCAATGGTGAGGTTGTGGTTCGTGAACACGCAGATGTCGGCGGCGATGTGCAGGGCCTGCTCGACGATCGCCCGGGCCGGCAGCTCGCTGTGCGCCAGCAGGGCACGGGCCGCCGCCTGCGCGTAGGCGCCGCCCGAGCCGATCGCCATCAGGTCGTGCTCGGGCTCGATGACGTCGCCCGTGCCCGAGATGATGAGCGAGGCGCTGCGGTCGGCGACGCACAGCAGGGCCTCGAGGCGGCGCAGCATGCGGTCGGTGCGCCAGTCCTTCGCCAGCTCCACCGCGGCCCGCGTGAGATTGCCGCTGTGCTTCTCGAGCTTGGCCTCGAAGCGCTCGAACAGCGTGAAGGCGTCCGCGGTCGCACCCGCGAATCCCGCGAGGACCTTCTCTTTATAGAGCCGGCGCACCTTCCGGGCGTTGCCCTTCATGATGGTGTTGCCGAGCGATACCTGCCCGTCGCCGCCCAGGACCACCTGGCCGCCGCGCCGTACCGACAGGATCGTCGTGCCGTGGAAGGTCTCCATGGGGCATCCGGTTGCGGGAGGGCGCGATTGTAACTGATCGGGTAGCGCTGGGCGGCCGCGCTACCGGGTGATTCCCGCGGAGGTGGCGGGCCTTGCGCCGGGGCCTGCTCGCCGCCCGGAAATTCGTCCTGAATTTACGGGCTACCGCGCACATCCCTGTGCGCTGCTCGCAGGCACCCGGCTCCGGCCCGCTCGACGCCGCGACGGGCAACGGCGAGCGGCCTCCGGCGTAAGGCCCGCGACAACATCGCGCCGTGGACGGCGCTCCCACCGATCCTCACGCCAACCTGCTGCAGTCAACCGCTCGGTTCGCGCTTGCGCCGCGCCCGCGGGTGCGCCTGGTCGTAGGCCTGGGCGAGGTGCTGGAAGTCGAGGTGGGTGTAAATCTGCGTGGTCGAGATGTTGGCGTGGCCGAGCAGCTCCTGCACCGCCCGAAGGTCGCCGGACGACTCCAGCAGATGGCTCGCGAAGGAGTGGCGCAGCAGGTGGGGATGGACGTTGCGCGCCGCCCCGCGCTCCAGCGCCAGGCGCCGCAACCGCGCCTGGACGGTACGCGGGTGCAGGCGACCGCCGCGCCCGCTCACGAACAGCGCGCGCTCGTCCGCCGCGGCCAGGCCGCTGCGCACGGCGAGCCAGCGCCGCAGCGCCTCGAGCGCCAGCCGGCCGACCGGCACGCGGCGCGTCTTCGCGCCCTTGCCCGTCACCTCCACCATGGCGTCGCCGGGATCGAGGTCGCCGAGATCCAGCCCGACCAGCTCCGCCAGCCGCAGGCCGGAGGAATAGAAGAGCTCCACGATCGCGGCGTCGCGCAGCCCGAGCGGCGTCTCGGCCGGCGCGTCCAGCAGCTGCCCGAGCTGATCCGGGTCGAGGGTCGCGGGCAGCCTGCGCGGCGTCTTCGGCGGCCGCACGCCCTGCCCCGGATTGCCGCTCGCCAGCCCCTCCCGCAGCAGGTACCGGAAGAGGCTGCGCAGCGCAGACAGCGCGCGCTGCACGCTGCGGCCCGAGGCGCCCTTGCGCCGCCTCGCGCCGACGAAGCCGCGGACGTGGTGCTCGGTGACCGCCGCCCAGTCGCTCACGCCGGCGCTGCGCAGCCAGGCGGCCAATACCTCCAGGTCGCGGGCGTAGCCGTCCAGCGTGCGGGGCGACAGCCGCCGCTCGTGCCGGAGATGATCGAGGAAGGCGTCGAGCGGCGCCTGCAGGGCGCAGCCTTCAGCCGGCGCAGCGACGCCCGCGCGCTCAGTCACCCGGCGCCCCGCGCAGCGCGACCGCCTGGACCGTCCTGGCAACCACCTCCCCGAGCCGCACCAGGAAGTCGGTCGCCTTGCCGGGGTGGAAACGCTCCGGATCCAGGCTGCCGATCGCGAGCGCGCCGATGAGCCTCGGGCCGACCAGCGGGATCAGCGCGACCGACCGGCTGTGCTCGACGTCGGTGCCGAAGAAATACGCGAGCTCCGCCTGGCCCAGCGCACCACAGCGTGGCTGCCCGGTGGCGACCAGCTCGCGCAGCACGAGCGCACCGCTCGCCTGGCTGGGGTCCGCCGGGCGCTGCAGATCCTCGGCGGCGACCCGGCGCAGCGCCACGGCGTCTGCCTGGAAATGCGCCTGCAGCTCGGCACGCAGGGTCCCGAGCACCGCCTCGAAGTCCTCCGCGTCGAGCAGCGCCAGCGTCAGGCGGTGCAAGCGCCCGTGCAGCAGCTCGTTCTCGCGCGCGACCGTGATCAGGTGCTCGAGCTGGGCACGCAGCTGGTCGCACTGGCCGCGCAGCAGGCCGAGCTTGCGCTCCACCAGCGACACGGTCTGGCCGGGGCCGTGCGGGATGCGCAGGGTCGCGACCAGCTCGGCGTGGCGCTCGAAGAAGTCCGGGTGGGCGGCGAGGTACTCCGTCAACCTTCGCTCCAGATCGGCGTCCACCGGCACATCCACCACCGAGCTCATAGGGCAATGGTCCCCTCGAAGACTGTCACTGCAGGACCCGTCATCCACACGGGCGCGTCCCCCCCCTGCCAGGACACGCGCAGCTCGCCGCCCGGCAGGCGCACCCGGACGTGCTCGTCGAGGAGGCCGCGCAGTCGACCCGACACGACGGCCGCGCACGCGCCGGTCCCGCACGCCAGGGTCTCCCCGCTGCCGCGCTCGTATACGCGAAGGTCGATCCGGTCGCGGCCCTTCACCGCCATGAAGCCCGCGTTGACGCGCCGCGGAAAGCGCGGGTGCGACTCGAGCAGCGGGCCGAGCCGCTCGACCGGGGCGGAAGCGACGTCCTCGACCAGCAGCACCGCGTGCGGGTTGCCCATCGACACAGCGCCGATCTCGACCACCTCGCCGCCCGCCTCGATTGGATAGGTCAGCGCGCGCGCCGGCGCGTCGAACGGCAGGTCGGCGGGCTCGAGCCGCGGCGCGCCCATGTCGACGCGCACCTGCCCGTCCGGCTCCACGTGGAGCGTGATGGGTCCGCGCGCCGTGCCGACCGGAATGACGTCGTCGCGGGTGAGGCCCTGG
>Ga0208980_10002239_pt1 | contig 11727 bp, 9 predicted proteins | sample WetSurMetagenome_3_FD_187993 | JGI IMG/M metagenome (GOLD analysis project Ga0208980, IMG submission 187993) | Wetland microbial communities from Twitchell Island in the Sacramento Delta, sample from surface sediment Aug2011 Site A1 Bulk (version 2) | ecosystem: Environmental > Aquatic > Marine...
GGTTTGGATTACTTGTGATCATAGGGGTTGCATTGTTAAGGACAGGTTATATAAAGGAAATTGTGATTTCAGTATTTGGACTTCTGACTCCCTATGTTCTTACTTTTGGTTTATACTATGTTACCGGGAAGGATGTGCTGGCTCTTATAAAACTGATTGGCAGCAATTTATTTGTAAAATCGACTTTATTTCCTGTCAAGAGTCTGACAATAGCAGCTTTGATCTTCACAGGCGCGTGCTTACTTATGAGCATGATACAGCTTATCAATCATATGAATAGCAAAAAGATAAAGTCACGTAAGACATTTTCACTGCTGATCTGGGCTTTTCTTATTTCAGTAACTGCATTTTTCGTGCTACCCTCGGTTTCATTTGAGATTGAGTGGCTGGCTGGCATTCCGGCAAGTTATTTTCTTACTCACTACTTTGTATTTGCAAGAAAGAAACTTGTGCCTGAAATCCTGTTCTCTCTTCTTTTTCTATTTGTAGTGCTTGTACAGGTTTTCTATTTGAAATGAAATGATTATTTTATCATTGACACAAATCCCACACCAGATCCCTGTTGCCCGTTTATAAAATCATAATTGATCTGATATATGCCACTCTTTCTGCATTCAAAATCAATATGAGAATATAGCTTTCCTGTTTTCTTGTCGAATGATGAAAGGACAAGTTTATGTGAGTCATCTTTGATTGTTATGATAAGCTGACCACCTGAATTCTCTTCATTGCACATTGTAAACCTGTACCTGGTGTTTTTCCAGAGTGACATATTCGCTCTGTATCTAAGTTCTCCCGGAACAATTGCTTTCCCAAGCTGGACTCTGAAATCCTTCAGATATTTTGTATTATCTCCGGTATTAGCCAGACAGTTACTCATGAAAGAATCATTAACCTGTCCAAAACTGAGAGTCCCCATTACAAATAGAAATGCAAGGGTCAGTATAGTTTTCTTCATACTATTTATTTAAAATTAGCCGGTCTCTGATATCCCTGGTAGTTTCAATAATATTTGTTAATTGTTCTTCCGACATGGTGACAACACTTGTCTCAGTTTGTTTAATTGTCAGTCCACCATCCTTTTCCACACTTATGGGATCGCCTGGTGTATATGTGATTCTTATGTCGCGATATTTGTCTTTAATGGCCTGCATATCCCTGCATAAACTTGCTACTTCGGGATTCTTGTTGCAGTAAGGGCTGATCAGGAGGAGAAGGTCATTCAGAATTATTTTCTGTTCCCCGATTCTGTCGCTAAGCATTTTATTGGGAAACCGCTTCACCACCTGGGTAGCAAGATACTGGCCTTCAATCCAGACACCTATTATCATAAGGGCTGAAAGTTGTCCGCGATCATTGCTTCGCAGGTAGCCATCAATCTTATTATAAGAGTCTATTGACAAGAAAAGAAGAGAGTCAAGATTTGATTTATTTTTTGATAATCTTTTTAGTGTTTCAAAATCAAAGAACTGGCCGACTTCAATCTCTCCAGCAATTTTTCTAATGGAAGAAAGAACTTCCAGTGATGACCCCGTTTTTTCGTACATATTAAGATATCCAAGGTCAGCACCCAGAATTCCAAGCTTCAGAGCCTTGTCAAAATCGGTACTTTGATTATTGTTTTGAGTCATTCCGGCGAGATAATCCTGGGAGAAAGGGACCTGAAGTATCTGCAGGAGATTAGCTATTTCAAGCGGGGAAGAAATATTCTTCGAGATATCGGCAATTGCCTCAGGACTTAATTTTTCAGCTTCAGAAGCAGGAATTGAATCAGTTTTTGAAAATGCGAATTCCGATGTTTTGGTTTTTGAATTTCTGCATGAGAAACCCAAAGACACTAAAAGCAGTATAACGAGTAGTCTTTCTTTCATTTAGATTTATAGGTCGGTCATTACAAAAATACACAAAAGAGATATAAAAATCTATTAAATACTTATTTTAGAATCTTATATTTTCTTTGAACTCTGTCCCAATATAAGTATGAGCTTTTTCGCTTTGCTACAAATGATGTAATTTCATAAAGATGACATTATATGATAATTGTGTCATTGCAATAAATTCATAGATAGCTATTTAATTTGTGACTGGCTCCGGAATTAATTGAACTTAAAGTGCAATAAATGAACGGCTGGCACGCGGTATGACACCTTTTTTTATCACGGGGGAGAAAAGAGGCGGTTCGCACCGGTAAATCCCCTCTTTTTGTCCTGTTGCTCCGACGATATGTGTCATCACGAGGATAAATTCAATTTTTTTACTCTCCAGGCGTTATGACAATTGGCTCTTAAAGAGCCAGATATGAATAACCCCGGGTGCAACCGGGGGTATATGGCACCACTTAATTATCAGCTCTGAAGGAGCTGAATATGCTGTAAAATTCTGTGATAAAATAATCTATGTCGCCTTCTCTTATTCATATTAAGCCACTTCGTGGCTCAGAATAATTTATCAGATCTAACATTGGTACGCCAAAATCAGACAATAAATTTTCTCCTATTCAGAGAGACAGGCAAAATGTTGTCATTTGCAACGAAGCGAAGAACCGGTCAAAGGGGCTTTTGAAATTTTCCTTTGTGAACCTTAGTGATACCTTAGAGTACCTTTGTGGTAAAACATAATTCATTGAACCACAAAAGGTCAAAAAGTATAACTCAAAGGAACACAAAGGAAAAACAGCACAATTTGTACCATTTTAACTGCCCCATTTTAAAATTTTAGTATTGATTTTCTTTTAATAAAAATAGAAAACATACTTTGCCGCTGATCCCTGCTATTTAATACCGGTCAGCTCTTTTATAGTATTAATCTCCTCCTGGTTATAGGGGCTCCCATCCTTCCTGAATATGTCATGGAACCAAAGAGCGGGTTCTGAACCATCTGGAATGGGAGTGTCCCATGCATATTTTGTATTTGTTTTTCCTGAAACCAGACCCCAGTTAATGGCCCCTATATTCTGGGCTTTAAGGATTGGCATAATATTAGAGAACAGACTGTTATTTCGTCTGGCCATATATTCAGTACATACCATAGGGCGGTTGAATAATTTAAGGGTATCTATCATTTTCTGATGATTCGCCGGATCTGAATAATTATGATAGCTTATAATATCCGAATTTAACAGCTGGAAAGAGTTTAGCTCTTTCAGACTATTATTCCAGACCCCGCATGTAACAGGTTGTTCCGGTTTTATCTCCCTGCTCCATTTAAACACCTGTTTCAGCAGTGGCATTGACCTGTTTCCATAATCTGAATTTCCGGGTTCGTTATAGAGATCCCATGCAATGATGCGCGTATCTTTGGAAAATGTCATAAGAAGATCCTTGACATACTCTTCCAGCTCATTAATAAGGGCAGGATCTTTAAAAATAAGCTCTCCGGGATCCCTTACCCAGCCTGAATTATGAACACCTGGTTTTGGATCAGGTTGTTTGCCAGACAAATATGTTGGATTCCAGCAATCATCGAATATCACAAATATGGTTTTAATTCCATGCCTGTCAGCAATAGTGAGATATTTACCTATTCTTTGTTTGAAACCATCCTTGTCGGTTTCCCAGGCAAGATGATGAAGATAAACTCTCATGCAATTGAAACTGATTTTCTCTGCCCAACTTAATTCCCGGTCAATTGTTAAAGAGTCAAATGTCTCGGATTGCCACATCTCCAATTGATTTACTGCACTGCTGGGAATAAAATCAGATCCACGTAACCATGGAAGTTTTTTGCCCCAATCCTGTGCTTTCTCAGGACTCCAGACAGAACTTACAACTGCTTCGTTCGTATCTTTTGATTTTGTATTTGTCTTACATGCAAAAGACATTATGACAAGCAGAAAAGTCAACGTTACCTGGAATGAAAATTTTAACTTCATATTAAATTAATTAGGTTTAATCATATCGGCAAAAGAAGGTTTTCACGAAGATACTCAAAGAGAGTTAAAATCTGTATTTTTGATAGCTATCTATTTTAAACAAATAATACTAGTATGAAAAAGAGTAAATATACTGCTCTCATTTATTTGATTGTTGCAGGCTTAGCCTTATCCCATAATGTATTTGGGCAACCCTCAGGAAGAGAGATCATGAATTTTAATTTCGACTGGAGATTTTTCAAAGGTGATATTACCAACGGGCAGGATCCGGGTTTGGATGATTCAGGATGGCGTAAACTTGATCTTCCACATGATTGGAGCATAGAAGGCGTATTTGATAAAAGCTATGCGAGTTCGACAGGATTTTTACCGGGAGGAATAGGATGGTACAGGAAATCCTTTATCATCCCCGATAATGAGAAAAACCGTAAAGTGTTTATCAACTTTGATGGGATCTATAACAACAGTGAGGTCTGGATTAATGGAACTTCTCTTGGCAAGAGACCAAACGGATATATTTCATTTCAATATGATTTGACACCTTTCCTGATACCAGGGAAAGAGAATCTTATAGCAGTTAAAGCCGACCATTCAAAATTCGGAGATTCAAGATGGTATACCGGTTCAGGGATTTATCGCAATGTGAAACTTATATTTACATCACAGGTTCATATAAAACAATGGGGCGTTCTGGCTGTGCCAAAAGATGTCTCAGTTAATAAAGCCTCGCTTCATATAGAGGTCAGTGTAATTAATGAGTCGGCAAAAGTATCTGATATCACAGTTTCAAATTACTTATTATTCAAAGAGGATACTGTGAAGAAATCAAAACCGAAGTTCTCAATTTCGGGCTCTTCTTCCGGGATCATTTCCCAGGATATGGAGATTTCCGATCCAAAACTCTGGGATGTTGATAAACCCGATCTTTATTCCCTTATAACAGTGATCACAGGCAGCAATACGCGTGACAGCCAGAAGACCACAGTTGGTTTTCGTAGCATAAGCTTTGATGCTGACAAAGGATTTTTTCTTAATGGCCGAAATCTTAAGCTGAAAGGAATTTGCATGCATCATGATGCAGGTACACTTGGTTCAGCAGTTCCACGCAAAGTTATTGAACGGAGGCTCGACATATTAAAAGAGGCTGGCTACAATGCAATACGTACAAGCCATAATCCTTTTTCTTCAGATTTCCTCGATGTTTGTGATGAGAAAGGATTTCTTGTAATTGGAGAAGCGTTCGATGAATGGGAACTACCGAAAAAAAAGTGGATCGCAGGATGGAATGTCGGGATTCCCGGGAAAGATGGATATTCGGTCAACTTTAAAGATTGGGCCAGGACAGATCTGAAGGATATGATTATGAGGGACAGGAATCATCCTTCAATAATCATGTGGAGCATTGGCAATGAAATTGATTATCCGGATGATCCGTACACACACCCTGTTCTCAATACCGAAGCTAATCCACAATCCTTTGCAAAGTATGACACCAGATTACCTAATGCTGAACGACTCGGTGAAATAGCAAAGGATCTCGTAAGTGTCATAAAACTAATTGATACAATGAGGCCTGTAACTGCTGGTCTGGCTTCTGTGCTAATGTCAAATGAAACAGGTTATGCTGATGCGCTTGATGTAACCGGATATAATTATCAGGAATTTCGCTATACCGCTGATCATCAGAAGTATCCCGGACGGATTATTTACGGCAGCGAGAATGGGATGAGCCTTGATGCGTGGGAAGCTGTTGCCATGAACGATTACGTAATCGGACAGTTTCTATGGACCGGATATGAATATTTGGGTGAAGCGGGTCAATTCCCGAGTCGCCACAGTACTTCCGGGATGATAGACCTTGCCGGAAACAAGAAACCTGAATTTTATTTCCGCCAGAGCTTATGGAGTGATAAACCTATGGTATATATCGGTACAACAGATCATATAACTGAGAATAAAGGCGGTGATCTATGGGCTCATAAAATGATTGATCCTGTGTGGAATTGGAAACCGGGACAACAAGTGATTGCCTGTATTTTTACCAACTGTGAGGAGACAGAATTATTTCTTAATAACAGGTCACTGGGGGTAAAAAAGATTGCTGATTTTAAAAACAGGACAATCTCATGGGAGTTGCCGTTCGAGGCGGGGAGATTGAGAGCTGTATCAAGGAATGCCGGAAAAGAAATGGCATCTTATGAGCTGATTACAGCCGGAACTCCATACAAAATAATAGCCAGTTGCGATGTACCAAAACTAAAAGCCGACCGGCAGGACATGGCAAATGTGTTTGTAACCATTTGCGATAAAGATGGTAATATTATCTATTCTGCTGATAATGAAATTACCTGCGAGATATCAGGTTTTGTAAAACTCCTGGGCATGGAAGATTCAAACCCAAAGAATATTGAATATTATAAAGACAATAAACAGCATGCTTATCATGGAAAAATGTTGATATATCTTCAGTCGCTAGATAAACAGGGTACAGCTTCAATAACCCTGACATCGCCCGGATTGAAGGGTACAACGATAGTAATAAAAGTTACAAATTAATTATTTTGTACCATATTACTGACAAATAGTAGAGACAGGTCTCAGACCTGTCTCTACGCCAATTAATCTCAGACCTGTCTCTACAGAATTAAAACCAGACTGTTTGGCTTTGGGTAATTTCAGAGACAGGTCTCAGACCTGTCTCTACAGCAATTAATATCAGACCTGTCTCACAATTATTTACTGTGATCTATCTATATATCTAGATAAACCATGTCTCCTTCAGGGCAAGAAATATTTTGATATGTCCCCGTCGTTTTATAAATTGCACTGTCTCGCTTATTGATCATTCTTGTGACTGAAAAATTCAGGAATAAATACCGTGTCCGGACCACGCGTTTAAATGGTTATGATTATACGCGTGATGGGGCATATTTTATAACTGTATGTACAAGAAAGCATATTTGTTATTTTGGGGATATTGTTGTAGATAAAATGATTCTTTCAGAAACTGGGGAAATTGTATATAAAAATTGGATAGAAATTCAAAATCATTTCCATAATATATATTTAGATGAATTTGTCATAATGCCCGATCACCTGCATGGTATAATTATTATTAAATCAACAACAGATTTTTTATCTGTAGAGACGCCCAATTTGGGCGTCTCGTTAGTTTTACCGAACAAAACCGAAAATTCTGAGACGCCCAGGTTGGGCGTCTCTACAAGCGCATCACAAACATTTGGGAAATCATTAATGCCCAGGAAATCTGGAAACCCATACTGGAAATCGAATTCAATCGGATCAATTGTCAACCAGTTTAAAAGGATCTGTACGATTAATACAAAATCATTAGGGTTTGATCTTACATGGCAGCCTCGTTATTATGATCACATTATACGTTCTGATAATGAATTATATCGCATACGTACCTATATAAGAAGTAATCCGAATAATTGGTTAAATGATAAGTAGAGAAATAATTCGGGTATCAGGTAGAGACGCCCTACATGGGCGTCTCTATCAACACCACGGCTATATTTAGCATATCAATATTATCTGAGACGCCCAGATATGGCTTTTCTACAGTATACATCATTAAAATAAGTCAGCCAATATTATTCCCGTCTAAACATAAAAAAATGCGATTCAGCAATATATCCTGACCATTCCGCAAAATAAATTTCTTTTTGGAGGAAGCCTGATATTTCTTTGATCAGGTTTTAGTCTTTAACTTTTAAAATTAAGACAATGAAAAGGAAAATTAACTCATGGTGTGCAAGATTGACTTTTTGTTTGCTTCTAATATTTCCTGCTATTGCGAAAGGTCAAAGCGACAAGGCAGTCATAAAAAAATATTTAAGTGAATTTCCGGATATACATAGGAGTAAAATCCTGCAGAAATATAAGATGATCGCTGTTTATACCAACCGTGATCTTTATGGAAAATTTACAGGCAAATATAAGGTTTCAGGTGATTATACCACCGGATTGCCAGGAGATAGTGCAATGTGGGATAATGTATATATCTCAACCTCAAATAAATTTTCAGATCCATTCCCTGTCGGAACTAAACAGGAATATATGGAAAGACTGAAATATGTTCCTTCTTCGAAAATGCTTGATAAAGGGAGTTTTAAGAATTTCCCCTCTAAAACCGAGAGTGTTTTTGCAAAAAACCTCATCTGGGACATGATGGCTATTGAAGAGTTTGCCTGGAAATATACTGATTCGCTGAAACTTAACAAATATTTTATAATCCGGCCAAAATCCGGAAGTTTTGAAATGGGTGGAGTTGGGAATTATTCACATGATAATATCCAGGTACGCTGGACAGGCATCTCAGAAATGCATAATGAACTTTGTGCAATTATTGAATACAGGGCAATTGATAACCTGCTTGAAATAGACATGGATCAGATAAAAGGGAAAGGTACAGAACAGTATTGGGGAACTACCTGGATTTCTCTTAAAACAGGGATGATTGAGTATGCTGACACATATTCAGGAACAATCCAGGAAATTCAGGTGAAAGGAATGGATAATAAGTTCCTCGCTAAAACGATAAGGGAAATCACTGTGGATAAAATTCAATAAAGAACCATAAATTTGCTGATATGAAAACGCCACTCCTTTATGATATGCTTAACCTGCGGAAACCACTTTCGCATATATCATTTATTGTTTTTTCATTAGTTGTGACAATTATTACTGCCTTAACAGGGAAAAACAATGAATCTACAACTTTTCTACTAGGGATCTTCATAATGTTATTTGTGCAACTTGAGGTCTTCATATATTTGGGGAACAAGCTTTTCGCTGATTTAAAGTTTGACAGGAGTCCTGCGGAAATAACACGGATAGTGCTATTCAGATTTTCAATCTTTCTTGCAGGATGTCTTCTGGCGTCAATGATACTTTTCATCATGCTGCAATATGTGGGGTTTTTGATTAACGGAGAAGATCTGTCGGGTGTAGCTTCTGATTTTATTCATTCCGGTTTTAAGATCTGGTTTAAATCAACAATCAGAGGATTATCTGTCGGAGCCATAATCTTCATAGTTTTACTCTGGCAGTCTTCCTTAAAACGTGAACAGCAGCTGAGAGAGGAAAAACTGATCTTTCAGAATGAAACACTGAAGAATCAGGTTAATCCTCATTTCCTGTTTAATAGTCTGAATACGCTTACATCACTGGTAGCTACCCAACCTGGAGTTGCTGAGGATTTCATTCACAGGCTGTCGTCTATTTACCGGTATATTCTCGAGAACAGTCAGAAAAACAGAGTGCCATTGAATGTTGAATTGACATTTATCAGAGATTATTTCTTCCTGCATCAGATACGGGACGACGGGAAAATTCAGTTGGATATAAACGTCGATGAAAATGTTAAATATGAAATTCTTCCTGTATCACTCCAGATACTTGTCGAAAACTGTATCAAACATAACAAGGCAACCAGGGAAAGTCCATTAATAATTTCAATATTCATTGAAAATAAGCACATTGTTGTAAGAAACAATTTACAGAAAATGGCAGTAAGATTAAAATCGACCGAAATAGGGCTTAAGAATCTGGCTCAAAGGGTAAGCCTTTCAACCGGGAAAGTGCTGATAATTGAAGAGACAAATAATGAATTTACGGTTAAAATACCTTTGTTGTAATGAATGTACTGGTAATTGAAAATGAAAAACCAGCGGCCGACAGGTTAATCAGGTTGCTTATGAAAATTGACAGGACAATTTCTGTTCTGGGTATCATAGAAAGTGTTGAAGATGCAATAAATAAAATACAGGAAAAGCCACAGGCCGACCTGATCCTGATGGATATTCAGCTTGATGACGGACTTTGTTTTGAAATTTTTGAAACCATAAACATTGATATTCCCGTTATATTTACAACTGCTTACGATGAATATACTCTCAGGGCCTTCAAGGTAAACAGCATTGATTATCTCCTCAAGCCAATTGATGAGGGATTGCTTAAAGCGGCAATCGCCAAATTTAAAAAACTGTACACCGATAACGACCCGTTAAAAAGAGATTTCAGGCAGCTGATGTTTGAGTTCAGGAATCAGTATAAATCGAGGTTTCTGATTAAGATAGGTGAAAAATACAGATCAGTGACAACAGGAGAAATAAGCCATTTTCATATTAATGAAAGGAGCGTATTCCTGAATGATTACAATGGTAAAGACTATGGCATTGACTATTCCCTGGAACAGCTGCAGACAATGCTCGATCCCAGAAAATTCTTCAGGATTAACCGGGAATGTATTGTGAATATTGAAGCTATTTCACTGATGTATAGCTATTCTTCAAGCAGATTGCAGCTGACTCTTAAGGATAAGGAAAAAAATGATCTTTTTGTTGTGAGTCGTGATAAGGTCACCGAATTCAAGAGATGGATAGATAAGTAGTTGTAGAATAGATATTTGCTGATTGTAAAAATTGTTTTCAAACCAGAACAATTTCCATTGTTGTTGGAGTAAGTTATAAAATAGTATAGCCGGCAGGAGCAGTATCTGATTCAAGTCTCACACCTGAAATGATCCTGAAACTTAAAATTTGATATTTGAATATCTTCACTATTTTTTGCCTTTTAAGAGAATTCGTCTCAATATCTTGAGCAGTTTTTATAAAAGATTGCTAATAGGTCATTTTGTCAAAAACTTACTGCCTTTTGTCAAAATCGGTTGGATGGACTTATTATAAGACTTATATTTAATCGGATATCTAAAATTATGTTATAGGAGATTTCAATATGAGAAGAAGGATTTCAGCATATCTTATAGCTCTGGCTTTAATTCCGTTTTGGTCGTGTGGCCATACTGGGACAAATAAGGATATTAAAAATTCCCAAAACAGGATTTTACAGCAAAAAGATGGAACTGTTTCATTGATACTCGATAAAGCAGAATGCTACAATGATAAAGTAAATCCATCAAACAATACTGCCGACTGGAATGTTGTAATATCCAAACCTGGACGTTTTAAAGTCTGGCTTTCAAGCGCTACAAAGGACACTTCTGATCTTAATTATGCTAATTCAGTAAGGATAAGCCTTTTAGATGATCAACTGGAAGTAAACCCGTCCTGTGATAAAATTGTGCGAAATTCAACTGAGGTTCAATTGCCTTATTACAGGGCTGATTCATATATGGGATCGATTGTAGTCGCAGAACCGGGGGAATATAATATCCAGTTAATCAGTGAAAAAGTTGTCACAAAGAAGGCTGAAACTGATAAGAATTCCTTTTCTGATGATACCAAACTGATGTCAGTTTTCCTGACTCCGACCACACATTAAATTATTCTGTAAGGGTTTATTCAGTTTTATAGTAACTTTATCTCGTAGCGTGATTTGATCTTTTCTCGTTCTACCCGAATGCAGAAAGGATATTGTTTCTATAATATTTTCTGGAGATCTTGCTCAATATTCTTACTTTTTTGCGCACTTCTACAAAACAGCTTCTGAAACTCTCAGTTAATGGGGATTGATTTTTTAATTTGGGTGTTGCAAGCTATTTTTATATCATGTTTTTACGAAAACTGAAATATTATTTACGATGGCAAGCCATTAGTGTCCACTAATAAATACATAATGTTCTTTAAAAACACTGGTATTGAGGTTAAAGCGCATTTTAAAATGTGACGATTTGAAATAAAGTATATCCTATAACTCAGCTCATCAATTACCGTTGGCTTCAGACAACGGCATATAAGTCTCATTTACAAGGACTTTAGTCCTTCATTTTTGATATAATAGACAAAAATAGTTGGTAAAAAGGTTATCTTATTAAGAAATAATGGGGATCTGCGAGATAGAAATATAAAACTGTTTATATTTCTATTTAA